>Ga0209777_10001439_pt1 | contig 34330 bp, 59 predicted proteins | sample FrelakmetHBP12HB_FD_187147 | JGI IMG/M metagenome (GOLD analysis project Ga0209777, IMG submission 187147) | Freshwater lake sediment microbial communities from the University of Notre Dame, USA, for methane emissions studies -HBP12 HB (SPAdes)... | ecosystem: Environmental > Aquatic >...
TGATTAGAGAAGACAAATATACATATGCCACATCTTTCAAACATATAGAAAATGTTAAAACTACCGAGGTTAAAATTAAAAATAAAATTAATGCTTAAAAAGAGAGCCGCTAGGCTCTCTCTATTTTTAAATGAAAGGAAAGATTTAATATGGCAAAATTTTTAGTCACTTTAAGTTTTGGCAATAAGGAAGAGAGAACATATGAAGTAGAAGCTTCTTCGTTGATCACTGACGGACAATTAAAAAGAGATACTTTGAAAGTAGCGGAGTCGATCAAAGAAGACGAAGAATTATTAAAAGAATACGGAAGAAATTGTTATGTAAGTTCTTATAAAAGATTTTAAAAAAATATGTACAAAAGATAAAATACATGATATAATTAATCTATAAGGTAAAACAAATTTTTAGGAGGATTTTAAAATGGGAACAAGTAAATTCAAAACCTTTTCAAGACAAGTTCAACAGGGTAGGGTAAACACCATTTCAGTGACTACGGATATTGGAACTCAAACGTTTTCTTTTAATTCTATTTCGGATTTAGCAAAACAATTAGTAAATAGAACAGATGGGACTTATACAGTGGGAGCATTATTTAGTCATTCAATTTTTCATTCTCCAACATTAATAAAATAATTAAAAAACTATGTACAAACGATACCTTATAGTATATAATAATACTATAAGGTATTTAATTTTAAGGAGGTAATGAATTATGGAAGAAGTTAGAAAAGATTATCATAGTAATGGTAAAGTTTGGACTAAAGAATTTTATTTAGATAGAAAGCTTCATAATGAAAATGGGCCAGCCATTATAAGTTATTATGAAAGTGGAGAAGTAGAACGGGAAGAATATTATTTGAATAATCAGCTTCATAGGGAAGATGGTCCAGCTTACATAAGTTATTACAGGAATGGAGAAATAGAATTAGAAGAATATTGGAGTTATAATGAAAAACACCGGATGGATGGACCTGCAGAAACAAGATATAATGAAGATGGAAGTATAAGAGTAGAAATAAATTGGGTATATGGAGAAGAAAGCGACATGGCATAAATATTTTTAAGGAGGTAATGAAAATGTGGTATATTATTAATGTGATTAATTTACTTTCAATACTTATAGCAACATGGACAATATACTTACTTTATAATTATATAAAATCTAAAAAAGAAGTTGAAAAGAAACGTAGAAGTAATATAATGCCTAGAATTAATTTAAACGAAGGTTATGGGACATCTAAAAGTAAAAAATCACTTATGGAAAATCATGTAAATTTAGATGAATATTATCAAGATAGAGAAATAAAAGAAAATAACGATTATCAAGAACAACCTTCATCAAGTCATAATCACAACCGTGAAATAGTGGAAATACGGAGTTCTGGACCAGTATTAATTAAAAGAGCGGGAGAAAAGGAAAAAGGAATCTTCAATAAAATTTGTGCGTCAGATGTTAAATTATGCGTTTTTTTACTTTTTTTAACATTTATTATATATTTATTAATGTTCATTCTTATGGGATTTTAGTTTTGAATATAATTTAAAAAAACTATGTACAAATAATACCTTATAGTATATAATAATACTATAAGGTATTTAATTTTGAAAGGTGGTAGTATTATGAATGAAATATTTGTGCTTTTATCGCTTATAATAGGATACGGAATTTTTGTACGTATTATTTATCTTTTTATCAATAAAAAGATATTTAATAAAAACATTATAAAGAAAAAAAGCGGCTTTCAATATACAATAATTAAAGATTATTTTACCGATTTTGATAAAAACTGGGAAGAAGTTTGCACTTTATATTCAAAAGCTTATCATAATAAGGACAATAATATAATTATCCCATATGATGGGAATAAATTTAGAATTGTTTTTTTCAAATTCACTGATAAAATAGAGCATGAATTAGACGAAAAAATTAAAGACTATGAAAACAATGAATTTATTAATTTCAAAGCATCAATTCAATATTTAAGACATGCTTTCATAGAGAAAGTTGATGAATATGAATATAATTATCTTTCTCCATATTTTTCAATAGACGATAAAGATAAAGCCAAAGAATGGATAGTAGAAATTACAAAAGTTATTAATAATGTTAATCATGATATTTCTTTAGATTCTTTGTCAGACGAATTAAAAAATTATTCTAAAGATGTTAACGACGCAGTTTTAAAAGCAAAAGATACTCACATTTAAATATATTCACTCTTTGTAGTTATAAAAGGGATGGTTTAATTGGAGCATGATAGACTAAAAAAGAAAATTGATAAAGCTCAGAAAAAACTCGATGATCTAGAAAAAAAGCTTAGAAGCATATGCCCTCATAATCTCATAAAAGCTTCATACGGAGGATTTGTTTTAAAATGTGAACATTGTCAGCTTCAAGGGAAAGCATATGAGTATGAAATAAAAAATGGGTGCGTTAAATTTAATGATCCCAACTACGATATACTTAAAAAAATATATAATAAAAATTAAAAAACTATTTACAAAGTTTACTCTATGGTATATAATAATACTATAGAGTATTTTATTTTAAAGGAGGTAATTTTAACATGTTTATGAATGAATTTTTTAAAGAGGAATTTAAAATTGGAGATAGCACAAAAGTTCGTATTACAAGGTATAATACAATTGAAGAGTCTTATTATGTGAATGATCAATTACACCGAGAAGATGGACCAGCTTATACAATATATGAACGTTATTCTGGAAAAATAGTGCGACAAATTTATTATATAAACGGAAAAACACACAGACGGAATGGTCCAGCGATCATATGTTATGATGAGAAAGGCTTTATAGTAGCTCAAGCTTATTATTTTAACGATGAAAAGGTCGGTGAGCGATTATGATTATTACTATTTTAAATATTTGTCTTAACATTGCAGTGCTTACTATATGGGCAATTTGTATGTGTCTATGGTGTGTAGTAGTTTATGCAGTTTATTTTAAAAAATAATTAAAAAACTATGTACAAAACTTACTCTATGGTATATAATAATACTATAGAGTATTTATTTTAAAGGAGGCGTAAAATTATGGAGAAATTAATTCGTTCGGTTATTGATTGTCCAAACATTAGGAAATGTTTAAACAACAATGAAGCATTAAATCATCCATGTTCTAAAATAGTTAACTCTCAACAAGCTAAGTCTTTTGACGAGTATCAACTACCAGAGCCTTTTAACGGAAATATAGAAGAAGCACCAATACTTTTTATTAGTTCTAATCCATCAATTGATAGGTTTGAAGAATATCCGATGATTAAATGGAGTATTGAAGAAATTAATGATTTTTTTATCAATAGATTTAAAAATAAATGGGTTAAAAATCAATTATATACTTTAAATATAACAGGTGAATACAATAAAAAATGGGTGCGATTTTGGGCTGGAATTCGTAAAAGAACGTCCGAATTACTTGATAAAAAAGATATACAACTTGGTAGAGACTGTGCTTTTCTAGAGGTTGTAAGATGCAAGTCAATAGGAGAAAGTGGTGTAATTGAGGCCATGGATGAATGTGTGAAATTGCATTTTCAAAATGCAATAGGACATTCTAATGCAAAGGTTATTATTGGGATGGGAAAATGTGCAGAACAAATTTTATGTAAATTATATAACATAACGTTTGATACTGAAAATATTGGTAAAATACATAAAATAAATATTAATGATATTGAAAGATATTTAGTTTTTATGCCGCATACCAATTCTAGAAGAGAAAGAACTTTTGAAAGTATATTAACACAAATAGACCTCATAACATTAAGAAAGTTTTTATCATGAATAATTAAATAACTATGTACAAATAATACCTTATAGTATATAATAATACTATAAGGTATTTAATTTTAAGGAGGTAATGAAAAATGGAAAGTAAAACTTTTAAAGCTGGTAAATATTATATTGGGGATTTATGTTATGTAGTGTCTGATGATAACTGGATGCCATTACTTGAGAGCTCTGAATATCTTGAAGGTGATAACATTACTTTTAAAAATGAAAGTATCTGGGCACATTCTACGCATTACGGCGATGGTGAGTATTTTGATCAATCTGGTAGAGCTTATGGAGTCGATGCAGGAATTATTGGAATTATGTCCGCAGATTTAAGAGACAAAACTAATGATTATGACAATATTATTAATTTCGAAAATGACTTTGAAGTATCATATGAAGATGGAATTTTCTATTTTGGAAATATTACAATTGATACTAAAAATGAAGACGATAGATGCGGATATTGTGGAAATTATATTATAGAATGTGGTTGTGACGATGAAGAAGAATTTGAAGAAGACTGGAGTTATGAAGAATTAGATTAAAATAACTATGTACAAATTGTATCTTATGGTATATAATAATACCATAAGATATTTATTTTTGAGGAGGTAGTAAAAATGCATGATAGAAAAAAATCTTTTTTATTGAAAAAAGTTAAGGTGGGAAATTTATTTTCTTATACTTCCACTATGGACGCTTATAATAAAAAAGAAATAGTAATTAAGAAATGCATTACTCCAGATAATATTGAATCAATTAAATCTAGTATTGGAAATGCCAGTGTTTTTATTTTAAAATATAATAAAGTTTGGATAGAAGAAATTTAAATAACTATGTACAAAGCTTACTCTATAGTATATAATAATACTATAGAGTATTTATTTTAAAGGAGGTAATGATTATGAAAGTTAGAGTTTATCACGTAATTAATTGTGAAGGTGAAATTTTAAAAAGAATAATTACACCTAACGTACCGAAAAAAGATGCAGACTTTATAGCTTTTAAAAAATTAAAAAATCGTTTACCGGATCATCACTATTTCGTTAAATTAAAATACATAGGTAAAGAAGAGATGATGTTAAAATAAAGGAGTAAAATTAATGAATGAACAAAGTTTAGAAAGAAATGTTAATAGATTGAGTGAACTTTCCAGATTTGAATATAATTGGGATGGGCATTGGGCAAGTAGGTTTTCAACCGAAGTTATTTACAAGGCTATGAATTTTATCTATGGAATAATCTTACAACCTAAAATATTTCCAACGGCAAATAACAGTGTGAAATTTGAATATGAAAGTGGAGATGTTTACTTAGAATTTGAAATTTTTGACCATAGAATAGAAATGTTCTATGAAAATCATAGGGAAAGTATCGAAAAAACGATTTATACTTTAGATGATATTAATAATGAGGTTATTAATAAATATTTGAATAGATAAGGAGAATAGGGATGAAGAGATTATCGAAAAAAGATGAATTATCAAATTTTACACGAGACGAAATATTTGAAGCTGAGGGATATATTGAAATGTTAGAAGATGGAGTTATTAATTTCTTAGATCTAACTCCTAAGCAACAAAAAATACTTACATTATTAATGAAAAAATAATTAAAAAACTATGTACAAACGGTACCTTATAGTGTATAATAATACTATAAGGTATTTTATTTTAAGGAGGTAATGAAAATGGAAATTATATTGAAGTATGAACAGGCACTTAATAAAGCGCAAAATAATGAAAAATTAAATTGCCATTATTTACAAATTAAATGTAAACTGGACGAACTTAAATCGAATAATTATAAAGTTAGTGTGTTAGACGAAGTATGGGTTGATTATTTTTTACATGAAAGGATTGGTGAATAATTATGGAATATGATTTTATTGAACTAGGGACTGCTCCAGTTAACGAAGATTGCGTACAAGTAAGAGAATTAAGTAAAGACGGAGACTATCATGAGGAAATGAAACGGGAATGCAGAAGATATAAAAGAATGCTGGAAGAAAGATTCCCAAACGCCCCAGAGGGAGCTTACTTTAGAATAAAGACTTTTATTCATGATTTTGGCTCTTATTACGAAGTTTGTATTAATTACCATATTAGTGATGATGAGTGTATCAAGTTTGCACTTTTCGTTGAAAATAATTTACCTGATACTTGGAACGACGCTGAGGTATTAACTTTTTCTTATGATACCGGTGAAGACCTTGAAGAGGAAGACGAAAGCAAAGACGACTGGTAAATTTTATTTAAAAAACTATGTACATTACACTTACCTTATGGTATAATTATATCATAAGGTAATTAATTTTGAGGAGGTAATGAAAAATGGAAAGTAAATTTTATGAAATGGCTAAAATGTTCACTAAAGAGATGGAATTTTATAACCCAGGCTTGCCTAGGTATACTTCAAAAGACGTGCAAGATGACATCGAGAAACTTAAAGATTTATTTAGTGATAAAAACATAATTGAAACTTACCCAATAACATTTCTTGAATCAATTAAAATTGAACCCGTTAGTGACCAAAAGGATGTTGTTAAAAACCAATTAGAAATATTTGAAAAAAATAATATGTATTATATTCAAATAAGCAATAATATTAAAAACAATGTCGACATCATTTGTTCTTTAATTAAAAAATCTTCACCTAAAGTTGGAAAAAATAAAGCGGCAATTAGTGAATATATTTGCAATACATTTGAATGTGAAATTTATGAAGAGTTAAAATTTAAAAGAGGTTATGGATTTGATGATTCATATCGAAAGGCAAATTCTACAATGTTTAAATTTCAATCAAAAGAAAAAGCATTAGAAGCAATGGATTGGATTAAATTTAATCTTATAGCAATAAAATTAGAATTAGTTAAATAATTATGTACATTATACTTACCTTATGATATAATTATATCATAAGGTATTTATTTTTAAGGAGGCATTTAAATGGATAGTTTAGATTTTCAAAAAGATTTAATTAGCAATCAATATCAAATGATGTGTGAAGCGGTTGCACATGACATTGTATTTAATACAGGCGATACGTATCCATTTGATTTCCCAGAGCAAGTTGCAAAAGATACAATTAAATATATTAAAGAATCCCATTTTCTATCAGATTTTGAAAAAACCGTAAGAGATTATTTTACAATGAATAACTTGGAATTAAATTACAAAACTATCGCTGATGATATCACAAAATATTGTAATAAGTTAAATGAGAATTTAATTTAAAAAAATAATTAAATAACTATGTACATTAAGTTTACCTTGTGGTATAATAATACTATAAGGTAATTAATTTTGAGGAGGTAGTTAAATGAAGAAAATTTTAAGAATTACAGTTATAGACGATTTTGAAGGACAAGAATTTATAGCAGAGCAGCCATTAGAAGAGGGAGATTGTGTTAATGAAATTGCCAAAGAAGTAGTAGAGTGGTATAGAATGGAAGGCTATGAAGTTTCTATTGAAATGATGGAAATAATAGATGATGTAAAACAAATTTAAGGAGGTAATTATGTTCGATTTAAGTTTTGAAGAGGCTATTAAAAAATGTCTTAACAAAGAGGGGTTTATTCAAGGAGATGATTTTGCTCCAGGAACTTATGTTAAACGCGATGAACATAATACTTTAATGGTTTGTAAATCAAGAGATTTATCTCATATTCCATTTCCACTCCTAATAACTCTCTCAGTTTATACACAAAAATATCGACTATTAATAAGTGCAATTGAAGCGGAAAAACAAATATTATAAATTTTTATTTAAAAAACTATGTACATTATGTTTACCTTATAGTATAATTATACTATAAGGTAAAACAAATTTAAGGAGGTAATGATTATGAAAATGATTCTAGGGTTATGTGAAGGCAGACACCAATTACCAAGTGAAGTAGAAGGATATATATACCCAAACACTGTTAATCCACTAGACACCATTTTATTATCTTCGTGCTATATAAAACTTACGCATTGTAGTGAACTCCATCTTTACGTCACAGGATTAACAGTCGCTTTAATTACCGTATTAAATTATTGCGCAAGTAATAAAATTCCCGTCACTCTTTACCATTTTGATAATATTACAAAAAATTATTTCACTCAAGAAGTTTATAATAATTTTTAAAAAACTATGTACAAAACTTACTCTATAGTATATAATAATACTATAGAGTATTTAATTTTAAGGAGGTAATGATTATGAAAATAACTCCAAAGGTAAGAAAATCAATTAACAGGACTTTACAAAACGATTTTAGTAAGAATTATTTTAATAGTATTCCTCTAGGTGAAATGTTTAAAGTTTTAAAAATGCATAACTTATTAGCAGTTCAAGAAGATGGATCCAAGTGGGATGGATTTTTATGTGGGCAAAACGGTAGAATTGAAATTGAATTGGCAATGGAAAGTAAAATTATTGAAAATTCCGTATTCATACTATCGTGGTATAAAATGGAAAGTGGAAGATACGAAATAACTTCTTATGTAAGTTAAAAAAACTATATACAAACTTTCAAATACATGGTATAATTAATCTATTGAGTGATTAAATTTTGAAGGGTTGGTGAATAATATGGAAAGTAAAATTAATTTAAAAGATATAAATATCAAAACAAAAAGGATAATGGACCTGAAGACAAAGTATTATAAAAACGGAGAAACAGCAGAGGAAACTTACTATGTAAATGGGAAAATTCATAGAGAGTACGGCCCAGCAAAAGTATATTATCATACAAACGGACAAACAAAAGCATATACTTACTATGTAAATGGGAAGGTTCATAAGGATAATGAACCTGCATACATATATTATTGTTCTAATGGCCAAAGGATGCAAGAGTCTTACTATGAAAACGGCAAATTACATAATGTAAATGGACCAGCAGAGATTATATACGATGAGAATGGTAAAGTACAATGTGAGCATTACTGGGTAAACGGTAAACGACATAGAGGAAATGGTAAACCAGCTTGGATATGGTATAGTGAAAATGGAGAAGTAGTGGATAAAGAATATTATATAGAAGGAAAAAAATAAAAGTTTAAAAAACTATGTACAAACTTTCAAATACACGGTACAATAATACTATAAACAAATTTTGAAAGGTGGTAATGATATGAAAGCTATTTCGTTCTACGCTCAAAGAATAATTAAGTGTAATGAAAATTTGAAAAAATCAACAACGGAAGGTGATAGACATTATTGGCAACAAGAGTTATTTTGTGCAAAATTATCTTTTTATGGTCCGGCTTATATAACTTATCATAATATGTTAAACAATTTAGAAAAAATTTAAAAGGAGGTTGATGATTATGGAATTTAAGAATATAGGATATGTAAATAAGAATGGTATATTATATGAAGTTGTAGGGAAATGGTGCGGAGCTATCGTACTGGCAACGAATAATGACGCTAGCGGTGAATGCTTAATATTGTCAGAAAATGAAATCAAAGAGCAATTAGATACCGGTTGGTTAATTGAATTAGAAGATTGTGGATTTAATTTTAAGGAGGAATGAATTATGGAGAAGTTAGATAAATTTGACCTTGAGAGCATAGAAAAATGTGTGAAAGCGTTTACAGGAGAACCATGAACGGAAACTCCTATTTCCACACTAAGAAAGATTTTTTAAATACACTCCGTGGTGACTCAGCTTCGTACTATGCAAATGAGATTAGTGTGTGTAGAATCGAATCTCAGTTGACCGAGATCGTAAATGAATATAAAAATAAATTTAATAAATAACTATGTACATTCTTTCAAATACATGATATAATAATACTATAATCAAATTTTGAAAGGTGGTATGAATATGAGAAACTTAAAAAATGATAAAAATGCAGCAATGCTTACAATCGTTAATATACTTTCTTTAATAGTAGTTATTATTATTAATGATGATTTAGTTTTTTACCAGTGGAGTGATGGGGATGAAGTTAGCGGTGAAGCTGAACTTAAATATTCTAATGAAACTGATTCACTTTGTTTTGATATCGAAGGAGCCACTTATTATCTTAATGATTTTGTTTATTTTAATAGATAAAATATTTTAAATAACTATGTACATTTGCTAGAATCTGTGATATAATAATACTATAGAGTATTTTAATTTAAAGGAGAATAATTTTTATGAGTAGTGTTCTTAACAAATTAGCAAAATGGTGCTATGAGCATCCTATACTGTATTACATTATATTGGTATTCATAGTTTTGTTTTTAATATGTTTATTCCGAACTTTAATATTTTTATTAGCACTTTATGCGGCTCCTCTCATTTTTTTCTGGTTAGAGTGATTTTAAATGAATATTATTAGTGTTCTTAATAAAGTAGCGGAGTGGCGTAAAAATATTCTTCAGTGTTTAGTTAACATGATAGCTGGCATAGTGGCTATAGGGATTCCAATTTTAGTTATGGGGATAGGAATTAAGATATTCTATCTTATAATAGAGTTAGCGAAAACAGTTAACACTTTTGGCATGAGTATACTTTGTTTCATTGGTTTATGTGCTGTACCTGTAGTAATGATAGTTATTTTATATTATCTAATGGATTGTATACAAAAGATAATATAAGTATGTACATTTGCTAGAATCTGTGATATAATAATACTATAGAGTAAATATTATTGAGAGGCTGGTGATTTTATGAATTCATATTATATAACTACACAGTGGGTGGATGATTTTGATGGTTGCTTACGCAAACAGACCCTAATTAGCACGGGATTGAAGGAATTAAAGGCATCGGTGAAGCAGGCTCTAGAAGGGGACGAAAAGATACTGGATATTGAGAAGCGGTTGTCCAATGGAGCCGTAGAGAAGATAGATATAGATAAATTAATAGAGAGAGTAAAATAATTCTATTAATTCGAAATAGTTAAACTGAAAAACGATGCAATATTGAAAAAGCCTGGAAAGGGTAAAAAGGGCCCTGGGGGACTGAGCAGACCTCGCGTAAATCGGGATATAAAATTAGGCTTTTTCTGGTAAATAGGTAATAGTACAAGTAAATATAAAAAATTTCGGGAAAAATTTTAAGGCTTTTTCGGTACTATACAAATAAGTATAAAAAAATTCTGGAAAAAATTTAAGGCTTTTTCTGGAACAAAGAATCTGGAATAAATATTTCCGGAACAAGAAAGAAGAATTAAGTGGAAAAATATAGTTTTATAATAAATGACAATATAATAGCAAATGAAAAGCCCGCATATGAAATAGTAATATCTATAAATCTAGGATTTAGTGAAAAAGAAATTGATAAATTAGACGAAATTCTAAGAGAAGATATTGTTTTAAAAAGCTTTCTTCAAATAAAACATTTTGGAATAGAATTTGGTATGTTATGGGAAAATACAATCGGATATAATATACAGGAAATAAAAAAACATTTAATAGAAAAATACAATGCTTTGGAGGCACAGGACAATATGTTATATTGGGAGAATAGATCCCAAGCGGAAATTGCGAAAGAATATTTGGAATCACTTAGTGTTATGAAAAAAATCACAGAATAATATAAATAAATTTTGTAGAATAATTTACAAAATAATTTACAGAATAATAAAGAAACTTTTCGTGCTATTCTATCATTCACGAATCATGTTAATTGTCGGTTCTATTTGATATATTGCACAAATAGATATATTACACAAATAAATATGAAAGGAGAAAGAAATGTTTGGTGATGTTGTGTGTAGAATGTTGAAAATAGGAAAAAGGGAAGAGAAAATGATTAGTAAAATATTAATTAAGAAATGGATAAAAAAATGGGAAGACGAAGTGTATGATATTTTAGAATATGAAAAAGATATTCCTAAATGGGTAATAGGCACAAAATTAAAGTCGGGTAAAATAGTTTTTGATTGTTATGAGATTGTAAAAAATATAGAAATATCAGATACAAAATTTTTAGAAACATTATTAAAAGAATATAATGGTTTCTTGTTTAGATATTATAGTGAATATTCATTTTATTTTAAAAATAAAAAAGATGCAACGAGAGCAAAAGAATGGATTGAAAGTATGATCATAATGAATAAAATTATAGAATAGAGGAATACCGTGAATTTTGAAATTGAAATAAAAAAAATACTTAAATGGAAAATTTATTCTTGATATCGAAGATATGTTTGATCCATTTAAGTATTTCGATATAGATGGGGCAATTGCTAAAAGAATTAATATGGAGAGCAGAGATTATATATTTTTTATGGCTAAATACGGAAAAGCTCAAAAAGGTGAAGAAAGTCAATATTTATATTGGGATAGTGAAGAAGATGCTCAATGCGCTGTTGATTGGATTACTCAATATTTAATTATGAAAAAATTAAGTTCGTAAAAAGTTAAGTTCATGAAAAAATTGGATTCGTAAAGAAAAATTTAATTATTATATGATTATGATATAAAATATATACTAAAACAATATTACATATTGCATATGATATAAAAAATCATTTTGCGCTATTTGAGCTAAAAGGAAGTGAAAATTTATTTGAGCATTTTATTTAAAGATGGATTTTTTATAAATGAAAGAGAAATAGAACAGGAAGATTTAGAAAAGGGATATACGACTAGTCGTATAATTTATTGTGCAAATCATCATATTAAAATAAAAGAAAATAAGATAAAAATATATTTTATAATGTTGTCTTATCAAAATTACACATATGAAGCTATTCATCATATAGCTTACATAATTGGGCATTCAAGCGATAAATGTGAAAGTATTTTACTAAATAATAACGCTGTTAAATTCGATGAAAGATATGTTTTTAAAAATAAAAAAGATGCTATTTCAGTATTAGAAGAATTTGAATCTATGTGGATAGTAAAAAAATTGACAGAATAATTTACAGAATGATTGATAGAATGATTTCTTCAAAAGCGATACATTCAACATAAAATAATATAATAAAAATTAAAAAATAAACTTTATAAAATTTTTTGCAAAGTGTTATAAAAAAGTAAATAGTTTTTTAAAGATTCAAAAAACAAAATACCCCCTCTTTCGACGACTGAAAAAGTGCATTTTTTGAATAGGAGGAAATAAAAAAATATGAAATACGATGAATACGATGGAAAAATAAAAATCTTTACAATAAGAGAAAAATACTACATTGCATTTGAGGAAAACAGAAGTGATTGGAGCACAGCGAAAAAACTTGGAATTAGTATTGACATATATAGAGAAAATATAGAAAGAATATGTAAAGATGAACAATTTGAATTTGAAATTTATTTTTCTAAAAAAGAAAATGCAGAAAAAGCTTTAGAATGGACAGAAAGCATAATTACACTTGGTAAAATATGTGAATAAATAAAAACTCTTATATTAAAGTATAAGAGTTTTTTTATTATATAAATAGGTGATTTTTATTTTTGACTTTAAAGATATAGAAATAAAATGTTATACTGAAAATAGATATTTTTTCCATTATAAAGGTGTAGGTAGTGGAAATTATTTATTTTGTAAAATTTTTAATTTAGAATTAGAAAAATATATAGATTTTTTGAACCAATATGATGTAATAACAGAATTTGGAATTACATTTTTTAAAAATGGACAAGACGCTAAAAACGCGCTTGATTTTCTATTGACTATTTTTATAATTAACAAAATAAGTGAATAAAAGATAAATATAACTTTATTTAAAATTAGAGGTGTTTTAATGTTTTCTTTAGAATTTAAAATAAATTTATATCATATATTATATAAAGATGATACAAAAAAATGCTATTACAATGAACAAATAAGCGAAATATTAAATATTAATGCAAGTCTATATGTTAAAAAAATGACTGAATTAGGCGGTCTACAATACGACAACATAATATACTTTTTAGAAAAAGAAAGTGGCCTGAAAGCACTTGAGTGGATTGAGAGCGCACATGTAATAATTCTATTAAGAGGTGAGTAATTTTGCATATTATAAATAAGCAAATTTTAAAAATAATTAGAGAATTCGCAGATGATACTAAATTAACAATGTCTGACGTTGCTCGTGAAGCTGGAATTAGTAAAGCTTGGATTAGTAGATTAACCCATAATGCTGATCCAAATATGTCTATAGAAACAGCTGCTAATCTATTAAGTGTGGCTGGATATGAATTATTAGTTAAAAAAAATACCACTGCTGAAAGTGAAGAAAATATAGTAGAAGCAGAAGAAATTAAATCTTTTAGCAGATTAAGAAAAAATCATAATTGAGGTGTAATATGAAAAGGTTAATTAAGAGTGAATTTTTTGATGCTAATAAATTTAGAGATATAACTTATGAATGTTTTAAAAATCCTACGTCTAAAGAATGGAATGAAATAGTTAAATTGGATGAAGGCGTCAGAGGGGTTATTACTAAAGGGGGAACAGTATATTTATGGTGTTCAAAATTACTTCATTTTGAAGCAGAAGAACTTTTTACACTAGAAGATGGTTTACACTATGATTCTGATAGCAATGAAACTATATGTTTTTATATTACTCAAAATATTACAGCTGAATATGTTCAAGAGGCTCTCAGAAATGCTTCTTCTTTATATAATTATTTTTCTAAAGATACTAAAACGTTTGATTTTGATACTCAACATTATGAAGCGGAACATTCAAAAATGTACCAAGATGTTATGACAATACAACATATTATTGATTATGATTTTAATGAAGAAGAATAAGGAGGATCAATATGAAGACAATAATTCTATTTGAAAATCCAAGATTATGGGAAACTAATAGTAATTGTTTATGGTGCGAAACTATAGATATTTTATATAATATTGTTCTTAATTCTCAAGATGATGATTATAATCAAAAAATATTAGATTTTTTAGATGACAATTATTTAGTTAATGGGTATAAAGTTTTAAGCACTTTTGAAAAATGGGGATTAAAGGATAAAATTAGTGCTATTAATACATATAATAATATAGACTATAATAATCCCACTCCTAATATTTTACACTCAAGATGGTGTGAATGGTGCGGAAGTAGAAAACCAGATATTTTTGAAGATTAGAAAGGAATTGAAATATGCAAGAAGAAATTGATAAACTAATAGAATTATTTCAATCTCCAGTTAAAAATATAACTACGAATAAATTGGGTAATTATATTGAGTTTGAAAATGGAGAAACTATTCAATTATATGGAGAACAAATGTTGCTTCAAAATGAAGTAGTTTGTTCATTTTGCAAATCTCCAGATAATAAGCCTTTATTTACAATAGATGATTCTGCACATATTTGTAAAATATGTATAGAATTGGCAATGAAAACATTTATTAAGAATGGTGTTAATATTGATTTAGAAATCGAGGTAAAATCAAATGAATGATATTTCAAAAAAAATATATGATTTTTTATTAGAAAATGGTATTCATAATAATGAAGTTATAAATACTTTAAAACAATCAACATATGATATTGAAAATAATTTATTTGAAAATATACAATTGTCTATTAATATGTTCTTATCATTAAAAGACATTATTTGGTTTAATTTAGAACATGTAGTTTGTGGTGGAGAAATTGATGGATTATCAACATTAAGATTTTTTGGTTCTAAATTTCCATTCTTTATGAACTGTTGCTTAGGAAATAATATTATTGATAATAATATTCAAGAATTATTAAATGAAATTAATGTAATTATATCCCAATGGAATAAAGATTTATTAATAGTAAGCCTATATTCAAACTCTCAAGATGATTTTATTTTTGGTGGGGATGAAGCTTCTAAAATATTTATATACGATGGATATCAGAGTAATTTACCTTTATATGGACAGCAACAAAAACATAATATTAAAAAAGTTAATGATAAAACAAAAGAAAATGCTATATTATGCCAAAAGCAAATAAAAATAGGAGAATATGCTCAATTTAATATTTTATTTAATATTTTAATACAACTTAGAAACGCATGTAATAAAGCAATTCAAAATGATAAAGGAATACGTATTAATTTTATTGAGGATAATTCTGGTTTTTAATAGAGGAGACAAAATGGAAGAACCCTTTGATGGAAATATAAAAAAATTAAAAAAGTATCTTATTGATTCAAATCTTGAAGGCGAAGAAATGAAAAATAAGATCAAAGAAGTAGTAAAAAAGTTTTATAATGGAATGTCTAAAGAAGAATTTAGGGAATGGTTGATTGAGTCAGGGTTTGAAATTAATGAATAAAGGAAGAAAATAATTATAGATTTTAATACTGAGGTATAACATAAATGAAAAGATTAATTAAAAGTGAGTTTTTTAATGGTTTTCAAGATGCATTAGATTATCAAGAATGTTTTAAAAATCCCACATCTAAAGAATGGAAAGAAATAAAAGATACAGGTGGGATCAGAGGAGTTATTATTAATGATGGAACAGTATATTTATGGGCATCAAGTTTACTTCATAGAGCTGCATTAAGAATCTTTGGAATACCAACTGATGGGGTTCATTTTGACGCAGATAATTCTTCTAAGATTCATTTATATATTCATAATGAAATAACTCCAGAATATTTTCAAAAAGCTTTTCAAAACTCCGATACATTATATAATTATTTTTCTAAAAACACCACAATTGACGTAAATACAAAATATTATGATGCAAAAAGATATAACATTTATGAAGTAAATACAATACAAAAAATATTAGATTTTAATATAGAAGAAATATGGAATAATGATAAATTTGAAAATTTTTGTAAGAATTGTGGAAATATTAGATCACAATGTAATTGTAGTGAACCTGATGAATAGAAGGGGAAAATAATATGTCAGAAAAAAAGTTTCTTATTATTGACGGTAATTCACTTGGCTGTAGAGCCATGTTTGCTCATAACGAAAAATTTGGTCCAGATTTACAAACTTATGATGGAAAGCTAACAGGCGGAACTTATAGATTTATATCCATGTTAGATAAAATATTACATCAATTAAAACCCACACATGTAGTAGTTGGTTGGGATATGAGAGGTAAGACTTTTAGACATGATCTTTATTCTCAATATAAAGCAAACAGAGAGCGTAAAGGCGATGAAGTATACGCACAATTTGATGATATTAAAAATATACTTGAATTAATTGGAATAAAAAATATAGGAATAGCTGGATACGAAGGCGATGATATAGTAGGAACATATACAGCTTTATCAAAAGCTGATAAAAATTATATCGTTTCTGGAGACAAAGATGAATTTCAATTAGTTAATGATAGAACTTTTATAGTTTCTCCAAAACATGGATTTTCTGATTTTGAATTAATAACTAAGGATTCTATTTTAGAAAAATATACTATACCTGTTGAAAAATTTATTGATTTTAAAGCGCTAATGGGAGATAGTGGAGATAATATTCCTGGAATTGAAAAATGTGGTGAAAAGACAGCAGCTAAATTATTAAATCATTATGGAGATATTGATAATATAATTAATAACATTGACAATATTGATATAAAAGGTGTTGGAAAAGCTGTAAAAGAAAATATGAAAAAATGGTCATTGCAAAGTGAATTAATTAAAAAATTAGTGACTATTAAATTAGATGTTAAAGTTCCATATTCTTTTGAAGAATGTAATATAAATTTAAAATGGAATAATGCTTTAAAAGTTTTTAAAGATTTAGAATTTAATAGCTTTATAAGAAAAATAAATAATAATGAATTTTATAAGTGAGGTTAAAATATTATGGCATCAAAAATAAACAAAAATATATTTGATGAATCAAAAATTATTAAAAAAGATAGTAATATTTCAAAACCAATTGAAGAAATAAATATTCCAAAAAAAGTAGAAGAAGAAAAAATTCTAGATATCAGTGTTGAAAAAAATGCAATTAAAAATTCAAAAATAGCTAATAAAAATTTAAATGATAAGAGTAAAGAATATTTAAATATCGTTGAAAATGAAGAAAAAAAAGTTAAAAAAATAGTAAAAAAAGAAAATGTTAAAGTAAATATAGATAATAATGAACAATTGTTAATAGTACAAGAGGCGCAATTAATGCTTGAATCAGTCAAGAAAAATATTATTAAAACAAAAATAGAAATTCAAATATATAAAGAATTATATCAAAGTGAACATCAAAGAGATGAAAAAGAATTATATGAATCTAAATTAAAATTATTTGGAAGAGATTTAATTTATTATGAAAAAAGAAAAAATATAATTGAAACAATTATTAATACTGAAATAAGTAAAAGATAAAATATTAAAAATATTAAAATATTTTTTAATATAAGTTATATTTAAAAAATACAAAGAAACTTTGGAGGTAATTATGAGTAATTTAAGAAAAATTTTAGCAATATTAAGTAAAGAAGCTATAGAATTTTGCCCAGAATGTAAATCTATAATGAATGATGAATATTGCTCAAATAAAAATTGCGATAAATCTAAAGATGCTGAAAAACAAAGAAAGAAAGATGAAAAAGATCGTAAACGCTATGAACTTGAAAATATTACATATGATAATGGAGAAGTTGGAGATAGTGTATTAATTAAATTTATTAATAATATAAATGGAAGAGAATATTGGTCGGCGCGTGAAAGAAAAGCTAAATATCCAGATAGTTGGGTAGAAACTAAAATTCAAGAACTTCAGAGACAATTAGATACAGATGATAGAAGAGTTCCTGAAGAGATGAGAAATGATAATAAGAGCGGCAATACTTTTTCAGTTAGTTTTGAAGTTTATAAAGGGCGTGGGGCTTTTGATCATGCAAATAATCAATTAGTTGAATTAGGAGATAAAGCTTATCATACTATGAAGAAATCACCTAAAAATTCATATGATCCTAATTTAGATAGACTTATGGAAGACGATGAATTAATGGTTCCAATAGCTTCTTTTAAAAGATTAACTAGGATAATTACTTCTACTAATCCTGATGTTATAAATTATAAGATTACTTATAAAGATAAATCAGGAAATATTGATTTTATAATTACAAGTGATATAACTAATCATAATGAACTTTTAGGTGAAATAGATATAATTAAAATTGAAAAAGTTTAGATAAAATTATGGAGGATGATAACGTGATGATACCAGCAACCCATTTAAAAAGATTGGTAAAAGCTCAAACAAAAAAACAACAACTTTTTGAAGCGTTTGAACAATCTATTTATGATCTTATAGAATTCTACGATGATTCTAAAAATCAAAATGACCAATCTACTGTAGAGGTTCAAACTATTTTAGAAAAAATTGACCCTCTTATGATGGAATTAAAAAATATAATTAGTTAAAAAATTAAAAGAGTGATAAAAATTCACTCTTTTTTTATTTTATTTTAAAGGAAGTGATAACTTGGAAGGAGAAATGCATAAAAAATTAAAAGAAATTGGGTTAGAATGGTTAAAGATGAAAGTCACTGATTTATGTTCAAACGAGTGTAAATTTTTTAATTTAAGATCTATTGCTGATATTACAGGAATTAATTTAAAAAGAGAAGAAGTTAGAATAATAGAATGTAAAGCGACTTTTGAAGATTTCAAAAGAGATATTAAATTAATGAATATTGAAAAATCATATTATAAGCATTGTCATTATTTTTACATATTTTGTCCAGAAGGAATAATTAATTTAAGTGACATACCTAAAGAATATGGACTTTTGTGGTTAGATAATTACGAAAACGTAAAAATAATTAGGACACCGAAAAAATATACTGGAAGATTAAAAACACAATATAAAACATCTTTAAAAAATAGCTGTAGAGCTAATACAAATAGAATCGTGTTCCAAAAAAATAATCGAGAAAATAAAGATTTAACTGCAGGGAAATATGAAAGAAGTTCAAAAATAAAATTAATATCAACTAAATGTCCTCATTGTAAAAAAACAGAAAGATATTTAATTAACATTACTAACAAAAATATAAAGTGTAGTCTCTGTAATGAAGAAATAGATTTAACTAAGGCTAAAATAAGAGAGATTACTGGATTTAATAGAAAATTTATAGATGAAATTAATAAATTAATAGAAAAATAAAAAGAGAGCATACGCTCTCTTTTTTTTAACTACATTTACTATATCCACAATTTAAACAGCTATAACATCCTTCTGTTCGAGATAAAGGTTTTCCACATTCAGGACATGGGTTTTTAATATCTTCTTCTGTTTCTTTACTTTTCCTAATTTTCTTAATCGGTTGAGAAATAAATCCTTTATACTCTTCTTCGATAACTTTAGCAATAATATCCGGGCAACTTAATCCTGATATTTCATTTCCTTTACCTCTAGATCTAGCACAAGCAGCGCAATTAATTCCTTTTAATTGGTCGATAATTTCTTCAACTTTAACTCCACTTCTGAGAGCTAAAGACGTCATTCTATTCATTCCATCAATATTAGATTTACAAGTTCCATTTTTGCTAGTGTTAACAAACATTTCGACTATATTTCCATCAACATCTCTGTTAACCGTGACATATAGAGTTCCACAGGCCGTAGCTTTTCTTTCTGTTATCCCATAGGTCTTACCAAACTCAGAGCGCTTCAGAGGTTCTATTGAATCTAGCTTTAATATTCTACCTTTATGTTTTTCTTCACCAATCTGCATCGTCTGACCATCACGAGAATTGTTTCTATAATAAGTATATCCTTTAATATTTGATTCCCAAGCTAGTTTAATAATATTATAAATATCTTCTATTTTTGTATTTTCTGGAGCATTTACTGTTTTCGATATTGCATTATCATAATATTTTTGTAATTGAGCTTGTATTTTTATATGCCATTCTGGACTTATATCATTTGCACATCTAAATAAATCTCTTAAACCTTCTGGAACTTCTTCTATTTGAGCCGTTCCAGCTTTAAAGCATTTATCTAAAGCTTCTTGTACTTTTTTATCTGATTTAAGATCTCTTTTTAACATATCTTTAAAAATATCCATTCCTTCAATAAATTCAGTTTCCATTATTTTTCTCATATATACTACTGCAAAAAATGGTTCAATTCCATAAGATGTTAATCCTAATATATTTGCAATAGAACCAGTTGGAGCTTGTGTTGAAATAGTTGCACATCTAGCTGGAATATTTTTTTTACCAAAAATACTATCTCCCCAATTAATAAAATTACCTTTTTCTATTCCTAATTCAGTATTATATTTTATTTCACATTCTTTTTTGAAAGAAAATATTTTATCAATTGCAATTAATGCTTCTTGAGAGTCATATCTAATCCCCATTTTAATAAATAGCTCAGCAAGACCTGCTACTCCTAATCCAATTTTCCTATTTCCTTTAGTTAATAACTCGGCTTCAGGAAGTGGATAATAATTAACAGTTATTACATCATCAAGAAATCTAATACTATTTTTAATACAATATTCAAATTTTTTCCAATTAATTTCATTAGTTTTAGAATTATATAATGATGAGATATTTATACTACCTAAATTACAAAGTTCGAATCCTTCAGATTTTCCTTTTAATATTCCATTCACAATTCTTCCAGGTCTTAATCCTTGAAGTACTTGTTCCCCGCAATTATGAACTAATACTCCTGAGCAATTTAAAAAATTATCATCATCAGTATTTGTTATAATATAAAAGTTATGATTATCTTCAACAGTTAAATCATATACATCAATTATTTCATTTGTAAATATAATATCTATAACTTTAATATCATGATCTAAATATATATTTTTATCTTGAGTGATAGGTTGTGGGTTTTCTAAAATAAATGTATTCATTACATCTTTTAATCTATCTTCGCCCCAATTATATCTGGTGGCATTAGCCAATATATTTCTTTTTCTATTTATCCATACTCTACGATCATACGACATTTTAAATAATGGATTATTATTTCCATTTCTTTTGGTAATTTTTTTATGATCGTCAATAGTTATTAATTCTAAATTATTAATTGAATCATGAGTTGCAATTTCATCTTTATGATTGATATTAAATTTTTTACCATCATATCTATCATTCAGAAATTCCCATATCATTCTATATTGTCTATTATAAGCGTTAGTTTTGGTTTTAATATTTCTATAATTTTTTAGAGAATTTTTATCAGAAAAAGTATAGAAATTCTCTAAAATTTCATTTTTTGTATATTGAGCTTCTATCCATCTTCCATCTTTGGTTGCTATTTTATGATCTGGAGTGCAAGTAAATTTAGTTCCGTTTGATAATATAACTTCTATTACTTTTTTATGTCCAGATTTAAAGGCCGTAGCGTATTTAATTTCTGCTTTCCAATTACCTTTTGGAGTCGTTCTAGCAGAGTAAACGGGGAATTTATTACCTTCTTTAGCTAATTGTTGAATAGCAATTCCATTTCTTCCATCAGCAACAGCTATAATAGTATCACCCGATAAACAGGGATTTGTAGTATCCATATAATATGAATTATCTTCGTCAAATTTACCATCTTGTAGGTTAAATGGATTACCATCATTAATAGTATCTATGAATAAAATTCCAGGTTCTCCGTTATTATACATATTTGCTACTATATTGTCAAGTATAGTTTTAGCATTTATAGTTGCATATATTTTATTATTCCATATTAAATCGATACTTTTTCCTTCAAGAGCAGCTTTTATTTCATAATTTTTAATCGTCACTGAAATATTCATTGCGCTAAGCGTCTTATCATTTTTTTTAGAATTGATAAAATCAAAAATATCAGGGTGATTAAATCTAAGTGATACCATATTTGCAGCTCTGCGAGCTTTATCACCTTGAATAGTTGTAGTTGCTACTGTATTTATTAAATACATCCAATTAACTACGCCTGCTGAAATTCCTCCAGACGATTTAATTAATTCTCCTTTTGGTCGTATAATAGATAGATCTTGCCCAACACCACATCCTGATTTTGTAAGCATAGCGTTTTTTGCCATATATTCATATATCCCAGGTAAATTATCTGGTATTTGACCTAAAACTGAACAAGCTGATAAACACTTATTTAGATAACCTGATCCAATTAGTGTTGGTGTATTAGGCATAAACAATTGTTCATCCATTAAATTATAGAATATTTCTTCGTACTCTTCTTTTAATTTTTCTGTTTCTTCAGCTCTTGCTATCCAATTTGCCACTCTTCTAAACATCTGCTCCGGTTTATTTTCTAATGTTTTGCCTGTAGTAGGATCTTTATAGTAGTATCTTTCATTTAAAATGTTTTCTGTATTTTTATTTATTTTTGCCATTCAATTGTGTACCTCCAATAATTTCATGTAATGTATTAAATTAAAAGTAATGAGAAAAATTAATTTATACTTATTTATTTTATACCTTAAATTATATCATATAGTATAGTAGAAGCATTTTTTTTTATTGTATATTCTTCTTAAAAGAAAATAATTTATTAAAAAAAAAAATAAAAAAAATATTTACAGCTAAAAATTAAATAGAATAAAATAAAAATATACATTATTTTTATTAAATAGATTGACTATATATTTTTATGAGGTGAAACATGAGTAAGAGCTTACCTTTTATAGGTGTAGTATTATCAAATGGGCAAATAGAAGCTTACGATGAAGATGCTGCTAAAAAAGCTGATTGGCATCATAGTTCTTTATTTACTGATAAGGGTTTGGAAGCTTTTGATAATGATTCAACTTTAAGGTTTGTAAGAATGGAAGGAGAAAATGATATTACACTTGAGGGATCTCCATCATTAGACCCATTTGAAAGTGGATGGAATTCAATATCTAAATTATCACAATATTTAATTAATTTTGGTATGAGCTCTAATACTATTTTAAAAATTGGACAACAATATATGGGGACTGAATTTGAAGGTAAACAAATTGGAACAATAGATGATTTTTTAAATAAAAAAACAAGTAATTTTAAAAGATTAATTAAAGCTGAATTTTATAATGGTACAAAAGTATTTGGACTTAATAATAAATATTGCGAATGTTTTATAAATCCAACTTTAAATGAATTTCAAGATATAGAAAAAACAAATACGTATAAAAATGTTAGAGGTATGATAGATCAAAATTCAAATTTTTATATTTGGAATGGTGAAATAATACATTACAGTGCTGTTGAGATATTTAATATTCCAAATGGAGTTCATATTAATATAAACGATAATAAAATTACATATATATGGTCTTATTTTTCTTTAGAAGAAACTAAAAATATAATTAAGAATTGTAATTCTTTCTTACAATTATTTAATCCGGGTACAAAAATAAGTAATTTTAGATGTTTTGATGAAAATGACAGCTTAAATATTGATGAAAAAGTTCAATATATTTCTGATTTATTGAAATAAATATAGGAGTATTTTTATGAAGAGATTAATTAAAAGTGAATTTTATGATAGTTATAAAGATATGCATGGCCACTATTATGAATGCTTTATAAATCCAACTTTGAGTGAATTTCAAGATATAGAAAAAACGAATAGAAATAATAATGTTAGAGGTATGATAGATAGAAATAATAATTTTTATATTTGGAATGGAGATTTGTCTCATTACAGTGCAGTTAATGCATTTAATATTCCTGATATAATTCATGTAGATATATTTAATAGAAATATTGCATCTATGACTTCTTATCTTAATTTTGAAGAACATAAAGATTTAATAGAAAATTGCACTTCATTTTTAAAAATTTTTAATATGAATACGCAAATAGAAGTATTTATTTGTGACAGAAAACATTATGAAAACATTAAAACATTAAATGATTTATTAAATAATTAGGAGGAATGTAAAATGAATAGACCACCGAAAGGCGAAGATTTAAAAAAACTAAACGCTCATATGCACTTACTTAAAGTCACTGCACAAGATGTACCAAATATGACAGTTAAAATAGCACAGGGTAATTTTTGGGCAAATGGAACTATTTTAGTTGAGTATGTTGGAGGTATATCACCATTAATCGTTAAACCAGCACATGGCAATAAATACGTATGTGTTGTTATTAACAAATATGGAACAATAAGTATAGTAGATGGCCCAATTTCAACTACAACAATTGAACCAGCTTTACCTTCTGTATCCAAAGATTTATTACCTTTAGCCATTATGTATATTAAATCTGATACTTTAATCATTACGAGTGATATGATTTATGACGTTAGGCCATTATTTAATTTAGGAACATTTAGTATTTCTCATACTGAAATATTAAATAGAGATGCAATTAATTCTCATCCAATAAGCGCAATAACAGGCTTACAAGATGAATTAATTGATAGACCATCTATTGAAGATTTTACTAATGAATTAGCTCTTAAAGCTGATCTTGACGGAACTACAAGTAAAATGTTTAAATTAAGTAAAGGTGAATCAGGTGTAGCTAATGAAGATATTATATTAGAATTTTTTAGAGGTGCTGAAGGATTTGCAGCTATTCAGTTTAGCGAATCAAATAATAGATTAGAATTTACAAATGATGGAATTAATTTTTATCCATTAACGAATTCTGGAGAATATTATACAAAAACAGAAATGGATGACTTGTTAAGTGATAAAGCAAATGCTGCAGATGTTTATATTAAAAATGAAATAGATATATATTTAGATGAAAAAGCAAATGCTTTAGACGTATATACTAAAATTGAAGTTGATGATGCATTAGCATTAAAAGCAGACGCAAGTGATACTCAAGATGCTTTAGACTTAAAAGCTGATAAAATTGATACTTATACTAAAACAGAAGTTGATGTTAAATTTTCAGATTTAGTTGATGGAGCTCCTGGAATTTTAGATACTTTAAAAGAAATTGCTGATGCTCTTGATAACGATGCTAATTTAGCTACTAATTTAGCAAATGAAATAGCAACTAAAGCTGATTTAACTTTAGTTAATGATGTTGGAACCGCTGTTAATAATTTAAATGATACAGTTAACGGTATCGGAGCAGCGATTAATGGATTAAATGATACTATTAATGATGTTGGAGCTGCTGTTAATAATTTAAATGATACAGTTAATGATATGGGGATGGCTGTTAATACAGAAGTTTCTACTAGAGAATCTAGTGATACTGTTTTAACTGATAATCTAAGTACAGAAACAAGTGTTAGAGAATCTAGTGATACTGTTTTAACTGATAATCTAAGTACAGAAACAAGTGTTAGAGAATCTAGTGATGCTATTTTAACTGATAATCTAAGTACAGAAGTTTCTACTAGAGAATCTAGTGATGCTATTTTAACTGATAATCTAAGTACAGAAGTTTCTACTAGAGAATCTAGTGATACTATTTTAACTGATAATCTAAGTACAGAAGTTTCTACTAGAGAATCTAGTGATACTATTTTAACTGATAATCTAAGTACAGAAACAAGTGTTAGAGAATCTGTTGATTTAGTTTTATCAACAAACATTTCTACCGAATCTAGTATAAGAGCATCCGTTGATTTATTAAAAATAAATAAGTCAGATGATATTAAACTTGGTCTTAATAAAAAATTGCAAATTGAAGATGAATATTTCCCTGGAACATATGATGATCTCATTAAAGTTATGCCTAGTACAGATTCTTCAATTATAATTGGTGATTATAATACTAATGGATTAGCTATGTTAAATGGAAAAGAATATAAAATTGAATCAGCTTTGAATCCTGGAACATATCAGAGAATTGCAACTGTGGATAGTTCAGATATTGTTCATTTAGGAAGCGGCAATGCAAATGAAACGCATTTTCATGTTGGTGGATTAAGTGGAAATCCAGCCATGGAATTAAAAAATGGTGGTAATTTATTATTAAATAAGAGAATGTTAATTGGTTCACCAGGCGGTACAGTTATGGGTGGAGAAATTGATATCGTTGATGTTCAAGGATTAGACCCAAATAAAGGTACAGCAGGCATTGGATTAGCTTCATATCGTGATTCAGATATCTGGGGAAGTTTTGTATACGGAGTTCGTTATCGTGGAGGACTTAATACTCCAGCGGCAGTTCAAACTGGGGATGTATTAATGGAGTTTGGTTGTCTTGGATGGGATGGAACAAATGCTCTAGGTGGCGGAGAACTAATGTGGACTGTAGATGGGCCTGTTTCAACTGGTAAAATTCCATCTAAAGCTGAAATATTAGTGACAAAAGCAGATGGTTCAACCGTTGTTGGATTAAAAATAGGAAGCGATTTAAAAATTACTGCAGATGCTTTTGCTGGTAATGGCGCAGAAATTACTAATTTAAGTTATGCACCTACGCTTTCATCAGATTGGAGCAGTACAGCTCCAACCACAGTTCAACAAGCATTAGACAGGATGTCTGCATTACTCAAAACATTAAATGGCGGAAATCCTATTCCGTAAAATAATTTAAAAATTTAAAATTTATTTTAACATTAGATTTATTAAATAAGTGAGATCAACTTTCTCACTTATTTTTTATTGAGGTGAAAAATGAATAGATTAATTAAAAGTGAAATACATAAAGGATTTAATTCGAGTGAAGGTTATATTGAAATATTTAAAAATCCCACTCAAAAAGAAATAGAAGATACTAGAAATAGCACTCATTATAAATCTATTAGAGGTCTTATTTACGATATCAGTGGAAGTTTTTTTATTTGGCCAGGAATTATTCTCCATCATGAAATTATAAATTATGCTCCTGAGTTAGATATAAATGAATTTAGATTTGCATATGAACCATTAGGTTGGTTATTTGATGCAAATTACGATTATACACTTAAAGAGATAACAGATTTAACAATTAAATATGAAAATATATTAAAAAAAATTGGAGATATATCTCTTGATTTTCATATTATAAATACTAAAGATGAAGATTCTATTAACTCTTCACTGGAGGACAATATGAAAATTAAATCAAATAATAGAAGATTGATTAAAAGTGAATTTTATAATTCAATTAAAATAAAAAATATATTTACTGATAATAAAACATTTGAAATATTTAAAAATCCAACTCAAAGTGAAATAGAAATAACTAGGAATTCGGATACACATAAAGCAATTCGTGGTGTTATATATAATGATGGTACAATTTATATTTGGCCGGGAATTATTCTCCATCATGAAATTATAGATTATGCTCCTATGTTAGATATAAATGAATTTAGATTTTCTTATGAACCAAAAATTAGATGGGTAATTGATTGTGCTAATACTTTTTCTAAAGAAGAAGCGATTGAATTAATTAATGGATATAAAAATCAATTATCAAAAATTGGAGATATTAATTTGGAATTTAATTTATTTTATACAACAAATGGTGGACCACAAACAATAAGGTACTTTATTAGTGATGGAGAAAAAGAATATGAATAGATTAATTAAAAGTGAAATATATGATGGATTTAATTATAAAGAAAATTATTATGAAGTTTATAAAAATCCTACATCCATTGAAATAGAAAATGTTAAAAAATCAGATCCATATAAAAGTATTCGTGGAATTATTGATAAAAGTGGAAATGTATATATTTGGATAGGCGAAATGAGTCATATGAGCATTAATAAATATATTCAAAATAATATTCAAATCGATTATTTTAGATTTGCTTATACCAATTTTTGGATAATAGATTTAACTGATTTTGGAGCCACTATAAATAAAAATGAATGTAAAAATATCATTAAAAGTAATTTAGATATTTTATCTAAAATAGGTAATATTAATAGTCCTATAGATATTATGGGTTTAGTAAATGAAGAACGTTATTTAGAATTTGAATCTCTTAATGGCTTTTTAAATGAAAAAGAGAAAACTAGTAAATTAATTAAAAAATCAAAATTTTATGATGCTTTTAAAAATGGCGATGAATATATAGAAATATTTATAAATCCAACTAATGATGAAAAAGAAGATATTAAAAAAATAGATACAACTTCTAGTATAAGAGGAACTTTAACTAATAGTGGTGATATGTATATTTGGTCTGGAAAATATTGGCATTCAAAAATTTTAGATAATATTTCAATTCCAAAGGGAATTCATTTTTGTGTTTATGATAATATTATGGACGTATATATAAAACCAGAAGATAATATTCAGATAATGTATGAATGTTTTATTAATAATAAAAACAACTTAAATATTTTAATAAATGATAGTGCTAAAATACGTATAGATATTGATTATTATAGAGCTAAAGAAAATGAATTATATAAAGAAATTAAATCTCTTAAAGATATATTTGATTTTAACATTTAAATAGTAGAGGTGCTTAATGTATAAACCAATTGAAGAAGTATTAAAAACATTACAAGATGGTAATAATCGTTTTATAGAAGATAAAGAAAAAAATTATAATTTTATTAAAACTCGTAAACGGTTAATTAAAAATCAAAATCCTTTTGCAATTATATTAGGATGTTCAGATTCAAGAGTATCACCAGAAATAACATTTGATTGTAATTTAGGTGATTTATTTATAATACAAATAGCTGGAAATATTGTAAATGAAGATATATTAGAAAGTATTCAATACGCAATTAATGAATTCTCTTGTTCTACTATTATAATTTTAGGCCATGAAAATTGTGGAGCTGTTCAAATGACTTTAGATGGGATAAAAAATAACATAACTCAAAAAATAAAAAAAATTATAAATAAAGAATTAAAGATAGATGATATAATAAATAAGAATATTCAACAATCAGTCGAAGAAGTTAAAGAATATATAAAATCTTCAAAAAATATTACTATAAAAGGTGCAAAATATTTTTTAAAGACTGGAGAAGTTAAATTTTTATAAAGAGGTATAATTATGATTTTTTATCATGGGCAGGTATCAAAAAATTTAATATTTGATTATGTAGGAACTGGAAATGATCAATATGGAACAGGGTTATATTTTACATCTAATAAAGAGAGTGCACAAACGTATGGGGAATATATTTTTACTGTTGATTCTGATGAATATAAAATTATAGATGGTGATGCTAAAAATTTAAATAGAAGTGACATACAAAAAGCTCTTAATTTTTTTAAGAATAGAGATAAAGAAGGCTATTATTTTTTATGGACTGATTGGAGTGAAAATGAAAGTGTTGCTGTTAAAAAAATGACTGATGCAATTTTAAATGGCGGCGACACTAATTTAGAAGTCACACAATCAATATGGTATATAATTTTTAATAGTAAGGAGAAAATGTATTTAGAATTTATGCAATCTATAGGAATTGATGGTATAAAATTTAACGTAGAGAATGGTATAAAATATTTAATCTTATATACTCTAAAAAATTATAAAGAATTAAATGTAGAGGGGAAGATTAAATTAAAGAGACTAATTAAAGTAAATAATAAAGAGACACTAAAAAAATAATTAGAAAATATATGTTAAATAAAACTGAATATGAAATTATAAAAATGGTAAGGAGTGAGTTATAGTGTAAATTTAGTTAAAATAAATATTAATGTTTAAAATATATTTACAAAAGGTATATAGTTATAATATTATACCTTTTTTGTTGTATTAAAAATATAAGGGGTTGATATAAATGGAAGATTTCACAACTATTAAAGTCAAAAGAGAGATAATAAATAAGTTTAAAATATTATCTGCAAAAACAAATAAGTTGCGCAGTAAATTAATTGAAGAAGCACTTAATAAATACCTTGATATAAAAATGGAGGAATGCGAAAATGGGAGTAATAATTCCTCAAGTAATTGAAATAAATACTAATAATAGATATAATCAATATTATTATAATAAAGGATATTTTATTACTGAAAATAAAAAATTTTTAATTAATATTGAGGACTTACAAGAAAAATCAGCTTTATTAATTAAATGTCAATGTGAATATTGTAAAAACATATTTACTAAATCAAGATGTAAAATTATAAATCTAAATGATATTACTGTATGTAAAAATTGTTTATTTGAACGTGTAAAATCTACTAATATTAAAAAATACGGAGCTGAGTTCCCATGGCAATCTAAAGTTGTTCAAGATGGTATTAAAGATAGAAATTTTAAAAAATATGGAACCACATGTACGTTTCAACTTGAAGAACAAAAAATTAAAACTCGTGAAAAATTACAAGAAAAATATGGAGTAGATAATATTGCTAAATTACCGTCTACAATTGATAAAATGAAAAAAACAAATATGATAAAATACGGAGTTGAATTTCCAATTCAAAATAAAGAAATATGTTTAAAAATTCAACAATCTTATTTTAATACTCAAGGTAAAAATTTTAATAATGATTTTATTGCATGCTCAAAAAATCAGTATAAAATAAGTGAATTATTAAATGGGGAAATAAATAAAAATATTGAAGCTTTTTTCGTAGATATTGTCTTAGATAATAAAATTATAATAGAATATGATGGAGGAGCACACGATTTAAGAGTTAAAACTGGACATATATCAAGAGATAAATTTATATTTAAAGAATACAATAGAGAAAATATACTAATTAGTTGCGGTTATAAAATAATTAGGATTATATCACGCCGTGACTATTTATTGGATGATAATTTATTAATAGATTTAATTAATAACTGTAAAGAGGAATTTTTAAATTCTCAATATAATATTATTTTTATAAATATTTTAAATAAAACTAAATATGAAATTATAAAGGAGGTAAGAAGTACTAATGTTTGATTTATCTCAAATTAAAAACAATAATGATGCTCTTAAGAAACAATTAGAAAATTTACGTAAGAGTAATAGTATAAAAGGAACCCCTTTAGATGAATACATATTTAGTAAAGTTATTAACCGAGTTGACCCGATAGAGTATTGTCAGAATGTCCTACGTCAACATTTACCAAGTAGCAGACAACATTTACACATTAATCAAGTTGAACTTATTAGGGCTGCATGCGACCCTCGTGTTCGAAAAGTTTCAGCAATCATGGCTTAATATGATGGGTCATGTAAAACTCCGTGAATTGCGGGAAGGTCCTCCAATTTTTATTGGATAAAAATCTCATTTAACTACAGCACAACTTGAAAAGGTAGATGCGAATGTTTTAAAAATAAATTGAGATGGAATAACCACGCAGCCAAGCCATAGTAGAAATATTAGGGAAAGGTTCAGAGACTAGAGGTGAGTCTAAGTAAGATGTTAAATCTTATATGACAATAAAATCCTCCACGAGCGCGGGGCACTATATATTACTATTTCATAAGGTAATATATCAAAGATATAGTCCAAAAAGCGTCAGGCCGGTAAAACTGAGTCAATAGCTTCAATTGTCGGATATTTATTAGATAATTATCCAAACATGAGAATTGGAATATTTACACCAAAAATTCAGCAAGCTGAAATGAATGTTGGAAGAACAGCAATATTTTTCCAAATGAATGAAGAAAGACTAAATAATAAATTAGTAAGATGTAATAAACAAAAAATTGAAACTTCTAATAAATCTTCTGTCCAAGCTGTGTCTGGTTCAGACCAATCAAACATAGAAGGTTTAACATTTGATGTTATTATTCTTGACGAAGCACAAAAAATTACTAACTACACATGGTCAGAGCGTATTGTTCCTATGGGCGGCGGATGTATTATTGGTTCTTCTTTAATAACGCTACCTTCTGGAGAAATGATTTCTATTCAAGAATTAGTAGAAAAACAAGAGCAAAAAACTATTATGGCGCTTGATACTACTACTTTTAAATTAATAGAAGCTCCTATTGAAGATTATCATAATACTGGAATTCATCCAACATTGAAAATTACATTGGATTCTGGAAGAACATTGCAAGGTACATTTGATCACCCTATAATAATTAAACCTAGAGATACAAGAACTCCTAAGTGGGAAAGATTAGAGAATTTAAAAATTGGTATGCAAGTTGCTGTTCCAAGAGAATTACCTTTTTTTGGTAAATACTTAAATCCTCATGCAAGAATTACTGGTATGCTAATAGGAGATGGTACATATGGTGATAGACAAAATGTAGGATATAGTAGTGCTGATGAAGAATTATGGGATTATATTAAAGATAATTATCCAGATTTAAAAATTAATATATATGAATCTTATATAACTGAAGATGGAAGATTATTTGAAGGTGGAACTATATGTGGAATGAGCACAATATTAAGAGAAGCTGGAATTTATGGTCAAGTTAAATGTAATAAAAGACTACCAGATAATCTTAGCTCTTATACAAAAGAATCATTAGCAGAATTAATTGGAGGATTATTTGATACTGATGGTGGAGTTTATATTGAAGATAATAGAAAGATTATGCTTTCATTTACTCAAAATAGTTATGAAATTATAAAAGATCTTCAATTGGCTTTATTAAAATTTGGTATACATTCAAAAATTCAAACAAGAAAAATTAAAAAAATAAAATTTAAATCTGCAGTTGAAAAATATTATGTATTAAATATTAGAGGAAAAGAAAATATTGAAAACTTTGCAAAAAATATTAAATTTATTACAAAAAAAAAGCAATTAGAATTAGAAAGAGGAGTAGAATTACTTAAAAATCATAAATATAAGATTCAAAAAGATTTATTAGATTCGGATTTAAGATTTGAAAAAATAAAATTAATTGAGAATGCTGGAGAGCAATCAGTTTATGATTTAACTATTACCGGAGTTCATAATTTTATTGCAAATGGAATTTATACACATAATACTAATGCCAAAATGATTAAAATAGGAACACCTAAAACAAGAAATCATTTTTATGATTCTGTAGAGGGACAAGCTTCTTCTGAGTGGTATAGTATTAGAAAAGATTGGACTGAATGTCCACAATTATGGGTTTTAGATCCAATATATTTACCGGACCATAATGATCCTACACATGAAATAATAAGGCCTTATTCGAGATACGTTTTTAATTTAATGCCAAAATCTTTAAAACAAGAATTGTTTCCTACAAGACCCGAATTATGGTCTGAAGGAGAAATGAGCGTAGAAGATTTTAAAACACAGTATATGTTGCAATTTATTGATGGAGCTGGACAATTTTTATTATCGGCTGAATGGGATAAATTAGTTGATGGTAATTTTGAATGGATTACACACGGCATGATTGGAGAAAAATACGTTGCTGGAATTGACTTTGCTGGTTCAGAATCAGAAGGGGCCGACTTTACTCATATATCTGTTCTAAGAATAGCTCCTAATGGACAAAAACAAAAAGTATGGGGAACAGAATTGCATGGAACTAGTTATCCAGATCAAATGAGATATATCGCAAAATTATTTGGAGGACCAACTCCAATATTTAATGTTTCAAGTATTTTTGCTGATTATACTGGATGTGGAGCCCCGGTTGTTCAAACTCTTAAAATGGAATATGGATTAACTCAATTACATGGGATAATATTTAATGCTTCAGATACATATACAAATTCTGGAATGAATATGAAAAACATTATGTTTTCACAATTTAAACATGAATTAAGTTATGACAGATTTAAATATCCTTCAAAAGATTTATTTTTAAAATCAGCTGGTAGTGATATGAATGGATTTTACCATAAAATGGTAGGAGAATGGAAAGATTTAGAATCTGAAACAAGAATGGGAATAAATAAAATAATTATGGCTCCGCAAGGCGGACACGACGATATTACATGTGCTGATGTTCTTGCTAATTTTGCAGCTATT
>Ga0209777_10001440_pt1 | contig 34324 bp, 31 predicted proteins | sample FrelakmetHBP12HB_FD_187147 | JGI IMG/M metagenome (GOLD analysis project Ga0209777, IMG submission 187147) | Freshwater lake sediment microbial communities from the University of Notre Dame, USA, for methane emissions studies -HBP12 HB (SPAdes)... | ecosystem: Environmental > Aquatic >...
CCTCTTCCAGGTGGAAGGAGCACATAGCAGAACTTCTGGTAACGGCGGAAACAGAGTTGCCTCTTGCGGAGGGCGAAAAACTTCTACCCCTCTTCGAGAACAAGTTCAGGATCATAGTAGGCATTACCGGCAGCATGGAAATCCCGGCTTTGTGGGAAGGGGAAGTTTCTTTCTACGAGAAAGAGAAGCCTACCTTCCTGCCTCATGATTGAAGGAAGAAACAATCAAAATGGAGAGGACATCTCAAATCCTGCCCTTTCCATTCTCTGAAAATCTCTTTCGGAGCATCTTCCAGCCTTGTATTTAAGTACAAGATCAGATTTTTACTTGGATAAGATGTATAATGGATGCATGAAACAATTTTTTCCGCAGGAAGTAAGGAAAAACTCTAATGCATTCAATAGTAGGAATGCAGGCAAAAAGTCTTTCCAAAAAAACCACCACAAAGCAGGTAAGAAGAGGTAAATAGGACTTCTTTCGCGTATTTTCCCAATTTTGATGCTCTTTGATGCCATAATACCATATTGACGTAATTATATAATTAGGGTATTATAGAAATATGGAAAACAAAAACTACAAAATCTCGGTGATGGTGAATAAAGAAAACTACCTTAAATTAAGAGCAAGTCTCTTACTATTAGGACAGAGTTTTTCTTATTGGGCGAACGAAGAAATAAAAGACTCCCTTGCACGCAATAGTAAAAAGTTTGCTGAGCGCCCCGAAAGAGACGCTATTCCCCTTGTTAAATAAGGAGAAATAAAAATAAACCCCAACCAGCTTGTGGTGAGCATATCGAACCATCTTCCAATCCAAATTCCAAATTCAACAATCGAAAAAACTTGCCCTGATAGCTTATAATAAAACTCGAAGTAAGAATAAGGTCTGTTTCCGGATTAAAGAAAGGGGGAGTAGGTTGGAGTTCTTGACTCAAATCAGTAGGTTGGGTGCGGCTGGAATGTACACGTGCTATCCCACCTCTGTCTTGAATGGTTGGATTTACCAGGGGGCTATCACCCCCGAAGAAGCAGCTGCTGCCCAAGAACTTCTAGTTACAAAGTATGGCAGATGGTTCTCCTTTCCGAACCAGACCGCAAGAATGAGGACATTTGCCGCGAATCCAGTCAAGTTGGTAAGTGTAGTGAGTGAAGCCAGCGGAAAGCAGGTTGAGCTGAAGACAGTCGAACCCTACTGGATTCACAACCTGAGCGGGTTTCTAGTGGAGACCTTGCAGAGTAGTAATGTCCTAGTTGCGGGTAATAATCACGCGTACTTGGCGACTACTTTTGACGAAGTGGCCAAGGAGATTGTCGTGATCGATCCTCGCCTGCCAGACCGCTCTGCTCGATTCCGGCTGGACGTTTTCGTTAGGATGATTCGGGCGGGACAGGAGTGGGTCACAATCATTCCAAAGAAGAATTGAATGGAGAGAGCATATGCACCTAATAGCTGCCCTCCCCATCCCCGTTTGACGCCTCCGTGCTAAAAAGATACAATCTCAAGTAATTATGGAAAAAGAGGAGCTTGATTTAAAAGATTTATTTTCGGAAAAACCGGACATCAAATACCACGCGGCCAAAAAAGCAATCCAAGTATCTCTTGAAGACCCAGATAGTTTATACCCGGATTTTGAAACTTTCGAAAAGTTCCTGACTGGCGAAAACAATGTTTTGAAATGGACGGCAACTAAAGTAATCGGCAATCTCGCCTCTGTTGATACCAAAAACAAAATCAATAAAACTATTCCGATTCTTATTTCTTTTATTTCCGATAAAAGTATGATCACTGCGGCCAATGCAGGTATTGCCCTCTCTTTAATTGCCAAAAACAAACCAGGTTATATTGAGGAGATTCTAAAAGCCATTTTTGGCGTAGAAAAAGCGATTTATTATAATAAAGGAAAGCCTTCGCCGGAGTGCCGCAATGTAGTCCTTGGCCATGTCCTAAATTCCCTTCCAAATTTTGGGGAGGATATTTTGAAAAGAAAAGATGTCAGGGAATTTTTGGAAAGACAGACCAAAAACACCCGCCCCAAAGTCCGCTCCACAGCAAAAAAGCTTCTAAACACACATTAAACCTAACTCTTTCAATTTCCATTCGAGTTTGTTAAAATCAAGCCCGACCAAGCAAAAATTAAGCAAGGAGGGAGAAAGGTTGAAGAACGCATTTCTTACAACAGGAGAAGATTCGATTGGTTCTCACCAACTAATGTCGATCCAAGTAAGCCGCAGTATTGGAGGCAGGCCTTATCAGATGATAAGTGCATTTTCAAGCAAGAAGGTGCTGCCAAGGACTGTACACTACGGGAGCAGGACCTTCTCTCTCGCGCTGACGAAGGAGCTAAGGGAAAATCAGGTTTTTCCTGGCGAAGATGGGGATGTGATTGTAGATTCTACGCTTCGGGATGCCATTCGTAGAAGGAATGTTATCGGCGTGAGACTGGTAATGCTTGGATTCAGAAGGATATGGACCGATCCGGAAGGCCGTCTCCTTCACATCACCTATCCGCGGGAATGTGCGCTGTACGAGGAAAAAGAATAGAGAGACAAACAAGTTTATGGAGAGCCCACCTGCCCTCCACTCTACTTCTTAATTCTCCTAGCCCACGAACTCCGATTGAATCGGAGGAAGTGGTCGCAGTATTCGGAAGTACTTGAGTACTTGAGCGACTAGCGAATGGATCAGTTACGGAGAATTCTACAATTGACGCTTGAACCTTAAAAGGATATAATCCCTTTCTATCTGGAGTTTGATTGGAGGAAAGAAGATATGAGGTCGATGCCCTACCAGCGATATTGGCTTTCTCTTCTTGGTCTTGGGCGATATCGGATTAACTACAACCGAGTGGATCCTTGGGCTGTGATTGACACTGAAACAAGAAAGCGCAATCACAGTTTTGTTGGTGCGAGGGTCTATCACGAAGAGCAAGTTGTAGCTATCGAACACTCGCGCAAAATCGGCGAGGCCGATCTGCTCAACGAACTTATCGAGATTGCCAACCCCATGTTGCCTCACGAGAAGATCGATCCTATCGCGGCTACTCTTATTGCTACCAGAGAGAGGGGAAACGCAAAGGAATTGGTGGTGGCTCTTGGCTTGGGCCTAAGGATTCCTTAGGCCCATTTTGCCCCCTCCATTTCTTATTCACAAATTCTCCCCCAATTGACGCCTGCCTGCCAAAGCAGTAAAATCCTCTTGCCATGGAAATTAAGGAATTGCAAAAGCTGATTGTAAAATTTCGAGACGCGCGAGACTGGAAACAGTTCCACAATCCAAAAGATCTTGCTCTTTCTCTTACTCTGGAAGCGGCAGAGGTTCTTGAGCATTTTCAATGGAAAAGCAAAGAAGAAATTGAAGAATATGTTGTCACCCGCAAATATAAAATTGCCGAAGAACTGGCAGATGTGTTTTATTGGATTTTGCTAATGAGCCATGATCTGAAAATAGATTTACCTGAAGCTTTGAAGGAAAAGATGAAAGAGAACGAAAATAAATACCCAGTTGAAAAGGCTAAAGGAAGCCATAAGAAATATACAGAACTCTAGATCAAAAAATTCTCCTAAATCCTCCATCTTAAAACCTACATCTTAGATCTTAGAACAGCAACATAGTTGCACCTTGCCTTCCTAAAAGGTTTAGGCTATAAATTATTTCTATAGGAAAGAGTTCACATTATTAGTTAAGTATAGATTAAAAATAGCGATAAAAATGAGTAAGAGGTTAAGAAAATACAAAAAATATCAAAAAGCAGAAATAAACTTCTTAAATTACAGCAACCAATTCGGGGCTAAGTCTGAAGGAAATCTGCCTCCTCCTGAATTAAAAAAATATGCAAGTAAGGAGCAGTGGAAAAAGATTTTGGAGCTTAGGGAAAAGGCAGATAAAGCTAAAAAGGACTGGCAAGATAGCAAATAATCTTGCACCTTGCCTGCCAAAGCAGTTAGCCCACAAAGTGGTCGCAAGGCTCGGGAGTACCTGAAAAATCAAGGTTCTCCGAAGATTTTGAAGTTACGGAGAACCTTATAGTATTTGATTTATTTCTCCACATGTGTTAAACTATCTACTTGAATTAGAATTTGAGCTATACAAACACTTATTTTCTTTTAGTTTCTGAAGTTAAGCAGAGCGAATGAGTCTTTGAAATTAGCTCCTAGGATTTCAAAGTTTTTGCTCTGACTGCAAACACTATTTCATCTTAGTTTTTCTCGTTCAAAAATCATGAATAGATCGCGAAATAACGCTAGCTTCGGCCGTAGCCGGGGCGGTTTTGGTGGGCGAAAAGTTAAAAGAAATGGAAATGGTGGTAGCTACAGCTATCCAAAAAGTATCTCTAACGCGAGAAGGTATTCTGGCGGGCCTAAAAGTGAGCTAGAAGGGAACCCGAGTATTTTTATTAAGAAAGCGGCCGAAAACTCTTCCGTCGATAATTATCAAACAAGGTACAAATTTGAGGATTTCAACCTCGTTCCTAGTTTGAAGGCAAATATTACAAAAGAAGGATATGAGAACCCAACTCCAGTTCAAGATCAAGCCATTAAACCAATTCTTGAAGGCCGCGATCTAATCGGGTTAGCCCAGACTGGTACCGGTAAAACAGCAGCCTTTTTGATTCCATTAATAGACAAAATCGCCAGAGACAGGGGACAGCGCTCGCTGATCGTTACTCCTACTAGGGAACTGGCAGGTCAGATCAATGAAGAATTGCATATTTTAAGCCAGGGTATGGGTATCTATTCAAGTCTTGTTATTGGCGGTGCAAATATACATCGGCAAATCTCAGATCTCAACCGCCGGCCCAGTGTGGTTATAGGTACTCCTGGAAGACTAAAGGACTTGGTTGATCACAAACACCTATATCTTGGTGATTTTCGAACAATTGTTTTGGATGAGGTGGATCTTATGGTAGACATCGGTTTTATAAGCGACGTTAAATACTTTATTTCCTTACTTCCAAGGCAGCGTCAATCTCTATTTTTCTCAGCTACTATTCCACCCAAAGTACGCGAGGTGCTTAACGCCTTTGTTACCGATCCGGTGACAGTCTCGGTCAAAAAACAAAATACGCCTGAAAATATTGAACAAGATGTTGTTAAAGTTGTGGATCGTAACAAAAAAGTAGACCAGCTTCACGATCTTTTAAATAAAGAAGGTTTCGACAAAGTGCTGATTTTCGGCCGTACCAAACACGGTATTGATAAATTGGATGGCCAATTGACGATGCGTGGTTTCAAAGTCGGTTCTATCCATGGTAACAAAAGGCAATCTCAAAGACAAAATATACTAAAAAGTTTTAAGAACGATGAAATAAGCATATTATTGGCTACTGATGTAGCTAGCCGGGGACTGGATATAGATAATGTCTCCCACGTAATCAACTACGATCTTCCTGAAACCTATGACGACTATGTCCATCGTATCGGGCGTACCGGGCGATTAAATAAAAGGGGAACGGCACTAACCTTTGTTGAGTAAACAAAGTGTCCTTGTCTTTTGGTGTTAGCAAACATATAATTACACTCTATGGCTCACAGTCAAGGTAAACAACGAAGAGAAAAAAAGAAACCTAAGAAAGATAAAAAGAAATAATGGCAGATAGCATAAAATGTCCTCAGTGTGGCAGCAGAGACGTGTACAAAACTCGTGTACTTCCGGGAAGTGATTCTGCGCCTGCTAAACCTGCGACTTCCCCAGAGTATCACTGCATTATTTGCGGACGCCATTTTTACCAAAGCCCTCCACCCGCACCCTCCCCAAAAGAATGATGGGAGAATATTGGAATAGATTTCTTAGCGCGGTTTCGGCCAGACCTCCCCATTTCCTTATTCTCAAATTCCTAAAGTTCTAAGACAAATTAGAGATTTAACTACCTTAAAGTGGTAAAATATTGCCATGAAACTAAACGTAGGAGACATGGCACCTCTTTTTGAATTACCGGATCAAAACGGAAGGGTTTGCAAACTTGCCGATTATCGTGGCGGGAAAGTTCTGATCTATTTTTACCCTAAAGACGACACTCCCGGTTGTACAACTGAAGCGTGTCAGCTTCGCGATAACTTTCCAAAATTTGAAGGAACGAAAGTGACAGTTTTGGGAATCAGCACCGATTCGGTTGAAAGTCACAAAAAATTTTCTCAAAAATATAAGTTACCATTCACTTTGCTAGCCGATGTAAATAAGGAAGTTGTAAAAAACTATGATGTCTACAAACCCAAAAAATTCCTGGGCCGGGAATTTTTGGGAACAGCTCGCACCTCATTTTTGGTTGATGAGGGCGGTAGGATAATCAAAATTTACGAAAACGTCAAACCAGCTACCCACGCTGAAGAAGTTCTAGGGGAGTTAGCCGGTCTTTAAATCTATCTCTTCTTTTTGCAAGTGTTCGAAATTTCCTTGACACCCAAGCGCCTCTCCCTTACACTTTTGTTGCCTGTATATATAGCATCCTCGTAGCTTATACCCGCTTAGAAGCGGCCAGCTACTGCGGAATGCTGCGACCACTAGCGTGGGCTAGGAAAATAAACAATGGATAGCATTATTGAAACGGAAAATACCACCAAAAAATTTCCACCGGATATCTACGCTTTGGACAGTTTCAGTTTACAAGTAAAAAAGGGAATTACTTTTGGCCTCCTTGGCCCGAACGGTTCAGGAAAAACAACTCTGATTCGAATTTTAGTTGGAGTGTTAAAACCGGATTCCGGGAAGATTCGCGTAATAAGTAATTCACTGTCCTGGGCTGCCCGTTCATCAAAAATAGGTTACATGACTCAAAGTTCCGCTCTTTATCAAGAACTAACAGTTTGGGAGAATCTTGACTTCTTTTCGACAATCTACGGTGTTCCTGCGAGAGAAAAAAAGAAGAGAATCGCAGATCTGCTTTCACTGGTAAAACTTGAAGGTAAAGAAAAATCCGCTGTTAATACATTGAGCGGAGGAATGAAACAGAGGCTTTCTTTGGCGACAAGTCTAGTCCATAAACCGGAACTTGTTTTTCTGGATGAACCGACTGTCGGTGTTGATCCCTCTCTGCGGGTTGAATTTTGGGATTATTTCAAAAGTTTAAATAGGGAAGGAACGAGTATCGTTTTATCTACTCATGTTATGGACGAAGCAGCCAGATGCAACGAGCTTGCACTTCTGCGTAGTGGCAAACTACTATCTCAGGGTAAAATCGAAGAAATATTATCACAAACGAAAACAAAAAATATTGAAGAGGCGTTTTTGAAATTGGAAAGCGGCGTATGAGTATTCAAAGGACCCTAGCTATTGCCAAAAGAATAGTTCAACAATTTGTCCACGACAGACGAACACTGGGATTAATCGTAGTCGTTCCGTTGTTACTCCTTTCCATTTTGGGAGCGCTGTTTAAAACTACAAGAACCTACCAAGTCGGGTTCGTAAACCAAGATACTGGAATAATTACTCAACTCGGAAATCAGAAACTTTCCCAAAAAATAGAAGACTCCTTAAAAAGTTCTGCTACTTTCGAATGGCAAATTAAAAACCTGGAAAGTGCTGACAAGGGTTTAAAAAACGGCTCCCTGGACGCATATGTTTTGTTAGATAAAAACTTTAGCAGGGACCTTTTAAATAAAAAACTTCCAACAATAACTATCCAATTGGAAGGTTCGGACCCAAATAGTTCTCAACAAGTATTGGGATTGATCAATCAAAATCTAACAAATCTCTTTGTCAGCCAAAAATCGGCTAAAATAAAAGTTGATTTTCTTTACGGCGGGGAAAAATTTAATTCACTTGATTATTTTGCGCCGGTTTTTATTGCCTTCTTTGCTTTCTTCTTTGTTTTTCTTTTAACTTCAGTTTCATTTTTGCGCGAGAGGAATCAAGGAACTTTCGAGAGGATTTTTGCTTCGCCGGTTAACAATGCTGAACTAGTTTTAGGGTATTTCTTGGGTTTTTCCCTCTTTGCTCTTATCCAGTCAATAATAGTTCTGCTTTTCACAATTTATATTCTGAATGTCCATTTCCTAGGTAATATTTTGTTTGTGTTTTTGATTGAGCTACTTTTAGTTGTCGGATCAGTAAATCTTGGGATTTTTCTTTCTGCCTTTGCAAAAAATGAGCTTCAGGTAATTCAATTTATCCCCTTAATTATCGTTCCTCAAGGACTTCTCTCGGGACTCATTTTTCCAATAAAATCAATGCCGGCTATTTTACAGTGGCTCTCTTACGCTATGCCGCTCACTTACGCCAACAATGCTCTTCGCGATATTATGATAAGAGGGAAAGACTTGGCAAGCGTTAGTTTTGATATTTATATTTTGTTAGCTTTTGCTATTGCGATGATAATCCTAGCCTCTATTTCAATAAGGAAGGGGATTTAAAGCTATGAAAAAGTCAGAGCGGGAAATTGAAGTAAAGATAAAGTTGGATGACGTTGCTCAGGCCAAAAAGAAAATTGCGGATCTTGGTATCTCATGGAGCAAACCACAAACTTTAATCGATAAATATTACCGTCCAAAGGGAAAAGAAAGGGATACGCAGCGGCCCGGCTCTTTTGTCGTTAGAATCAGAAGGGCCAGTGAAGCCGTATTGGCGGTGAAGGGATTAACAGATCGTAGGGGAGTTTGGGAAGAATACGAAACAAAAATCGGCGATGCAGAAGCAATGGAAAAAATTTTAGATAAGCTTGGCTACAGTTGTGTTCTCACTTTTCACAAAAAAAGAACCTCAGCCCGCTACAAAAAGTTTGGTCTGGAAATCGATGAAGTGGAGGAGCTTGGAAACTACTTAGAAATTGAGGCGATTGGTACCGATGGTGAGGAGCTGCAAGAAGAAATAAAAGGATTGTTTAAGCAACTTGGGTTGCCAGAAAAAAATATTGAAAGACGCGGTTATCCGGAGATAGTTATGGAAGCGCAAGGTGTAAAGTTCGTTGGCCAGAAGTAGAGCTTAGAAGAATTTGTAGATTTTCGCCTTACTCTTTAGATTCGCATACCAAGTAGTGAATTTATCGTTTAATTTTTGGTTCTTTACCTGCTCAGATGCTTGAGCGCGCGTTATACTTGGATTAGTGGCTTTGTTATCGTTGATGTATTTTGTAATTTCGGCGTCGGTAACTTTTATTTGATCAGCTAGGATTTTCTCGACCAAAATCTGCATCTCAAGTTGGCTTCGAAGTTGAGCCATTGTCGTGTTATTTTGAGTCAAAGCAACATCGAGGTTTTCCTTGCCGCCAAGATTTTTCTCTAGATCCGCAACCTTTTTATCTATCTCTGCTTTACTAGCGGTGATTTTCTTTTTTGAAGCCTCCTGCTTAATTAAAGTTTCCTGAACAACGGAGTCAAATACTTGGCTTCCATCTGCTTTGACCAGACTATTGTAAAAGGAAGGGGTAGTGACTATGTGGCCATTTATATTTCCGGCAACAAATATGCCTTTGTTGAACCAGCCAAAAATTCCTACAACGATAACTATTAGGATTATTACAAAGCCAGTTTTGTAAGCGCCAGGACTGTTGCTATAGCTTTTCGCGACGCTTTTCCGCCAATTGCTTAAATTAATCCGAACACGAGTGCTATTCGTTGATGGGTTTTTAGTTGTTGAAGCTGTTTTCTTTGCTGTTGCCATATAGGTTTTAGGGAGGCTGTCATACATTATATACTATTGAATAAAATTGGCAAGTACTTTTTTGGTTTTTAGAGGTCTAAATCATTTAAGTCAATAAAGAAGTAAAAGAGAATAAACAGATAGCTTGTTGGTTGAAGACTGGGAAGGTGTTAGAATCTTAAAATATGGAAAAGCGCTGGAAAGTCCTTTCGGACGGTAAGGATCTGCGACAAACTCTATTGAAAAACAGAAAAATAGGGGATAGCGAAAAATTTTTCAAGCCACATTTAAACAAATTGACTAACCCTTCAAAATTTTTTCCCAACCTGGAAAAAGTAGTAGAGAGAATTAAGAAAGCGATAGAGAGTAGGGAACTAATCTATATTTACGGGGATTTTGATGCGGATGGTCTGACCGCTACAGCGATACTTTGGGAAACCATAAATTTTCTTGGCGGCAGGGTTTTGCCCTATATCCCCCACCGGGGTAGAGAAGGCTATGGATTAAACACCGGCGCGATTGAATGGATCGCCCGCGAAGGAGCTAAATTGATAATTACGGTTGATTGTGGGATTGGGGGAGTCGCGGAAGCAAAACTGGCCAAGAAGCTTGGGGTAGAGTTGATAATAACAGACCATCACGAAGAAGGTAATACCCTCCCCGACTGCTTTGCTATCCTTCATACAAAAAAACTTTCCGGTAGCGGTATTTCGTTTATGCTGGCTAAGGCTATACTTGAAGATTTTAATAAGGGTGATGATTCCCAGCTTTCCAAAAATTTGGAACTGGCAACGATTGGGACGATCGCAGATCTGTCCCCACTACTTGAAGACAACAGAATAATTGTTGCTAATGGCCTGCATAATTTAATAAATACTGAAAGAGTTGGTTTAAGATCGATTTATGAGGAAGCTGGGATAAATAAGAAAATTACTCCCTATGAAGTTGGATTTATTATTGCTCCGAGGCTCAACGCAACGGGCAGAATGGAGCATGCAATTACTTCGCTTCGCCTTTTGCTGACAAAAAAGAAAGAAAGAGCGAGTCAGTTGGCAAGAAAATTATCGCTTGTAAACAGGCAAAGACAGGACGCTCTCGCTGCTGCTTTGGAACATGCGAGAGGAACCGCTGATACGGATGGAAATATTATTTTTGCAAACCATAGCAGTTACCCGACTGGTGTAATCGGTTTGGTAGCCGGAAAACTCGCAGATCAGTTTTACAAACCAGCTATCGTAATAAGTGAAGCAGAAGATGTATGCAAAGGCAGTGCCAGAAGCATAAACGGATTTGACATTGTCAAAGCAATGCGATCTGCTGAAAAACAATTGATTGACGTTGGAGGTCACGCAATGGCAGCTGGTTTTACTATAGAAAAGGAAAAAATTGCTCCTTTCCAAAAATCCCTTTTGTCATACGCGGAAAAAAATCTAAAGGAAAAAACCCTTTCCCCTATTCTGGAAATCGATACCAAACTAGATTCTAGCGATTTAAATACCCAAACCTTGGATTTAATAAAAGAATTCGAGCCTTTTGGGGTGGGTAATAGAGAGCCCCTATTTCTGACCGAAGGCTTAAAGGTTGCCAACGTTAAGAATGTAGGGCGCGATGGAAAACATATAAAAGCGTATTTGTATGGGGAAGATGGCAATGTATATGACAGTGTCGGATTTGGATTAGCCGAAAAAGAAATGGAAAAAGGAAGTAATATTGATGTTGTCTATTCACTCAATGAAGATTCTTGGAGCGGGAATAATAAATTACAATTAAAAATAAAAGACTTTAGAAATATTTAAGCGGGAGGCTCGTGCGCTTTCGCATCGATTCCTCCCGCTTATGTTGTGAGACTTAGTCCTCTGGACATCTGAAGAGCTGGCCGCTGTTGCTGACCACACCCTTTAACCAGAGGACATCCCCGACGTAAAGTCGAGTGTCTCCCGTTAAGGGGTTACGCCCATTGATGCTCATGACGTAACCATAATAACGGGCAGTACCAAGGAAGTGTTCCGCAATGCTGCTGAACGTATCCCCGGCTTGGACCTTGTAGCACCCTACTACTAATCCTGGCCCTGCTGTTGGCTGCGTCAATGACGCCCCCATCAGCGTCTGTTCGCTTCTCCATATCGAGTGCTCCTTGTCGTCCCTGCGCTGTTCTATTGCGATTAGGACGACCAAAAGCACTACGAGCGTGAAGAACGCCCAGATCCCGAAAGCCTTGATCCCCTTCATGTCAGAATCCTTTCTCCACTGTTATCTCACAAACCTATAGTATAGCATATTTGAGAATAAAAATCAAGCCCTTAAGGCTGGACAAACCTATAAACTTCGCGTACAATAAAGCCAAATGAGTAGATTACCTATCAGCGAAACAAGAAAAAAGCAAGGTGAAAAAGTTGAAATTGCCGGTTGGATCAATACACGAAGAGATCACGGAAAAATTATCTTTTTCGATCTTCGGGACGCATCCGGGTTGGTTCAAGTTGTCGCTACTCCGAAAGAAGAAAAAGCCTACGAAGTAGCCGAAAAACTAGGAAGTGAAGACGTGATTTCTATTAATGGGCTTGTGAACAAAAGGCCATCAGAAAACATTAACAAAGAGATTGAAACTGGCGAAATTGAAATAGTTGCCGAAAGCATCGCTTTAATTGGAAAAGCGGAAGCCCTGCCAATTCCAATTGAGGGAAGTGGTTACGACATTGAAGAAAACATCCGATTTAAATACCGCTACATCGATTTGCGAAGACCAAGGTTACAAAAAAATCTAAAACTTCGAGCCCAAGTTGTTAAATCGGCAAGGGAATTTTTAGACAGTGAAGGCTTCACCGAAATTGAAACGCCGTACCTTTCCAAAACAACACCCGAAGGAGCTCGCGACTTTTTGGTTCCGTCTAGATTGCAAAAAGGAAAATTTTACGCCCTAGCCCAGTCGCCGCAACAATACAAACAGCTTTTGATGATTACCGGTGTTGAAAAATACTATCAATTTGCCCGCTGTTTCAGAGATGAAGATTTGCGGGCAGATCGCCAATTTGAGCATACCCAAATAGATATTGAAATGGCTTTTGTAAAAAGAGAAGACGTGATGGGTACAGTTGAAAAATTAATTACAAACGTGACCGGAAAAATGGGTAAAAAGATTGAGAAAAAACCTTTCCCCGTCCTCACTTATAAGGAGGCAATGGAAAAATACAAAACAGACAGGCCAAATTTGAACAAAAATAAAGGCGAGCTTTCCTTTGCTTGGGTTATTGATTTCCCGTTATTAGAAAAAACAGACGAGGGGGGTTATACATTTGAACATAACCCTTTTGCCGCTCCAAAACCCGAACATGTTGAGGCTTTAATGAAAGAAAAAGATTTAGGTAACTTACAGTCTTTGCAATACGATCTTGTTTGCAACGGGGCGGAAGTTGCTGGGGGAAGTATTCGTATCCACGAACCAGAAGTCCAGCGCCAAGCTCTGAAGGTGATGGGTTATTCTGAAAGCCGCATCGAAGAAGAATTTGGCCATTTGCTAGCAGCATACAAGTATGGTGCACCTATGCACGGGGGTGTCGCTGTTGGTTTTGATAGATTAGTTTCAGTTATAGCTGGCGAAGAAAATATCCGCGAGGTGATTGCTTTTCCAGTTACATCGGGCGGGCAAACTTCTGTTATGGATGCTCCAAGTGCCGCCAACCCAGAAGCATTGAAAGACCTTGGAATCAAGTTAGAAAAAGAAGAGAAGAAATAATCATGGTTAAAACTCGAATTGCCCCTTCTCCTACAGGAGATCCTCATATCGGAACTGCTTACACTGCGCTTTTTAATTTTGCTTTCGCAAAGAAAAATAAGGGTAAATTTGTTTTAAGAATTGAAGATACTGATAGAACGAGACTCATTGAGGGTGCAACTGAAAAAATAGTTGACTCTCTGACCTGGCTTGGGTTGGAGTGGGATGAGGGTCCAATTCATCAATCGGATCGTCTAGATTTATATCAAAAAAAGGCAAAGGAACTCGTCAACAAGGGAGCTGCTTATTACTGCGATTGTTCTCCGGAAAGATTAGTGAAAGTGCGTGATGAGCAACAGGCAAAAGGTGAGGTTCCTCGTTACGATCGAAAATGTAGGGAAAACCCACCAACTAAAGAAGAAATTGAATCAGGCAAATGCGTTATTCGGTTGAAAGTTCCTACCGATGGGGAAACTTCTTTTGAAGACTTAATAAGGGGTGAAATTACTTTTCAAAACAAAGATATTGATGATGCTGTTTTATTAAAATCAGATGGATGGCCAACATATCACTTGGCAGTTGTTGTAGACGACTCTGATATGGAAATTACCCACGTTATTAGGGCGGAAGAGTGGCTTTCTTCGACACCAAAGCATGTTCTGCTTTACAACGCATTCGGATTAAAAACTCCAATCTTTGCCCACCTTCCACTGTTGCGAAATCCCGATAGAAGCAAGATCTCAAAAAGAAAAAACCCAGTTTCTATAATTTGGTACAAAAAGCAAGGATATCTGCCAGAAGCTTTGTTGAACTATTTAGCCCTAATGGGATGGTCAATGCCAGATGAGAGGGAAAAATTTACTTTGGATGAATTTATTGAAAATTTTGATTTCTCTAGAGTAGATCCAAGTGGGCCTGTTTTCGACATTCAAAAATTGGATTGGCTCAATGGGCAGTGGATTCGTTCATTACCAGAAAAAGGATTAGTAGTTCGATTGAGAGAGTTTACAAAGGCGGAAGCAAAAGATATTGAAAAAATCATACCTTTGGTCCGGGAGAGGCTCAAAAAACTCTCCGAATTCGACCAACAAACAAAGTTCTTTTTTGAGGAACCAAAAATGGATCAAAAATTATTATTGATCCCTGGACGTAATGAAGAAGAAACAAAAAAAGCTTTGGATGAATCCATTAAAATTTACCAGGATTTGGATTGGCAAAAGGAAAAATTAGAAGATGCAACGAGAAAATTAGCAGAAAAATTAGGTTGGAAGGCGCCGGATTTGTTTATGAGTTTGCGGGTAGTTGTAACAGGGAGCAAGATTAGTCCGCCACTTTTCGAAACATTGGTTGCTTTAGGAAAAGAAAAAACCATGGAGAGAATTAAAAAGGCGGCAAGTTCTATTTAACAATTTTCCTCTCTTAGTGCTAAAATTAAATTGATGAGTGAAAATCCAAACGAGAGTTTGCTAAACTCTTTACTGTCTGTTGGAAAAATTGTTACCAGAGAACAACACATTCGCTTCGAACGTATTGCAGGGGTTTTTATTGGCCTTGCTCTACTTTTGGCCTTAATTTCTGTTCAACTCCCTTTTGGTCAGGGAATGGATAAAAAAGTTGTTTATCCATTTGTTATTGTGGTTGGATTCTTTTGTATCTTTTGGTTTTTAATAATACCCCGCCGCTTTACTGGGCTTGCTAAAAACTTTATCCACACTGTGCTGGTCACTCTTTACGTCGCCTTTTTAATCCATACAAATCCGGCCATGGGACAGAATTTGGTCTTGCTATATTACGTGGTTGCTGTAGCTGCCGCAGTCGCTATGCCGACCTTTTTTTCTTTGACTATTACAATTCTCGTAATTATCTTGATTTATACCGAGTGGTTATTGGCTGGAGCTACTAGTGCTGGCTTTGCTTCCGCGATTCTTTACACAATCGGCCTTTTAATAGTTGTTTTTTACACCCGTTCACTAGCAGGAGAAGCAGCTTTCGCCCGAAAAAAAGAGGAGGAAGTTCATCTAGAAAAAGAAAAAACATTGAGCAAATTGAAAGACGAGTATGTTTTTATTATCTCCCATAAGCTTAAACAACCGACGTCTGCCATAAAAGGCTATACCGACGAAATAATAAAAGATTATTCTCAAAATTTGGATTCAGATTCAAAAGAGGCTTTGGAATTCATTAAAACAAACGATGAACGATTAGGAAAGCTTTTAGATGATCTTCTAGATATCTCACAGATCGAAAAAGGGACAATGAGAATAAATTTGACCGACGTCTCCTTGAGCCCTATTATTAGTGAAGTTTTATCGAACCTTTTCCTCGACGCCCAATCCAAAAAAATTTCGCTTTTAGAAAGGGGAGATTTGGACACGGCAGTGAAAGCCGATTCCGATCGGCTCAAAGAAGTTTTGATGAATCTTGTGGGTAATGCAATCAAATACACACCAGATGGTGGAAAAGTGACTATCGAAGTTAAAAAAGAAGAGTTAGCCGCGAAGCTATTTATTTCTGATAATGGTATTGGAATTAGCCCGCAGGATCAAAAATATCTCTTCGAAAAATTCTTCAGAGTAGAAAATGAAAAAACAAAGGCAATTAAAGGGAATGGTTTGGGGCTTTTTATTACAAAACAGCTTGTGGAGAAAATGGGCGGAGAAGTTGGTGTAAGTAGTGAGTTTGGCAGGGGGAGTACTTTTTTCTTTACCCTGCCGAGGTATCGTTGGTAGTATGGAAAAACAAAGCATGATTTTTTCTAGAATAGAGAGACTCGAAGAAGTTCTCGTCGGAATGCTTTTTATAGCGGGTATTGCTGTTCTGCTGTTGCCGATTGATTTAAAGGTGAACAAAATGTTGTTTGTTTCCGCATTAATGTTTGTTGTGGTTTTCGTTGTTGGATGGCATAGATTGAAGTTACCTATTTCATACGAAAATAAAAAATTCATCGAATTTCTAGTCGATCTTTTGATTGTTGCAGCGATCGTTCACATTAGTGGGGGTATAGGCAGCACATTTACTTTTTTGTATATTCTGCCGGTTTTTCCAGGAGCCGTAACCATTAACAGGTCGCGGTCTATAACCATTTGGTTTGCGAGTGGTATAGTTATCTTTACCGAATTATTTCTGTTTAACCAGAGCCCGAACAACATTTTTCTGACAAGCACTTTTGCAACCGCCTTGCTAATTTTCTTTGGGGTAAGTCTCGTTTTTGCCCATGGGCTGTTTCTATCAAGAGAAATTCAGGTTGCTCAAGTAGCCGTTACAAGTGCAACAGTTGAAAAAGAGAAGGCGATTAATAAGTTGAAAGACGAATTCCTCTTTTTAATTGCTCATGAATTGCGGGGACCAATAACAGCGATTAGGGGTTACATAGAATTATTCCTCACAAGTGGGAAAGAACGAAACCCCAAAGCAAAAAGTCTAGCCGAAGCTGCATTTAGGCAAAGTGGGAACCTGAATAATTTAATTGGGGAACTATTGGATGTTTCACGTTTGGAAACGGGAAAGTTAAAACTCTCCAACGAAGTATTCGAACTTAATGGCTTTTTCAAAGATATGTTGAAAGAAGCCCAAGCAGAAGCTGTTGGAAGAAAGATATCTTTCACTTATCAACCATCGCCTCTTAATATATTCGTAGAAACCGATAAAGAAAGGTTGAGGGAAGTTACTCTGCTTTTGGTAGAAAATTCCTTAAATTTCACTAATGAATTCGGTCAGGTAAAAGTGGTTGTTAACGCAAAGGATGGAAAAGCTTATATCTCCGTAATTGATAATGGAGTAGGAATATCTCAACAAGAAATGCCTTATATATTTGAAAGATTTTACTCTTCTGATGGAAGTAAAATACAGAAACAGGGTGGGGCAGGGCTAGGGCTATTCTTAGTGAAGAGTTTGGTAGGGAAAATGGGTGGTGAAATTTCAGTCGAAAGCCAGGTTGGAAAAGGCAGTAGATTCACTTTTACACTTCCAATTGTGCCACACGAATAAGTTTTAGGTTTGTAATTTAGCCTCCCATTTGTTAAAATTTAAACCCATTGCGGGGTCGTCTAGTGGTAGGACACAGGTCTCTGGAACCTGGTACGATGGTTCGAATCCATCCCCCGCAGCCAGATTGGACACCCCTAGCGACCTATGTCTCTAAAATATCCTTAACGGTCTCGCAAAAAGCCAATTTCTTCTTCTCTAAATTCGGACCGAGTTTTTTCGCTTTTTCACAAAATTTTGTGCCTGAGGAGGGAGTATGGATTCGAAACAAAGGAAAAACAAATTACTCCGAAGGCGCTGGTTTCTGACCCAATCGCTACTGTTTCAGCTTACCTAAACGGGAAGAATCTTGGAAAATTAAAAGTCGCTACAAAATCAGGGGAGATTTCTTCAAGCGTTAATTTAGCAGAAGGCGCAAACAAGATTCTTTTGAATGTCATTTCGGCAAACGGAGCTACTGCTTCAGCAACGGTTAGCGGAAAATTGATCGCTGCAGCTGCTAAATCAAACCTTTTGCTATATACATTACTAGTTATTCTTGCAATTGTAGCCATAGCGTCTCTCGTTTACTGGGCTGCGAAGCTTAGAAACAAAAAACCTATCAATTCAACAACCAATCTTTAACCATAAACAATTGCTACTCAAACTTGAGGGCATTGCGAGTAGCAATTGTTAATTTACACTAATTAGTTTTCTCTTCTTCTTGTTCCTTCTTTGGTCGCTCTTCTGAAGGATACGTTGGGCCAAATCTTCGCTCCATCATAGGAGAACCTACAGTTAAGGCTCTTCCTCCTGCGAAGACAATGACAAGAATTCCAAGAACGATGGCGTTAATCAAGGCTGACATAGTGCCAGTGTACCCAAGAATGAATGGCGATAGTACCAGCCAAAGTCCAACTATGGCGATAAGCCAATAAAGCCAGACGCCAGTTACACGAGCCCAGACTGCTGTAATGAATGCAGCAACGGCAACAACTACACCAACAATTACGGTGTTGTTAGTTGGGTTTGTGATCGTAGAGAATCCAAGAACGAAAGGAGATATTATCAACCACAAGCCCGCCAAAAATGCTAGCCAGGAAAGCCACATTGATGTGTCTTCTGATCTTTCCATTTTTCTCACCCCCTTTCAATAAATCGTTATATTTTACTCTTTTAAAATTTAAAATCAACAGAGAATCAGGTGTATGGTAGAATCTTTAAAAATCTGGTTTAATTATGGAAATGAATCCGTACGTCTTTGAGTATTTCATCTTTGTTCTATTAGCGACTTTCGGGACTTTGCAGGTGGCGTTATCTAGGAAAATAACACCTCGTTTTCTTGGTGGTGCAGTTCTTATAGTCAGCTCTTACTTCTGGTTCTTTAATAGTAGAAATCGAAATGTTCATTCCGTAGTGGAAGGTACTCAGCTCTTTTTGATTTTTGCTTTCGCATCTCTTGTTTCAATTCTGCTAACCAAGTCGTTTAGGTATCTTTATAAAACCAAAAGAAGATGAACATACTTACATTAGATAAAAGTTTGTTTCTGTTTATTAATGGCTTCGTTGGGAAATTTCTTCCGTTCGATAGTTTGATAAAGTTGGTTGTTAATGAATATTTTATTCCAGTAACTCTTGCTTTGATACTTCTTTATCTTTGGTTTGTTCCGAGTGGGGAGTCTAGCAAAAATAAAAAAAGTGTCCTGATAGCTTCCATTTCCGTTGGAATAGTCGACCTTATAATAGAAGTGGCCAACCGCCTATTTATTCGAGCCAGACCTTTTACGGAATTACATGCCAATTTACTTTTTTATAAACCGACTGATCCATCGTTTCCGAGTAACGCAGCTACTGTTAGTTTTGCAATAGCTACTGCAATATTTTTCGCCAATAAAAAAATTGGAACCGCTGCCTTGATCCTCGCTGGTTTTTACGCCTTTTCACGAGTTTATGCCGGAGTGCACTACCCAAGTGATGTTTTAGCTGGCGCTTTCTTGGGAGTAGCTGCTACTTATTTTATTAGTAAGTTCGACAAGCAATTGCAATTTATCGTTCTTAAGCTTCGAAAATTTCAAAGAATATTAAATTTGGAAGGTTGACTGCTGCCAGTTCTAAAGCTTATTCTTAAAATATGAATCCAGTCCAAATCTCACCAAACATAAAGATAAATAATTCACAGGTGGAAGACTCCAAACTAAAAAAACGCTCTTATACCCCGATTATTGTGGGTTTAACATTAATTTTTATCCTCTTAATTATGCCGACGGCAAGTTTAGTGGCTGCAAGTTATTTATCGGTCAATATCCCATTGGTACCAAAAAGTCTTCAGCGCGAAGTGGATATTACAATAGCATCGATACCTTGGATACCAAAAACACCAAAGCAAATTCTTACCAGAGTTTTTGATAACAAAAATAGAATCCAAACATCAAAAGAAACCTTTCTTTTAGGTATTAAAGGCAATGGCCAAGACCTTGGAACTTTAAAAATAAATAGCCAGTTGGATGTAAAAGACTTGAGTAAGCCTTCTCTTTCAGCTGATATTCTTGGTGAGTATGCTATCGGTCAGCAAAACCTTCGACTTAATTTATCGCTGACTGAGATTAACAAAGATTGTTATTTTAAGGTAAATGAAATTCCTGCTATCCCTAGTTTTGACTTTTCTAAGATAAAGGGAAAGTGGTTTGCAATAAACCTTGATAATGCTGGGCAGAGTATCGGTGCATCGTCTCGAAGCGACAGCGATATTTATAGTGATATGAGTGGAAAAATGAGTGAACTAGCTACAATTTTTGATACTGATTTAGCGAGAAAAATTAAGGAACTACCAGCAGAAAAAATATCAGGAGAGGATAGTTTCCACCTTCAAGTTTCTCCTGATAGCGAAACCATGACGAAAATATTTAACACTATTTACCCAGAAAGTAAATTTCCTGAGAATGAAGTTAGAAATACGTTTAAAGAAGTAAAAGTTGATCTATGGGTGACCAAGAATAAATTTTTAATTTATAAAACTGAAATTCTTACAAAATTGGGTGACTCAACAAGTAGTCAGAGCAATATGTCAGCTAGCAACGAATTAGAAGTTACTTTTAGCTACCAATTAAGCGAGGTAAATAAAAACCTGAAGATAGAGGCGCCTCAGGGAGCGACGAAATTGAAATCTTTCTTAGATTTAGCCAGTTTAATCGAAACTAGAGAAAGCAATCCCGGCCCTGTTTTGGGGGTAAGTACACAGGCGAGTAGTTTTGGTAGTGATACTCTTTACTACGAGCGCCTCTTACATGTATTGACCCTTCTGCCGAGTGTTGTTAAATAATCCTGAAATAAAAATAAATGAATTACGAAGAAATAATTAAAAAGTTAAAATCTCTTGCAAATCCTAAGAATGTTGAAGGGATGGCAAGGTTTGGAATAGATACGCGGACCGCCCTTGGAATTTCAATTTATACGTTGCGTGATATTGCAAAAGAAATCCCAAAAAACCATGAATTGGCTCTGAAACTATGGGCCAGCGGGATACATGAAGCACGCCACTTAGCTAGTCAAGTCGACGAGCCGGATAAAGTCACGGAAAAACAATTCGATTCTTGGGTGACTGATTTTAATTCATGGGATATTTGTGATCAGGTTTGCAGTAACCTTTTTGATCAAACTCCGTTTGCCTACAAAAAAGTTTTTGAATATTCAGGCCAAAAGGAAGAGTTTGTTAAACGGACTGCCTTTACTCTAATAGCTTGTCTTTCAGTCCACAATAAGGAGCTTAAAGACCCCGATTTCGAAAAGTTTTTTCCATTGATAAGTAAGGAAGCAGTTGATGAGCGCAATTATGTCAAAAAGGCCGTAAATTGGGCACTTCGCCAGATTGGAAAAAGAAATAAAAATTTAAATAAAAAGGCAATCGCAGTCGCAAAAGAAATTTCCAAAATAGACTCAAAGAGCGCAAAATGGATCGCCTCTGACGCCCTACGCGAACTGCAAAACGAAAAAATCCAATCCAGATTGGCTTCTTCTCCAAAAAACGCTTAGAGCGATTCATCAGAAAAAGTATTGCTTGCCTGCTTTTTTTGCTATAAAATTAAATTAATGCAGGCTGCTCAGGAGATCATTCAGAAAATCAAATTTAGGTTTTCTAAAGAATTCCAAACCATCAAAGGCTTATATCTCCGCCACAAAATTCTATCCATACCTCTGACTATTTCGCTCAGCCTTTGTTTTTTGCTTGCAATTCTTCTTATTATTTTTCGCCCCAATTTTAAGGAGACGCCTAACTTTAAATTAGAAGCTGTAAAAAAAGATTCTACAGGTGTAGAAGTTTTGAGCGAATTCAAATTAACTAGCAATAAACCTACAAATAGTGTGCAAATCAGGTCATTATTGAAAGTCATTCCTAACGAGAAATACTCAATTCAGGCAGTTTCAGATAAAGAATACAGGATAAAATTTGCAAAAGAACTTGCCAAGGATAGTATTTATAAGTTTCAAATTTCAGAAAATAAAGAAGCTCAAGCTTGGGCTTTTCAAACAAAGGGAAGCTTTCGAGTGATCCAAACCCTTCCTAGAGACCAAGCTACCGGGGTTCCTCTAAACTCTGGTATCGAAGCAGTTTTTAGTTATGATAACTTTTCTTCGAATGGAATAGAAAAGTACTTTCAAATTAGCCCACAGGCTCAAGGCAGCTTCGAAAAGCATAATCGAACTTTAGTCTTTGTACCAAAGGGCTTACAACCAAAAACTCTTTATACTGTGACAATAAAAAAGGGAATCCCGCTTGAAGGTAGTAGCGAGGTTTTGTCTTCAGATAAAACTTTTCAATTTGAAACTGAATCTCCTGGTGCAAACACCCAAAGCACCTTCGATTTTTCATCCAAGACCTATGAGTTTCCCGCTAGTGAAGTTCCCGTGATGACTGGTTATGGTGGAGTCCAGCCGGAAAAAGGAACTATTTATAAACTTGATGAAAATACCTTTGTTAAATCTATGCAGGAGACTGATAATCTGTCATGGACCTACTATCAAAATAAAATTTATCCTACCAAAAATTTACAGGTAATAGCTAGTTTCACTCCGACTGTTAGAACTAACCCATCAGATTACCTTCAATTGCCTCAAAAACTGAGTAATGGGTTTTATTTGGTGGAATTGGAAACAAACGGGATTAAAAATCAAGCCTGGCTACAAATCACTTCGACTTCAGCTTATGCTACTGTCACTCGGACAAAAACTCTTTTTTGGGTTAATTCTGTTGACTCGAAAAAGGCAATCGAAGGAGCCAGCATTGAACTAATTGGCGGTGGTGTGAAAACGGCGACCAATAAAGATGGTATTGCTGAGGCTAATACTCCTGAGAGCTTAAAGGATTCCAAGGCTCACTACTTTAAAATCAGCTCAGGAAATTCTGTTTTAATAGTGAGAGCCGCAGGATATTTCTCCAACTCAATCGCCGATTTATACTGGCATTATTTTTACTTAGATAGAGGTCTCTATCGAACTAGCGATTCGTTGTCTTTTTGGGGAGTTTTGAAAGCAAGAGAAGGTAATCAACCTCAAAAAGTGAAAATCGCTCTTAAGCAAAATTCCATCACCAATTACTATTACAATCCAACAGATATTACATCTAAAGAAGTTAATGTTTCAGATAGTGGAACATTTACCGGCTCGATTGATTTTTCAAATCTCAATCCCGGTTGGTATGATGTCGACTTGACTTTAAATAATCAGATAATTGAGAGCAAAAGTATAGATATTGGAATCTTTGATAAACCGGCCTACCAAATCAAAGTGACTCCTGCAAAGAAAGCTTATTACGAAGGAGAAGATATAGTTTTCAATATCAAGACCGAATTTTTTGAAGGTACTCCAGCTCCATATATAAGTTTAAAGGAAGGTTCCGGAGCGATAATCAAGACGAATAGTAATGGAGAAGCCGTTTTTACAACAAAAGCCAAATATGATAGCGGTTATCAAAATTATGCCATTCAATACATTTATCTAACACCTAACGAGTCGGAACTAGGTAATATATCAGCTGGAGCTGTTGTAAAAGTGTTCAGATCGGCCCTGGCTTTAAAGGCCAGTGGAACACTATCTTTAAAGAATAACGCGACTTCGAGTGCAAGCATCGCTAAGGTCAGCGGAAAAGTTAATGCAGTCGACCCATCAAAGGTGGTCGATATTTATTCCGATAAAGATTTTATCGGTGCGCCAGTCGAAACCGATTTGATAGCCTCTGTCTTTGAAACAAGCCAGGTTGGAGTTCAAACCGGTGAGTATTATGATTTTATTGAAAAGAAAAATGTCAAAACCTACGATTACCATCAAGTCAGAGTTTGGTTAAAAAATTTGAGTGCGAAAAGCGATAAAGATGGTAATTTTAGTTTCGAATTTGACGCCGATTCACAAAAAGATTATGAGGTGATAATCAATGCCAAAGATAATCAAGGTAGAGTAACCAGTTATTCCACTTACCTTAGTCGGCTATCGGATGATAGATATTTAGATTATTATTATCTTGATAACTCTAAAGATTACACATACAAATACAAAGTCGGTGACAAAGTAGAACTGAAGTTTAAAAAAGGACCAAGTGATTACCAAACCAAAACTGACGATCGCTTCCTTTACTTACAAACCCAAAATGGACTTAGAGACTATTCGGTTTCTACCTCTGCTGACTATAATTTCACCTTCGAAGAAAAGCATGTTCCAAATGTATATGTAGGCGCTGTTTTATTTAATGGCTTTACTTATATTTCAACTTCAAATAGCTATTACGGTGGAGGGGTCTTGATCAGTTATGACCAATCGGAAAAAGAATTGCAAATAACGGTGAAAGGGGATAAACAAAAATACAATCCCGGCGACACTGCTAAGCTGGAAGTGACTGTCAAAGACAAAAATGGAAAAGGAGTAGCTGCTGAGACCAATTTAAATATTATCGATGAGTCTCTGTACGCAGTATCCTTCGAATCAGGTAATTTGGATCCGTTAGACGATTTTTATCGTGATGTGTCTTCAGGGGTGGTATCAACTTATCTTTCCCATCAGTATCCACTTGGATTACAAGGTGGAGGTGGAGGTGGAGGGGGTGGGGAAAGGACAGACTTTAGGGATAAAGTCTTCTTTGGAGTGGTAAAGACAGGCCAGGATGGTAAGGGAACTATCAGTGTTAAGTTACCTGATAATTTAACTTCTTGGAGAGTATCAGCTCAAGCTTTTGGACCGAATATGCAAATTGGAAAAGGGGGTGGCAGCATCGTAGTCTCTAAAGATTTGTTTGTTGAAGCCAATGTCCCTAGCGAATTTTTAGTGACCGATAAACCAGAAATAAAACTGAGAGCTTTCGGAAATTCCTTGAAAACCGGTGATAAAGTAGAGTTCCATATCAAGGCAGAAAGTCTTGGTTGGAAGAAAGATCAAGTTTTTCAAGGCAAAGCCTTTGAACCTATTTTTGTAAAATTACCAGATTTGAAGGAAGGCTCTCATAATATTACTATTTCTGTTAAAAGCAACAAAATGACTGATACTCTAGTCAAAAAAATCCAAGTAATTGTCGGTAGGGCTATGGCTTCGAAAATGACGGAGTACCTTCTAAGCAATAATCTGAAACTAAGCAGCGGATCTGGCCGAAATACACTAACTTTCTTAAACGAAGTCCAAGGCAATGCATACCCATTGCTTGAAAGACAGCTTTGGTCTATTAGTGACCGACTCGAGGCTAAATTAGCTTCGGCCATCTCAGCTGACACATTGAAGAAAAACCTAAAGGAGGTTAATTACGTAGATTTAATTGACTTGTCTAGGTACCAAACGGCTGCTGGTGGATTGGCGATTTTCCCTTACGCCGACAATGACCTAGAGCTTTCAACCCAAGTGGCTACTTATCAAGAGAATAATTTTGATAAAAACGGTTTAAGAAAATATTTCCTGTCGGTCTTGGATGACAAAAAGGAATCGCGGGAGAGGCAAATAGAGGCCTTGTGCGGTTTGGCTGGTCTTGGGGACCCTGTATTAGTTCAACTCGATAATGCAGCAAACAATAAGAATCTATCAATTAGAGAACAGCTTTATGTTGCCTTAGGTAATATTGAGTTGGACAATAAAGAAAAAGCAAAGAGTATATTCGAAAACATCTTGGCTAAAAATAAAGTAGCGAAATCACCCTACGTATCAATTAAAGGAAGTAATAATGAAGATTCACTGCAATTGACAGCCCTATCTGCTTTAGTAGCCTCCCAAATTCAGAATGATTCGATCGCTCCGATGTTAAAATTCTTAATTGATAATAAATCAACCGAGAGTATGCTTGATTTGGAAAATGTGCTGGCTGCTAAGTATTATTTAGAGTCCAACCCCTCTTCTGAGGCTGGTTTCGTCTTGAAACAAGGTTCACAAGAAAAATCAATAAAATTAACCACCTTGCCTTACCATATATCTTTGACTAGTCAGCAAATGAAAGATATTTCATTCAAGAATATTTCCGGTAAAATAAGTTTGACGGTTTATTCTGATATCCCATTAAATGAGGTGGTGACACCTGATAAGAGTTTAAGCATTTCACGGAGTTATTCAAAAGATAACAAAAATACTACTAATTTTGCTGAAGGTGATTTGGTAAAAGTCACTATCAACTATACTTTACCGAATAAATCTTTTACCGGTTGCTACCAAGTGAAAGATAATTTGCCGACTGGGCTTCGGGCGGTAAATAATGTTCCCGAATATAGAAATGACAAAGATGTTTGGTATGTGTACGAAAATTCTGGCCAAACTGTTAGTTTCTGCGTAACAAAATACTATGCTAAACCAATCAATTATTTTGCTCGGGTGGTTTCAAGGGGAGAATATATCGCCGAACCCTCAATTATTCAAAATCCAAAAGCAGTGAGTATTATAAATTACACCCCTCCTCAGACAGTAAAGATAAATTAATTTATCTTTGCAATTACCCATTCGTTAGTTTACAATACGACGGAAAAATAGAAAATTAGATATATAAGTGCTACACTTTTAAGGTGAGAGTAATAATTTTTTGGACTAAAATTATTGCTGGGGTAGGGTTTCTATACGTCCTAACCTTTTCTAGCCTGGGCTATCTTTTCTACAATGCCATACCAAATCTAAATACTACTACTTCTCTATTTCTTGTCCTCCCTATTTTCGGTTTGGTAATATTTTCTTTTCCCATTTATTATCCAGTCCATAATTTGTTAGGGTTTTTTGGAATTGAACTGCTTAATAAGTTTTGGCCTTCTTCTGCAACCGAGTTGGTAACAACTATCTTTGTTTTCACTATGTTATTCGCTTTGTTAGGAGCAATTATGGGAGTTATTATTAATTTATTGCAAAAAATTTTTAGGAAGCCAAAATATTCTGGTGATTTAGGTAGAGGGGAAGTTAAAAATTAAATACTAACCTTTCTATAATAAATTCTCTTAGCGATTTCGGTGAGGCAGAGATAAGCTACTAGTAACAGGCCGATTATTCCAAGAATTCTCATCGGTGGGGCGACGAATTGGAAGAGGCGAGCAATTGGGGAATAAATTAAAGCTGTTCCAATTGCAATTGATCCAAGCCCCAAGGTTAACAACAGGCTACTTGGTTTACTATTCCAAAAAGCCCGTCTTGTTCTAATTATGAAAATCACCAAAATTTCCGTTGCCAAAGATTCGATAAACCATCCAGCGCGGAACACACTTTGCGGATTGATCAAATTCCGTGTTGCCCAAAGCATCAAAAAGAAGGTTAAAAAATCGAAAATGGAACTGATAAGACCGAAAGGTAACATAAATTTACCTATTTCATGAATATTCCAATGTTTTGGTTTCCGTAGATACTCCGCGTCAACATTATCAGTTGAAATAGCCAAAGAAGGGATATCCCCCATAAAATTCAAAAATATTACTTGAGCGGGAAGTAGCGGGATAAACGGAAGGAAAAGGGAAGCGCCGGCAAGAGAAAACATATTGCCAAAATTCGAACTAGAGCTAGCGTAAATATATTTCATTGAATTACCGAAAGTTTTGCGGCCATCTTTTACAGCCTCTATTAAGACGTCAAGACCTTTTCTCAGCAAAATGATATCCGCTGCTTCTTTCGCAACATCCAATGCAGTATCAACTGAAACACCAACATCGGCAGCTTTGAGAGCCGGTGCGTCATTCGCTCCGTCCCCCATAAAAGCAACCGTATGACCAGCCTGTTTTATGGCACGAATAATTCGAAGTTTATGCTCCGGAGTGACTTTTGCAAAAATAGTTGCTTCAGCTGCTCTTTCTGCAAGCTCGTTGTCTGTTAGTGTATTAATCGACTCACCCGTGATTATATTTTTAACTTCAATCCCAACCTCATCGCAAATATGTTTTGTTACGTATTCATTGTCCCCAGTTAAGATTTTTATTTGCACTCCTAGGTGGTCCAATTCTTTAATTGTTTCTGAAGTTGTATGTTTTGGTCGGTCGGAAAAAACAAGAAAACCTTCAAAAGTGAGATTTTTTTCATCAGACCTTGCGAGTTTGTTTTTCGCTTTAATCTTTTTCGAAGCAACTGCAAGTACCCTTAAACCGCGACTGCTTAGTTGAATAAATTTTTCTCTTAGAATTTTTCTGTACCCTTCAAGTAAAATAACTTGTTTTTTGTCAATATAAATAGAAGTACAGCTTTGCAGGATCTTTTCGGTTGTCCCCTTTGATATCACAAAGTAACCATCTTTATTTTTAACTAGTACAGTGTTGATTTTTCTTTCGAAGTCAAATGGTAGGTTATCAAATTTTTTAAACGAGCTAGCTTCATTTATTATCTCTTTTCTCATTTTGATAAATCTATCTAAAGCGATTTCAAGTGGATGGGTGATTGCTGGTTGGTCTTCCTCTGTGTTACTAAGCAATCCGTAAAGTAAAAGCTTAGATTCCTGTAGGCCGTCATAATTAACATAATCTTCAAGGAATATTTTACCTTCTGTAATCGTTCCGGTTTTATCTGTACATAGTATATCGGCGTTACCAATGTCTTCGATCGCCATTAATTTTTTGACAATGACATGTTTTTTCGACATTAACATTGCCCCTTGGGAAAGATTGATAGTGATGATTATCGGTAAAAGTTCAGGTGTGATTCCAATTGCCAGAGCAAGAGAAAAAAGCAGCGCTTCCAAGACGTTTGCTGGGATATGAAAAAAGACTGGTTTTATGAAAACCGTTGTTAGGAATATGAAAACTACAAGAGAGAGAATTACAACGACAAGAAAATTTCCGAACCTCCTGGTGCCAGTTTGAAATTCAGTTTCCGGCTCTCTCGTTTTGAGAGCAAGGGCTGTTTTTCCAAACTCTGTATTGCTGGCAGTAGCAAAAACAACACCAATTCCTTCCCCAGTTTCAACATTGGTCCCCATGAAAGCGATATTTTCTAGTTCTTGTGGAATTTCTTGCTTTACCTTGATCAAATCGCTAATTTTTTCGGTTGATTCTGATTCACCTGTGAGCATTGACTCGTCAATTTCTAGATTTTTCGCTTCGAAAAGTCGCAGATCTGCAGGAACGACGCTTCCTTGAAAAATCTTAACGATATCCCCAGGAACAAGGTCAGTTGCGTTGACTATATGTTCTTGCCCTTCTCTGATAGCAGTAGTTTTTAAACTAGCTTTCCTTCGAAGAAGCTCGACTGCCTTTTCGGAGCGGAATTCTTGGAAAAAACCCATAAAGGAATTTAAAACAAGCATTGCCAGAATAATGCTCGCTCCTAGTCTGTCGCCCATCAAGAAGCTAATTGTGCTAGCTACAATCAAAATAAGAATGAGAGGATTTTTATATTGACTCAAGAATATTTTGAACGCCCCACGCTTAGCTTCACGTTCAATATCATTGTAACCGTAGCGTTTTAGTCGCTTTGCAGCCTCAGGGTGGGAAAGCCCGCCTTTCGAAGCCTGCAACGACTTAAAAACTTGATCAACATTTAAATTCCAGGGTTTTGCTATTTCAATTGTCATCGGCAGGAAATTACCCTTCATGAAAATTATATCTCGAAGAGAAACAATATCAAAATGGAATTTTGAGATTATATCATTAAGGATAGCTTCGTGTTGCTTTATGAAGCTTTCTTGTATATAGTAAAAACAAAGGAGGATTTATGTTCAAAATTTCTATTAACGGCTTTGGTAGAATAGGACGGAGTGCTTTTAAAATTGCTCTAGATAACCATTCCGATGAAGTTGAAGTAGTGGCGATAAATGATTTAACTGATGCAGCGACCCTTGCCCACCTTTTAAAATATGATACTGCTTACGGAATTTATCATCGGGATATCTCTCATGATCAAAACGACATAGTCGTTGACGGGAAAAAATATCATGTTTATGCCGAAAAGGACCCATCAACCTTACCATGGAAGGATCTCGACGTAGATGTGGTGGTGGAATGTACAGGCCGTTTTACCAGTAAAGAGGCTAGTTCCGTTCATCTTAAAGCTGGAGCAAAAAGGGTAGTTATTTCCGCTCCTGCAAAAGAAGTTGAAACCTTTCTAATCGGGGTAAATGAGGGCAAAGATACTGGGAGGGAGCAGATTATAAACAACGCTTCCTGCACGACAAATTCAATTGCCCCGCCGGTGGCTGTAATGCATGAGAAGTTTGGGGTAGAAAAAGCAATTTTGACTACGATCCACAGTTACACTGGCGATCAAAATCTGCAAGATGGTCCCCACAAAGATTTAAGAAGAGCTAGAGCAGCAGCAGAAAATATTGTACCGACAAGTACTGGAGCGGCGATCGCAACAACTGAAGTAATTCCGGAACTGAAAGGGCGTTTTGATGGGGTAGCGATTCGTGTTCCTACCTTGGTCGGTTCGATTTCCGATATCACATTTGTTCTGAAGAAAAAAGTTACAGTAGAAGAGGTTAATAAGGCATTTGAAGAAGCCGCAGCTAGAAGCCGATTTAAGGGTGTTGTAGCTGTTAGTAAGGATCCGATTGTTTCCTCCGATATAGTTGGAAGGACGGAAAGCGCAATTATTGACCTGCTGCTGACCCAGGTTGTTGATGGTAATTTAGTTAAAGTTTTTTCTTGGTACGATAATGAAATTGGTTATTCGCACCGGTTAGTTGAGATGGCGATTTTGGCGGCAAAGAAAATAAAAAAATAATTATGAGGGTTTATGTAGCTTCCGACCACGCAGGATTTGAATTGAAGATGGCGCTTGTAGATTTTTTGAAGAGCTCTGGTTACTCTGTAGTTGACTTGGGTCCTGAAAAAATCGACCCCGATGATGACTTCCCAGACTATTCAGTTGCAGTTGCTAAAAAGGTTGCCCAAAGCAGCGATTTTGGTATATTGGTTTGTGGGACAGGACAGGGAACTGCACTAGCTGCAAACAAAATAAGAGGAATAAGAGCATATACTGCTTGGGATGAATTTACTGCAAAACACGCCAGAGAAAATGGTGATGCTAACATTTTAACCCTTGGTGCCCGTACTATTAATGAAGAGACAGTAAAGCATTTAGTAAAAGTGTTTCTAGAAACTCCATTTTCAGGCAAAGAAAAATATATTCGACGAATAAACAAAATTAACGAATTGGAGCAATCATGGCAGAAATAATTCCTGTTATTCTGAGTGGTACAATCGGTGACTATCAGAAAAAATTGAAAGCAGTTGAGCCTTTTACTGATTGGATTCAGATAGATTTTATCGATGGGCACTTTGCTCCAAACAAAACAATTGGGACAAAAGAAATAAAATCAATTCGAACTACTAAAAATTTGGAGATACATCTAATGGTGCGATTTATCGAAGAATGGATAGACCAATTTGTAAAAATTCCCACAGTCAAAAGGGTAATTTTCCCAATTGAGACTGCTTTTGAGCCTTTCGCAATAGTAAGCCACTTGAAAAGGCATAACGTGTCCGTTGGAGTATGTCTCAACCCTGAAACTTCGATTGAACGTGTAAAGCACATTCTAAATTATTTGGACCTTGTTTTAATATTAAGTGTTTATCCTGGGTTTTCTGGACAACATTTTGTCCACAAGTCGCTGCAGAAAATTAGTGAATTAAGAAAGCTGAAGCCAGATATTACCATTGAGGTAGATGGTGGTATTCAGCCTGGTACAGCGAGGCACTGTGTTGAAATGGGCGCAAATATTTTAGTGGCAAATAGCTTTATTTTTGATAATAAAGGTATTGAGGGAGAAACTTACCAGGAAAAAGTCAAAAATGCTCTAGAAATTCTAAAAGAAGATATCGAGGGTGTCGTACCAATTGTAGAAAGTTAATTTTTTCTTTCCTGTTATGTTATCAGACGAACACTTAAAAATTTTAGAGAAAAAAGCCTGTGAGATTCGCGAAGATATAATAAAAATGCTTCTTGAAGCAGGCAGTGGTCATTCTGCTGGTTCCTTGGGGATGGCTGATGTGTTCACCGCTTTATATTTTTCCGTTTTAAACCACAATCCGAAAAACCCAAACTTTGAAGACCGAGACCGTTTAGTTCTTTCCAATGGCCATATTGCTCCAGTTTTATACGCAACCTTAGCACACAGTGGTTACTTTCCGATGGAAGAACTTTTTACTCTGCGAAGAATTAATGCACGTTTGCAAGGACATCCTCATTTCGGATCTTTACCAGGGATTGAAAACACTTCTGGTTCTCTTGGGCAAGGATTATCCCAAGCAATTGGAATGGATCTTGCAGGTCGTCTGGATAGTAAAAAATACTGGGTTTATTGCATAACCAGTGACGGAGAACACGATGAAGGGCAGACTTGGGAAGCTATAATGTTTGCTGGAAAAAATAAATTGCACAACTTAACAAACATTATTGACCGAAATAATATCCAAATAGATGGTTTTACTGAAGACGTTATGCCCCTGGAACCTTTGAAAGAAAAATACGACTCCTTTGGCTGGCATGTGTTGGAGGTTGATGGGCACAATATTAGAGCAATTGTCGATGCTTGCAACGAAGCAAAAGCAATTCTAGAAAAACCTTCTTGTATTATTGCTCATACAATTCCAGGTAAGGGGGTAGATTTTATGGAAGATGATCCTTCTTGGCACGGAAAATGCCCAAGCAGCGAAGAAGCAAAAAAAGCCTTAGCAGAACTTAGAACTTTGAAAGGAAAGATTGTGAGTGAACATGAGTAAAGTAGAGGGGGCGATGGAAAATTAATACATTTATAAAAATTGGACTTGGAGTGGCGATTGCGGTGGTTTTTCCGCTGATGGTGGGCCTTGGAATAGAAGCTTTCTACCCCTCTCCAAAAATGAGTGAAAATTGCCAAACCCTTCAGGAGCGGGACTACGGCAAGAATGGCCCGAGCGATTCTCAGCAAGCGGCTCTTAATAAATGCAACAAGGATTTCCAGAAAGAAAATGAAACATACAATCGCAACGTCTTTATTCCAATTACAATAATTGGTTTTGTTGCACTTGCTGGGGGAGCATTGGTTATTAGTGAATCAATGGGACCTGTTGCACCAGGGTTTGTCTTTGGTGGGATTATCACAATCCTTTATGGTGCCGGTAGGGGAATGACCGCGGTTGATAAACGTTGGCTGTTTTTGGAACTAGTAATTGTTCTAATTGGCTTAGTCTTAGTAACCCGTAGATTCCTAAGTGTTTCGGCTAAGGCAAACAAATGAGTAAAGCTGCTCTAAACCAAAAAATTTTCGATTCTGACATCGAGAAAATTTCGATGCGGGATGGTTATGGGGAAGGTTTGCTTGAAGCTGGGAAGAAAAATCCAGATGTTGTTTCCCTGACCGCAGATTTAAAGCAATCAACTCGTGTTGATCCTTTCGCGGAAAAATTTCCTGACAGATTTTTTGAATGCGGGGTAGCTGAGCAAAATATGATTGGAATTGCCGCTGGTTTAGCTTTGGGCGGAAAAATTCCTTTCACTTCCTCATTTGCGGTTTTTACTCCTGGTCGCACATGGGATCAGATTCGAGTTAGTATTTGTTATTCAAAATTAAATGTAAAAATAGTCGGTTCCCATGCTGGTATTACTGTCGGTGGTGATGGAGCGACCCACGAGGCTTTGGAAGACATCGCACTTGCTAGAGTCTTGCCGAATATAGGAGTAGTCGTCCCTTGTGATTATATCGAAGCGAGAAAATCAACGGTTTATGCTGCGGAACACGAAGGCCCACTTTATTTAAGGTTGGCAAGAGGGAAAACATCAGTAATTACAACAGAACGCACACCTTTTAAATTCGGTCAAGCAGAAATTTTTAAAGAAGGTAAAGATGTGACAATTATCGCTTGCGGCCCATTGGTCTACTACTCGCTTTTGGCGGCAAAGGATTTAGAAAAAGAAGGATTAAATATTCAAGTTATTAATAATCATACGATAAAACCAATTGATAAACTCGCTATTGCAAAGGCGGCAAAGGAAACAGGAGCGATTGTTACTGTTGAGGAACACCAGATAGCTGGGGGTCTTGGAGGGGCAGTTGCCGAAGTTTTAGCTGAAAGTTACCCCGTGTCGATGGAGAGAATTGGTGTTAAAGATTCTTTTGGTGAAAGCGGAAAACCAAGCGAGCTATTGGAAAAATATGGGATGAGTGTCGAAGATATCAAAGAGGCCGTAAAGGCGGTGTTAAAGAGGAAGCAAAAATAAATGATTCCCTCCAAAGAAGACCTCAAGAAATATATTTTTGATTACCTTTCAATAAACAAACGGATGAGTTTAGCAACTTGCAGGGATAGCCTTCCGTGGGCGGCGACGGTAATGTACGCTTACGACCAAAATCTAAGTATTTATTTTTTATCTAAGGTTTCCACTAGAAAAGTTCAAAATATTTTAGAAAATTCAAAAGTAGCAGCGACTATTAATGAAGTTACAGGCGGGATTGGAAAGGTCAGAGGCGTTCAGCTAGAAGGAACTTGTAATATGGTTAGTAAGTTGGAATCAGTGAAAGTTTACGGGTTGTTTCTGAAGCGCTATTTTTGGCTAAAGAACTATATTCCTTCTGCGGGGCAGATGTTTTCTAAAGCTGTCAGCGATCGACTCTTTAAAATCACCCCTAAAAAGATTTATTATTTAGATGACGAGCTTTTTGGTCCCGGTGGTCGAGAGGAATTAAATTT
>Ga0209777_10001441_pt1 | contig 34324 bp, 33 predicted proteins | sample FrelakmetHBP12HB_FD_187147 | JGI IMG/M metagenome (GOLD analysis project Ga0209777, IMG submission 187147) | Freshwater lake sediment microbial communities from the University of Notre Dame, USA, for methane emissions studies -HBP12 HB (SPAdes)... | ecosystem: Environmental > Aquatic >...
GCACAGGGAAAGATCCTGCTGACCATGATGGTTGGTCTGGCTATGATCGAATCACTCGCGATCTATGCTCTGGTTATTGCATTGATCGTACTCTACGCCAATCCTCTGATTAAGTTCATTGGCCTGTAGAAAATCGGTATTATAAGAAATCAGGGAGGGGGAGCGCTACCACGACTTCAACTCCCTTTTTTTTTGCAAAATTTTTTCGGTAAGGGAGTCCTCTGAATGGCTCAACTGATAAGTAATTCTTTTCCATTCACTATAATCATCGGCCCCTCTCATCCTCAATACACCACCACCCTCTTCGCAAACTTATAACTGAAGACAAAAGATTAACTGCCGGACGCACAGAGGCGCAGGGAAAAGTAGTCTGCTATGCCAGTGAAAAAAAGGCCGGGAGTGCTCCTCCCGGCCTTTCGGTTTTATTTGTCTTCTTCGTCCTCTTCTTCGAGTGCAGCTTCCTGCGCATCTGCGGGGACTTCCGCTTCAATTGACCGCGCGATTCCTCGCGAGAGGAGTGCGGATATGAAGAAGAGAAGAATGACTGAAATGATGATGATCAGGACGATCGTCGTGGTCCATGCCTTTACTTCCTTTTCTACATCCTGGGAAGCCTTCATGGCCATCTCGTTGAACTTTTCTACATTCACGCCCATCCCTACCCATCCGAATCCACCGGGCTTCGGATAATCATCAGAGTAGAACTTGATGGGTGCATAGGCAACGAATTTCGTCTGACCGGCAAACTTGTACATCTTTATGCCCGTATTTCCGGCAGCCGCATCTTTTGCGACTTCCGGCAGACCCGGATCCATAAAGCCCAGGAGGTTAAGGTTGAGCACCTCTTCTCCCTTTTTGGTCATTGCCTCTACTGTTTTATCGGTAAGCGGAGGAACAGGTGTCCCATCGGGATACAGACCTGCTATGTGATAATCATTCGGGTGTGCAATGACAATGCCCCGGTTATCTACCATGTAGGCGTAGCTTCCTGTCGCTGCATCCGCCCTGAATACATACCCGGACTGAGTTGGTATGATATGATCGGTAAACCCGGCAACATGCTGGTAATCAAGGGCAAGACTGATAACACCTGAAAAGCCTTCCTTGCCGAATATCGGCGTAGCCATGCGAATAATTCCCTGAAAACGTTTTCCCTTGTCAAAATCGGATTTATTCACATACCAGCCCGTAACATGGGAGATATACACTTCGCCTTTATTCAGTTTCGATGCCTTGATGAAGTAGTCCTCGGATTTGTATTTTGTATTGGCCGGATTACTCACATTAGTCAGCGCCGACCTCGGAGCTACAGCACCACCAGCAATTTTTATCACCTCATTACCATTCTGATCGATGAGGTCCATCTCTGTGTAGAGAGGGGCAACGACCTGCCGGATTTTATTATCCTCTTTTACCCAGATTGCTTTCTTGTTTTCATTGACAAATTGCTTGTAGCTTGATTCGGTCGCCGGAATGATGGTCGCAATCAACAAATCCTTCTTTCTTTCCGTAAGAAAATTGGCGACCTCGTCTGCCGTATTAATGGCACGTATCTTGATTTCTTCCTGAGATTTCTGATCGAGAACGTTGATTGCCCGTTCTTTCGCTGTAATCCCTAATTTTAGAATGCCGTTGGCAATCAGAATAGCCATCAGTGAAAAGGGGATTACGATAAGCAGGAAGAATACTCTCGCAACTGTAAAAAGCTGCTTATCCTTTTTATTTTCTGGCATTGCCTTCTCCCCCTAACTTTTGTCAGATTTAAAGTTAATTTTCTTTAAATGAATTAACCTAAAAAATAACGCATAAAGGGGTTTGCAAACAGAAGTACAAGCGAAACAACGAGAGCGTAAATGGCGATTGATTCTGCCATGGCCATACCTATAAGCATGGTCATCATGATTTTACCCTGAACCCCGGGGTTCCTTCCCACTGCCTGACATGCACCGTTCGTTGCAGTACCGATTCCCAGGCCGGCTCCGACCGCGCCAATACCCATAGCCAAACCTGCTCCCAACATGGCGCCTACTGCGAAGAGGACCTTTGTGTACGATTCACCCGCCGGAATTGCTTCTGCAGCATATACAAGCTGTGATGAAAATAATAAAGCAGCCATTGTTGAAAATAGAGTTAATAGAGTTTTCCCGAATTTCCGTAACATTTTTTTTCTCCTTTCCTGTTAAAAGTTAATCTAAAAATTCCCCATCTCCATAACATGAATACATATTGGGGGAAATAGGAAATATTATAAAAACTGCGTAAGCAGTTGCAACAGGTATGCCATTAATTCGGGTTTAGCGCTCATCTGTGCTAACATCATGCAACGACGATGTTATTCTTGTTTCTTCGTCATATGAAATTTCTATTTCGGATGCATTATGCTTTAACGTTTTGTTCAATTGACTCTATCGTTTGAACGAAAAGTGCAATGCCATTTCAAATAAGTTAAGAAGTAAGACGCCCTCTGCTTTATATATTTTCTTCTTCTCCCATTTGTACGCAAATTTGATCCAGAAGATACTCGTATCCTTCTCGGGAATAATCCGTACATTTCTATTGAAAATTTGCAGTTAGACCGGTATATCAGGTGACAACTACAACTTTAAGAGGTCTATTATGCAAGAGATCTTGACGGCAGTAACTTATCTTGTTGTGTGGCTGATATGCGCTAGGGTAATTGAAATTGAAAGTGGATTGACGAAGCTACTTATCTCCCTGGGAGCAGCCATTGGCGTCTATGTAGTGATAGGCATTAAAGAATATAAGGATAGAAAAGCTAAAGGAACGGATGAGTGATAGTGTCTGTTGCAGATTTCACGAAGAAAAACCTTAGGGTACCCGTCTGGCTTACAACCCTGATAGTAATTATCATGATCGTCATGTTTTCTCTTATGATCAATCAGGCGAGGGTTAAGGAGTCCGCAGAGCAGTACGGGAAGCAATATATGACTATCGCCAAAGGAACGGCTGCGGGAATCGACGACCTCTTTGACAGTGTGGAAAAAAGCTTGATTATACTCTCCCGGCATCATGACGGCATCGTGCACTCAAGTATGCGCGAGACTTATGACGACTTGCAAGGAAAGATTGAATTATTGGCCATAAATGACCACAGAGGTAAGGTCATCGAGGCATACCCGAAAACTTTTCGTGACAACGTCCTGAAGAACATTTCAGATAGCCCGGCTTTTATCAAGCTAATCCAGGACATCAAGAAAACAGGTAAGACCGCGGTGAGCAGCCTGATTTCCGTGGATCTTAAAGGGGGCAACGGCCAGGGAAAAAAATATAGAATGGTTATCATTGGTGTTCCGGAGTTCGATTTGAACAAGAGGTATGCGGGCTTCGTATATGCCGCACTATCCCCTTCCTCAGTTGTTGAGCGATACATCAAGATTACGAAGTCTGATCTTCCATGCGATGCGATAATTGCCGATGATACGGGAACTGTGCTTTTCCATCCACTGAATGAATTCGTTGGCGCCGATATCAGTGCAGTTATACGCGGCAAGACGGAACAGCCCATATCTCTGAAAAAAGGGATACTGAAGGACAAAGCGGGATATGAAGACTATGAACTTCTCCAGACAGGAGGAAGGTTTGAAAAAAGTATCGTGGGATACGCTCCGGCAGACTTGAACAACCGGAAGTGGTATATTGCTGTCAGCACTCCTTATCATCTCGCTATCTCACAGATAAGAAAAACATTCTTCATCGTCATGCTGGAGGCTTTTGTACTTATCATCACCGTAATCATCGGGAGCGTGCTGGTCGCGCGTTCCGGCAAGAAACGTCTCTTCCTCGAGGAAGAGTTGAAACACCTAAGGGACAGGGACATCTGGAGAGAGCAACTCGGACGAGAGAAGAAAACCCTGGAAGGGATTATTGAGGGTTCTCCCATACCGACCTTTGTCATTGACAGGGAACACAAGATCATTTTCTGGAACAAGGCATGTTCGGACCTGATGGGCTACAACAGCAAAGACATGATTGGCACTGATAAACAGTATATGCCCTTTTACCACGAGAAAAGGCCGGTTATCGCAGACCTTATTGTCGATAACGATATTGAGGAACTTGAAAAGTACTATGGAGCAAAGAATCTGCATAAGTCGACTGTTATTGAAGGCGCCTATGAAGCACGAGATTATTTTGAAAATATGGGGGGCAAGAACAGACACCTTTATTTTCTTGCTGCCCCTATTTACGACGAGGGGGGAGAAATTATCGCGGCTATCGAAACTCTGCAGGATGTCACGAGAGAGGAAGAAATGGCCAAGAGCCTTACGGACAATGCCGAAGCTATAAAGAGCGAGCTTTATGAGAACTTGAAATTGAAGAACACCATCGAGGGTGTTATCGAGGGGTCCCCGATACCGACCTTCGTTATTGACAAGCAGCATACGATTATCTTCTGGAACCGCGCATGCACGGAATTAACCGGCTATGACAGTAAGGATATGATCGGCACTGATAGCCAGTACATGCCATTTTATTCCAAGAAGAGGCCTGTCATTGCGGACCTCATTGTAGACAATAATATCGAGGAACTTGAGAAGTATTACGGGAAAAAAAGCGTGCATAAGTCAGCCGTCGCCGAGGGCGCCTACGAGGCAAGTGATTATTTTGAGAATCTGGGCGGCAAGAATAGATACCTCTATTTCCTGGCCGCTCCGATTTATGATGAGAGGGGAGAGATCATTGCCGCCATCGAGACGCTACAGGATGTGACGAAGGAAGAAGAACTGACCAAGAATATGAAGGAGTATGCGGAAAGCCTTTCCAACGAAATATATGAGCTGATAAGGTTGCGAACTGATCTACAGCAACTTTCCAATTATCTCCAGTCTATATTGGACAGCTCTCCGGACCGAATATTTGCCCTTAGCGCCGATGGCATCATTAACTACGTGAGCCGCAGTTGGGGTGCAGATGACGGAGCGATATCCCGGCAGATGGAGGGCAGACATTTTGCTGAATTTGTTGTTCCCGAGCACAGGGAATTTATGCTGGAAAAGTGGGAAGAGGTCAAAAGGGGAATGCACAGGCCCTTCGAGATCGAGGTGACGACAAGGGACGGCTTTAAGAGGAATCTCCTGATCACCACCGGTCCCATAAAAGGAACGGACAGATTTCTTTTGGTTCAACGGGATATAACGGAATTCAAGAATCTCGAGAAGAAATTTTATGACAGTCAGAAGCTCGCTGCTGTCGGTCAGCTCTCCGCCGGCATTGCCCACGAAGTGAGAAATCCGCTTTCATCCATCAAAATGAGTCTCCAGATTCTTGAAAAAAGATTAAATCCCTCCGGGAATGATTTGAAGCGTTTCAAGATAGCAGAGAAAGAGGTTGAACACCTCGAGAAGATAGTCAATGACATCCTGATTTACGCAAAGCCGACGGGACCGGAACGGAAGCAGGTAGATATCAGCACTTTTATCGAGAGCTCACTATCGATGGTGGAAAAAGAACTGTCTGAAAAAAAGATAGACGTGCAGTTTCAAAACGAACAGGGAATTCCCCCGATGAGTATTGATTCGGCGATGATTAAGCAGGCATTCTTGAATATTTATCTCAATGCCATAGATGCAATGGAAGAAGGGGGCAGGCTTAGGATAAGAACGAAGCTCGTCACAAACGGGCACAAGCTTGTCTTGATTGAAATAGAGGATAACGGTTATGGCATCGATGAAGAGGATATGCCTCACCTGTTTAACCCGTTCTTTACGAGGAAAAAATACGGCACAGGCCTGGGCTTGACGCAGGTTAAGAAATTCATCGACTTGCATCACGGTTCCATAGAAGTATTGAGCAGGAAGGGCGAAGGGACAAAAGTAGCGGTTACTCTGCCCTTGGAAGAAAACAAAAATAGTTCTGAAACACCTGTTAACAACACCGAGGGACAATTGCATGGCTAAGATTCTCATAATCGATGACGACAGTTCTATCTGTGAAACTATTGACCTATATCTGACCGAAGAGGGACACGAGGTGTACACGGCCATGACCGGTACGGACGGGTTGAATAAGTTTGTGCAAACCTCCCCGGACGTTGTTATTCTCGACATAAGGCTACCCGATATTGATGGATTCACTGTTCTTGAAGATATACGGGAGGATGAGGAGGATGCAAAGGTAATCATGATAACCGCTCATCATGACATGGACACGACGATTAACGCAATGAAGGCGGGCGCTTTTGATTATATCCGTAAACCCATCAACGTCGACGAGTTGGACATAGCCATCCGCAAAGCACTCAAATCCATTGAAATGGAAAAGAAGATTAATGGTCTCCTCATGGAACCGTCCCGGCAGTTCAAGGTTGGGGATATTATCGGCACGGGTAAGGAGATGAGCGAGATATTCAAGACCATCGGCATAGTCTCCCAAAGTAAGACGACTGTATTGATACAGGGCGAGAGCGGAACGGGAAAGGAGCTAATCGCCAAGGTCATACACAACAACACATCGCCTAATGAGCCTTATATTGGGGTTAACTGCTCCGCCATCGTGGAAACCCTCCTCGAATCTGAACTCTTCGGGCATGAGAAAGGTTCCTTTACGGGTGCCTTCGCCCGGAAACTGGGAAAATTCGAGCTTGCCCGCTACGGTACGGTTTTTCTTGATGAGATAAGTGAGATGTCCATCAACCTGCAAGCGAAACTCTTGAGAGTGCTTCAGGAGATGGAGTTCGAAAGAGTCGGCGGCAAAGACCATGTTAAGGTAAACGCGAGGATCATCACTGCTACGAATAAAGACCTCAAAACGCTCGTGAAGGAGGGGAAATTCCGGGATGACCTTTTCTATCGCCTCAATATCGTATCTATACATATTCCTCCTCTCAGGGAGAGGAGGGGAGACATTGCGCCCCTTGTCGATTATCTGATCACCAAGATTAATCGCGATCTTCATAAGCGTATCTTAGGTGTATCCGATGAATTAATGGATATCTTCATGAAGTATGGCTGGCCGGGAAACATCAGAGAATTGGAGAATCTCCTGGTCAGGGCCGTTGTCGTCGCCAAGGGACAGATCCTCGGGAGAGGAGACTTCCCGGAACTGCTGGAAGATCTTGAAAATAAGTGCGAGCCCGAAAGAACCGGCGCAATTGACTTCATGAAAACAGGGAAGCTATTGACGCTGGATGAGATTGAAGAGAGATACATCCGGAAAGTTATCAAGGAAAGCAGCAACAAAACGAAGGGAGAGATATGCGAAATACTTGGCATCTCCCGGCCGACTTTTGAAAGGAAACTGGAAAAATACGGGATCACTCTTGAACTTGACGGATGAAAGCATTCCTTAGAGCGCCTTCTCAAAATAATGTGCGGTTAAAGCAGGATCATGAAAATAGTATCGGCAGAATTCGTCAAATCTGCAACTTTACCTTCCCAGTATCCCGAAGGGAAACTTCCCGAGATTGCCTTTGCCGGCAGATCCAACGTGGGGAAGTCTTCTCTCATCAATACCATTGCTCGGAAAAAGAACCTTGCCAAAACAAGCAGCACGCCCGGCTGCACACGGCTCATTAATTTCTTTATCGTGAATAATGAGTTCTCCCTTGTGGACCTGCCGGGATATGGTTACGCAAAAGCGCCGATAGCGTCAAAAAGAGAATGGGGGCCGATGATCGAGACGTACCTCAAGCGCAGGGAGTCCTTAGAATCTGTCATCGTCATTCTTGACGTGCGAAGGCACCCTTCGGAGCAGGACTTCACCCTCATTGACTGGCTCCACCACTATGAGATAATTCCCACAGTCGTCCTTACAAAGGTAGACAAAATCTCCCGAAGTCAGGCAAGCGTCCGTCAGCGAAAGATAAAGGAGCTGCTGGCACTGACTGCGGATCCCATCCTTTTTTCCGCGCGGACCGGAGAAGGAAAAGATCTCATATGGGGCGCAATAAAGAACCTACTGGCCAGAAATAAACCTGCCTGAATCAATCCTATCGCCAATTATTCCACCCTTCTTGCGAGCATATCCCACCAACCCCGAAGGCGCAGATGGAAACGAGATCTCTCTATCAGGCGCAATTTCCGCTCTGCAGTGCCCGCCATCCAGAGGGTACAATTTCTCATTTCATTCAAGAACATTGAATGTTTCTTTAAATCATCCGCCCCTGAAGGGCGTCAAGAAGCGGGGCTTATAACAAGCTCGATAACAAATGCCTCATATTATCATTATGTTATAAGTATCATGCAACTATACTGAAAATTGGCATGAATATTTCATTACTATTGGTCGAAAGATACAAAGAAATGCAGGAGGATGCAGCACATGAAAAAGATAATAGAGACACTGGTTCTCTCGGTATTTGTTGTTCTGGTAACAGCGACCTTCGGACTTGCCGAGTATGCGGCGACGACTGTGAAGGACTTTCCCTACTTCCAGTTCGGCTGTCTGATTGTGGGCGCAGTGACAATTATCTCACTGAGACACAAGTACCAGAAGATGTACACGCGGGAGTTGGTAGCCGTTTTTTGTCTTTATACTATGCTCATCGCCCTCTTCACAGTACCGGTGATCAGCGCCATTAAGACCGTGATGAGCTGAAGATTGTAGCATGACTGTCGTTCCCGGCGGCGAAAGATATTGTCCGGGAGGACAGAGGAGGCAATCGGTATGGCAGCAATAACTAAGACACAGCAGCAAAGGAGTTACCGGTCCGTGCTCATTATGAGTGCATGGGGGCACGTAATCGTGATCCTCTCATTTCTCTTCCTCTATTTGGGAAAACTGTTGGATGAGCTTGTAGGGACATCTCCCAGCTTCATGTTCGGGTTGTTTTTTCTCGCGCTGTTTGCCGGCATCGGCAGATTTTATAAAGAGGCGTGGTTGAAGCGCAAGGATGTCTGAGATTCTCTCGAACGTTGATCAGTGACTCTTCTACTATCGATGGATATCTTGAGCCCCGTAAAGCAACGGATCAGCGTTACGGGGCTTAGTCGTTTGTGCAGGTTTTCTTTCTCGCTCACGTACCGATTCCGTTGATGGACAGTCCCTCCTCGTAATGCCGGCCCAAGGCCCCCTTTGCGGCGATACTATGGAGCATATATTGACTTGACACGCTGTGTGCTAGTCCATATAATCCGGTTCAGAAACGAATTCATAACATCAGCTGCGGTAATTGCGTTAATCGCCATTAGGATCAGAGATGCTGATGTTACAAGACAGGAGAAATAATAAAAGATGTGCCTCGGATTCCCCGGAAGAATAATTTCGATAGATGAGAATAAGCTCGCTATTATCGATATAAGTGGTACGCGCAGGGAAGCTCGTCTGGACCTGATTGATGATGATACAGTACCCGGTGACTATGTAATCTGTCACGCGGGTTACGCCATTCATAAGATAGATGAGGATCTGGCGCGGGAGATGCTGGATTGCCTGAAAGCAGTCATTGAAGGCGAAGCGTATTGACGCGCCTTCCTCGAAGCATTTGTCAGCTTTTCAGAATGCCTCATGCCCGCCGCATTCCACCCTCCCATGCCTTTGCCGGAGGTGGAGATTGTCTGGCCGGGACAAATGACTGGCGAGCTTCATCCCTCACCGTGTGAGGCACAGGGCAGGTATTCCATACTATTTACCCGCATCCTCCGGCAATTGTGAACCCTTAGAATTTACGCTTTTTAATACGCTATCCCTGTTTATCCAATTCCTAAATTCTTAGAAAATAATCTAGTTTAAGAGAGGTCACTAGAGATGCAATTCGACAAAATCATGCTGGATCATGGGGGCGGCGGCCAATTGATGAATGAACTGATTGCCCATAAATTCCTCCCCATGTTGAAAAATCCATATTTGGAACGCATGGAAGACGGCGCCGTCTTTGACATAGGCAATATCAAGATCTGTTTTTCCACCGATTCTTATGTGGTGAGCCCCATTTTCTTCCCAGGCGGCGATATCGGTTCCCTCTCCGTGCATGGTACAGTCAATGATATTGCGGTATGTGGCGGTATCCCCCTCTTTCTGAGCGCAGGCTTCATTCTGGAAGAGGGCTTCAGCATGGCCGATCTGGAGAAGATTATTGCCTCCATGGCGCTGGCAGCGGCAAATGCGGGTGTACAGATCGTTACAGGAGATACCAAAGTGGTGGCGAGGGGAGCTGCTGATGGAATTTTCATCAACGTTTCCGGGATCGGCATCATCAAGTACGCAGGAGTAATCTCTCCCAGAAGCGTGATGCCGGGTGATAAGGTGATCATTAACGGGACTATTGGTGATCATGGAGCAGCCATATTATGCAAGCGGCAGGACCTGGGTTTTAAATCCGAGATTATATCGGATTCAGCCCCTCTGAATTCGCTTGTGCAGAGTATCCTCTGTGCCAGTCCCAATATTCACTGCATGAGAGATGTAACAAGAGGCGGTCTAGGCGCGATCATGTGTGAAATAGCGACCCAGTCGGAGTGTCAAATCACACTCGAGGAAGGACGTATTCCTGTTCAGGAGGAGGTAAGAGGCGTGTGCGAGATTCTGGGTGTGGATCCGCTATTTCTGGCCAATGAGGGAAAGGCGGTAGTGTTCTGCCCGCCGGAAGATAGTGCAAAGGTTATGAAGGTCATGGCCGAACACAAGTATGGCAAGGCCGCCGCCATCATAGGTCAAGTCGGCAAGAAAGGCCGTGGCCGCCTCTTGTTGAATACCGTCATCGGTGGCGCAAGGGAAATTGACCTTCCGACGGGTGAACTGGTGCCTCGGATTTGCTGATTTAGATGTTTCATTTCGCGAGAAAAGAGGTTAAGATATAAGAACATTGTTTGCTGATCTTACTTATTTTCCGCGGTATTTAGGGGGTACAATCAACCACAATAATGTTGTCTAGAATCTTAGGAAGGAGGTAGATACACTTGGTTTCGATAAATCAACTGAAGGGCTACAAATTTTTTAAAGGATTCACCGATGAAGAGCTCAAAAAATTGGCGGACATAGCAACAGAAGAGTCTTATAAGTCCGGTCTCCAGTTATGGAAGAAGGGTGATCCGGCGAATAAGGCCTACTTCTTGGAAGAAGGCAAGGTACTTCTGGTAATGGATGCTTACATGGGGCCGCAAAGACCGCCGATGCAGGTTACTGTGGACATCGTCACGAAGGGTGAAGGTATGGGCTGGTCGTCGGTCGTCGAACCTTACCTCTATACATTAGGAGCTCGATGTATCGACGATTCGAAGGTAATAACCCTCGATGCTGTGAAATTGAGGAATATTTTCAATGAGGATGTGGCATTAGGGTTTAAATTCATGCATGCCACGGCAAAGGTAGTAGCGACCCGTTTGACTCACACCGAGATCATATTGGTGGGTGAACGCGGACTATCTATTTTGAGTGAATAACAAAATATTAGTAAGGGTCGAGAGCCTCATTTACAAGAAAAACGGCTGGCCCTGGCTGGCGAGAGCCATTGAATCGCCTATGAAACCGGTTTACTGGATATATTAAGATATCGTCTTCTCCCACAAAAAAGCAGGCAAAACATCAAGATTTGTTTTGCCTGCTTCATTATTTCGCGCTAAGAAGTTGACCTTCAGTCGTTCCCTTTTTCCGCCTCTTTTTCCTTGGCTTTGTCCGTGCTTTCACGCAGATGCTCCAGACGAGTAGACTTATGCAGCTCGACAGGTTTGTCATAGAAGGACGGACGCCATTTATAGATTAATTCTATGGCATCGGACGGGCAGACGTGCACACAAACCTCGCAGACTATGCAGCGTAACGGGTAGAATGTAAGCTCGTTCTTTTCCTTATCTGTTGTGATGGCAACTGACGGACAGCGAACAGCACATGCCCCGCACATAGTACACTTATCGTCCAAGAAAACTACGTGGCCCCGGGCATTTTCAAAAGGCTCCCGGATCTGAACCGGATAGAGCCTGGTGGCATATCCGGTGAAAAGGTTTTTCAAGATGGTCGGTAGCATGAAGGGCATTTATTCACATACTCCTTTCGCCTTCTATCTCTCCATGCAGCAGATGCATGGATCGATAGAGAGAACAATAACAGGGACATCCGGCAACTGATTGCCGGGCAACATTACTAATAGAGAGGGAAGATTTGCGAAAGTGGGCGTTCTGATTTTCATACGCTCCAGATTCCGTGTACCGTTTCCCTTCGCATAATAAAAAAGCTCTCCCCTGGGAGCTTCCGTACGCATGATTGACTCGTTAGCCGGAGGATTTCCCCTTACCTTGGTGGCTATTTCACCTTCAGGTAATTTATTTAACGCCTCAATCTGCAAATCGATAGACTGGAGCAGTTCCCTCGCCCTCACTAGCGCACGGGCATAGCAGTCACCAGCCGTTTCTACTACAGGTTCAAAATTGAGCTCGCCATAAGCATGGTACTTGGTCAAGCGAACATCTTCGCTCACACCACTCGCCCTGAGCACAGGACCGACGCATCCCAACAGGAAGGCCTGCTCTTTCGTTACAACGCCAATACCCGTAGTTCTGGACTTCACCGTGTAGTCATTGACAACAACCTTTATTAAATCTTCGCTCTCCTTGCGTATTGTAGGCAGTGCGTCCAAAACCGCTTTTTTCTGTGCCGCATTAATATCCCGGCGTACACCACCCACGATATTCACTGAGGGAATGACTCTGTGTCCGGCGGTCATCTCGATGAGATCTAGGACGCGCTCCCGTATGCGCCAGAACTGCAGGAACATGCTTTCAAAACCGAAGGCGTCAGCCAACAGCCCCAACCAGAGAAGGTGACTGTGGGCGCGCGCCATCTCCGCCCAGATTGTACGCAGGTATTTTGTCCGGGGTGATATTTCCACCGGCCACAATCTCTCCATCGCTTCGACCACAGACACGCTGTGGATGTAGCTGCAGATCCCTCAAACACGCTCACAGAGGTAGATATTCTTGGCGTATTCGTTCAGTTCGCATGCTTTTTCTATTCCCCGATGAGCATAGCCGATTACCGGAACCACCTCTACAACTTTTTCATCTTCATAAGAGATTCTCAATTGTACAGGTTCAGGCAGTACCGGGTGTTGTGGCCCAAAGGGTACCGTTGTACGTGTAACCATTAACTCTCTCCTTTCGCAGTAACCGAAGTAACCTTGTATGTCTTTAAAAGAGGCGTAGTGGGACTGTCCTGTGCCAAAAGCAAATGCCCGCCGTAGTCAATGGCGAGATCCTTTACTTTCAGGCCGAACAATTCCTTCATCTCGTTTTCAATGAGTACGGTGGCAAGGGTGATGCCGGAAAAACTTTGGACTTCTTCATCCTTTGTCACTTTATATCGCAGCCCCGTCATTTCGGTACCGGCGTTCTTGCTGAAGAAATATGTCACTTCCAGTTGTTCGCCCAGATCGCTGCATACAGCGGTGACGAATTTTCCACCTGCATCCAGAAACTTCCTGCCCTCCGCTAATAATTCTTCCTTCTTGATCTCCCTTATATTTTCCATCCCCTAGTTCCTTAAAGTTTCGCTAATTTTTGCAGGGCCATTACAACACCATCTATGATGGCCTCCGGACGTACGGAGCAGCCGGGAACATATACGTCAACCGGAATCACCTTATCCACACCGCCCAGGACATTGTAGCAATTGTGGAAGACGCCGCCCGTGGAGGCGCATGTTCCGACGCAGACGACTACTTTAGGATCGGGCACCTGCCCATACAGATTCTTCAAGACCCGGGCTGTCCGCCTGTTAACGGGCCCTGTAATAAGAAGTATATCAGCATGCTTCGGGTTTCCCATATTAACCATACCGAACCGTTCCACGTCGTAAAGAGGAGTCAGACAGGCGAGTATCTCTATGTCACAGCCATTACAGGAACTGTTGTCAAAGTGCAGAATCCATGGCGATTTAACGCGAGATGTTTGAATCAATCCCATAGTTCTCAAGATACCCCCTTAGTGTAATAAATATAGGCAATATTAATAATACCGAGGATCAATCCTACTGACCAGCTCAAGCGGACCATCCAGCCGACAGTCATTCTCGCAGTAATATTATCAATAAAAAGTTCCAGCAAGAATGCAGCCAAAGCAATCAAGATACCCACCCACAGCGGGTTCGTCCAAAAGAGAGAGATGATCCCCAAAAGGAGGATGATCTCGTACCACTCCGCCAGATGAAAGAGGGCTAAATAAGGGCCGGAGTATTCAGTCGTCACTCCTTTTACGATTTCCTGATGGCCGTGGTGGCATGTCGAAATATCAAACGGTGATTTGCGCATCTTTATGGTTAACACATAGAGCACGGCCAGGAATAAAGGCCAAAGCGTGAAGAGCAAAGGTTTATCCTGTTTGAATATTTCACTGATGAGAAAGCTTCCGTTCTGGGCGTAAATCGCAATCGCCAGCAGAAGAAGTACCGGCTCATATGCCAGAATCTGCATCAGCTCACGGTTCGCTCCGAAATGGGCATAGGGCGATTTCGTACTGAATCCGCCCAAAACAAGGCAGACACCGGCAAACCCGAGGAGAAAGACGAGGAGGAGAAAATCTGATTTCATCACAAGAAAAATCAGACTCGCTATCATAAAAACCAGGTATCCGTAGATCCAGACAAATTGCAGTCTGCTTACGGCAATATGTTCTTTCCCCAGGAGCTTAAAGAAGTCGTAGAATGGCTGAATAATGGGAGGGCCATACCGGCCCTGCATGCGCGCCGTTATCCTGCGGTCTATGCCAAAAAGCAAACCGCCAACAACGGGAGCACCGACTAAAATGACAAGGACAAAAAGGAACTGTTTAATCATCATAAAACGATCACCCCGCATCCGAGCATAATGACCAAGAGTAAGATAGCTATGGCGTTTGCCCAGGGATTTATCCTTTTTTCACCCAATGTACCCTGGTAATAATAGCCACCCAGTTGGAATTTAGTTTTGCGATCCGCTTCTGCCAGCCATTCATCAGTGTCAATAGCGCCGGTCTGTTCACCGCACATGTAAACGGGCCTTAGTTCCTTAGGCTTCACCCGGATCAGCAGCAGGGGCATGAGCAAAGCAACAATCAGAATCAAGTAGAGAGGCCACACGGGGAAAAGTCCCAAGATATCCCTCTGCATGAAAGAGGGCGTGGTCAATATCAGGTTATTCAAACCCACGGCAATGATCTGGTTGCCGGAAACTACGTCGTTCGTCGCAGCACGAAGGAAGTTCTGGTAAATCGGACCGATCCCTATACCAACGACAAATATACCGGTCAGCAAAGTCCATAACGGCACGGAGTAGCTCAGCGATAATTTTTCAAAAGGCCTCTCTATCTTCGGCAGGACCTGGAGAAGCCGACCGAGCCATTTTGTCCAGAAAACTATCGTAAGGGTACTTGCCAGGACAAAGAACACTGCTGCCAGCGGCACGATGTAGGCGGCTTCCAAGGCAATCCATTTGCCCAGGAGCATACCGAATGGCGGAAGGAACATGGAAAGTATGCCCACAGCGGTAATCAGCGTGGTAAGAGGCGCCTTAGCGGCAAGGCCTTCCATGTCTTCGATATCCCGGCTCCAGATCTGGTGTTCGATTGTGCCGGCACAGAGAAACAGCAGTCCTTTGGATATGGCATGGAAAATGATGAGCAGAATTGCTGCGGCAATGGAAAGAGGCGTATTAATCCCGGCGCAGGCAATGATAAGTCCCAGATTTGCAATCGTGGAATATGCCAAGACCCTCTTGCCCGTCGACTGGCTAACCGCCAGTGCTGATGTGGCAAAGAAGGTAAAGGCCCCGGCGATCGCGATGACCGTACTCAGATACGTTCCTGCATAAACAGGGGCGAGCCTGAGAACAAGGTAAACTCCGGCTTTGACCATCGTGCTGGAATGCAGCAAGGCAGATACTGGTGTAGGCGCCACCATTGCTCCGAGAAGCCAGCTCTGAAAGGGCATCTGGGCTGCTTTGGTAAAACCCGTATAGCAAAGGAGCGCAATCGGCAGTACTGCAATGGAGGACTGGATACCTCCGCCGATGATGCTCTGCATGGAAAGTGCGGATGATCCTCCCTGAGTAGCGTAGAGATAGATAATGGCAAGAATAAATGCCGTTCCTCCCGTGGAATTCATCCATACGGCGCGTGCAGCGTTGTGTATGGCCTCTTTCGTTCTATCGTGCGATATTAGCTGGAAGCTGCACAATGTGGTCACTTCCCAGAAGAAGTACAGCCAGACCAAATTGTTAGCAAACACCAGGCCGTTCATGGCTCCCAAAAACAGAACGAGCCAGAAAAGGAACCTCGACTGTCTAGATTTTTCAATGTGCGCGTGGTGTTCATGGTCATACATATATCGCAGGGCAAAAATGCAGATGAGTGACCCTATGATGGAAATAACCATGGTCATGACGAGGGACAAATGATCAACGACAAATGCAGGCGCCACTTCAATATGGGCCTTCATGACAAATTCAAAATATGCAAGCGGAAGAATCTGTGTGAGTGCAAAAATGAGAACGAGCCAGTTCCGCAATGATATGCCCACATATAGATAAAAGATGAGTATGGCATAGTCCAACACGGTGATAAGTAGGCCCCAGTCAAACCCGCCCGGCGTGTATGTGAAAGGACCTCTTAACGAAAGAAGAATGCTATTGGCAATTAAAACTACGGCTGTCGCAATAACAATGACGTTTCGCACATAGTAATTACGAACAGCCAGTACGAGAAATCCTGCCGCAACAGGTAGCAAAATGGCGATCGCCATCATTTGGTCAGCCAATTTTCCGCCTCCTTAAGTTGATGTGCTTATTTTCCACGTGAAGGTCTGCAACTTTCCGCTATTACCTTTGAAATCCAACACATGGACATAATTCGCCCCATCCGCATATTGAGAAACCATCAGGGTAGCTTGAACAAGAATGAACGGTTATGAGCAGTCATTTTCCCTGTTCTCCTACTTTATATGTTCTTGCAAGTCAAGCAAAAAACGCCATCCGTCAGTGGCGCCAAAGTACAATATATCAATATCATTTGCCTTCCTGTTATGAAAATAGTTGACAACGAATTACGCCTTATTATTTTTTATTGAGGCGAGGATTTAAGAGGCTCGGCCTTTCCCAAGGAGGAAATTATATTTTATGATAAATGTATTTTCCTCCGGTGAGAAATGAAGCACCTTGGACATCTTGCGAGCATTCACGTATTATTTCCCGTTTCATGTCTCGCCTTTCAACCTCGTCTGTTGCGCTCTTACCTATTCTCGACCCACTTTCGACTTGACTTTGATGGAGAATTCATATACGGAGTTTCTCGTTTTGAGTAATGGTTCAAGGAGGTTTATTTTAATCAAATGACAAGAGAACTGCAGGATGTTCTTGGAGGCTTTGCACAGGACCGTGACAACCTCATCCCTATTCTCCAGGCGGTGCAGGGCGAGTACGGCTATCTCACCCCGGAAACCATGGAAGGCATTGCAGATTACCTGAGCATATCTGAAAGCAGCCTTTATGGAGTGGCTACCTTCTACACCCAGTTCAAGTTCTCCAAGCCGGGTGATCACAACGTCAGGGTATGCCTTGGCACAGCCTGCCATGTGAGGGGCGGATCGCGCATCATGGATGAGGTAAGCCGTCACCTGGGCATACAGGCAGGCGAGACTACTGAGGATTACAAGTTCAGCCTCGAGCGTGTCGCCTGTTTCGGATCCTGCGCGCTGTCACCAGTCGTAGTTGTGGATAAGAAGGTATACGGTAGAATGAACCCCAAGAAAGTCAAGAACATTTTAAAGGAATACGAATGAACTTCGAAGCCATCAAGAAAAAGGCCCAGCAGGAATGGGAAGCTTTCAACACTTTTGATAAACCGCGAATCCTCGTCGGAGCCGCAACATGCGGCCGCGCGGCCGGTGCGCTGGAGGTCTGGGAGAAGTTCAAGCAGGAACTGGCGAGCCGGTCTCTTGAGGCAAACATCGTGCAAGTCGGAGACCTCGGCCTTTGTTATGCCGAGCCGTGCATAGAGATCGCAACTCCTGATGGGCTCCGGGTGCTTTATGGAGGAGTCACGGAGAAGATAGTTCCGGAGCTGATCGAGGAGGTGATCGTAAAAAGAAACCCCCGACCCGATCTCGCGCTGTGCACCTTCGGTCAGAAAAGGGTCGAAGGCGTCCCCACCTTTGAAGAACTTCCCATGGCCAGTAAACAGGTCCGCGTGGTCTTGAGGAACAGTGGCATCATCGATCCCTCCAATATCTATCACTACATCGCAAGAGGGGGCTACTCCGGCCTCAATAAGGCCCTCCAAATAGGGCCTGAGAAGGTCATCGAGGAGATCAGGAACTCCGGCCTCCGCGGTAGGGGAGGAGCCGGATTCCCGACAGGGGTAAAGTGGGGACTGGCAAGAGGGAACAAGAGCGACGTCAAGTACATGATCTGCAATGCCGACGAGGGAGACCCCGGCGCATTCATGGACAGGGCCGCCCTCGAGAGCGACCCCCATGCGGTTCTCGAGGGACTCGCCATCGGAGCCTATGCCATCGGAGCTAACTACGCCATTGTATACGCCCGGGCCGAGTATCCTCTGGCGATAGAGCGCATCGAAGGAGCGATCCGGCAGATGGAAGAGTACGGCTTCCTCGGGAAGGATATCCTCGGGTCCGGTTTCGATCTCTCCATCAAGATCAAAGAAGGCGCCGGCGCCTTTGTCTGCGGCGAAGAGACGGCTCTCATGGCTTCCATCGAGGGCAAACGGGGAATGCCAAAACCGAGGCCTCCGTTCCCCGCCCAAGCCGGTCTGCACGGCCAGCCAACCAACATCAACAATGTGGAAACCTTGGCGAATGTATCGGAGATTATGAACAGGGGCGCATCCTGGTTCTCCTCTTACGGCACAGAGAAGAGCAGGGGGACGAAGACATTTGCCCTCGCCGGAAAGATCAACCGCACCGGCCTGATTGAAGTTCCCATGGGCATCAAGCTCGGAGACATCATCTTCGATGTCGGCGGCGGCATACTCGACGACAAGCAGTTCAAGGCGGTTCAGACCGGCGGACCTTCCGGCGGCTGCATACCCGTGAAGTACCTCGACATGTCTGTGGACTATGAAGAGCTGGCAAAGGTGGGCTCCATCATGGGTTCCGGCGGAATGATCGTCATGGACGAAGACTCCTGCATGGTGGACATCACGCGGTACTTCCTCAGTTTCACGGAGAAGGAATCATGCGGCAAGTGCACCCCCTGCAGGATGGGCACTCAGCACCTGCTCCATATCCTGACGGAGATCACTCAGGGAAGAGGCAGGCTTGAGTATCTGACCCTTCTTGAAAAAATCGGCATGACATTAAAGAACACGTCCCTGTGCGCCCTGGGACAGACGGTTCCGAACCCCATCCTCAGCACGCTCCGCTATTTCAGAGAAGAATATGTGGAGCATATCGTCGACAAGAAATGCAGGGCCGTCGTATGCTCGGCGCTCTTCAAATCACCGTGTCAGCACACCTGCCCTGCCGGGATGGACGTGCCCAAGTATATTGCCCTTATCCGGGCGGAACGCTTCAGTGACGCGTATAAGATCATGTTGAAGACAAACCCCTTCCCTTCCGTTTGCGGAAGGGTGTGCGACCATAAATGCCAGGCAAAATGCCGCAGGCGCAATCTCGATGAACCGCTCGCCATCAAATTCTTGAAGAGGTTCATCACCGACAATGCACCCCGGCCGCAAACAACCCTGGTGCCGCTCACCAGAAAGGAAAAGATTGCAGTGATTGGTGCGGGCCCCGCGGGACTGACGGCGGCGCGTGACCTAGCCCTTAGAGGATATAAGGTGACTGTGTTTGAAGAACTCTCTGAACCAGGCGGAATGCTACGCTGGGCGATCCCCGCTTACAGGCTCCCCAGAAATACCCTGGCCGATGAGATCAACGACAACATAAAGTCTCTGGGCGTGGAAATCAAATGCAATACGCGGGTTGGCAGGGACATCTCCTTTGACCAAGTAAGCAAGAATTTCGACTATATCTTCATGGCTCCCGGGGCTCACAAGAGCCAGCTCATGGGCGTCGAAGGGGAAAATCTTAAAGGCGTCTACGGCGGCGTCGAATTTCTGAGAGACTTTAACACCGATGAAAAGGCATGGTTGAGCGGCAAGAAAACGCTCGGCTCCAAGGTAGCGGTTATCGGCGGCGGCAATTCCGCCATTGATGCCGCCCGCGTAGCATTGCGTCTCGGCGCTGATGTGACCATCCTTTACAGACGTGAAAAGAAGGATATGCCGGCCGCTGAAGAAGAGATCCTTGCCGCCGAAGATGAAGGGATCAAGATTAAATTTCTTGTCGTCCCGCTGAAGATCTCCGGCAAAGACGGAAAGGCAACCGAAATTACCTGCCAGCGAACGAAGCTGACGGAGTTCGATAAGAGCGGGCGAAGGAAGCCGGTGGCGATTCTGGAATCTGAATTCACCTTAGGCGTAGATTCCGTTATTGCGGCGATCGGGCAGGTGCCTGATATGACCTTCGTGCCTCTGGAGAGCGGCGTGAGTGTCAACAAGTGGTCGACGTTCGACCTCGCAGCCGGAAGCAAGTCACAGACATCCAATCCGAAGTTCTTTACCGGCGGCGATGCCCTGACAGGACCGGATACTGTGATCGGCGCCATCGCTCAGGGACACCAGGCGGCGCGTGATATGGATGCCTATATCAGGAAGATCAACAACGAACCGGCATACGTGGAACCGGTTGATGAATTTATCGACGTGCCGCTCGTTGTCGACGAAGAAACCGAAGAAGTGCCGCAGGCGCGGATGCCTGAGCTCCTCGCCGGCGACAGGAGAAAGAACTTCAAAGAAGTCGAGCTCGGCTACGAGAAGACCATCGCCGTCCTGGAAGCATGCCGGTGTCTCAGGTGCGATGCGGAAATTGTCTAGTTGAATGAACGTTAGCTCTTCAGCGGGGTAACCCTCTCCCGCCTTTGCCTGCCAATGGCATGGGTAAGGGAATTTGAGTTGTGATCTTCGCGGGAAAAGACAAAGAGTGAAATAAAGGACAGAAGAAAGCCTATAAAGCAGGAGAAAATTTGAGCATGACTGAAATAACCCTTACGATTGACGGGAATCTGGTTAAAGCGGAACGAGGAGACACGGTTCTTAAGGCGGCGCGAAAGGCCGGAATCGAAGTCCCCACCCTCTGCGATCACCCGGCCTTGGAACCCTACGGCGCCTGCCGGCTCTGTATAGTTGAGATCGAAGGCATGAGGGGATATCCCCCATCCTGCACCACGCCGGCGGCTGAAGGCATGGTGGTTAAGACATCCTCCCAGGTCATCATCGATCTCCGCAAGGAAGTTATCAAGCTGTTGCTGAGCGGGCATACCAGTCCATGTCTTGTCTGTCTCCACCGAGAGCCGTGTGAAAAGTACCGGCCCCGCTCGTTCAAGAGCGGCAAAGCCACTCGATGCGTCTTCTGCAGCAACCGTGACCAGTGTGAACTCCGGGAACTTTCCGATAAATACAAGATCGACGATCTGGAAGTGCCGATCATATACAAGCATCTGCCCGTGGAGCACATGGATCCCTTCATGGACCGGGATTACAATCTCTGCGTCCTGTGTGGACGATGCGCCCGGATCTGCGAAAAAATCCACACCACCGGAACCATCGATTTCACCGAGCGCGGCAAGGAAGCACGGATTTCAACGGCCTTTGACCGGCCGCATACCAAGACCGACTGCCGGTTCTGCGGCGCCTGCGTGGAAATCTGTCCGACGGGTGCAATGAGTGACCGGTATGCTAAGTGGTACGGCGCACCAGATCGTGTTGAGGATTCAACCTGCATACTGTGCCCCTTGGGATGCTCCGTTCGCCTGAAAATCAAGGATGGAAAAGTGATCAGCTCCGGCATGACTGCCTTCACAAGGGAAGCCCGCATCTGCGCCGTGGGCCGTTTTGTATTGCCTCAGCTTCTCGACAGCCATTACAGACTCATGTCACATCAGGTGCGCGTGGCAGACGGCCTTATCAAGACGGGCTATGAGGATGCCCTTGATCTCGCAGCAAATAGTCTCAAGGCGTACTCGGGCGGCCAGTTCGCCATGATTGCCCCCTCTTCGGCAACGCGTGAGGAACTCTATGTGCTGAGGAAATTCACCAACGACGTCATGAAATCGGGTATTTTTGCAGTGGAGCCCCCCTCCCTTCCGGATGCCATAACCGACGGTACCGTAAAGGCGCTTTATTCTCTGGGTGATTACCTCCAAGACACAAGGCCCGAGGTACTCGACGTCCTGATTGTTTCCGATATGTTCCCATCGAGGACAGAGAAATCTGCAGATGTAGTGTTTGCTGTTGCCGGGCTTCTGGAAACGGACGGCACCTTTCTCAATGCCTCGGGTCAAATCAAGCCGCTGTCCGCCGCGGCCATGACACCGAAGGCCCTGTTACCTGACTGGAAGGTTGTGTGCGATATTGCCAAAAAAATGGGCGCCAGTGGATTTGATTTTCAAACATCTGATGACATCGCCAGGGAAATGGCTTCCTCAAAGATCAAGGAGACGGCACCCGCCGCGCCGGAGCCGTCCCCGCTCGACAAAGTGTCCGCCATCCCCCGCATATATAGAGGCCATCAGATGAGCGATATAGTCTCCGCGATGCGCATCTTTTTTGCCGCTCCCGAGACGGAAGCGGTTCCTGTTCCGGTGGAAGAAGGAAAGCGTTTCAGGATCTTGGAAAAAATCGAGATCGTACCGAACACGCACATGGTGACGGTTCATGCCCCGGTGATTGCAGAAAAATGTCAGCCCGGTCAATTTGTCATCGCCATGGTGGAGGAAACCTCCGAGCGCATCCCCTACACCATTTCAGACTTCGACCGTGAAAAAGGAACAATTACCATGGTGACCCTGGAAATGGGACGCTCAAGCCGGGAACTTGCCAACACTACTGCGGGCGAATATCTCGCCCATTTTGCGGGTCCCCTGGGGCGTCCGGTAGAAGTGAAAAAATACGGGACAGTGGTCCTGGGCGGGGGCTGTTTTGGTGTGGGAGCCATTTTGCCTATCGCCAGAGTGATGAAAGAAGCCGGAAACAGGGTGATCTGTATTGAAGAGGCATCGAGCCACTACCTGCTCCACTGGCAGGATAGACTCTCTGCCGCCTGCGATGAACTGGTCATCGTCACCAAGGACGGCTCCGCAGGAATCAAGGGCGGGGTACAGGAAGCCATCTCTATGCTCGTAGATCGGGGAGAGAAGATTGACCAGGCATACATCGTAGGCTGTACCTTCATGATGATGCTTGTCTGTGACGTGACCAGGAAACTGGGCATACCGACCATGACGGCGATGAACCCCCTGATGGTGGACGGGACAGGCATGTGCGGTTGCTGCCGCGTGAGTGTCGGAGGGGTTACGAAGTTCTCTTGCGTAGACGGACCGTTCCTCGACGGGCTGCAAATCGACTGGATCGAGTTAATGCAGAGGCAGGCGGCCTTCAAGCTGGAAGAAGTGCAAGCTATACCACAGGAACCGCGTCCTGTGCACGATCACGGAACAGGCCATGCCTGCATGCGAGCATGATCTCATCGTTCTTTGCTTTTGAACTTGTTATCCTAGGATTAACCTGAGATTGGAAAAAAATATGGAACCAAAAGAGAAAGAAAAAAAACAGAAGGTCCCCAGGCAGAAAATGCCGGAGCAGGACCCGAGACGACGAAGGAGCAACTTCGAAGAAGTGCCTTATGGTTACACAGAAGAGCTTGCGATGGCAGAGGCCAGCCGTTGCCTCAAATGCAAGAAGCCTCTCTGTATCACAGGTTGTCCGGTAAATATCCGGATACCGGATTTCATCAAGCTCATCGAAGAAGGCAAATTCATCGAAGCCGCATGGAAGCTCAAGGAGCAAAATACCCTGCCTGCTGTGACGGGCCGCGTCTGTCCGCAGGAGACACAATGTGAGATCCTGTGTATCCTGGGAAAGAAAGGTGAACCGGTGGCAATCGGCCGCCTGGAGCGATTTGCAGCAGACTATGAGAGAAAATTCGGAACAGCCCAATTGCCGGAGCTCCCTCCTCCTACAGGGAAAAAGGTTGCCATCATCGGCGCCGGACCTGCAGGCCTCACCGTAGCGGGAGATCTCGTGATGCTCGGGCACAAGATCACGATCTTCGAAGCTCTCCAGGTGACCGGCGGCGTTCTTGTTTACGGCATCCCCGAATTCCGTCTTCCTAAAGCAATCGTGAAATACGAGGTTGATTACCTGAGAAGGCTCGGAGTCGATATCCTCACGGATTACGTGGTAGGCAAGGCCCGCACCGTGGAAGAGCTTTTTAAGGAAGGCTATGATGCCATCTTTATCGGCACGGGTGCAGGACTTCCCATGTTTATGGACATACCTGGTGAAAACTTTGTTGGCGTCTACTCTGCAAACGAGTATCTTACAAGATCAAATCTTATGAAATCTTTCCGGTTTCCTGAGTACGGGACCGCACCCATCCGGAGCAAAAAGGTCATTACCGTGGGAGGTGGAAACGTCGCCATGGATTCGGCGCGGACTGCCTTGAGGCTCGGGGCGGAGTCCATTATTGTGTACAGGCGCAGCCGTGATGAAATGCCCGCTCGTGCAGAAGAGATCCACCATGCCGAAGAAGAAGGCGTCCAGCTTATGATTCTGACAAACCCTGTGCGTGTAATCGGCGACGAACAAGGGAGGGTGAAAGCCGTTGAGTGTATCAAAATGGAGCTCGGCGAACCGGATGACTCGGGCCGCAGAAGACCGATTCCTATCAAAGGCAGCGAATTCATCATTGAATGCGATACGGTGATTCCTGCGCTCGGTAACCGGCCCAATCCGCTCATTGCCATGACGACACCCGGTCTTAAAACGACCCGCTGGGGCACACTGGAAGCGGATCCTGACACCATGGAAACGTCCATGAAAGGCGTGTTTGCCGGAGGCGACATAGTAACCGGCGCGGCGACGGTCATTTCAGCCATGGGCGCGGGAAAGAAGGCAGCCGCCAGCATGCACGAATACCTGATGACGGGAAAAGTAACAAAGCCTGTGAAGGACGAGAAAGAGGGAGAAAAAGAAAAAAAGGAATAGCGCGTCTTTTCAAATCGCAAGACCCGCCGCAGAATTCACGTTCCGGCGGGTTTTTTATTTAAGTGCCAAAGTGTTAATGTCCTCAAGTCAGAGAGCCGCTTTCCCCGCCTTTTCCTTGACATAGTAAGTATGTTCTCTTATAGTTTTTGCGTTTGCTCCGGCATTGCTTTTGAGGTTCACGCTTGCATGAGAATTGCAAGGCAGTAGAATTATGAATTTTGACTCGAAGAGACTAAAGAGATGACCAAACCAACAATAGCTTTCATGGGGACACCGGAATTTGCCGTTCCGTCCCTTGATAGCTTAATCAGGACTGATTACCCGATCGTCACTGTCGTGACCCAACCGGACAGACCAAAGGGCAGAGGCAGAATCCCTGCTCCGCCGCCGATAAAGGTCATTTCCAAAAAATACGCCCTTCCCGTCGTCCAACCGGAACGTTTGAAAAACAAGGAGTTCCTGGATTATTTCAGTGGCATCCACCCGGATATGGCTGTTGTTGCGGCCTTCGGCCAGATACTGCCCCGTGAGATTCTTGAAATCCCGAAAATGGGCTGCATAAACGTGCATCCCTCACTGCTCCCGAAATATAGAGGCGCAGCTCCGATCAACTGGGCTCTCATCAGAGGAGAAGTGAAGACTGGCGTAACCATCATGCTGATGGACGAAGGGATGGATACGGGTGATATTCTCACACAGGAAGAGACCATGATCAAGCCTACGGAAACGTTCGGAAAGCTCAATGATCGGCTGGCAGATACGGGGGCAAGGCTCCTCGTAGCAACAATTGAAATGGTCATAAGCGGCAACTACACACGAAAGCCCCAGGATGCATCGCAGGCCACATACGCCCCCCGGCTCACGAAGAAGGATGGCCTCATCCGGTGGGACACCGATGTCAATCAAACGGTTAACCTCATCAGAGGCCTCTCACCGGCGCCCTGTGCCTTTACCTTCTACAAGGGAAAGATGCTGAAGATATTCTCCGCTATGGGAGAAGAAATTCCCTCTCCGGAATCACCGGGGAGAATAGGCGCAGTGACGGAAAAAGGCCTTCCCGTTGCCGCAAGGAACGGATACGTGTATTTGCGGGAGGTTCAACTGGAAAACAAGAAGAGACTGTCTATCATGGATTTCCTGAGAGGCTCTCGTATGGCACCGGGGGACACCCTGGGCTCTGTACAATGATGATAAAAACGCCTCGCCACATGGCCGTTGAAATCCTGAATCGCGTGGAGGAAGAAGGCGCATATGCGGAACCACTCCTGAATGTTTCTCTTTCGGGTCATCCTCAGACAAAGCTCCAGGACAGGAGGTTAATCACCGAGATCGTCTATGGCACGCTGAGGATGAGGGGCAACCTGGATTGGGTTATCGAGCACGTCTACAAGGGCAAGTTCAACAACATGGATGTGTGCATAAGGAACATCCTGAGAACAGCCCTCTACCAATTGCTCTTCACCGAAAGGATACCGGCCTTCGCCATCGTGGATGAGGCCGTTGAAATGACAAAAAAAATGAGCCGGGCAGGATCAGGACTGGTAAATGCCATCCTGAGAAATTTCATCCGGAAGAAAGATCAAATCGCATATCCCGAGATTGGAAAAGAACCGGCACATCATATCTCCGTTGTCCATTCGCATCCCTTGTGGATGGTAAAGAAATGGATTGAAATTTTCGGCGTGGAAGAAACTGCGGCGCTCTGTAAAGCGAACAATCAAGTCCCCCCTGTGACAGTGCGGGTGAATACACTCAAGACAACCCGTGAAAGAACAAAGGAGGAACTGTCGCAGCAGGGCTTTGAAGTAAAGGAGACAATTTTTTCTCCTGATGGCCTAATTATATCCAGTCCGCCGATGCCTGCGAGAGAAACGGCCTGTTATACCTCAGGAAGGATTCAGTTTCAGGATGAGGCTTCTCAGCTGATTGCCCGCCTCGTTTCCCCGAAGCCGGGGGAAAACGTCCTTGATATCTGCGCTGGCATGGGGGGGAAAACTACCCATCTGGCGGCGCTCATGGAGAACAATGGGAGCATCCTAGCCCTCGACATCAGCAAGAAGAAAATCGACGCCCTATGCAAAAACGCAAGTAGACTCAATGCCGCCATTGTGGACGCCCAGGTGGGAGATGCCAGAGAAGAACGGGGAAAGGCCTCTCTAGGGACTTTCGACAGAATCCTTATTGATGCGCCTTGTACGGGTCTCGGCACTCTGAGGAGGAATCCCGAAATAAAATGGCGTGCCTGCCCTGGGGATGCCGAGGAATTTTCCATTCTACAGAAGGCGATATTGGAAAACGCTGCGGTATGCCTAAAAAAAGACGGTTATCTTATATATAGTACCTGCACAATTACAAAGGAGGAAAACGACCAGGTAATCGAGGATTTTATCAACCGCCATCCTGATTTTATTTGTATTCGTCCGCCGGATAAGATAAATTCCATCCTGGTCGACGACCATGGGTATTTCAGGAGCTATCCCCACCGACATAGCACGGATGGCTTCTTCGGGGCGGTGCTTGCAAAAGGCATGACGGAGCAATAACGGGATGACTGATGGAAGATTTCCATGGAGGCCGACGATGAAAAATTTTCTTCTCTTGATCGCCGTTTTGGCGGCATCAGGCTGCGCATCACATGGCCCGGTCCTCTACCCTAACGAACACTTCAAGATGGTCGGGAAAGATCAGGCGCGCAAGGACATTGCGGACTGCGATCGTCTGGCTGCTGAATATGTTAAATCGGAAGCCGGCAAGACTGTAGCAAAGAATACGGCAGTGGGTGGGGCAGCTGGCACTGTCGTTGGAGGGGCCGCAGGCGCCGCGGCGGGAAATCTCGGAAGAGGGGCGTCAGTGGGAGCGGCTGCAGGCGCCGCGGCCGGCCTGCTGAGAGGGGCATCCAAAGCATCCGAACCAAGTCCGATCCACAAGAGGTTTGTGGAGAAGTGCCTGAGAGACCGTGGATATGAACCTTTAGGATGGGAATAACAACGGCTGCAAATTTTGACTCTCACTTTATCTTACGATACAAACTGTTAGGTAGCATCGGGAGGGAATATATATGTTTCTAAAGCAGATGCAGGTCGGCCACATGGCGATATTTGCTTACGTCGTGGGTGATCCGGAAAGAGGCGAAGGATTGGTCATCGATCCGGCGGCAAATTGCGGAGGCATCATCAAGGTGGCTAAAGAAAATAAATTGAACATCAAATATATTGTTAATACTCACGGCCACGTTGATCACATATCAGGCAATACGGAAATGAAAAAGAAGACGGGGGCGCAAATCATCATTCACAAAGATGATGCCGAGATGCTCGTATCCACTCCACCCATGATCTTCAAGATGTTCGGGGCCGAACAATCCCCGCCTGCCGATATCACCGTCAGTGACGGCGATCTTATAACTGTAGGAGACCTATCACTGAAGGTAATCCACACCCCTGGGCATTCTCCCGGCGGCATGTCCCTCTACACAAAAGGGTATGTCTTCACAGGCGATACGCTTTTTGTAGAAGCCGTGGGAAGAACCGACCTCCCCGGAGGTTCATGGCCAGTGATGCACCGCTCTATCACGGAAAGGATCTGCACTCTGCCTGATGACACGAAGGTGCTGCCTGGGCATAACTACGGTAGGATGCCTACCTCAACGATAGGCCACGAAAAGATGCACAACCCTTATATAAGATAGGCAGAGAGAAATTTAGGATGGACAATACGGGAATGATCTCGACAGATTTCAAAGGACTAAAACTGCAAGGCAGAGGAAAGGTCCGCGACATTTATGAAGTGGATAAATGCCTCCTTGTCGTCGCAACAGACAGGATATCCGCTTTTGACGTCATCATGCCTAATCCCATTCCGAGAAAAGGTAAGATACTCACGGCAATGTCTGTCTTCTGGTTTAACATGATGAATGACATTGTAGAAAACCATCTCTTATCTACAGATCCCTTCGATTTCCCCGATCAGTGCCTTCCATATAGAAAGGAACTCGAAGGAAGATCCATGCTCGTAAAGAAGGCAAAGCCGCTTCATGTAGAATGCGTTGTCCGTGGATACTTAAGCGGCTCTGGCTGGAGGGATTATTGGGAGGGCGGGATTATTTCCGGTATCGCGCTTCCGCGTGGATTAAGAGAATCCGCAAAACTATCGGAGCCTCTCTTTACACCTTCCACCAAGGCCCCGGAAGGGAAGCATGACAAGCCAATAACAAGAAAAGAGATGGAAGATACGGTCGGTTCCAAACAAACAGAGAAGATCATTGAAATAAGCCTTGCAATATATACAAGGGCGTCAAGGCTTGCCGAAGAAGCGGGTATTATCATTGCCGACACCAAAATGGAGTTTGGCATCATAGAAGACAGGCTGATCCTGATTGATGAACTGCTGACACCTGATTCATCGAGATTCTGGCCAAAAGATGACTACGAAGAGGGTAGACCGCAGAAGAGCTTTGACAAACAGTTCTTGAGGGATTACCTCATCTCCATCAACTGGAACCAAAAACCGCCTGCCCCGGAACTTCCCGATGCGATTATTGAGCAGACAAGGAAAAAATACGAGGAAGCCTTAAAAAGGCTTGTCAGATAAGCATATCCATCTCTTGACATCCTCGAAAAGGTTGTTAATTTAGTGAATAAACTGTGTGTCCGCTTTACATGCTGAATAATGTCAAAAAAGTTGCCCAACTATAGAGACAAGCAATATATCCTTTACATAAAAAAGTGTTCGGATAAGGATCTCATCGCATACGGAGATGCGTTTCTTGCGGAAGGGAAAATTTCCGATGCCATTGATTTTTACCAGAAGGCAAATTACGTTCATGGCCTCGAAAAAATAAAATGTATGGCTGAACTATCGGCTGATGTAATGCTTCTTCAACAGGTTCTAAAGTCTTTGAAACAAACTATTGATGAGGAAACCTGGACCACATTAGGGCAGCGCGCCCTGGAGCTAAAGAAATACTTGTTCGCTCTTTATGCCTTTGAAAAAGGCAATAACGATAACATGGTCGGACGTATAACGGAAATAATCAAATCGGAGGACGACGGTAAGCATTGATGACAAAGCGCTGCTACTATGAATGCCTCGGAGTCGATCGACAAGCTACAGACGAGGAAATTAAGAAAAATTATAGAAAACTGGCTATGCAGTATCATCCGGACAGAAACCCGGACGATAAAGATGCGGAGGAAAAATTCAAAGAAGCGGCGGAGGCCTACGAGGTCTTAAGCGATAAGGAGAAGAGGGATATTTATGACCGTTACGGCCATGAAGGTCTCAATGGCATAGGATTCAGAGGTTTCTCCGGTTTTGACGATATTTTTGCAAGCTTTAGTGATGTCTTCGAGGACATCTTTGGATTTGGTACTGGACGTACTAGATCAAGAACATCGCGGCGTGCCGGGGCCGATCTCCGTTTTGACCTCAAAATATCGTTCATGGATGCTGCCTTCGGTACCTCCAGGGATATCGACGTCCAGAAAACTCAGAGTTGTTCCCAATGCCATGGTACGGGAGCTGCACCGGGAAGTGCGCCGGAAACATGCCGCCAATGCGCAGGCAGGGGCCAGGTCACACAGTCAAGCGGTTTCTTCACGATCAGTACTACATGCCCCCAATGCAGGGGACAGGGCAGAGTCATAACAAAATTGTGCTCGGCCTGTATGGGCGCGGGCAGGGAAAAAGTTACGAAAACTGTCCATCTGAAGATACCAGCCGGTGTCGAAACAGGTTCGCGGTTGAGACTTCGCGGAGAAGGCGAAGATGGAGAATATGGCGGACCACAGGGCGATCTCTACGTGTTCATCAATGTGGAGGCGCATGAATTTTTTGAGAGAAGAGATAACAATATATGTTGCCAGATCCATATTTCATTTGTCCAGGCGACTCTGGGAGCGACAATTGAGGTACCAACTCTAAATGGCACAGAAAAGCTCAAGATCTCCAGGGGAACCCAGAATGGCGCCGTATTCCGTTTGAAAGGAAAGGGCATTCCAAACCTGAGGGGATACGGGCGTGGCGACCAGATTATCGAAGCTGTAGTAAAGATACCTGTCAATCTGAATAAGAAGCAGGAAGAGCTTCTGAGGGAATTTGCTAAATTGAGCGGCGAATTATGATGCCCTGAAGCCAGCAAATCGGCGCTTATGATTTCTTCTGCAGAAGTCTCGTAATACCAACAGTCGGCACGGCCTACCTATACGAAGTTCGCAATAAGAAAAAATGGACAATTGGTAAAACATCATTTATAAGAATATTGTCCGCTGTGTCTTAGTTTCGTCATACGAACTGAGACATGATTATGCGAAGCTATGGTCACTGCGCCATTCTTCGCACAGCCGTTACGCCGGGATCAATCCATATTCACATTGAGGAAGAAAACAACTACGAAAAAGCAAAAAATACAATAACCGATTTTTCTTGGAAAGGAGGTTCTATGATTATACGAAAGAACTGGTCAGCATTATTAATCATTGTAATTTTCTTCACTTCCGGGTGTGCTGCAGCGGTAGTCGGCGGCGCCGCCGTTGGCGCAGGTTCGGGAACATACTTTTACGTCAATGGCGAGCTCAAAACGGATTACTACTATTCTCTTGACAAGGTATGGTCAGCCTGTGAAAAAACTGTGGCAGATATGCGCGGTTTGGATGTTGAACCCCTCAAGGAAATAGGTTCAGGCAAGATTACGGCGATGATTGAGAATGAAAAGGTTCAGATCACCGCAAATTACAAGACGATAAACGTTACCACCGTTTCCGTACGGGTAGGCGTCATGGGTGATAGACTTGCATCGCAGCTCCTGCATGACAAAATCGCTGACAATCTCACGAGAAAGAGGTGACAATAGTAGCCACACCGTCTCTACTCATTGACAGGAATATGTAATGAAAAAAAACTGGCGGCGGGAATTATTCTCGGCGCTATTCTCGTCTATCTACCTATCAGGGGGATTCATTTCCGAGACGTCGCTCAAGGCTTCAAAACTATCAGGTATGGGTATGTGCTGCCTGTATTGATAATCATGTTTACCATGCAGGTCTTAAGATCCTTGCGATGGGGTGTCATATTAAATGGCGCCAATATATATTGCAGTCTAATTATCTTGACATCCAAGAGCATCTTTCCCTATACTTCAAACCGCCAGAAGGGATTTCTTATCGTACTCAATGTAAAGTAAGCTCATTTGATCCATTGGGATGTCTCATACTCCCTGATTAAACGCAAAACGGACAGATTCTGCCCAGAATGCTCAAAGAAGTGCAGAAGCCAGAAATAATCACCAATGACAATTGAAGGGGTAAATCTCACATGCAGACAATTATGAAAAAGAGCATTGTAGTTTTAATATTTTTATCTCTCCTACTTTCAGGCTGCATTTATATGGACGTCCAAAGACCGCTCGGCACCGAGTTTAATAAGACGGAGCTGGGTACAAAGACCGGCCAAGCAAGTTGCTACTCGGTTCTCTGGCTCTTTGCCTGGGGTGATGGCGGGACGAAAGCTGCTGCGGAGAACGGTGGCATCAAAATCATACGCCACGCCGACACGAAGGTATACTCTATTCTTTTTGGTCTTTACAGCAAGGTGACAACTGTAGCTTATGGCGATTAGACTGATGGCATTGTATCTCCTATGTGTACCCGTCTTGACCGGTTGCGGTACGTTAGGCATCATTTACTCTAATACGGTCGTTCCCTACTCACAGGAGTTCAAAGAGACACCGGTGGGAACCAAACGCTGTGTCATCGACGACTACCAACTGACGGAGCCGCTAACGAGAGTTGCCGTCGCAGCAGACTGGTCGACCAACTATATCTTGGTCGAAGCAAAGAAGGCGGGCGTCAAAGATATTCACTACATCGACATAAAGACCGTCAGCATCCTATTAGGTATTTACAAGCACAAGTCTCTTATTATTTACGGCGACTGACTATACTCATCTCTCCGGGCAACCATGGAAAACCAGCAGAAAAAAATAGAGGATTTCTTAGGCCTTATGGGAAAGGTCGGCCGTCTCTATACGGCTCGTGTTCTTGAGGTACAGAAGAGCCTTCTGAGCCAGATGCAGAAAGTTATCACAGATCAGAAACAATCTGCGGGAGCGGTGCCTGATGACCCCTGGCAGGCATGGGCATCCTATTGGACGGACTTTGTACAGCGGTCGGTGCTTTTCTGGGATGTGATGCGCGAGCGCGGCAACAACTATATTGAGCATGTCAGGCAAGGCAAGCCACCGCTTCTGGCATTCAAATGGGAGATAATCTCAGACGGGCGGACGTTCGAGCGTCCCGTCAACTACGCCCTTATCCGGATCATCCCACCGGGGGGTGTTCAGGTTGATGGCACCAGACGACCCTTCATCATAGTGGATCCCCGCGCGGGCCACGGGCCGGGCATCGGAGGATTCAAGAAGGATTCCGAAGTAGGTGTTGCCCTTCAGTTCGGGCACCCCGTCTATTTTGTGATCTTTTTCCCGGAGCCCGAGCCGGGGCAGACGATCCTCGATGTCTGCGCCGCCGAGACGAAGTTCCTGGAAACCGTTGTGAAGCGCCACCCGAAAAGCCCCAAGCCGACCATTTACGGAAACTGCCAGGGTGGTTGGGCATCCATGCTCATTGCGGCCAACAACCCGGAGATGGCGGGACCCATCGTGATCAACGGCGCGCCCATGTCCTACTGGAGCGGCAACTGGAGCGGGGGTGCAGGCGAAAACCCGATGCGTTACAGCGGTGGACTCCTTGGGGGCTCCTGGATGTCCCTTCTGGCGAGCGATCTCGGCAATGGCAAGTTTGACGGCGCCTACCTCGTGGAAAACTTTGAAAACTTGAACCCGGCAAACACCTTCTGGAACAAGAATTACAACCTCTGGAAGAACATCGACACGGAGCGGGAACGGTTCCTGGAGTTCGAGAAGTGGTGGGGCGGCTACTTCCTGATGAACGAGGAGGAGATCCGCTGGATCGTGGACAACCTCTTCATCGGAAACAAGCTTGCCCGGGGTGAGGTGAAGGCGGCGCCAGGCACGTATGTCGACCTCAAGGCCATCCGCACACCCATCGTCATCTTCTCCTCGAAGGGCGACAATATCACGCCGCCCCAGCAGGCGATCAACTGGATCTCCGATGTATATTCGAGCACGGCTGAGATCAAGGCAAACGGCCAGGTCATTGTGGGGCTCGTGCAGGAAGACGTGGGGCATCTGGGAATTTTCGTGTCAGGCAAGGTCGCCCAGAAGGAACATACGAAAATCATCGAGGCTCTCGACTACATAGAGATCCTCCGGCCCGGCCTCTACGTCATGGAGCTCGAGGAAACGATGATTTTCGTATGTTCCTTCT
>Ga0209777_10001442_pt1 | contig 34283 bp, 27 predicted proteins | sample FrelakmetHBP12HB_FD_187147 | JGI IMG/M metagenome (GOLD analysis project Ga0209777, IMG submission 187147) | Freshwater lake sediment microbial communities from the University of Notre Dame, USA, for methane emissions studies -HBP12 HB (SPAdes)... | ecosystem: Environmental > Aquatic >...
AGTCCTCCTATGGAATATTGGCCACATGCTACTTTTAAATTGAAATCGATGCAGGTCATTTTTTCTGTTTTGATATGCTATTTTAAATGCTTAATAGTTTTTTGGGAAATTTAACCGGCCACTTCTGATAACAGATCCTTTAAAAAAAATTCTGTTCTGAATCACAGAAATTTACAGGCAACAGGTTGTTGTTAATATTAATAACTAAGTAGTGCTATTTTAATATTTTTTTTAAAGACAGTGTACGCCAACGCATTGGTGTATTAGGGGGTGTAATAATTTAAGTGTTACAATTACAAATTATTCCACCAGTCCATGGGCAGAATTGCTTGACCAACTAAAACACAACTATATTAGGTAAATCTTACAGGATACTTTCAGCATGATTAAATTAATTTAATTAGCTTCGTCAATTTAATTAGAACTAAAAACAACTAACAGGCAGAGGGAAAGTTAAGGTAACGATGGTTCCGTGCCCAGGCGGGCTCTGGATTTGTATGCTCCCGCCATGCAGATCCATGATTGATTTGGCAATAGCAAGCCCGAGGCCCGTGCCTTGGCCGGAGGCTGTTTTCGCTTTATCGCTTCTATAAAATCTATCAAAAACCTTTTCAATAGCAGAGGCTTCTATGCCGATGCCGGTATCCCGTATTTGAACACTGACAACATGATCAGCATCTTGCCATATGCTGATATCGATTTTTCCTCCTGATGGCGTATAGCGAATTGAGTTTGATAAAATGTTGCTTATGACACGCCGAAATAATGACAGATCAGCGTTCAGTGAGGCAGCTCCCTGAACGCTGATTGCTATATGCTGCTGCTCGATCAGGGCGTCATAGTATTCCAGCATGGCATGTATTTCCGCGGAAACATCAAAAACAGTACGCTCAAGTATGATATCGGTGCTTTCAGCTTTCGCAAGAAAGAGCAGGCTTTTGATTATATTCGCCAGCTTCTCATATTCTTCAAGATTCAATTCAATGTGGCTTTGATACTCCTGGTGCGTTCGTGGTTTTGAAAGAACGACTTCAGCCTCTCCCATGAGGGTGTTGATCGGGTTGCGCAATTCATGGGCAAGATTGGATGAAAACTGAGAAAGCCGGGAAAAGGAATTTTGAAGATGATCGAGCAGCTGATCAAAAGAAAATGCAAGTTCGGTAAGCTCCCTGGGCCACAGGGATGGATTTACCCGTTCATGCAGTTTCGTGCTTCTGATTTTTCTGATGACACCGGTTATATCTTGCAGCGGTTGCATCCCTTTGCGGGCAATAAAAAAACCAGCGGCGGCGGAAAATAAAACTCCCAGAACAAGCATACCGAGTACTTTATTTTTATACTCATTGAGTATTTCCTGTTCTCTGGATATATCCAAAGCAGCTTGAAGAAGTCTTTTTTCAGCAGGTGCGCCGCCAATCTTTGCCCAGGCAGACATTAAAAGATACAATCTCCCATCAGGAGTGCTTTTTTTCCAGCCCCTCACCGGATCCTCATCAATTTCTACAGGCTCTGGAAAAAGCGCCGCAAGCTGGGTATTCTCTTTTTTTGAAAATTCCAATACTGTTGCGCCTTTTTCGTCTAAAATCCTCACATAATTAACAAATGGAGAGTCTTCCCCTTCATTGACTTCCTCTTGTAATAACTGCATGTTATCAGGATGTTCTTTTAAAATAGTACGCAAGTCATGAATTTTCTCGACAAGAAACTGATTGTCTTCTCCATCCAAATTACGCATCAAAGCGAAATATAAATAACCGGTTATTGCGGCAAGTATGCCAAATGCCGATAGCATGTAGAATAGCGTCAGCCGATAGGTGATTGAGATGGTTTTGTTTTTACTCGCGTTCTTCAAAAACATATCCTGCCCCACGAACCGTATGAATAAGCTTTATTGAAAATGGATCATCAACCTTTGCACGAAGCCTGAGTATCGCCACATCCACAATATTTCTATCGCTTTCGAAATTTATGTCCCAGACATGCTCAGCTATCGTCGAGCGAGACAAAACCTGCCCTGGGCTTTGTGCGAGATAATTTAATAAAACAAATTCCTTTGGCGTCAAATCAATAAGCGTGTCGCCACGCATTACTTTATGGGAGGCTGCATCAATCTCAAGGTCTGCAATTTTTATTTTTCCGGTCTGCGTTACCTGTCCGCGTTTCAAAATAGCATATATCCTTGCAAGGAGTTCAGAAAAGGCAAATGGCTTAATGAGATAATCGTCTGCGCCCAGAGTCAGTCCCCGTACCCGGTCCTGCACTTTGTCGCAGGCAGTCAGGAAAAGTACAGGCGTTTGTTGCCCCTTCCTGCGAAGTTCGCTTAAGATAGACCACCCATCCAGTTCCGGCAGCATTACATCCAAAACAATAAGATCATAATTAATGGTGAGTGCACAGTGAAGCCCGTCATTTCCCCGATGCATAGCATCTACGACAAAACCGTTTTCGGTAAGGCCTTTTTTAAGATAATCTGCCGTGCGAATGGAATCTTCAATAATTAAAATTCGCATAATGCTCAGCCCCACACATAAAAAAATAGTAGAAATTCGACATGACAACAGCATTAAAGTAAAATTAGTAAATTAAATAGCTTTTTCTGATTACGCGAGAATTAAACGGGGATTAAATATTGTTCATATGGATAATGAGCAGGGCAATGGCGATGCCAGCTTGTGCCTGTATCGAAACCGGTTGTCACAGGCTGTTGGCTTTTAGGTGACACAGTGCATCATACTTGAGCCAACGTCCGGCTGCACAGACAAGGCTTCTACAATATAACAAAAAATTTTTATTTCTGAGGGGCTTCAGGCGGAAGATGATGGCGCTGGTTGTAGTACAGATACCCCGGCAGCAGGGCATGGGCCAGGGCATTTTTGGCAAGCTCGGGGTCAAGCTCCGCAGGGGTCAGCCGTCCACCGGCATAGACGAACTGTGCCGGCTTTTTATGCGGCTGCAGCAGGACAACCCGGTTATCTTCCATAAAGGCATTCGTGTCGCCATACTGCATAATGGCCCTGCCTTTGATAGTGTCCGGCAGGCTTAAAAGCGCCCTGCCCGGAACCGGGTGATCGGTGCTGATGCCCATAAGGTCAAGAAGCGTGGGGGTCATGTCGATCTGGCTGGCCGCTTTATCGTAGGCGCCCGGCATAACGTTTGGTCCGATGATGAGTCCTGTTATATGAAATTTATGAATAGGGATCAGGTCCTGCCCCTGTAGCCGCGTGCTGTGGTCGGCAATAATCAGAAAAAGCGTATTTTTGTAGTAGGCCTGCTTTTTAGCCATCTCGAAAAATTTTCCAACGGCATAATCGGCATACTTGACAGCGTTATTACGGGTCTCCTTGGGCTGTTCATAGAGGTCGATACGCCCGTCGGGAAAGTCATACGGGTCGTGGTTCGATGTGGTCAAAACAAGGGCAAAAAAGGGTTTATCCCCCTTTTGCAAGAATACTTCATTGGCCTTTTTAAAAAGGTCCTCATCAGAGACGCCCCAGGCGGCGGTAAACAGAGGGCTTTTGATGTCCCCTTTATCATAGATTTCCTGTATGCCGTTGCCAAGAAAAAAACCGCTCATACTGTCAAAGGTCCGCCTGCCGCCATAGATGAAATCGGTTGCATAGCCTTTGCGGCGCAGCAGGTCGGCAATAGTGAAAAAATTTTTTTGCGACAGGCCAAGCTTCACCGTGCTTTCACCCGCTGTGGGCAGGAACCCTGACATGATGGCTTCAATGCCCCGAACTGTTCTAATGCCCGTGCTGTAGAGTTTGGTCAGCAGCAGCCCCTCTTTGCTCAGCCTGTCTATGTTGGGCGTCAAGGGCAGGCCGCCCAGGCAGCCGACATATTCAGCCCCGAGACTTTCCTGAAGGATGATGACAAGATTTACCGGCTTCTCCGAAGAAAAATGTGACTGCTGGTAATGAAGCAGCGGTATCTCTGGATTTCTGCAGGCCTCTGCGCTCATGCCCTCATGGGAGCGCACTTGCGAGAGCATTTCCGCGGGGTCCATGTCACCATAGAGCTTTCGAGGGTCAGTTTCCATTTTCAAATTTGTATAGAATGCATAGGCAAGCGAGTAGCTCGAGTTGAGGGCAAGCTGGTTTGCCAGATGGTTTGATGAAAAAAAGGCAAGGCTGATATTGGCGGGATGCTTTATAAATGTCGAACGGGCGCCTATTGTGAGCAGAATCCCTCCGGCCACGAGCAAAAGCATCCTTTGTTTGAGGGAGCATACTTTTGTCTGCTGAAAAAGTTTTTGAGAGTATCTGTACACGAGCATGCTGATAAGCGCCACACCCAGCAGGCCGCAGGCCAGGCTCACCCTGTGCCCCTTGAGTATCATGGTGAAAACCTCGCGCACCTGCACCATATGCTCCAGAAATACGCGGTCAAGGCGCGTGTCGAACTCCGCCATAAAGGGAAAGGTGGCGATTTCAAGAAAAGCAAACAGCGATGCAAGAATCGCGAAACAGAGCGAAAACAGCCGGCTGATCTTTGCCATGATGGTTCGGGGCAGAAAAACCACAGCAAGAAAAGGGAGTATAAGAACATAGCACAGCAGTATGGTGTCGAGCCTGAAACCTATGGGAATAATCCGGAAATAGTTTTCCACTTCGAGCAATCTGTTGAAGTACTGCGCGCACAGGACGAATCTAAAGAAAGTAAAAATAAAGAGGCCAACCAGGTAAAACAGCACAATCGGCGCCAGAGGCCGCAGGAACGAGAGCCGCTGTTTGAAAAGGCTTTTTTTGCCCTTTGCCGTAGGGGCCAGCTTTGTCATATGCATACATATTTTCTATCCGAATTCTCTGAAGCCGGAAAAGAGTTTTTGTCTATGTGTCTGCCCTGACGGTTCACCTGCTGGGCTTTATGGGGTCTTATGGATTACGTGTCATTTGATGTTGTGTCGTAAGCCTATTTACTAGCTCTATATTAACCAGGATTTAAAGACAAATTAAATTTATTTCATCATAAAAATGCGAGAAAAGGGCGTCAAAAATCAACTAGTAAATATATGAATTTACAGTGAGTTAGGGAGATTATTTTTTTTATGGGCATAGTATTGCCTGCATTTATTTTTTTCGATTAAGTCTAGTCTGCCCAACTCGCTTCCCAATCCGATTTTTTAGAATCATTACATTTTTTTAATTAGCTTTTAACCTTTAATTCATAAACACATGATACTTTTTACGACAATTAAAAAAGTGCTTTCACAACAGGAGATACGCTTTGAGCAATAAAACAGTGCCCCTTCTGCAAAATATCATTTCACCAGCATTAAGCCGTATTAAGCATGCCGGGGCTGCCCTTGAATTTGCCTCATCACCGTCATTTTTTAAGCTGCTCGCCGCAGTGGCTGCCGTGTTTTTATTTTTATCAACTGGTACGCGTTGCGCCCTGCTGTGGCAAAGCGCAGCCGAGGTTGACTTCTCGGCATGGATACTTATAAAGACTTTTATGGCGGGGTTTTTTTATGATGCCGTGACAGGCGCCTATGTCCTGGCGCCGCTGACGGCACTGCTTGCCTTTGCACCTGAACAACTGTTTACCGGCCGCAGGCTGAGATTCTTTTTCTATGGCTTCATTTTTGTACTTTTTGCCGTTCTTGTCTTTACGGCCTGCGCCGAATATTTTTTCTGGGAGGAATTTGAAACACGGTTTGATTTTGTGGCAGTCGATTACCTGGTATATCAGCGCGAGGTGACGGACAATATCAGGCAGTCATATCCTCTCAAAATAATTTTTCCTGCCATCGGCATGGCTACGCTTATACTTTTTGCCGCGGTGAAGCGCCCCATCGACCGCTTCCTGCAGCAGCCCGTTCTCTGGAAGCACCGGGCAGCAGCCGGCTACATGCTCCTGCTGCTGCCACTGTGCAGCGCAATCCTTATCAGCGACTCTTTCAGCAGAATATCCACCAACAGGCTAAACAACAATCTTGCCATGAACGGAATATACTCGTTTTTTGAAGCGTTGAAAAACGGCCATATGGAGTATGCACAGCAGTATGCAACACTGGGCAATGACGAAGTGTCAGGTCGATTGAGACTGGCTGTTGACCCGAGCAATAAAACCTTTATAAATTCTCCAAGCTCAGAGCCCGATATTTGGCGGGTTATAAAAAACAGCACAGAACCCGAAACCCGGCATAATGTGGTCGTTGTTGTGATTGAAAGCATGAGCGCTGAATTTATGCGTGCTTTTGGCAATCGAGATACTATTTCCCCCAACCTGGATGATCTTGCACGGCAGGGTCTGCTGTTTACCAATCTGTATGCCAATGGAACCCGCACGGTGCGCGGCCTTGAAGCCATAGCGCTGTCCGTGCCGCCGACGCCTCCTGTGTCGGTTCTCAAGCGGGCCAATAATGACGGGCTCTTCACCATAGCAACACCCTTTCTGCGGCGCGGCTATGATGCCATGTTTTTTTACGGGGGGCACAGCTATTTCGACAATATGGCGGCATTTTTCGGCGGCAACGGTTTTGCGGTTATTGACCGCGGAGACCTTGCCCGCGATGAAATTACTTTTTCCAGCGCCTGGGGCGTCTGCGACCAGGATTTGTACCGCCGCATTGTGCGTGAGGCCGATACTGTGCAGGGACGGGGCGGGAATTTTTTTATGGTTGCCATGACCACTTCAAACCACAGGCCGTTCACCTATCCTGCCGGTAAAATCGATATCCGTTCGGGAAAGGGACGGTCCGGCGGGGTGAAATACGGTGATTTTGCCATCGGCGAGTTTATCAAGAACGCGTCATCACGCCCTTGGTTCGACAACACGATTTTTGTCTTTGTTGCCGATCACTGCGCCCGCAGCGGCGGCAAGAATGAAATTCCTGTGGACAATTATCATATACCCTGCATCTTTTATGCGCCGAAGATAGTAAAGCCCGGCACGGTCGATGGGCTTGCAAGCCAGATAGACATAGCACCCACACTTTTTGACCTGCTTAACTGGCAGTATACAAGCAGCTTTGTAGGGAAATCAGTCTTTAAAACAAAGCCCGATGAGGGCCGGGCCTTCATCAGCAATCACATGACCCTTGGGTATTTGAAGGGTGATATGCTGGTGGCGCTGGAGCCCGGTGGCAAGGTGAACACCTATAAAGTCGACCCGGCATCGCATGCCTTGCAGCAGGTTGCATCCCAACAACCCGTTATCGAAGAAGCCATAACCTATTACCAGGGTACAAGCAGCATGCTTAACAGCAAGCTGAAACGCTGAAAGGGGCATCTGACGTGTTGTCTGAAAAATCCTGCAAACACATGAATCGCAACTGGGCCATTGCCTTCTGCATGCTGAGCGCTGCATTTGTTCTGTTCTTCAATCTTGGCGGCAGAACGATTGAGAATAATGACTATCCCCATTACGCCGAAATAGGACGGGAAATTCTTGAAACCGGCGATTGGGTAATAATGCACAGTTGTGGCGAAATGTATGTCGATAAGCCGCCCCTGCATGCGATCTTTATCGCTCTTTCAGATGTGGCTTTCGGCGTCAATGCATTTGCCGGTCGGTTCCCGGCAGCACTGTTTGCCCTGATCGGTGTCTGTGCCACGCTTCTGTTCGGACTGCGCATGAATAAACCACAGTGGCAAACCGGAGTTTACGGGGCCATGCTGCTGCTTTCAAGCTACGGCTTTTTCTCTCTGGCGCGCAGGTTTCGCAACGACATAGAGTATTCAATACTTTTTTCGCTGGCGCTCTTTTCATTCTATGAGGGTTTCGAAACAGGCGAGTCGCGGCGCAAGTGGATTTTCTATGGTCTGTTCTGGTTTTCCATGGGTCTTGCCGCGCTGGTTAAAGGGCCTGCGGCCCTCCTGCCACTTCTGATTATCGCCGTTTTCTTCCTTGTAACTAAAAGCTGGAGCAGGGTTGGCGGCAAGATATTTTTTGCATGTTTTGTCATGTTTTTTGTCGTCGTGGCGCCATACCTGGCACTGCTGGTAAGCCATAAAGATTTTTCACAATTTCTGGAATTGCTGAGAAATAATATTATTATGACGCGTAATGCGGGGCTTTTTTATTATATCCCGGTTTTTGCCGAAAAATTCTTCCCCGGCTCCATACTGCTTCTGCCCTGCCTGCCGCTCTTCTGGAAAAAACGCCATGAGATTGCAGGCAACCCAAGATTGCTTTTTCTGATTATCTGGGCAGGTCTCTACCTGCTGCTTATCCATTTTGTTAAGGCCAAAGTCTACCGGTATCTGCTTCCTGCTTTTCCGGCGCTTTCGCTTATAACCGCCTGGGGTATCGGGCAGGTACTGCCCATTGATCGCTGGGCGCCGTATGTGAAGCGGTTCTGGAAAATCCCTGCCGCGCTTGTCTGCCTGGGCTTTCCTGTTGCCATCTGCGTGAAGTGGGGTATGTCGTGGCAGGCCCCTGTTCTGGCTGTCGCATCTTTGGGTATGCTGACCGTGGCCGGAGGCAAGATGCGCGATGCAGTTGTGCTTCTGTGCAGCCTATGTATTGCCGCCATGCTTTTCGTCGATGTGCTGCATACCGCCCGTAACAACGAGGTGTCTAGCAATAAGAAATTGTATACCATGCTGCAGGAAAAACAGATTAAGGCGAATGAACTGCTGATCCATAAAACAACCGGCAGGGTGCGGGAACGACTTTGTTTATATTTCAACAAGCTTATCCGGCCTGAAATTGAAGATAAACTCACCCTGCACCAGGGCATCAGGGCAGTTATTACCGATCCCGGAAATGCGGAGGAAGTAACCGCAGTGTTTGGCCATCCTTTCGAGCAGTGCGTGGTTAAGGGGCATCACGGCGAGGAGAGCGAGGGCGATCATGCGGTTCTTTTTTACGATGGCGGTTCCCCGCCCAGTCCGCCCGGTGTATGAGCATACACCCCTTGCGCATAGAAATAGTGATAGCAAAATATTCAACAAAAACTTGTATGGGAGATTTTTTATGAAGAAAAAGACAGGTGGTATGTATCTGCTGTATTTTTTATGCGCTGCTATGGTGCTGGCCTCGGGCTGCGGTAAAATGAGCAGCGGCGGCAAGATAGAAAAAGTAAATGGGACCGTTATTTCCCTTGATGAAGCGAAAAAGGAAATCGTGATGAAAGATTCCTCATCCGGCAAACAGCGCACCATAACAGTTCAGAACGCCGACGAGATGGCGGCGCTGAAACCGGGCATGGGAATTAAGGTCAAAATCAAGCGCGGCGCTACGGTTGCTGATAAAGTCGTACCGTCGTCACAAAAGGAATCCGGCAAGAAAGGCAAGCAGAAAGCCGGTGACGAGTAAGATGAGATGGAGCGGGCATGAATATGAATAAGGTCGCGCAAGTAACCATCTGCTTTTGGATCATGAAGATCTGTGCAACCACTCTGGGTGAGACGGCCGGCGATCTTCTGTCGATGACGATGAATATCGGCTATGCACTGAGCTCCGTCATTCTGATCGGCTGGTTCTTGATCTCTGTTGTATTTCAGCTGAGAGCAAATAAATTTCACCCGGTGCTTTACTGGACTGTCATCCTCACAACAAGCACTGCCGGCACAACGATGTCGGATTTTATGGACCGGACTCTCGGGCTTGGTTACACGAAAGGATCGCTGATACTCATTGCCTGTCTACTTGTGGTGCTGGCGGCATGGCGTTTCAGTGAAAAGACATTGTCCGTTGACAACATCCAAACGGTTAAGGCCGAGCTTTTCTATTGGGTGGCCATATTGTTTTCAAACACGTTGGGCACGGCCCTGGGAGACTTCCTGGCCGATGACTCAGGCCTGGGGTTTTTAGGGGGAGCCGCTCTCATCGCAGGGCTGCTCGGTTTGGTAGTCCTAGCTGCCTGCTTCACCCGGCTTAACCGCGTCATGCTGTTCTGGGTTGCTTTTGTTTTGACTCGTCCGTTTGGAGCAACCTTTGGCGACCTTCTTACAAAGCCCATCGCAAAGGGCGGACTCGATTTCGGCACTGTCGGGTCTTCTCTCATTCTCGCTTCCCTGCTCGTAACCTTCATCATTTATTCGAGCATGACAGAGAAGCGTGCTTTGAATCACGCATTAAGCGATTGAATGGTATGCCAAACAATGCGCTCCACCGCGCCTGTTTGCTGTGTAGCGGTAATTTTCTAATTTTATTTTGCTATTGTATTAAAATGCTTTGCATTGTATAAAAAACATTTTATAAAATTCTATACTTGAATTGTGATGAAAGGAGCAAAATTGAAAGTCCCTTTTGCAGATCTTGGCCGGCAGTTCAAAACCGTGATGCCCGAAATCCAGGCGGCCATGACAAGTGTTATTGACCGCTGCGCATTTATTAACGGTCCCGAAGTGAAACAGTTTGAAAAAGACATGGCCACCTGGCTGGGCATGCCCGAGGTATGCGGCGTATCCAACTGCACTGTTGCTCTTGAATTAACCATGCAGTCTATGGGCATCGGCCCCGGCGACGAAGTCATAACGGTGCCAAACACCGCTTTTCCAACCGCTGAGGCCATCAGCCTCACGGGCGCGCAGGTGGTGTTTGCCGACATTAAGCCGGGCTATTTCAGCATCGATCCGGACCAGATAGAAAAAAAGATAACCCCGCGCATCAAAGCCATCATCCCCGTGCATCTGTTCGGCATAGCAGCCGATATGGACAGGATACTTGCTATCGGCAAAAAGCATACTATTCCCATCATTGAAGACTGCGCGCAGGCGCAGGGTGCCCGCTACAAAGGGAAATATGTCGGCACCATGGGCGCAGCGGCATGTTTCAGCTTTTTCCCCTCAAAAAATCTCGGCGCCTTCGGCGACGGCGGCGCCATGACCTCGCCCGACACTGCGCTGATAAAAAAAGTCTGGAGGCTGGCAAACCATGGCCGCAGCGATAAGTTCAGCCATGAGGTCGTGGGCACCAACAGCCGCCTGGATACGATCAAGGCGGCGCAGCTGTCCATTTGCCTGCGGCAGCTTGATGCGTGGAACGCCGACCGCCGCCGCGCGGCCGCGCTGTATGGGGAGTTGCTCAAAGACTGTCAGGGAATCAATCTGCCGAAAGTGCCCGAGGGCTGTGAGCCGATCTGGCATGTCTATGTCATACGTCATAAAAGACGCGATGAGCTTGCTGCATTCCTGAAAAAACAGGGCATTGATACAGGCCTGCATTATCCGCGCGGGCTGCACCAGCAGCCGGTTTACGCGCATTTGGGCCTGAAGCCTGAAGATCTTCCTGAGGCGACCGCAGCCTGCGCCGAAGTGCTGTCGCTGCCCATGTTTCCGTTCATCACAGATGATGAAATCAGGGCTGTGGCAAAGGCCATCGGCCAGTTCTGTGCACAATAACGACAAGGAGGGGATAATGGCTGCGGAAACACCAGTTGCACTGTCCGTTGTTTTTCCCGTCTACAATGAGGAGGAAAATTTAAGGCCGCTTATTGCCGAGCTGAAGGGCGTGCTGGGCGGCCTTGCCATGAGCGCTGAGATCATCTGCGTGGATGACTGCAGCACCGATGCCAGCGTTTCGGTCGTGCGTGAGCTGCAGCAGCAGCATCCCGAGCTGCGCCTTATCCGCCATTCTATCAACAGCGGTGAGAGCGCCGCAACCGCAACCGGCTTTGCCCATGCCCGCGGCGATATCATTATTACCATGGATGCCGATCAGCAGAACGACCCGGCCGATATTCCTGCGCTTTTAAAGGCCCTTGCTGGTTTTGATGGTGTCTGCGGCGTTCGCCGCACCCGCGAGGATGACTGGGTGAAGCGCATTTCATCAAAAGTCGCCAACGCTTTCCGCAACTGGACAACCAAAGACAAAATTGCCGACGCCGGCTGCACCTTTCGCGCCCTGCAGCGGCAGGCGCTTGCCGAAATTCCCGTCTTCAACGGCATGCACCGCTTTCTGCCCACGCTCATGCGGCTGCAGGGATTTGCCGTAACCGAGATACTCGTGAATCACAGGCCCCGCACGCGCGGCGTTTCAAAATACGGTCTTGGCAACCGCATGTTCCGCGGGCTTGTGGACTGCCTTGCCATCATGTGGTGGCGCAAGCGCTGCGTGTCGGCAAAGCGCGCACAGGCCGAAGAGCCTCGTACCTGATTCATAACTTCACCTGACAGGACTACCATAGACACTATGCAGCAGACATCGCAGCAGCCAGACATATCGCAGGAAATGAAGCCGCCTTCATCTCCCGGCCGGACAGCGCTGAAAATCCTGCTGCAGGTGTTCCTGCTTGCAGGCGGCGTTCTGATCATCTATCTGCCGCCGGTACGCGAGCAGCTGGGCCGCGCTCATGAAATAAGCCACTATCTGCAAAGTTTAGGCTGGGCAGCGCCGCTTGTGTTTGTGCCTGCCGTGGCGGTTTTAGTGGCGTTTGGCGTGCCGCGGCTGCTGCTGTGCCCGATCGGCGGCCTGGCGTTCGGGTTCTGGCAGGGGCTCATGCTGACACAGTTTGGAACCGTGCTCGGATTTTACGGAACGTTTCTGTTCGTGCGCTGGAGCGGCCGTGAGATTATCCTGCGCAAATGGCCCCGCCTCAAGCGCTATACGGAGCTTTCCCGCCGCAGGGGCATCATCACCGTGCTGCTGATCCGGCAGCTGCCCATAACCGGATTTTATATCAATCTGCTTTTAGGCCTGCTGCCGCTTTCGCATGCCGACTTCCTGCTGGGGACGATCATCGGCATTCTTCCCGAGGCCGTCCCGGCAACGCTGGTCGGGGCAAGCACCGTTCATTTCTCAACAACGCAAAGCGTGTTGTTCACAGGGCTGGCAATCGCGGCTTTTGTTCTGATCTGGACCTTCGCAGGCCGCATGCTGCGCTCGTTTTTGCTGAAAAACAGGCAGGAGGCGGCCGAAGAAGAAGCCTTTGACAATGACGCCGAAGCGATACTTACCGACATCAATAAACCCTGAAGCAGCAATGCCTGCGGCCCAACACCGCTATTTACTATCCTGGAGATTTTTGTGATGCGCTCTCATGTATATCCGATGCTGCTGCTGACCCTGCTGTCAGCCTATATGTGTTTTTACAATCTGGGCGAGCCGGATATCGATCATATCCGCCTTGAGTCGCGCCGCGCTGAAATAGCCCGCAATATGGTTGAATCGGGCGATTGGACCGTGCCGAAGATCGCCGGCGAGGCGATCCTGACAAAGCCCCCCCTTTATTTCTGGGCCGCCGCCGTCTGCTCCCTGAAAACAGGCCTGAACGAGTTCACCGCCCGCATGCCGTCGGCGCTTGCAGGCATCGGCACCGTGCTCGTGACCTATCTGCTGGGGGCTTTTCTGTTCAGCCGCGCTGCGGGGCTGCTTGCAGGCCTTGCTCTTTTGAGCACCAATATTTTTCTTTTTGAATCGCGGTTTGCCGAACTCGAGTCGATACTGACATTTTTTATAACGGCCTCGATCTACTGTTTTTTCCGCTGGTACCGCAATCCCGAGTGCGGCACAGGCTGGTTTATTCTTTTCTTCTGCATGCTGGGCCTAGGGTTCATGACAAAAGGGCCGTTTGCCTTTACGTTTCCGCTTATTCCTATCGTGGCCTGGCTGCTCATGCACCGGGAAGCACGCCTTCTGATAAACCGGCGTTTTTTATGGGGGCTTCTGCTGTCGGTGGCGATCGTGCTGCCCTGGGGCATTGCCATACTGATGAAACAGCCCGGCTTTCTTGGTGTTGTTCTGTGGGAAACGCTTGCCTATTATATTAAAGGTCAGGGCGGCCATAGCGAGCCGTTTCCGTATTATTTTAGGACCATTCCGGCAGTGCTGTTTCCCTGGTTTCTGGCTTTTCCGCTGCTTGTCTGGACGGCATTCACAAAAAAACTGAAGGCCCGGCGCAAAGAAAATATTTTTCTGCTTCTGTGGATAGCGGGAAATTTCATTTTTCTCACCGGCTCAAAATCAAAACGCGATTTTTATCTCACTCCGCTTGCTCCGGCGCTGGCTTTACTGGTGGGATCGACCTGGGGGGTCATGTGGGAATATGCGCGGGAAACGCTGCGGCTCACCGCTTCAAAAACCAGCCTGCTGATGCTTTCTATCGGTGGTGCTATTCTGACAGGCACCGGCATTATTGCCGCCGGGCATTCACATACGCTTCTCAATCTGCCCGGTAAGGAAATTCCCCGGGCTCCTGAATTTCTCATTTTTGCCGGGCTGATCATGCTGCTGACAGCAGCAGTGAAGCGATTTTTCCCCGCATACCGGTTTGCCCGTATTGCTCTGGTGTCAGTTGCGGCGATGATGCTCGCATTTCATTTTTTTCAGCTTACCTATACGACGCCGATCCGTAATGCCGATGAATCATCCAAGCAGTTCTATATCTTTCTTGCAAAAAAGCTGGGAGATGCGCCTCTTGCCTGGTTTGGCAGGGTTGAAAATTTTGCCTTAAGCTTCAATGCCCATCGCCCCATAACCTATGTGCATGATGAAAAAGAGACCAACGAATTTATGGCCTCCCCGAAAAAAAGCTATATTTTATTTAATGAAAAATCAATTGAGGATGTACCGCCGGGAAAATGGCGCGTGGTGCTGAGAGAAGACTATTCAGTCGAGCATCCGGGCAGACAGCATATACTTGTCTCAAATTATTAAAAACCCCGCTGTTCGGCTGCGGGGTATCAGCTGCATGAAAAGCTGCGCTTCTTGAAACCTAATTTCTTAAATTCTTCCTATCCGATTTTGCAGTAGTGCGCCCCGCTCTTTTTTTTGCTTTGCCGAGCTTTGATTTCACAATGCGGCAGCCCGGGGCTACCGCCTTACCATTGCAGGCGGCTGATTCGTACAGTGCTGTGAGGATTTCAATATCCTTTCGCCCTTCCAGCCCTTCTACAAGGGCCTGCCCGCCGCTTTTAATTGCACTGATAACATCGGCCATATACGGCTTATGCCCGCGGCCATATACATTCGGGACATCCTGTGAAAATTCTTCTATAATCTGTTCATCCTCTGGTCTCGGGTCGCTGAATTTCCAGTAAAGTATCTTATTGACCGCCGGACCTCCTATGATAACGCTCCCTTTTTCTCCCATCAAGCTGAGGGAGCCTTCAAGATCCTCAGGCCGAGCGGCAACAGTTGCCTCAAAAATCCCCAGAGCCCCTGACGAGAAGCGAAATAATGCCGCTGCAGTATCTTCGACCTCTATTTGCATAAGCCGTGTTGCTGTCTGGCACTGCATGGTCTCAATGGGTCCCATAAACCACTGCAGAAGGTCCAGATGATGACTGGCCTGCTGACTCATAACGCCGCCATCAAGCTCCCAGGTGCCGTGCCAGTTGTCCTGCTCATAATACTTTTGCGTCCGCTGCCAGCGCACGCGAACCGTGCCGAGCACCATCTTGCCGAAACGGCCCTCTTCCTGAGCGCGGCGCGCAGCCTGAACTGCAGGATTAAAACGGTTCTGCTTGACCACAAACAGCCGGCATTTGTTTTCGGAACAGGCCTTTATCATGGCATCGCAATCGGCAACGGTCAGTGCCATGGGTTTTTCAACAACAATATGCTTGCCATGGCGAGCAAGATCGATAACATGCCGCGCGTGGTAGCCGGTCGGGGTGGCGATGTTGACGATCTCTATCTCGGGATGGGCTTGCATCATCTTATGATAATCAGTGTAAAACGGGACATGGTATTTTTCCGCTTTTGACTGCGCTTTAATCGGGTCTAAATCGCAAACCGCCACAAGCTGCGTAAAAGGACTGCCGGTGATGGCCGCCAGATGATTCTCGGAAACCCGTCCGCAGCCGATCAGGGCTGCATGCATAGTGAGCTGCTCGGAGTTCATATCGTCCTCGGTATAAAAGTTATTGCTTGCCGGTGATGGCATCGCTTCAGCGCGCATGGTTTGCACCAATCAAAACTTATAATAATAGATGGACTCAGGTTTGCAAGTTAAAAATTGTAATAGATATGTATATAAAAAAAGGGCACCGTACAGGTACACGGTGCATCTTTTTTACTGTTTCGGCTTATGCCGTATTGCCTCTCTGTATTGTTCAAATTTAAATTTTGGATCATCATCAGGCCCGTGACAGGTTCGGCATATCTGCTCGACAACACAGTTGTCGCATGAGCCGCCCAAGCCGACGATATAGTCCTGCCCCGTCTTCTGTGGATCTTTTACATGGCGTTCTCCGGGCCCGTGACATGCCTCGCACTGAACTCCCTGTGTGCCTGGGGCCGGATAACCACCGGGGCTGCCCGAGCCTGTGGTAAAACGATATTTTTTTTCGGGCGGCGCAGCTGCAGCGGCTGGTGAATTTGCTGCAGCTGCATGGGCTGTTTTAGACCATTGAGCATACTCCTGCTCATGGCACTTTTTGCATGATTCCGCACCTGCATACGAGGCCGGATTTCCGAAAAGATCGTTTTTGCGCTTATGCTCGCTCAACAGTTTAACACGCTGCTCCCGGCTCATGGAAGCAATGTCGGGGACAGTGCTGTGCAGAACCTTCGGAAAACGGCGGGCAAAATTGAAGTTGAGCGATTCCCTTTCCGTATGGCATGACAGACACAGGGCCTTCCATTCATTCGCATTCTTCTTTTGCGGCTTTGCGCCGGTAAAGGCCGAGCAGGCCTCATAGCCAGGCCCATGGCACACTTCACACTGCACGCCTTCTAATATCAGTGCATTCTTTTTATCGTTCATGGCATAGCCGCCGGGCTTCCCCCATCCCGTGACATGGCAGCTCATGCAGGCAGTATCTTCCTCCCTGCCTTTGCGCTGCAACGATTTAAACGCATAGGGGTGCCCGGTGAGGCTCCACTGTATATGTTCATTTTCATGACAAATCACGCAGTGATCCTGACCCGAGTATCCTTTGGGATCCAGAAGAGGCTTATTCGGCAGTCCGCACAGCTTGCGCAGCTCCATAAGATACAAATGCCTCTTGCGGTCTGAATAACCTGTATGCTGGGCAAAAATGCGGCCCGAACGGTCTATGATATACCCCATCGGCACAGCACCTGAAAACGACGGAAATAGAGACGAAATTTGATTGCCCGTATTCAGAACAACAGGGAAAATATAGCTCTGCGATTCAATGAATTTGGCTGTGCTCTCCTGATTAAGACGACTCACAGCAACAAGAAAAAACCTGTCCTTAAATTCCTCTCCCCCCAGCAGACTGTTGAGAAACACAAGTGCGTCACGGCAATGGGGGCATGAAGGAGAAAAGAAAACCAGAACAACAGGCTTTTTTTCATAGAGCTGCTTAATGTTCATCGTCGTGTTGTCCATTGCCTTGGCCTCGAAAAAAGGCACTGGCGGCCTGTCGCCAAGAACAGGCTCGTCAGAAGGGATAAAGCCAATTTTGATAATACGATTGACGTACATATGCAGAGCCAGCGGGAAATTCGTATAGGGCGGAATGGTTGCAGCAGCCAGGCTGCTCATAAGTTGGCCCTGCTTGTTAAATATATACAGAGAAAGATCATCTACGAGATTCAGGCCTTTAGCCGCCTCTTTTGGATTTTCAAGAAGCAGGGGAAAAGCGGCGTTCTGCTGCTGGTTGAATTTAACGACCTCATCAGTGCGGTTGTCATTAAGATTGAGACCCAGCACCTCGAAATTATATTCTCCGCTGATGCGATACATGTCCTGCATAAATTTAACAGCCTCGCCTGCGCGGGGATTGTCGATGGAATAGGCAAGAACCATGATTGTTTTGCCCTTGTAGAGCTCTGTATCAAAAGGCGCAAAAACAGGCTGATGAGGAGCAATGGGCTTGACGGGAAAAGTAAGGCTGAAGGGAAAAGCAGGGCTGAAGGGAAAAGCAGGGCTGAAGGGAGCAGGAGGGTTGACGGGAGCAGCAGCATAGGGCTGCGAAAAAACGGTCTTCACGGATGGAAACAATAAGCATACAAGCACAGCCGCGATAATTTTTTTTTTCATCACTCGGCGTTTTTTCCTCTCCCGCAGTATAGCAATCCATTTTTCACGGTAAAAAAAGGCCAGCGCTACGGCCGCAGCGCTTACCGCCAGAACGATTGCCAGTACTTTATTGTTATGATTTCGTGAGCAGCTGCCGGCCACGGACAGAAGAATAGTACCCAGCAGCCTCCCCACCGTTGAAATCAGCATAAAATGGCTGATTTTTATATGGCTCAGGCCCATGATATAGCACAGGGCGTCCTTGGGAAACCCGGGGAGCAGGAACAAAATAAACGAGACGAGCGAGCCCTGGTGCTCCATGAAATAATCATACTTTTGTATATGCTCCTGGCTGACTGCTTTCTCGACAAAAGGAAGACCGAGTAACCGCGCCAGCAGAAAGGCGAGCCATGAGCCGATGGTGAGTCCTATGGTCGAGTAAATCGTCCCCCAGAGCGGGCCGTAAAGATAGCCGCCGATAAAACCGGTTACCTCGCCGGGAATGGGCGCAACAATCACCTGCGCGATCTGAAGGCCGATGAGCATCAGAACGGAATACGGGCCGAAGGAGTTTATAAGGCGGATCGCTTTTTCTTCATCGGTGAAGTAGGTGTGCAGATTATAATGAAAGAAAAAATAGAGCCCTGCAGTGACGATAATCAGTAGTAGAGCAGTTCTGAGTACGATCTTTTTCATGAAATCCGGTTCAGCCTGCAATTTTTTCAGAATCCGTCTTTTTCGCTTCGGCTGGTGTCTCGGGCTTGTCAAGCTCCTGCAGCGATTTTTTGAATTCCCGCAAGCCCTTTCCCAGTTGCCCGCCGATTTCACCCAGCTTTCCAGGGCCGAATACGATAAGCGCGATGATGAGAATCACGATAAGATGCATTGGTTGAAAAAGTCCTTCAAACATTGTTACAACTCCGAAAATGTTGATTGGTTAAAAAATATACTCTTTTTTAGGAGTAATACACTTTATATGTTTTTGCAAGCCGGATGAAGACGCGAGGCAAAGCACAAGCCTCTGTTGTACTATCTGCCGAGCTATCCGCATCCAGCGATATCCGCACCGAACGATTATTAGCCCTGATTGGCATTTTAAAGTATTATTATCCAACCAAAGCGCTAAACACTAGCTAGCCACTTTATTCATGTTGCGCTATTTACACACCTTATGCAGGCCAAGGAACATCGGACCACATCGCAACACTATAGCGGCCCGGCGTCTTTTAAACCGCATGGATATAAACCCTCACTTCAAAAACTATAAGCTCGACCTAAATAAAAACCTAAGAATCTTCCCCTAAGAGCATATTTCAGATGCAGAAGCTAAGTTCACGGGCCTAATCCAGTTTATGACGCAAAACAAAGCCCCCTTTTTTGGGCAAAAAGGGGGCTTATTAGCTTATTAAGGTATTTGATAAAGTTACTTTTTCTTCTTGAGTTCTTCATCAACCATTTGCGAGAAAACCTCTATTGACCGGCCTTTTGGGGCAATACCATTGATATATATAGTCGGAACGGCTCGCACACGCGCCTTTTGGCTAGCCTGCTGGTCCTGCTGCATGATTTCCTTTACCGTGGCCCCCGCTATATCCTTATCGAACTTCTGCATGTCTGCGCCCACATCCTGAACATATTTGCGGATTGTTTCGTCATTGAGCGTGGGGGAGTTGGTGAAATAAAGTTCAGTAACCTTTTCAAACTTGTTCTGCTGGGCAGCTGCAAGAGCCGCTAGAGCGGCCTTCTCAGCAAATTTATGCATGGGAAGAGGGTTTTGTTTGATCACAAGCCTTACGTCTTTGGGATACTTTTTCAACAGTTCCTGCAGCAGTGGATAGACCTTGGCGCAGAAGGGGCACTGATAATCAAGAAATGCCGTCACTGTCACCGGCGCTTTCACATTGCCGATAACGGGTGATTTGCCGACTTCTATATTGTTAATCACCGCAAATTGAATAACTGCTATCTGCGGTGTATCCTGTTCCGTAAGATAGAAAGCCGATTCATCGGGCGACAGAGCGATACGGGAATAGGCTTTCGTCAGCGTTATATTGTCTGTTACTTTTGCTTCCGAGATCGAATAGATCATGATGTTTTTCTGGCCGAGAATATAAGCCGTTGAGCCGTCACGGGATAGTGTAATATCTTTAGGAATTTCCACAAGCTGAATGTCCTTGAGCATGTCAAACTGAATTTTCGCCTCTGCCCATGTGGCATTGGAGATGATCGCGCACAAAGCGCACAGCAGTGCATACAGGAACCGGATTTGTTTTTTCATAAACGTATTCTCCTAAAAGTTTATTACAGTATATACCACTGATAGGAACTCGTTTTAGGATGGGCAGAACATAAAATGTGAACGATCGTGTGTCCATATAAAATACGCCGCAAGATTGTGGTAGCTGTTTTGGAGGCGCAACTCCTGAGATTGAACTCTATTTATTAGTAGTAGAATCGAAAATGGGCGCGGTGCTTTTAGGTGTAGATAGCATTGTCCTCTGCCAGAACCTTGCCAGGCTTTGAGCTCATGCAACCTTTCCATTCATGTAGGGTCTTTCCACACTTAGAGCAGTCACAAATTTTCCAATTATGGTAACCAAAGCGTTCCCTGCCACACTTCGAACATTTCTCGCAGTCCTCACCCCACTCATGGAAACCCAATTTACATTTCAGGCTCATTTTATATCCTCCGTTTGTTACCTAAGTTCTCGGTAGTCAATCGCCCCTTGCATCGTAAGGTCCGAAATCAACGGCTTCCGGGCTGTACCGTGCCACCAGGTAGCCCCGCACATCAGGGGCCATACACAAAAAGAAATAGCAGGTGTTTCATGTTGGGCTGTTATGACAAACATATGATTATATAGGACTAGTTTTTTCAAAATTTGCGAATATATGTTGTTTATAATTTAGTGGAATTTAAAAGTATCTCTAAGAAGGAGTGCAGGGAGAATTAAGAGGGATATTCTCCCTGCACAGTCATGAGGAAACTTGTACTACTCTGCAACAATCCTTTCGCCTTATGTTTATTATTCGTGTAAAAATATAGCATGTGAATAATTAATAGATGGTTAAAGCAGAATTAGAAAAATTTAATGCCGTTATGTGTGCCTGGAAAATTACAGATCTCTACTCTACACTGTTGGTCTCCGAAGCTTTTCGCTCTAGTTCCCCAGGTAGAGATCGTCGAAATAAGCGATGGCGTGCATCGATGGCGGGTTGGCAGGGTTGAAGTTGGCGTCGTCGCGCATGTCGGCGCGCAGCTCGAAGAAAATGCGGATGCCAGAGAATTTTTCCGGCACGAAGCCCCATTGTTCCTTGAAGTCCTTCCGAAGGTCTCGTTCGAAATGTATCCAGCGCTCCAGTTTCGGCTGTGTTTGGGTGAGAAAGATGAACTTCCTGTTGAGCATGTTGAAAGGCGGGTGGTCAATCCCCGTCAGCAGATAGCTTATCTCTGCGGGCGATCCGCTGGGCGACGTCACTGTTCCGTTTGCGATCACGACGACCTGCATGTACATTTTCGTGGGGCTGCGATCCCACTTCTCGACATAGTAGTTTCCGGAGATACGCGAAGGAAAAACTGAAGTCTGGATGGACTGGATCAATCCCTGAATGCTGGCTCCCGCGCGCGGCGGGTTCATGGCGTTCATGAGCAGTTCGACCCGCGCCGCCCAGCTACCGCTCAAGGCCCTTGCCGTTGATGTGGTGAAGGTGCCCCAGTGCGCGCGGTCCGGAAAGTACCACCAGGGCGCCGTGCCATCTTCGAAGCCCGGATTGGTGAGCATGTTGAAGGGGCGGCCCTCTGGAATAGAGGGGATGGGAATGGGAGCAGGCGGTGTGAACGCAGTGCCGGGGGTCCAACCGGAGGGAACCGGCGGAACACGCGTCTGTACGCCCGGCCCCACCAACGAGAAGAGTCGGTCTCCGTTGCGCAGTGTAAGCATCGCAAGCCCCACCAAGAGGACTACCCCGACGGTAGTGATAGAGAACACCTTCATGCGGCGATGTTCAGGCATGGCCTGCAACGTTCCTGTATGATTGATTAATACAACTGGGAGATCCATACTGAATATATAAACTCAAATCCTTTCACAAGGAGGCCTCCCATTGACAAAAAAGTACTTAATTCAAGACAGATTGTCAAAGGAAAAGTAATTTCAGTGGGCATTGATGTTAGCAGCCTGTCCTGACTGATAATAGCACTTACAGACAGAGAAGTCTTATGCCCGTCACCTATCCTGCGCTGACCTCAACTATTAAGCTTGTGCCGTGACAATCGGCGTGTCGCGGCTGCTTCTTTGCCCAATTGGCGGCATTGCGCTCGGGTTCTGGAAGGGCCTTCTCTGGGTGCAGTTTGGAACCATGCCCGGCTTTTATGGGACCTTTCTGTTTGTACGCTGGAGCGGCCGAGATATTATATTGCGCACATGGCCCCGGCTGAGCCGCTATGCCTAGGTTTCAAGACGCAAAGGCATTGTAACCGTGCTGTTCATCCGGCAACTGCCCATAACGGACTTTTATATCAATTTGCTGCTTGGGTGATGCCGCTGTCGCATGTTGATTTTTTGCTGGGAACGATGATCGGCATTCTGCCCGCAGCTGTTCCGGCAACATTGCTTGGATCAAGCGCTGTTAGTTTTTCATCTGATGAAAGTGATGCTCCCCGCCTACAAGGCGGGGCATCCCGGTGCTTAAAATTGATTTATTTGATATCTGCCTTGAAAGCCCCGCTTACAAAGCGGGGCTTTCAAGGCAGGCTTCCGGTAAATTATATACGCTTCTGGCAATCGCAGTCGGCATTGCACTATGGGTACTGGTAGGCCGCTTGTTGCGTTTTTATCTGAAAAATAAAAAGGCGGAGGAAGCGCAAGCTGCCGTGTCAATTCCTGCCTCAGAATAATCGAAACAGCTTTGCCGGCAGCAAGAATGCGTATGGTTTTGGCCGGCCTCCGTTTTGTTGATGCCCTCATGCGGCCGCGTGTGAGAGGCAAAAGCCGTATTGCCATAATACGCCGACTCCTGTATACTATTTCCCTTTTTCAGCATACCGGAAAGACAGGCTATTGTATCAACTGAAAGGAGTCAAACATGGCTGAAGTCGTGCGCTACGACAATCTCATGCAGTATCTGCTGCGCAAAAACGGCAACTATCTGTTCAAGGTGCCGTTCCGGGACGGCTGGGCGGTGCTCAAGAACTATCAGGGCTCGCGCAGCCAGTTCGCCTATATGAAAAAAAGCGTCACCAATATACTCTACTACAACCAGACCTCGTTCATGCCCAAGGGGCGGCTTAAAACCGAGCTTGCCTGCATGCGCCTGTGGCGCGAGGCGGGTTGCAGGGTCTTTGACATTTATGACGATGTGATTGTGGAAGGCCTGCCCGAAGGGTTTTACGCCATGTTCGAGTATGTGGACCGGCCGAAGTTCATCATGTACTTTGCCGACAAGAGCGTGCCCCTTGAGGAAAAGCTCGATGTCTGGCGCAGGTTTCTGCCGGTCTGGCATCGCAGGCTCGCGCTTGCCATCGAGCGCCGCGAGGCGCGCCTCATTCACGAAAACGGCGATATGAAGCATGTCATAATCATGCCCGACGGCGGCTTTCTGTTTTTTGATTTTGAAATGGCCTACCGCTCCCCCAACCGCGTGCCCGAGTTTGTCGCCCACGAGATTCTCGCCTATCTGAAATCGCTGTGCAAGACCGTGGGACGTGACCAGTGGCCAATCTTCCTGAAGGAAGCGGCCCTGCATTTCCCCGACCGCAAACTGCTGCGCAGCGCCTATGGGTTTCAGTTCGAGCACCCGAATCCGCTGCTGCGCATGGGCAGGCTGCTAGACCGCCTGCTGCGGCTGAAAAACAGAAAATATTTTTCCAAGTATAATGTGGCGCGCCGCCTGCGCGATATCATTGATGCAGTCTGAAAGTCCGCAGCAAAAAAAACATACCGAGTTCCTCGGCATGCAGGCCGAGGTGCTTGCCATGAGCAAGCGGGGCGACGGAAGCCACCGTGTGCTCAAGATCAACTACCGGGGCGAGCCACTAGTGGTGAAGTGCTATGGCCTGAAGGGCAGCCGCCTTCAGGCCCTGTCGCGCCAGTTCGGCTCGCGGCTGCTGCTCGGGAAGTCGACCTATACGGCCCAGGGGCGCCGGAACACCGAGCGGTCGGTGCTTGAGCTGTGGCGGCGCGAGGGATTTGATGTTCCCGCTGTGCGCGACATTGATCTGCAAGGCACGGCCGGGCAGCCCTGCCTTGCCCTTGAGTGGGTGTCGGGCGTTCTGATGTCAAAGCTCATCCGCGCCGATGATGTGCCCCGTAGCCGCAAGCTTGATCTCGTGGCCCGCTTTGCAGAAACCGCCGGCCGCCGCCACAGCCGCGCCATCGAGCTCTCTGAGCCGGGCCTGATTTTCAAGCATCCGACCTTCAGCCATATCATCGTGAGCGACGGCCGCCTCGTGCATTTTGATTTCGAGCAGGCGCTCACTCACAGAAAAGGCATAGAGCGCTATATCCGGCATGAAATCGCCGGGTTCCTGCATGCCCTGCCGCGCGCGGACCGGGAGCTTTTTCTTGATCTGTTTACCGCTTTCAGTACGCACTATCCCGACCGGCAGCGGCTCGACATGGTAATCAGCGAACTGCAGCGCTTCGGCACGGTGCCGCTTGCCCCGTGGCTTGAGCCTTTCGGCGCTCTTTTCCTCCGTTTCAAGCGCTATAAAAAAATAGCTGGCCTTGCGCGCGCTTTTGCTGCGGCGCCTCCTGCGGGCTGATCCCGCTCCTGGCCGCGCCCTGTATCGCGCAGTCGGCTTCACGAACATGGATATACGGCAATAAAAATAACACGCTTTGATGCCCGTACCTTTATCCCCGCAAGCCATGAAGACCCCGCCGACCCGGCCGTCTGGAAGAAAGTGCTTCTTGAAAAGGCCGATTTTGTGCAAGGCTCACTGCAGATGATCAACTGGGCGAAGCTGCCCGCAGGCAGGGCATTTCGCGGCCATTATCATGTAGACATGCAGGAAATATTCATTATCGTGAGAGGGCGGCCGCGCATTACTGTCGGCGATGAATCCTCCGACCTCGCGCCTGGAGACGGGGTGGCTATTGCCGCGGGCGCAGTGCATGTCATGGAGGCGCCCGCCGGGCAAGAGGATGTGGAGTAGATAGCCCTGGGTATTTCACCGGGGGCGGGCGGAAAGACGGCGCACATGCGCTCAGGCAATGGTCTTCTTTGTTAGCTGGTTCAGAACCTGCCACATTTTTTCGGGCGTTTTGCACTCCAGCAGTTTTTCGCGCGCGGGCGCTTCGCGGAAGGATTCCATGAGGCCCGTGATAAGCTGCAGGTAGAACGCGCTTGCCGCAAGAGGTATCACCATAAAGAAAAAAATGCGGGTGAGATGCTTCTTGGGTGCGCCGAAGGAGACGCCATCTTTTTTCAGCCCGCAGGCCAAGATGAGCCCGCCACCTTCAACGCCGCGCACATGCGGGAAGGCAAGGCCGTGCTCGATGGCAGTCGGCACGATCGATTCGCGGCTCAGCGCTGCCTCCAGAAGGACGTCTGGCTGCTCGATATAGCCCTGCTCTGCCAGCAGCTGCGTCATCTCGGCAAGCACCTCCTGACGGTCTTTCCCCGCAAGCTCGGGTATCATGAGCCTGCTTGCCGAAAACCGGTCAAGGCCGGCGCTGGGCTTAATAACGCGTTTTACTTGCCGGGGCAGGCTGTCGCGGTAATAGATGATGCGGGTACAGCGGGGGCACTGAAATATTTTTTCTCCCACCTGCACTTCATAGGCAAGTATTGTCGGCACCGCCATGCCGCATCCCGTGCAGATGCCCTTGGCCATGGGCACCACTGCTGTTGCATAGTGCTTGATAAGCTTCTGAAAAAGTTTGGCGCTATCAGGCGGCAGCCCCAAGGTAAGTGTTTGTATTGATTCTTCAAGGTCTTGCAGGTGCGTTTCCTTGGTAAGGGCCTTCTGTTCATCAAGGGTAAAGCACAGGTCCTGCAACTGTATCAGTTGATTCATTATTTGCTTCATGCGCGGGGGTCTCCGTGATAAGGTAGTTAGAGAGGTATGAGTAGTTATTTTATAATATAGGAAAATAAGGTTTTTTTCAAGAGGAATCGCCTGTATGGGCATCTCAACAACCGGATCGACCATACGGCTGGATGCCGTTGATTTTCAGGACACGGCCTTTATCGTCACGTTCGGCAGAGCCTGCGGCGGGCTTGTCAGCTCAATACAGGAGGCGGGGCTCATCAACCCGCCGGTGCTGGCAGCACAGCCCGGAAAGCCAACATATCGCATTGTCTGCGGTTTTCTGCGCGTGCAGGCCCTCCGGCAGCTGGGCTTTGCGGAGTTCCCGGTTCGGTTGATACAGCCCGGCCCATCCGATGCCGAAATGCTTGCCTTGGCGCTGCACGATAATACGGGCCACCGGGCTTTCAACCCCGTTGAGCAGGCAGGGGCCGCGGCCCGGCTTTTAAAATATCTGCCCGAGGCAGAGATCATAGCCGGCTGGCTGTCGCTGCTGGGGCTGCCGCCCACCATGAAAGCCCTTGACTGCTGCCTGCGCATCGAAGGGATCGAACATGAGCTGAAGCAGGCCCTTGCCGCCGGAGCCCTGTCAGTGCACAGCGCGGCCGAGCTTGCGCTGCTGCCGCCGGCTGACCGGCTGGCTTTGTACGGACTTTTTGCCGCCGTTCATCTAAGCGCCAGCAAGCAGGCCGAGGTGATTGAAAGCTGCTGCGATATTGCCCGACGCGACGGCGCGACCATAACCCGGATAGTTCAGTCAGCCGAAATTCAGACGATTCTTTCCGCCCCCAATCCCAATCTGACGCAAAAGGGCGAACAGGTTCGGGCATGGCTCAGGCGCTGCCGCTTTCCCCGGGTCACCCGCCGGGAAGAGCGCTTTGAGGCCCTTGCAAAAAAGCTTCCTCATGCAGGCGGGGTGCGGCTGCTTCCGCCGCCGTCATTTGAAGGCGGCGCCTACCGCGTTGAAATTTCATTTTCGCGGCCCGAGTCGCTTGCCGGGGCGGCCCGCACCGTGCAGGCCCTTGCCGACGACTCCCGCCTGCGCGAGCTTCTTGAGGACGGGCAGTGACGCAGTTTTTCCCTGAGCATATCTATCTTGAACAAGAGGCGGCCGATTTACCGCTTGCCCGGCAGGTAATCGAGCGCTGCCCTGGCGTGCCCGTCGAAGTTGTCGCCTCGGCAAAGGAGCTTATCGCCGGGCTGCAGCAGCAGCGTGAAGACGCGGTGCGCGGGAAAAACAAGCTGCTGCTGTGCTGCAACCGGGGCCGGTTTCTTGATGCCTGCCCGGGCACGCAGATATACCGCTGCTGCGGCTACGCGGTGCTGACGCCGGGCGCGGGCTGCCCACTTGACTGCACGTACTGCGTGCTGCAGGCCTATCTGAACAACCCGCTCATTACCCTGTATGCCAACCAGCAGGACATGCTGGGTGAGCTTGAAGCGGCCCCGGAGCTTGTGAGCGGCGCCATCAGGCGCATCGGTACGGGGGAGTTCATGGATAGCATGGCCCTTGAGCATCTCACCGATTTCGCCTCTTTTGTGCTGCCGTTTTTCCGCTCGCGGCCAGGCCTGATTCTTGAGCTCAAGACCAAAACCGTGCTCGTAGAGCCGCTGCTTAAGCTCGACCACGGCGGGTCATACATTATTTCCTGGTCCCTGAATACCGCAGCCATCGTTGCCGCCGAAGAGCATGGCGCGACCGGTCTTGCCGAGCGCATAGCAGCGGCAAAACAGGTCATCGCCTGCGGCTACCGGGTCGCCTTCCACTTCGACCCCATGATTTATCATGATGGCTGGGAGCAGGGCTACCGGGCCGTGGTGGAGATGCTGGCGGAAAACATACCCCCGGAGTCCATTGCATGGGTGAGTATCGGGGCCCTGCGGTTCATGCCGCAGCTCAAAGGCATTGCCCAAAGGCGGTTCCCCGGCACGCGCATTTATACCGGCGAGTTCCTGCCCGGCTTTGACGGCAAAATGCGCTATCTGCAGGATATCCGCCTTGAGATGTTCAAAAAAATGGCTGGCTGGTTTCAAGACCTGCTGCCCGGCGTGTTCGCTTACTTCTGCATGGAAAATGAGCTTTCCTGGAACCGCTCCTTCGGCTATTTCCCTCCCACAAACGCCGCGCTGAAAGAACTGCTGGACCGGCGTGTCAAGTTGTAGAGTATAAAAAAAGCGTAAAAGCCGGGCTGCGACAGTTGCAAAATAAAATTGCGGAAAGATTCTCCGCCGCGGCGAAATGGCAATCTTGACGTGGGGAAATGGACTCGGGTTTAGGGGTCTGGTATCGGGGGTGAAGCATAGACTATGCGAAATCCGAAACATGCTTCAAATCAATCTTTTGAACTCATCGTCTGTTAGACCGGCGTCTTTTATGATCGCTTCGAGGCTGTAGGGGTTGAGGCGTTTATGCTCGGGGATGGTGATACGATGAACGCCGTCAGACATGCCGATATGTTTGCCGCGGGCAACAATGCTGAAACCCGCTTTTTCGAATGCCCTGACCGCGCGCTCGGAGGAAACATCAGTGAACAGTATTGCACATCGGCGTATCCACCTCCACCTGATAGACGGGGGAGGTCTTTGTTTCTTCTTCGATCATGCGCAGATACACGGCGATGGCATCCCGGATATTCTCACGGGCTTCTTCAAACGTGTCGCCCTGGCTGTGGCACCCGGGAAACACCGGGCAGTGGGCATCGTAGCCGTAGTCGGATTTGTTTATAACAACAGGGTAATTCATGACTATTTAATTAACATACACAGGGCGCTAATGCAAATCTATATAAGGGGCAAAGATTTGCGATGAGGGTTGCAGGTTTTTTCGTACGGGCTATGTACCCTGTTTTTACGCAAAAAAACCGCTCCATTCGGGGCGGTTTTTTTGTGATATACTTATAAAAAGGAGGATGCATAAGGAACCTCAAAAATATCCATATATTGTACCACGAAAATTATTGACAACAACATTTGGTTACATTATGCTTTCCCCTTATCTTCCTACAACAACCATTCACGTCACAGCCGGGGGCAGACAATGAAAATAGAGCGCCTTTTTACCCGCAACCTCGCCACACCCTACGAGGGCATCACGTTTGAAGCCCGCAAAAGCGAAATCAAAACAATGGACGGCTCGGTCGTGTCCAAGGTCAAAAAAGCCGTGGTGCCTTCCTTCTGGAGCCAGATGGCAACCGACATCATCTCCCAGAAGTATTTTCGCAAGACGGGCATACCGGCGGCGCTCACGCATGTGGCCGAGCCCGATGTGCCCTCATGGCTGCAGCGCGGCATGGCAGATGAAGAGGCGATCGAGCAGCTCAAGCCGGAAGAGCGCGTTCGGGGCGAGGAGGACAGCCGCGATGTATTTGACCGTATGGCCGGGTGCTGGACCTACTGGGGTTTCAAGCACGGGTATTTCGATTCGGCCCATGACGCAAATGCCTACCGCGATGAAATGGCCTATATGCTCGCCCATCAGATTACGGCGCCCAACTCGCCGCAGTGGTTCAACACTGGCCTGAACTGGGCCTACGGCATCGACGGAACGGCGCAGGGCCACTATTATGTCGACCCCAAAACCAACGAGACGCTGGCATCAACCAGCGCCTATGAGCGGCCCCAGCCCCATGCCTGCTTTATTCAGAGCATTCACGACGAGCTGGTAAAAGAGGGCGGCATCATGGACATGTGGGTGCGCGAGGCGCGCCTGTTCAAATACGGCTCGGGAACGGGCACAAACTTTTCTCCCCTTCGGGCCGAAGGCGAACCGCTGTCGGGCGGCGGCAGGTCAAGCGGGCTCATGAGTTTTTTGAGAATCGGCGACCGGGCGGCAGCGGCCATCAAAAGCGGCGGCACCACGCGCCGCGCAGCCAAGATGGTCATTGTGGATGTCGATCATCCCGATATTGAGAAATTCATAGTCTGGAAGGCAAAAGAGGAGCAGAAGGTTGCAGCCCTCATGACCGGCAGCATAATATGTGAGCGCAGGCTCAATGCCATCATGCAGGCATGCCTGTCAGATGATATGACGCCCGAAGACCGCTTTTCCATCAAGCACAACCAGGCTCTTGCCGATGCCGTACGCGGCGCCCGGCGCGATGCCGTGCCCGACAACTATATTCACCGGGCCGTGCAGTTTGCCAAGCAGGGCTATACGCAGATAAATTTCGACACCTACACGCTTGACTGGGGCTCCGAGGCCTATCAGAGCGTGAGCGGCCAGAACTCCAACAATACCGTGCGCGTGAGCGACGAATATCTGCATGCCGTCGGCAGCGACGCGCCGTGGCATCTTACCCGCCGCACCGACGGCGCAGTGGCAAAAACACTGCCCGCCCGGGAGCTCTGGGAGCAGATAGCCGAGGCTGCCTGGCAGTGCGCCGACCCGGGCATGCAGTTTGATACGACCATCAATGACTGGCATACCTGCCCGGCAGACGGCCGCATCAATGCCTCAAACCCCTGCTCCGAGTACATGTTTTTAGATGATACGGCCTGCAATCTTGCGAGCCTGAACCTTCTGAAATTTCTTGATGATGAAACAGGCGATATCGATATCGACATGTTTCTGCATGCCGTGCGCCTCTGGACCATCACCCTTGAAATAAGCGTGCTCATGGCCCAGTACCCGAGCGCTGAAATTGCCCGCCGCAGCTTCGACTACCGGACGCTGGGGCTCGGGTATGCAAATCTCGGCGCGCTTTTGATGGTGTTGGGGATTCCCTATGACAGCCCAAGGGGCAGAAACCTTTCGGCAGCGCTCACCTCGCTTATGACAGGCCAGGCCTACCGCACCAGCGCCGAGATAGCCGGAAGCCTTGGTGCCTTCAGCCGCTTTGAGGCAAACCGCGAGCCCATGCTGCGGGTTATCCGCAATCACCGCCGCGCCGCCTGCGGCCAGGATGCAAAAGACTATGAGGGCCTGCATACGCCGCCCGTCCCGATCGACCAGCAGGACTGCCCGGCAGAACTTCTTGAGGCTGTCCACAGGGTCTGGGATGATGCGCTTGCCGAGGGCGGCAGCCACGGTTTCCGCAATGCACAGGTAACGGTCATAGCGCCCACGGGCACAATCGGCCTTGTCATGGACTGCGACACCACGGGCATCGAGCCCGACTATGCGTTGGTGAAATTCAAAACGCTTGCCGGCGGCGGCAACTTTAAAATCATCAACCAGTCCGTGCCGCGGGCCCTTCGGCGCTTCGGCTACAGCGACACCGAAACCCAGGAAATCGTGGCCTATGCACTGGGGCACGGCTCGCTCAAGGGCGCGCCCTGCATCAACCGCCAGAGCCTTCGGGACAAGGGCTTCACCGACGATATGATCGAACGCATTGAAGCGGCCCTGCCCGCTTCCTTTGATATCACCTATGCCTTCGGCCCCTGGACGCTGGGGTCGGAGTTTATAAAAACCGTGCTGAAAATACCCGAAGATATGCTTTCAAAAACCGGCGCCGACATTCTCCAGGCCATCGGATTCACTCAGGAGGAGATAGAGCAGGCCAACACCTATGTCTGCGGCACCATGACCCTTGAGGGCGCGCCGTATCTGCGCGACGAGCACTATGCCGTGTTTGACTGCGCCAACCGCTGCGGCCGCACGGGCACGCGCTTCATTCATTATGAAGGCCATATCCGCATGATGGCCGCCTGCCAGCCCTTTATCTCCGGGGCGATATCCAAGACCATCAATATGCCCAATCACAGCACGGTTGAAGAGGTGAAAAACGCCTATATGCTCAGCTGGAAGCTTGCCCTGAAGGCGATCGCCCTGTACCGCGACGGCTCCAAGCTCAGCCAGCCCCTGTCGGCAGCCCTTGAGCTGTTTGACGAGCTTGAGGATATTCACGAACTGCCGGCAACGGAAAAAGCCATGCGCATTGCAACCCTCATCACCAAAAGGGCGCTTGCGACCCGCGAAATCCTTCCCAACCGCCGCAAGGGCTATACGCAAAAGGCGGTTGTGGGCGGGCACAAGGTGTATCTGCGCACGGGCGAATACAATGACGGCAGGCTCGGCGAAATGTTTATCGACATGCACAAGGAAGGCGCGGCCTTCCGCAGCCTCATGAACAGCTTTGCCATAGCCGTGAGCCTTGGCATGCAGTACGGCGTGCCGCTTGAGGAATACGTGGACGCATTTATTTTCAGCCGGTTTGAACCAAGCGGCATGGTCACGGGCAATGACCACATCAAGATGGCCACCTCAATCATCGACTATATCTTCCGCGAGCTTGCCATTTCCTATCTCGGGCGCGCCGATCTCGGGCACGGCATCAATGCCGAAGACCTGCGCCATGATGCCATCGGCAGGCAGGAAGATAAAAAGCCGGAGGAAGAATCTGCCCATGTCACGGAGGCCTATGCCGGAAGGCTTGAAGCCATTTCGGGCGGGGGCAAAGGCATATCATCCGGTGCGGGTTTTAGAAAAACCGTGAGCCTTTCAACCGTGCGGGAAGCCCGGACCAAGGGCTATGAAGGCGACCCCTGCCCGGCCTGCCAGCAGTTCACCCTGGTGCGCAACGGAGCCTGCCTCAAATGCGTGAGCTGCGGCGCCACAACGGGCTGCAGCTGAGAGCGATGACGGATTCGGATCTCTAAGAGCGTGTACGAAAAGTCGTTTGTGGTGGGTACGAACCTTAGCAGAGCACGTGTAGGCCGTACTAAGCGAAGCGAATCCGGGCATGGAAACAGTGCATTTTCCCTTGAATACGGTTCTTTGCCCACCCTCGTTTTACGATTTTTTGCTTTTTGTACAGGCTCTCAGACAATGAAAGCGTTCTCATAATCAGTACCCTGGTATGGTTGGTCTTAATTCTAGTCGATTATAATTCAGTACTGATCCTATGTGATGCTCCCCGCCTACAAGGCGGGGCATCCCGGTAGATAAGATTAATTTTTTGAGACGTGCCGCTTGACCCCGTTTACAAAGCGGGGCTTGCGCGGCACATTCCGGTCAATACCTGCTCACGCGTATATCCCTGCGGAGTTTGGATGCCTGCAAAATAATTTGAAATGTTGGTGAAAATATTGGGACGGTTGTTCCCGTTTCTTTCTGCAAAAACTCCGGGGTAGCAGAAATGATTAGTGGAGATCCAGCCGTGTTACCGTGGCCGCAAATACACGGTCAGGGTCTGGTGCTCAAGCTCGGCCCATTTCCTTTTATACGGCACGCTCATGCCAAGATCATACTCGGCACAGCCGTCATGGCAAAGCCATTCAAGCATCTTAAGCTGCAGCACATTGCCCGGCGACAAGCTCCGGTGCCGGTCGTCAAAGCTGAACTGCAGGCCCCGGAAACGGCTGTTCACGACTGCGCCATAGATATAGCCGATCGGCTGGCCGTCAAGCTCCGCCACAATCGCCCGCAGCAACCCTGCCGGGCCGATGCGCTCAAACATGTGCCGGTAGAAACCGAGCATGGGCGGTTTATCGGCGCCCTCATCTTGCAGGCCTTTCCAACTGCTGCGCTCAATAGCAAGAATCTGCGCATAAAAACTTTCAATGTTTTCCGGATTTAGGATATCAATATATCTGAAATGCAGCCCGGCTTCTTCAGCACTTTTCAGAGCACGCCGGGCATTGACTCTGAATGTGCGGGTTCTGCGCGAAAAGAATCCATCGAGGCCGTGCTGCAGCGAGGCTACGCAGCGGCTCACCGGATTGAGCATGAAGGCCCGGTGCGTTGAGGTGGTCTGGCTGGCAACGGCATAGAGAAACGCTCTGTCATCGGGCAGGCCGTACAGGATAAGATGCCCCTGGCGCAGACTGTTGCGGCAGACACTGCCGAGCAACCGGGGAGACTGCCCTCCCAAAAGGGCTGCGGCAAAACCCCACATGGAGTCGACAGATGTAAAAAGCGGCCAGTCTTCTGCAACCCGGCCCTGGGCAAGCACGACAAAGCTTTCCTGCTCCTGCCATATATGCAGCGGGGCCCGGGGCGTAAATGAAGCGTGAAACGGCAGGATCCAGTCGGTGCGGCTGCAGTAAGGGTCAATGCCCGCACAAGCCGCAACAGCAGCATTATATGTCTGCTCCAGCGGTATAAATTCGTTAATGTAAAGCTGCTGCATATCTCTAAAGGTCAGCCGCCATTGAAAGCGGTCGGATGAAGTGATTTTGTTGCGCATTATGTACGAGGATCCTGTCCAAATAATCTCCGGGATGCTTTTACTGCCCATTTACTCATTTCATCTGATGATAGGAACTCTCTTTTGGATGGGTAGAATATAAAATGAGGGCAGGTGTGTGTCAAGGCAAATGCCGTTTATTGCATGATACGTTTTGTAAGCTAAGATTTCTTAGAGCCTGTAGGAAAAGTTATTTTTTTGACACGGGAGCCAGTCGATGCAGCATCAAGTTAATCATAGCGATCATGATCATGGCCTCACTGCTCTGCTCAAGGTATTCGTAATCCTTGCTGTGCCG
>Ga0209777_10001443_pt1 | contig 34281 bp, 32 predicted proteins | sample FrelakmetHBP12HB_FD_187147 | JGI IMG/M metagenome (GOLD analysis project Ga0209777, IMG submission 187147) | Freshwater lake sediment microbial communities from the University of Notre Dame, USA, for methane emissions studies -HBP12 HB (SPAdes)... | ecosystem: Environmental > Aquatic >...
AGCCAGCAGGACAGGTGGTGAATATACAAAAACCTGAGATTTCCCAAGCATTTTACGGAATCTTATCCGGCCAAGACGATGTATATCAGATTATTTCCGATACCGGATTTTTGCTCTATGTAAATATCGTTGTACCGAAGATATATGGTAGCAGGACTGATTTTACGGTGGATGTGATAGAAGGGAATAATGCGGTATATACAAGATTGGATGGCAAGAAATTCGCATGGACTGATTTTTTTGAACCGTTTGCAGGTGATATGTACCTCCAATGACCTAGCTTAGAAAAACAGGTAGGATCGGGAACATATACAATCAGAGTTGCTAATATAGGCGATCAGGGAAAATATTCGCTCGCTATCGGAAAGATAGAAAGCTTTACGGTCAAAGAAATGATTAAAACTTTCAAAGCGATGCCTGATCTCAAAATGGTATTCTTTGAAAAACCACGATATACTATATTCCGAAATTACGTTTGATTGATGATTTTATGAACGATTATTATACTCATCTTGGTTGTTTGGTGAATCATAAAACTTGTAAAATATATCAGACATAGATAGAAATACTTGACTTTAGAAGCTAAATTGCTACTAATGCGATTAGCCAATTTTTTTTTGGCATAAAAACAAAAAATAATGTAATTATATTTATGGAAAGAAGAAAAAAAATTTTCACCATGGGTCAGCTTACTGATAAAGCTGGAGCAGAAGAAGTAAAAGACTTCATCAGCGAACACAAGTTTTTCGTCCTTGAACTTGATGAAAAAACGTTGAAAAATGAAATCCTAAAAAAAATGGCAGAGAAAGCAGGATTTTATTGTACCAAATTACAGATGCATTGCTACAAACATATGGCGATTGTAATCAATGGTACGGGACAAGAATCATTCAATAAAGTCTTCCATCGCTCTATCAGTGATGTAGATAGTAAGATGATTCCTCACAAAAAATTCAAGGAAATATTTGTAGATGAAGGAGTATGTGATTTTTTTCGTCAGATGAAGAAAGACATCGGTGACATTCAGATCCGAGGTATGAAAGAAGCGCGTATACGCGTTCCACAAACTTTGGAAAAGACATCAAATTAACAAACTATTAACGATCCCGGTATAGATCCGGGATTTTTTTGTTTTGAAAATCAGTATAAAATCACTACTCTCTAGTATGCGACTTTATTTTTGTAATGATATGAATGACAGAAACTGCTCTAGTGCTTATCGATTTTCAGACGGAACGGACCAATCCCGAAAGCGAATATTACGTCGGCGATACCAAAGAAGTAATCGCCCAAGTGAATTATCTCATCGATCACTGCAGGACCAGAGGTTTCAAAATTATCTGGACCAAACATAGGGAAGCTGATTCAATAGATGCTTTCTGACCAGAAACGAAATTTATCCCAGAACTCAAGGTGCAGGATACGGATACCATCATCATCAAGAACAAAATCAGCCCTTTCTATAATACTTCGTTGGAAAAAGAACTCGAAGGCATCAAACAAGTCATCGTCTGTGGAATTTTGACGAACTTATGCGTCAGGAGCTTTATCCAGGATGCCTACGATAGGGATTTCAAAATAACAGTAATCAAGGACTGTTGTGTAGCGCATACTCCAGAAATACAGGAATTCACCTTCTATGATCTTGCCCAGACCAGAGAAGAGATAGATTTCACCAATTTCAAGGAATTTGTAGAATAATATGCTTTGCTAGGCCGAACTAATTCTAGCAACTTTCTCGTAAGATATACTTGACATCTAATTGAAAATATATATAAGAATAGTAATAAAAAAAGAGAAAAACAAAAAAATCAGATATTTATGAAAAAAATTATTGTTTTTTGTGGAATAATCATCGGAATGATGATTTCTGCTCAGACTAAAGTTTATGCATCCAGTAAGGATTTTCAGGAATATTATTTTCGTACACATAACAGTTCACCGGCAGGAAGTATATATACTGAAGCTATTAAGGTGCAAATATGTACGTCATCATTATCCTCATCCGTATCACAATTGAATCATAAGACTAAAACTTCAATAACAAACGAAGAAAAAGCACCGTTATTACCATTATTTTTTTTACTGTCTATCATATTCTTGGTATTGTATTATAATTCTATAACGAGCGAAGAAAAAACAGTAAAATAATAAATCATAAAAACAGGAGGTGTCCCTCCTGGTTTTTTTATTTTTTTAAAAAATTGTCCTCCTTTGTAAAAGGAGGGGAACCACGAAGTGGGGGAGGATTTAAGTCGTGGACACGAAATCCCTCATCCGCGAAATGCGGATACCTCTCCCTTTTATAAAGGGAGACAAAACCTAGTCTATAAAGCGCTTAAAGTCTTTGAGATTATCAAACGATTTATATACGGAAGCGAATCTGACGTAAACCACGGGATCCATTTTTTTCAATGCTCTGAGAACATCATCACCGATTTCCTTAGAGGTGATTTCGTTCTTGTCCGTAGACCGTTCTATCTCGAGATTGTTGATGAGATTCTCTATTTTTTCCTTATCGATTTCTCTCTTGGCGAAAGCAAGCAAAAGCGCTTTTTTGAGTTTCTGCCTGTCATACATCTCCTTGCTGCCGTCCATCTTGATGACGACCAATTCCGTGAATCATTTCCTTTCGAACGTCGTAAACCTATGCTGACAATATTCGCATTCTCTCCTTCTTCTGATGCTCTGACCGTCTTCAATCACTCTCGAATCGATGACTTTGGTTTCCATACTCTGACACTTTGGACACTTCATTTTTACTTCGGGATGAAACGATAAAACGATGAAACGCTGAAGCGATGTAACGTCGTTTATTCGTTTTGACGTTTATTCGTTTGAGCGTTTTGGTTATTGCGGCATTAAGAATCTTTTGTTGTAGTACGTGATATTCTTAAGAAATCATTTGAACCGGATGATGTCCTCACTGATAATTTTCTTCTTGGTATCTTCAAGGCTTTTGTTGCTGAAAAATATCCGGTTGTCGTAGCCGATTTTGAGATAGTCCTTATTATCATCGATCTCTATCCGGTGTCTGATGATCTCATTGAAGTCCGCTTGGAGATCGTTGATGATATCAGCGATTTTGTGCTGATAATATTCATCGATATTCAAGATATCCTGGATGTAGAGTCTGATAAGAAGTTCGGTATCAATGGTGATATTCTTCTTGCTCGCTTCGTCTCTCAGATAGGTGAGATAAATAAGGAATCCGAAGAGCGTTTCTCTGATAGTGGAAAAGATTCATACGATCACCAGATCAGAATAATCGTTTTTCAAAAGTATCTTATGCTCTGTCAGCGCTCTACAAAATTTCTTGCTGATCCAAAAATCCAGGTTATAGATATTCTCTTTGATGCGATAGATATCCTGCTCGGTCAGCTCCTTTTTGAGTGTTTTGATGAATTCTTTATGCTCCAGGTTTTTCGCGACATCCTGATAGACGGCTTCGATGAATTTGCTATCCGATGTTTTCACCATTCAAGAAATCTCTTGTCCTATGAGTCATTTGAAGAGTTCGATGATTTTCTTGTTCTTGATGTACAATCTGATGTCTTTGGGGTTGATGTCCTGCAGAATCGTTGCGAGGAAGGTCTCATCAAAGGACTTGAGTAAGCTGATATTGGAATAAATATTCTTGATGTTCGTAATGTGCGGCAAAATGAATTTCTGTTTTCCTGCTCTGACATTTTCAGCCGTATGTTTATAAAAGAAGACATTTTTCCCATACTGATAGAGGAGTCATCCATAATACAACAGGGTGTAATTTTTCTCATCGAGCTGGTCATCGACCTTGCTCATCTGTTGAATGATGGGTTTCCTGAATAATCTGAGAAAGAAGTTGTCACCTCTGGAAACTCGCGATCATCCGATGAGAGTGATATAGAAGTTCAATATCTTTTCCATCATCTTGGATTCTTTTTTTATCCTTTCCGGAATTTTGAAACTCTCGATATTTTCTATATCTTCTCAGATAGAAGACATGAGATCGTCAAGGTCTTCCTTGATAGGTCATTTCGTATCCTGATCCCTGAATGTCGTAATCATGTATTTCTGGACACCTCAAAAGAAATTTTTTTTGAAGTTCCTATAGTCAGTGATATAGAGCAAAAAATTTTCAAGCTGGCTATCATCCTTGCGGAAACTTTTGATGAACGTATCGAGGATTTTCCTGTCGAAAAGCTTAGAAATCACGGTATCCGTGATCAGGAACATATCGGAATCGATAAAGAGATATCTGAGTAATATATCAGCAGGAAGGATTGATTGCATGATTTTGGTTTCCACCGCAGAAAAATTCTTTTTACTCGTGTACTCCTTGTGGTTCGCTACGAATTCTGCGTAAATCGTCTTGGCATCGCCTTTGAGCTCATCGTAAAACAACCGTGAATAGACGTCTTTGTCCGTAACGTTCGGATGAACGAAAATGCTGTTGAAATTCTTATACACGGCAAAGAGCAGGAAGAATAATTCTATCTGATTCAATAATTCTTTTTTCAACGCTTTGACGATGGCAGGATCAGCTTTTTTTCCTGTCTGCTGGAAGACGAATTCATAGAAGGAAAACATCGTCTCTACGAACCGGTTATAATTTTTTTCCCTGTCCTTGTACGGGAATATCTTGATCCTTGCAAGGAAGACGAAGCTGAGCAGAAAAATGGTATAGAGGAAATTGAGATAATATTCAGGCGGATATTTTCTGAAGATGTCTTTGACATACAAGGCCACGACCAATGATAAATTGTTCGCGATATTCGCTGGCGAGAAAAATCTATAGCCATTCAGGTTCGCGGTTGCACAATAGCTGTAATAGGTATCGATATCTTTTGGCTTGATATTCTGGTTTTCGCCGAATCCAATTTTGAACTCGAACGGATCGAGCGTAACGTCAAAAAGGTTCAGTTTATAGTTTTCTACGATTTTCCTGTTGATGACGGAAAAAAATTCTTTCGTCGAAATGAACGAAATAAACATGCTTGCAGGGTTGATGGTCTGTGCAACTATTTCGTCAGGGAAAAGTGACAATAAGACTCTTTTGAAGAGCTGCATACCAGGCTCTTAAAGCGCTAAAATGTTATTGTTGTTTCGCGAGGACAGTGACTTTGTATTTCAAGGTATCTCGTGTCTGTCTAGGATTGATATCAAAAAGGACTAAGATATTTCCGCTTTCATCTTTTTCGGTTCATTTCACAACTCATTCAATATCGCCTAATTTCTGCGTTGTTCAGTTTTTTGGCGTAATACTAAGTTTGTCGAAGATAAGCTGAGAGACTTTCTGTATCTGATTCGCATCATAGAGTTTCCCATATCATTGTTCAGGTTTGATAGTGATGGTCTTGGTCTTTCCTACTTTCATCCCTACAACACCTTCATCCAATCCTTGGATTACTTGTCCTGATCCTACCGTAAACATGAGCGGTTTCTGCGCGGTATTCTGATCGAAGATTTGTCCGTCGGAAAAGGTAGCAGTATAGGTGATAGAGATCATATTTCACACTTTTACGCTATTTTTGCTGGCACATCATGCTATCACAAAAAGGGAAAGCGATGCAATGGCGAGGAGAGAGATGATTTTTTTCATGATTGTGTTTTATAAGGGATAAATACTTATAAAGTAAGGAAATACAGACTATTTTCAAGCTTTCCTATTATTTGTTGATCTTGTCGAGGATAAACTTTTGCCGTGATTGCTGAGGAGTTTTGATCTCAGTATCGTCGTAATTAAGAGCCGTAGCCGTGGTTCATGTGTTCGCTTGCTGTTTCTGGTACATTTCCTCGAATTTGATGATATATTCGTCTCACAAAAGCATGTTGTTCTCATGTTCAAGGAAATATTTAGCATAGTCGGATTTCTCGTAATTGACCAAAAAGTTCTGCGTAAATGCAAGTTCGTCGGTTTTCTGCTGCTGCTGGATCGTCGCGTCTTCGATAGCGGTCTCTATGGAGACATAATTCACATACGTCCTGATGGCGATGATCATCGCGAAAATATCCAGAATCAGAATTCCGTATTTGATGCGATTTGGATATTTTTTCAATAATGCTCTTATATACTCCATGACGACTAAACAACTAAATTATAATTAAGAATTAAGATCGCCTACGGCGATTATTAAGAGTTTCACTTATTAAGAATTTTGGAATACCTATTTATTAATCCTTAATTCTTCATTCTTAATCCTTAATTGTTCATTGGTATTGAAGTATTGTCATTCCTGGTTGAAAAATCAAGGTATTTTAGTAAAAACTCATTTACAAATTTAGATTATTTTATCGATATGGCTATACGCAAACTTCCAGAATATCTCATCAATAGGCTCAAAGCGGGAGAAATCGTAGAAAGGCCGGCATCCATCCTCAAGGAATTAGTGGAAAATAGCTTGGACGCGGGAGCAACAACGATCAAGATAGATATTCATGATTGATGAAAATCGCTTATCAGTGTCGAAGATGATGGATCGTGAATTGAGTTGTCAGATATGGATTTCTTATTTGAAAGATATGCGACCTCCAAGATTTATAGTGAGCAGGATCTGTTCAACTTGAGCAGCTACGGTTTCCGTGGTGAAGCTTTAGCTAGTATAGCGGAAGTCAGCAAGACGACCATCATTTCCAAAACCGAATATAGCGAGATAGGGACCAAAATGACCAAAGTATGAATGGATCCCATCATCAAGCATCAGCCGGTCGGATTCGCTCATGGTACTTTAGTGACTATTCAAGACTTATTTTACAACGTACCTGCAAGGCTGAAATTCCTCAAATCTTCACAGACGGAATTCTTCTATTGTTATAATTATGTCGTAGATATCGCACTCATGCATCCTGATAAGACTTTTGTCTTCAAAAAAAATGAAAAAGTTATATTTGACCTTAAGCCGAGGGATTCTTTGATGGAGAGGATTACGGATATCTACAAAAAAGACCGATCAAAACATATCAAAGAATTACAGCACACCGGGGAAGAATTATCGCTCTACGGTATTGTAGGAAATGCACAGCTCTTATTCTGATCGGCGGAAAATATCAAGATTTATGTCAATAAAAGACCAGTCCAGGACAAGGTTATTAGAAAGGCACTCATGGACGCGTATTACAGACAGATAGCGCCGGGTGAATATCCGCTAGCTTTACTTATGATAGACGCGAAACCGAGTTTCGTTGATGTGAACGTGCATCCGAGAAAACTTGAAGTGAAATTCGCCGACTCCAGAAAAGTCTATGACGCAGTATATTCCAACGTCCAGAAAGCTTTATGAGAAAATAGGATATCTACGATAAGCCAGCAATTCTCCAGGATGGAAATTTCTAGTCCTGCTCCTGAATCATCATCCATGTTCGGTGTCCATGATTTTGCAAGCGTGACGCAAGCGAACATGTTTTCACCGAGCGAACAAGAGCAGTTGCGAGACAAAGAAATAGGGGATTATAAAGTCATCGGGCAATTACGGAATTCTTACATTATTATGGAATCTGCTGACGCACTGTATTACATCGATCAGCATGCATTAGCGGAAAGGATATTGTTTGAAAATATCAAAGCAGGAATAAAAACTCCTGACTGACCTTCTTCGGAAATCCTGCTTCAACCTATTACCATTGAAGTCACGAACATCCCGAATCTCGACGAAAAACTTGATGAAATCAATGCCTTATGATTCGATGTTTCCATGATAGGAGAAAATAAGGTCGCTATCTATTCCGTACCGCAAGTATTTTCCGTCTACAAAATAGATATGGAAAAATTATTCAATACTATCTTATACTTAGACACCATCACTTTCGATCATATCTTAGACAAAATTTTCGCTACGCATGCCTGCAAGGTGTCCATCAAAGCAGGGGATAGGCTTTCTCTGCCGGAGATGACGAATCTCGTGAAAGACTGATTAGCCGGCATTCCCGGCCTCTTCGTCTGTCAGCATGGCAGGCCGTTTTTCATCAAAACAGAAAAATGAGATATCGATAAATTTTTCGATAGATAAGATTAGAAAAATAATATTTTCACTGCAGAAGCAATTACAACGACAGCAAATATTGTTTTCACTCGCTTGGTTCATTTTTTGACTGCAAGATGAGCACCAACATATCATCAGATCATCATACCCAGGAAGAGTACTATTCCTATTTTTCGATCCATAAATCATTGATTGGTAAGCACAGCAACCGAAGTAATGGTAAGGGCAAGATATGGGATGAAATCTGTCGCATTTGCCTGGACAATATCCAATCCATAAAAATACATAAGATTGGCCATATACAATGGTCATATGCCTCAGAGAAATCCCCCAAGAATAGAGAGTAAAAAATAAATGATACTTCAAACAACTTTTTTGCCCAATGATATCGACTTGCTTACTACTCAAAGATTTCAAATAAGCACAATGGGTAATAATGCCAAAAGTAATATTCAAATTATTGTGGAAAGAACATGAGTGTTTAGAGAAATGACGATATGTGCTCAGACATATCATCCTATTATGGCGATAATACACAGAGGTAAAGATATCTTTCGGATTATCTTTTTTTCTTTTCGAAATTTAGTGATAGCTCAGATAGCATTGCCGATACCTGCGAATTTACTGGTAGCAATTGCTATCTGTGGTGGAAGTCAAACAACCATCAAAAGCGGGGCTACTATCAATCAAGCCCCTCAAGAAATGGCTGATATGGTGCCAGCCACAAGTCCAAGAATAAATATTAAGAAAATCATGAAAATATAGTATTAAAATAATTATCTGATTTCTATCTGATACCCAGTAATCTGAGTTGCTAACTTCACATTAGAAGCTCATTTTCAGATAGCGAGCGCTTTCTGGCTTTCATCCATGGTCACGATAGCTTTGTTATCGATGATTTCTACGTTATTTATCTGTGCTGGCTTGAGACAGTTTTTGATCAATTGTATCGGATCTTCAACATCTTCGATAAAGTCTATCTTTTCTCCATCGAGCAATGAAAGCACGGTGTTTATCCTATCTCCTTTGCTTCCTACCATCACACCTACCGGGTCGACTTTCTCTTCATTGGAATACACGATGATTTTCGTTCTTCTTCCAGGGATTCTTACGATCTTTTCGATGGCTACCACACCTTCTTCAAGTTCCGGTACTATTTTTCTTAAGATTGCTTCGATATATTCGGTTGTAGACTGCGTGATTTCAAGGACGATACCGCCTTGTCCTTTGGAGATCTGTTTCAATAAGACGAATATCTCTTCGCCTGGTTCGTACATCCTATTCGGAATCTGACCGTCCGGCTGTAATACGACCGCTGTTCCTTCAATGTCCAAAATCACACTATCAGCATGCACTCTGATGACTCTCGCTTTCAATAATTCTCCCTGTTTATTCTGGAACTTCTCGTAGAATCTTTCTCTCTCGATGGCTTTCAGACTTTGTTTGATGGTCTGAGCTGCAGATTGAGCGGCGATTCTGGAAAGTTCAAGCGTATCAGGTGTGACGTTGATCAATAATTTTTCTCACATTTTTACATCCTTTCTGATTTTCTTCGCATCGGCGAGCATAATCTGTATTTCAGAATCCTCAACTTCTTTCGTTACTTCAAGCTCTCTATAAATAGTTACGGTTCCATCGTTTTCAATATTCACGATGATGTCGGATTTCTTGTACTGAGGATAATCTTTTTTGAATCCAGACTTGATCCCTGCTTTAACAATCTCAAGGACCTGGTACGGATCGAATTTATAATCGTCGACAAGCTGCATGATAGCTGCCTGGATACTTTTTCCATCTAATCTCATGTGATGTTTTGAGTAAATAAAAAATAAGATAATATTATTATCTTATTAAGGTATATTCACGATATACTTTTAAAGTACATTTGCAATACTATTTGTTCTAATAAAAAAAAGGAGCGAATATCGCTCCAAAAAATCATTTGTTACAGCAAAGTTTTGTTATCTTCATGGTTTTTAGGTATCCCTGGATAGGGTAGGCCATTGCTCCTACAGTCTTTGTAGTAATATAGAGACTATAAGGGCCTTTAGGATTGGTAAGAAGATAATTTCCATTAGGGAAATTATTGATTTCAAATTCATATTTCCCGAACCAAATACGTTCTCTCAAAACTGATCCCTTTATGTGTTCCAAGCGATCAAATAAATATCCATGATCTGCTGCAGTAAGGCTTATAGAGTCGGTCATACATTTTAATGTATCCAATCGCTGACCAAGCTCTTTATCTTTTTGAGTGATATTGTCTTTTGATTGACAGCTTATCAAACAAAAAAGAATTGCGAATAAAATAAATAATTTTTTCATAAGATTTATTTTTTTGTTTTATTTTATATCTTATACTTATTTTATGATAAAAGTCAACAATTAGATTTCTGATAAAAAATATTGCAATTAATGTACATTTATATATGGATTATATCAGTCAGAAAGATTGGAGATGTAATCTTATGATTACTTATTTGTTCGGTGGAGCGACGAAGAAAAGTTTGCTAGGAAGCTGAACTAATAAGGACCCCTTGTTATACAAGGGGATTTTTTTAAAGAAATAAAAATTATAATTTCTGTTAACAAAAAAAGGAGCGAATATCGCTCCCTATATTAGTTTTGTAACTCCTTGAGTTCTTCTTCTTTCGCTTGCAATAGACTATCTATATACCTGCAGGGTTTGGATTTTTTGATGTAATCCTCAGTTGCCCATATCTGTTCTTTGGCAGTGTAGTAATCATTATTGCCTTCATCGGCATACATAAGGTCATGAGATGCATCCCTGCTAGCGTCTTTGAGAGAGTCAGGGACATACTTTTCCAGGACAGCATCTTTGATTAGCTGTAATGTAGGTATTTCCTGCTGAAGATTTTTAATTTTCTCAGGTTTTTTAGCTTGATCCTGATTATAAAAAGCCACGAATGCTATAAGTCCCATAAGGCATAGGCCTACAAATGTTTTTGTTTTCATAATAGTTCAGATTTATTTTTATATCTTATATATATTTGCTAATAAAAGTCAAGGATTATAGTTTCTGGAGCAAATCCGTGATTATCGAGTTATAGACGTTCATCCCTTCGTCGGTGAGTCTTAATTTAGTTCAATCAAGGGTGACCAATCATTCATCTCTGTAGCTTTTTAATAGTCATTCGTGATTCGGTACTAGCACAGGAATGAATTTCCCAAGATCAGCAATTCCTTCCCTGGTTCTGAGTCTGAGAAAAAATTCTTCAATCAATAGATCTGATTCATTCATTGTTTGGATTTCTTTCTCATCGATCCGATGTCATTCGATATACTGCTTGATATCTCCGGTATTTGTTCGACGTTTATTTTCAAAAAACGAACTCGCGGAAAGTCAGAGTCCGATATATGGTTCCATATTCCGGTAGACCATGTTGTGGATGGAAGCTTTGCCGGCGTGAGCGAAATTGGAAATCTCGTATCTCGCGAATCCTTCATTCTCGATCATCTCTTTCAAAATAAGGAACTCTTCCATGATCTCTTCGTCAGTCCCGAAATAGGTTGGGGTGGTGCATGTCATTTCGAGCTTAGGCGAGAAATCTCCTCAATTTGGGTAGGATTTCTCTTCCGCTTTAGCGGAGTCGAAATGACTGATTCCCTCCAACGTATAAAGCGAGATGCTGTCAGCGAATCAGCTCTCCAGAAATTTCTGGAAAAAATCGCGTTTGAATTCATGCCGGAGCTGTTTGAATCCGTTCTTGCTTACTTGAAATTTTCCGAATGCGATGAAATCGAAATTGAACACATTATTTTCCTGTTTGTATTTGCTCAATGCTCTAAGGAATTCCACAATGCTTCAGAAATTATATGCTCTTCACGTTATTTTCAGTACTTCATCATCAAAGCTCTGGATACCGAAACTATATCTCAGTCTGGAAACTTTTTCGTATTTTTTATTCAATGTTTCCACAAAACTTAAAACTTCTTCTTCCGGATACGGATTCAATTCGATGCTCAATTCAGCTAATTCTTCAAAATTAAACTTCGTCCTGATATATTCGATGATATCGATGATCCTTCATGATCAAATCCTGCTCGGCGTTCATCATCAGATATATAAGGTTTTCAATGTTTTATCCACCAAGGTATTCGCATAATGATCGATTTCTTTTTTCAATGCTTCGACATAGCTATCAATCAGTGTATCAGAAAAATCTATCGGCATGCTATTGAAGGAGCAATAGGCGCATTTACTTGCACAGAAAGGAATATGTATGTAGAGACTAATCATTATTATCTAGTGATATCAAGTCATTCGGCGTATTCAAATTTGCCGAGTTTGGATCAGATTTTATCTTTTTTGCAGTATTGCTTGTAGGCCAAGACTCTCTGCTTTTTCTCTTCCAGCGGCGCTTTGGACATCATACCGGGACCGCCGATGCATCATCACTCGCACGCGAGGATATCGAGGAATTTGATGTTCTTGTTGTTCTTGAATTCCTGGAACGCGGCATCGAGATTCGCAGGTCCGTCGGCTACGAGAATATTTTCTTTCGCTAAAACTCATTTGATATGCATGGTTTCCGCGACGCCTCATGCAAGCGGATAGACTTTAGTATAGTCGTTATAGAATTTATCGAAATCCGGTGTGCCGTCTTCCGTTACGGAATAGGTGAATTCCATCGGAGCGATATTATTCTCTTTGTTGTAGGTGAATATATCTTGCAACTCTTTAAACGTTATCGCATAATCTATCCCGTATTGTTTCGCCTCCATCTTCTTGGCCAAACATGGTCCGATGAATATGGTCTTGTAGTCTGGTCCATATTCTTTTTTTACGAATCTATTCATGACGACCATAGGTGAAGCGACATTGATGATGTTTTCTTTGAGTTCCGGATATTTTACTTCTATGAGTTTGACGATAGTAGGGCAATTAGCACAGATATATTGCTTATTAGGATTTTCTTTGAGTATTTTCTCATAATCATCATTGATAAGTTTCGCTGCATAGGTGAGTTCCACTATCTTTTGTACACCGATCATCTTGAGGTTGATGATGATTTCCGGATACGAGAAATCCACCGGAAAACTCGGAGCAAGAAGTCCTATGATTTTTTCATTCTGCAATGCATCCACGATGCTTTGAAGCTCGGGTGTGAGAGGCATGAAAAAAATGATTAGATGCTAAAAGCACATTACACTGAATATACGATTTTATCGCCTATTTCCAACTCATTTTTGCGGTCGAAGGTGCCTACAATATTCTTTACAGAAATTTCATCATAACTATCCATCTCAGGACAATGGAGTCGTGGTCTTACAACTAACGTATCTTTATATATTTCCATGATATATCCGATTTCCTGTTTTCACTTTCTTGCCTTATCACTTTCCAATAATTGCCTATTCACTAATTGTCTGATTTTCGTAAATCTCGTCCTGATTTCACTATCAGGAACTTTATTCGGCAATTTGCTGGAAGTGGCTAAAGGCTCGTCGTGGTATTCAAACAGAGCGATATTATCAAACTTAGTTTTTTCTACAAATTTCAAAAGTTTCTCGAAATCTGTTTTCGTTTCTCCGGGGAATCCGATGATAAGATTCGTTCTAATAAATCTAACCGGAAAGATTTTTTTAATCTGATCAATAAAATTTATGATATATCATTCATCGTAGTACCTTCACATTCTTTTCAATACCGGTGAACTGATATGTTGTAATGGGATATCGAAATACGGCATGAACTTTTTTAATTTTTTCATCTCTTTGATTTGGTTCAACGTGATAATATCAGGATACAAATAGAGGAGTCTGTAACTAAAATCTCATGGAATCCTATCTAGTCTTTTGAGGAGTGTAAGCAATGCAGACTTGCCGAATCTATCATATCCGTATCTGCTCGTATCTTGGGCTATTAGGATGATTTCTTTGATTCCGTTCTGGATCATGTTCTCAGCTTCTTTGACGATGTCCGGAATGGTCCTAGAGTGAAGTTTTCCCCTGATTTGGGGGATGATACAAAAAGTACATTTACTGTCGCATCATTCAGCGATTTTGAGATATTCGAATTTCTGTTCTATGTTCGTATAGATTCTTGGTCATTTGCCGAATTCAAAATTACCAAATATTTTGCTATCGTATCATTGCAGAATATTTTTCAGATTCACTGTATTCAAATCTCCTCGTGAGAGATAATGGACGTTCTTCATTCACTGTTCCTTGACTAGTTTTTTATAATACTGAACAGCACAGCCCATAAGATATACAATCTTCTTTGCCTTCAATAATTTCTTCACGGTTTCACTAGCTTCGTCTCTTCCAGAAGAAATGAATGCGCACGTATTTACAAAAACTATTCCAGCTTTTTTATCAAACGGATCAGTAAAATAATTCAACTGATATTCAGGAGTTTTTAGACTCATATCAAAAATCCTACCAAGAAAATACTGGCTGTCGACAAGGTTTTTGGTGCATCAGAGATTTATCAATGAAAAGTTTAAATTTTGCATTATAGTTTTGAAACAAACAAACCCCCTTTCGTTTTCCCCCTTAACAAGGGGAACTTCAGTTTCTAAAGTCCCGCCCTGTTAAGGGAGGGATATAGGGTGGGTTTGTTAAAAAAAATAAAAGTTAGTCATTGCTAAACACTTCTTCTATACCATCCTTGAGTGAATATCCTTTCATGAATTCCTTGAGATGTGGTTTTTTCTTCATAAGCGTTTCCAGACTGAGGATGAGCGAATCATAGTTTCCTGATTTCGGATAGACGTAGGTGATCGGATCCAAAAGCCCTGTCGGTCTGATGATCTGTTCTACTATCTTATCTGATAATTTCAGCTCATATTCAGCGGGTGTAGCGGACAAGAAAATAGATTTTGCGTCTTTCTTATGCTTTTTCACCAACGTGATCAACTGATTTTCTCCACGCGCTTCTTTCATTTTTTTATATTTATTGAAGATTTCCACGTGCGTATTCGATACATTGGAATTAATATCAAATGCTTGGTCGAGAACGATGTCTTTCAAATCCTTTCGTCACAAGATTCCTTCCAATTCTTCGAATCTCAATGGTCTATGATCGACCGCTGAAGGAAGTCTGAACCCGTATTTTATCAGATTTGCTTTTCTGGATCTATCACCTCATGGCATAGCTCTCAACTGTGGTAACGTCATATGAGACTCATCGATAATCAAGAGAAAATCATCCGGGAAATAATCGAAAATCGTGTTTGGGGGTTCGCCCGGCAATCTGTTGTCGAAATATAATGAATAATTTTCAATTCCATTCACAAATCACGTTTCCTTGATCATCCTGATGTCATATTCCACTCTTTTTTTGATCCTTTCGGCTTCTACGACCATTCATTGCTTCTCGAACTCTTTGACTCTCAGCTCTTTCTCAGCGTTCATCTGTTCTAAGATAGTATCTAAGTTTGACACGTCTTGTAAAAATTGTGTCGCTGGTCGAAGTGTCACTTTATTTTTATTCTCTTTATGTTCGAAGGTTAATGAGTCTTTCAGTTCTATCAGTTCAAGCACTTCTTCGTTGAAATGTAATCTGTACACGAATTTCTCCGTACTTGAAAAGATATCCAGAATATCACCTTTGAATTCAAACATTCCGTGTTCTATCTTGGAAACGATAGGTTTATACTGCATATGGAGAAGCTGTCTTTTGAGTGCCTTGAAATTATATTGTTTCCCGACTTCAAACTGCAGACAATTCTCCTCAAAGAATCTTTTTTGTCCGAGACCATAGAGCGATGAAGCTGACGCAACGACAATTACATCTTTTCTACTGAGTAATGATGCCATGGTTGCAAGTCTATACATCTCGATTTCCTGATTGATGGTTGCCTCTTTTTCTATATAGAGTCCTTGAGCTGGTAGATAACTTTCCGGCTGATAATAATCAAAATACGATACGAAGTAATGTACGGCGTTGTTCGGAAAAAAATATTTAAATTCCGTCGCAAGCTGCGCCGCCAAAGTTTTATTATGTGAAATGATTAGCGTAGGTTTTTGGAGATGCTGGATCATATTCGCCATCGTAAACGTCTTTCCCGTTCCTGTAGCTCAGAGCAGGGTAGCCTTATTTTTTCCGCTTTCAAAAAGCTTCTTGATCTGCTCGATGGCCTTGATCTGATCTCCGGCTGGCTTGTATGATGACTGAAGTTGGAACATAATATCTATTGAATACTAAAGTTGTATGACTTTATACCTAAATGATGATAAAAATCTACTGGTAAATAAAAAAACCCACCGACTGGTGGGTTATATGATAAGCATGGTTATGCTTCTAATCCTTGAATTTTTCCTTGAGTCTCTTGATAGTCTCTTGTCTTTTTGCTTGTTTAGCTACTTCTTTTTCTTTAGCTATCTCGTCTCTTGTTTTCTTCACTTTCACTTCTTCATCTGGTTCCGCTTTAGCGGTCTTTGAAGATTTATGTTTCGCTAATTTTTCTGCTTCTTCTGGATCCTGTTCTACTTTGACTGCTACATCCTTTTTAAGTTCTTTATAGAGGAATGGAACGGTGAAGTTTCCAAGCGCAGTGATTTTCTTCTTGAGTTTCAAGTAATGTGGTTCAATAGCTGTTCCGTAGACTTCGTTGATAGCGGTCGCTATATCGTTCTCATCGACTTTTGCATACAAGGTTTCTTCAGCGTTAGCTTTTCTGACCAGTGTAATACCTCCATCATTGTGAAGTTTTACGAAAAGATCATCCAATCCTGCAGCTTTCTTCTTCCTATCAACTTCAGCTGCTGCCATTTTCTGAGCGAACTTATTCTTGTTCATGGAATCAGCTAGTACAGCGATATTTTTCGGTAATAAGACATTTCTGGCAAAAATAGGCTTTACTTTGATGATTTCAAACTTTTCTCCGAGATGCTTATCGCTTTGCAAGAGGATAACTTCTATCCGCTTATTCTCTGCTTTTCTTTTTGGCATTATAAAAAACTTAGTAAACTAAAAAAATGACCAATGACAACATATACGAATTATCATACCAATTTCAAATGAAAATCGATATTTAACATAAATTTACTTTATATCACCTGTTCCTTTGATGATAACATTCTTTATCTGGATGTTAGCTTGGAGGAAGAGGTTTTGTAAGGCAATTTGCGCGTTGTTTTTCGCGTCTTGAAGGATGTTTCCGCTGAGTGCATCCTGGAGGATCATTTCACCAGCTTTTTCTCTGAGCTGATTTTCCATATCTATGTCTTTTTGTGTAACGATGCCGAGTTTAGTGCTTTTAGTCATACCTGTAAGCGTCACTCAAAATACCTGAGGTTCTCCGAGGACGATGGTAACGGTTCCGTCACGAGAGACTGCAACGTCTCCACTTGCTACATCTTTGATCATATATCCGGCGCTTACTTCTCCATCTACATCCAGCACCATTTTATCCTTGAATAATGCGCTGCTGATGATCTCATTCACACCGATGCCGGGAATGAGTGATGCTAATTGCTGTTCTCCCTCGATGGTCTTGGTAAAGGTCTTTTTTACGGTTTCTAATTTTCCTACGGTTTGGAGCTCTGTCATGATAGAAGCGGTGGTTTGTTTGATGACGGTAGCTCATTTATATTGCAACCATAACCAAAAACCATATATACAAACCAATATAACAAGAAACATTACGAGATATTTTAATGGACGTTTCATGAGAAATAGATAATAAAATAAATAGGGATATTTACTTTAGCCAAATACAAATGAAAAACAAACGAAAGTTTCTAAAACACATTTCCTGGATCTGGGTCGCGATTGGATTCCTCTCAGTGCTCTTGATAGTATTCATCGTTAAGAATAGTAATCGGAATCATAATGATGTAGATTATAAGCCTAGAGCATGTGGTGGTGATTGGTGTTTTATGGTAGAGCTGGCTCGCACACAAGCTGAACAGGAGAAAGGGCTGATGTACCGTTCTTCTATGGAGGAACAAAGTGGGATGTTGTTTATCTTCCCAAAATCCGACTTCTATGATTTCCGAATGAAAAATACGCTCATACCATTAGATATGCTTTGGATCGATGATCAGCTGAATGTGGTCAAAATCATGACTGTTCCGCCATGTACAGCGGATCCATGTCCAGTCTATAAGCCGGAGATATTTGCAAAATACGTACTGGAGATCAATGCGGGAATGGCGGAAAAACATGGAATACAGGAATGAACGGTCATGAAATTCCAGAATATTAGATAATAGGAAAAAAAATTCTAAATTCTAAATTCTAAATTAAGTCTTCTAAATTTTAAATTCTAAATTTATTCTTTTGTTACCGCAGAGACAGAGATTAACATGAAAGGATGTGATATTCATCACCAGGAAAAGACAGTATCTCAGCCAGTGAGTATTTTGATTTTTTTATATCAAGCAATATCCAGGAGTCAAATACAATCAATTTTCCTGCCATATCACTATCAAATTGTCAAAAAAATCCGTCCTCAGACATATCATCAAAAGGGCAATCATAGAGCGTGTCCAACAGCATAATCTCGTGAAATATCCAATAAACGACGCTTTTTACAAGTTTTTCATTGTACTTTCCAAGGACCGCGTCCCGGAAATAGAGAAAAAAATTGCAAATTTTTCAAAAAAAGATACAATTAAGTATATCCAGGAAGAATTCGAAAAGGCATGGAAACGGCTCAACGACAAACTGTATAGCAAACGTTAGTACTTGTACTTTAGTTCTTTAGGTAACATTATGGCATTCATTCACAAGATTATTAAAGGCGGCTCTGATTTTTTCAAATCTATTAAATCTGACAACAAGAAACAATTGACTGAACTTGAGAAATTGGAAAAAGAGATCACACAATTCAAAGCTGAAGAGAAAAAACAGTGATATCAGCCTATACTCACCAATAGGACTTTTTTGAAATTTTGGATTATTGGTATGATTGTGATTTTTCTTGCGTATATCACGTTCCAATCCTTGAACATCATCTATCTTATATTTACCGCATATATAATATCTCTTGCATTGGAAGCTATCATCGATTTTTTCCAAAGAAAGCTTTCCCATAGAGGGATAGCGATTGTTATTGCATATTTTCTCCTGATTATATTGTTATTATGATGATTCGTATTCATTATACCGTTTGTGTTTGATCAGATAGCGAAAATCATGGATATTTTGGTCGCAAACATCTCTCATATCCAAGAATTATTGAAGACGCAATCCTTGACGGATATCATTACTAATGCCAATTGGATACCATGAGCTATTAAAAAAGCGTTTTTGCAGTCAGTTTCGGATCCTACAATTGTGTCTGGAATACAGTCAAAATTACAACAGAATATCACCCAACTCATCGATCTAGGAAAGACGTATGCGAGAGACATAGGAAATATAGCGATAGGTTTCGTCGGAAATTTCTTTTCGTTTATCGCGCAATCATCGATAGTGTTGACCTTAGCCATTCTCTTTTCTATCCAGAAAGATTCCGTAATGAAATTCATTTCAGGATTGTGAGGAGAAAAACAATATAAATTCATCTATATGAAACTCGAAAGGATATATAAGAAATTATGAATCTGGCTAAAAAGCCAGTTATTCCTTTGTCTGTTCATCGGAGGAATGATGTATTTGTGATTATGGATATTATCATGGTTTGGCGTCGATGTCCCTCAGAAATGAGCGCTTGCTATCATCGCTGGATTGACTGAATTGATCCCATATATAGGGCCATTCATTGGATGATTTGTCGCTGCTTTAGTAGCATGTATCAATGTCGGTGTCTATGCAGCGCTGCTGGTCATAGGTATAACTATCTTTATCCAATGGTTCGAAAATAATGTACTGATACCGGTTTTGATGCATAAGACATTAGGTGTGAATCCAGTGCTTATCTTCATTAGCATGATCATATGAGGAATAATTATGGGAGTAGTCGGGGTGCTTCTTGCCGTGCCTATAGCGGTGATCATCACACTTATCCTGGAAAAAACGCTTGAAGAATAAATTTCAGATTTAAAATATAAAATTCCAAATTTTATGAAAAAAAAAATCTTACGACGGTATTATAAGCTGCTGGGAAAGTTAGCTCATTCATATATTGAAAAACATAATCCACAGATAATCGGAATCAACGGCAGCGTAGGGAAAACCTCTTGTCGTATGATCATACATCAGACGCTGCAAAAGTTTTTTCCGAACAAAAAGATCTATACCTCGCCAAAGAATTTCAATGGAGAACTCGGACTTTCTCTCTCTATTTTCCAGATGGAAAAATGGGAACCGAATTTATTGAGCTTCATTATAACAGTAATTAAACTCACTCGAAAAAGATTTTTCTGACATAAACCCTACGATATCCTTTTATTGGAGTATTGAATCGATCGTCCCGGGGAGATGGACTTTCTTTTGACTATTGCAAGGCCGCAAATAGGTATTTTCACGGCCATAGACTCCGTGCATTCCGAACAGTTCGGTAATCCAGCCGAGATAGCGAGAGAGGAAGTGAAGATGCTCAAAAGCACGTTGGAAATATGATTCCTCAATGCTAATGACGTGTATGCTATGCAACTCAAGGATCAATTATACATCGATTATCTGACGTATCAGACGGAAGGTAACGATATCGCAGCTGATATCCATTTCAAAGACGAAAAATTCCTCTTGGCGGATTTTAGATGATGAATAGGCGTGCAATTCCATACATGGATCAAAGAGAAAAAATATAGCGTCAGCACGAATATTCTTAGCAAGGCGAACTATGGATATATAGGAGTGGCATTAGCTATCGCATGAATTCTGGATTACAAATACGCAAGAATGGAATCGAGAGCGGAAGATCCGATATTAAGGAACGGTTCTCATGATTTGCTTGAACTCAAATATCAATTACAGCCGGGAAGGCTTTCTATCTTCCACGGAATAGAGGATAGCGTCATCATAGATTCCACCTACAACGCTTCACCGCTCAGCGTAAGGAAGATCATCAACACGGCTCATAATATCAAGATGCAATTATTCCCGCAGAGAAAAATCGTCCTCGTGCTATGAGATATGAGAGAACTTTGAGATTTAACTGAACATGAACACAGAATGATTGCATGATATGTCTCACAAGTCGCTGACCGTGTGATATTAGTAGGGCAGTATATGACCGATTATTTAGCTGATGAATTAGAAAAAGTCGGATACGACAAAAAAAATATAGAGAAATTCTACGATGCTACTATCGCCGGCAAACATATCCAGAAGATGCTGAAAGAGGATAAGAGCGACTATATCGTCGTCTGTAAATGAAGTCAAAATACTATTTTCCTCGAAGAAGCCGTAAAGCATTTTCTCCTAAATCCGGAAGATCAGCAAGAGCTTACTAGACAGTCAGACCGGCGGTTAAGCAAGAAAAAGAAATATTTTGGATAGAAAATAGTTAGGCGACATCCACTTTCTTGGGATTGATATTTAATAAAAAATAAATATAAAAATAAAAAAAATTCTGAGTATAAATATTTAAAAATAAAAAAATGAAAAAAGAAAAAAACTGGCCCCTTTATCTCATGGGAGCAATTTCTGGTGCATGTTTTAGTGCATGTGCTTTTATTTACACATTTCACCTAACCAATGAATGGGCAGGACTTGTAATGTGTATTTGTGCTCCTTTATGGTTTTGTCTTGGTATTGCTTCATTTGGCGTGGCGTCGTTCATCAATAATAGCATATGTACTATTATCGGTGGAGTAATTGGTTGGCTCATTGGCTGCATTATAATCAGTCAATGGAGCTCATTTACTTTGGTAATAATCTTTTTCGTCATATTTATTGCTGTGATTTTTAGCAAAAAGATTAAACCATTATTTGGTACGTGCTAAACGTATGAATAAAAAGTTTAAATTAATGGGACGTATGCGCCCATTTTTTTATTGTTTCTTATATTGCAAAAGGAATATTATTCCTCTTCCTCCTCAGTTCATGAGGAGTTTTTTTATTGGAGTTTTCTGGTTAATACTGATTCTATCTCGTCTCATATCTTTTGGAGTATCTCATGCATAGCGAAGGTTCATCTTGATTTTTCCTCTGATTTCAAGGTTTTTTTGTCAGTGATCTCTTTCCGTTCCATATTTCTTCTTTTGATGAAAAGCTTTTTTGTGATTTCAGAAGTGAATAAGTTTTCCGGAGATACGATTTCACCTCATTTTCTTAATAGACTATTTATCTGTTCCAGGTCTTTCTTCAGATTGTCGTATTCTTTGCTTTCTTCTTTATACTGCATGATATTGATTACTTGCTTTCTTTTTTCTCTGTTCAACGGTTCTAATTTCAAAAATCTGAAATCTTCTCCTGTAAGATTTTCTTTTTTATCTTGTTCTTTGAGAAATGCTCCTGTTTTACTTTCTGTTTTCGGATTCTTGTATTTTTCTTTTCTTGCTATCAATTTATATAAAGGATAAGGGATATCGGTTGTTGCAGGAGAAATATTGAGTTGTTCCCTCAAATCAGGTACAAAAGCGATATCCTCAAAGGACAATTTGGAAAAATACGCGTCATTGTAGAATTCCGCTTTTTGTTGTGGAGACAATGTTTTGAGGTAATCAATAAGCTTTTTGACACCTCTATAATAGATGACGTCTTTTCTGTTTGCTCCAGGTTTGTCCCGAGCATAGTATCATTTTACTCTTTTGGTCCTTACTAATGCCATTTTTCATGCTTCTTTATCTTCTTTCCCCGAAAGCTTATAATATATTTTCAATAATTCAAAAGTATCCTTGAAATCGTAGTTTTCTCATATAAAGGTCGAAATATGTGGTATCTCAGGTTTGATAGGTATATCTTCTATGGTGTCATAATGAAGGAAATATTCGTTTAATGTAGTCATTCATTCCTCGATATTCTCATAGTTATCGCTAGCAAATCATAGTCTCTGTTTGGATTTTGCTCCTCTAACGATATGTCATCCTATTTCATGTTCGCTGATGGTTGCAAGACTGCTTTCTCATAAAGATTTTTTATCGCTAGGAAGCTTCAATTCCTGATTTTGAAAGCCTACTCAGAGATTAGTTTGTCCTGCTTTTATTTTTGATCATCGATCGGGAAGGTCGAAAAATTTCTGAATAGTATAATCAGATATGTTTTTGATGCTCGTCATTGGTAGATTTCCCTTCATTTCTATCTTTTTGCTTGCAGTGAAACTCATGGGTACTCTAGCATCCTTGAATGCGTCTAAAAAATTTTGGAATATAATAATCTCATGAGAAGAAAGCTTTTCTTTGCTTTTTTTAAACATTCCATCCAGGATAGAGACTATCTCATTTTTTTCTTCAGGAGTATCGGAAATTCTTGGTCAGTAGATGGTGCTTTGCAATGCTTCAATCCTTTTGATATTATCATCATAATCACCAAATATAGTAGGTAATCATAATTGTTTTGCTTTGGCTTTGTTTGACTTTATGCTTATTCATTTTTTTGTGAGACGGAGAGTATAACAATATTTTTCTGCTTCCAGAGGTGTAGAAAGCTCTATGATTTCAATGTTTTTTATCAATTTCTCTATTTTTCTCAAAAGAAGACTCTTTATGGCAGGAATTATTGTGGTATCGTCTTCTATATCTGATTTGATCTGAACTATCTGATTTTTGATCTTCTTGGTGTTTTCTATCTTGGCAATAATATCCTCTTTGCTGAGGTTTTGCATTCCCTTGATCTCATCTTCTGTTTTTTCTGCTCAGTTATTTTGGATATTAAAGAAACTATTCGAGATAGTGTTTATGATATTCCCTGTTTCGTCTATTTTTTGCTTATACTTCAAAACAGCACCTTGGATGCTGCTGAGGGATTTTGTTGTCTCTTCAAGATTTTTTGCATATTGTAGATGAGATTGTATTTTAGGCATATCAACAAAGGATAGGTAAAATAATCTCCCTATAAGTATATGCAGATAACAAAGAAAAAGCAAATTTCTTTATGAGTTGTTTGTATGCATGTATATATGCACTTGTTTCTGTAAAAAGGCATCAAAGTATGATTTGCCTGTATAAATAAATCCGCATTTTTGCAGTATTTTTTGCATGGGAATATTGTCTATCCTGGTGACTGATATAATAGTGTTTGATAGAGCGTTTTTAAAAAGTTTTTTTTGGATTGTTGAAGCTATCCCATGTCATCTATATGATGGATGGGTATAAAAAAATCAGCTTTCCAAACAGTCGCTGTCTATCCTTTTGGAAGATATAGGCAAATAACTTAATACGGTTTTGGATGGCTGTCTCAAACATCCAAATCATATTAACTGGTTTCATTTTTTACACATACAGAATAATCTTGCTGTGGCTAATCTTTTGAATAGCGTTTTTTTATTAATATCCTTTCTTGATAGAAGAAAGATAAATACACGGTCTAATTGCTGAAGATTCAGATGTCTCTGTGTCATATAGGTAAGCATTATTTTACGGTAAAATCATTAAAAACAAGACGTTCAACTATTTTTCCTATATTTTTTTTGACTATCAGAAAATCCTTGTCATTAAAAAACAAAAGATAATCCAATCTGGTGTCGTTACATTGATAGAATGGATAGAAAACGTTTCATTCTTTATATTTTATTACGTATTGAATATCCATGACTTGTATATCGAATGTTTTAGAAAAATATGTACGTAAAAATCTAGATAATGCATCTTTGAATGATTCTATTGTCGTAAATTTTTTATTGGTTTTCTTATAAAAACTTGTTCTCATTCACAAAATATTGGTATTGGTGTTTGATTCCTTCAGAATATAGAGTCATGGTGCTACCGTAGTAAATCATTGGAGTTTATCGTGGAGGATGAGATAAGGAAGATTCAACGCTTTTATACCCGTGGTATATGCCTTTTCTATAAATGTTTTTCTTTTGAATCCAAGTCTTGCTCATCGCTCTACAAAACCGATGGTATGTGTTGATGCATTAAACTTATATTCCAAATGGATGAATCACCTATAGTGCAGTTTGGTCAAGATATCTTGTATTTTGGAAAGGAATCTGAACTCTTCGTGAGTGATTTTTTCAAAGCTTTCGTTGTATCTTACAGGAATCAGAAAATTAAAAAGCTTAAGGTCTTTTTTGTATGTATGCAAGAAATCTTCTGATAATTGATTGCCAGTAGAGAGATCTTTCAGTGCCTTCTCCTTTATATATGCGAGAATATAGAGATTTTTCCCGTCATTATAGAAATCCACTGAATTCAATTCACCATAGAAATATTCTTCCAGAATATATGTATGTTTAGGTGAAAGTTTTTTTTTGATTGTGGTAAAATCTTTAGAATTTTCGACCAAAAATGTCATAAATGATGAAGATCCTGATTGCGGTTTTATGATGAATTTCTCTAATCATATTTTAGCAATATCTTGGTATCTTATCTGTTGCAGCTGATCAAAAGTATAATGCATGAATTGTTTTTTGCATGCAGATTGAATTATATGATTGATAGCGTTTTTGTCTTTAAAATATGGATATTTAACTTTGGTAGAAAATGTGTGATTGTAAATATCGATACTATGTTTAGCTAAAACATCTCAAAAGAAGAATGGAATAAGTGATGTTTTCCCCCTATCAAGTTTATAAATCGATTGTATTCATGCAATACTATCTTTGCATCCTACAACGGTTATCTTTCAATCTGTATAGTTTTTTTTGCATTGATCAGATAAAATGTATATTTTATCATACAATAATGTCTTGTATCGTTTAATATTTCTATCTGAAAGAATATCTTTCTTTAAAATTAGTCATAGTTTTTGTTCATTTCTACTAACTTTCATTGGGATATAAAATATTAAAATTTTTTTATTTCCATATCGGGTATCCTTTATAAGGGAATCATTAAAAAGCTCTATATAATTATAGAGAGATATCAAGGGAAAGCAAATTCAGTCATAATTACCTATATTTGCTGCTAACGAAAAAAACCACCGAAAGGTGGTTTTTAATAGAGTAATAAGTTTGCCTTATGCAGCGTCATCACCAGCGTCATCACCAGCGTCATCACCGGCATCATCATCGCCAGCATCATCGTCAGCATCACCAGCGTCATCACCGGCGTCATCATCGCCAGCATCATCGTCAGCATCACCAGCGTCATCACTGGCATCATCATCGCCAGCATCATCGTCAGCATCACCAGCGTCATCACCGGCATCATCATCGCCAGCATCATCGTCAGCGTTCATAGTAATAAGATCTTCTAGATCTAATAAATCATTTATAAGCATTGTACATAAGTAACAATATAAAGTTTACAGTTATATAAAACTGTGGTGGGCTTATATTTATTTTTTTAGGTAAATCAAGTTAAAATGCATTTTTGTTTATACCCATTATCTACCTATACATAGGGCAAATCTTCTATTTTTATCTTTCATTGATATAAAAGCTCTTTGTTGTTTCATTCAGCTATCCATTTTGTTACGTTATCCAGACCTTCTGCATATATTTTATTTTTGATAAAGATGTTTCCAACTGTCTGTTTTCAGGTATCCTGGATTCATCTTTTCATAGTAGCTGCTATCGTAAATATTTTTTTGAGGTTGCTGGTTATTCATAGTGTTTGTATATGATTTGCTATGTCCACGAAAGATTTTCATTGGCTATAATAAAGGAGGATATATTTATCATATATGCTTTTTTTCTCAAAATCAGGATACTGTTTCCTTTTGTATTCGTACATGTCATAGAGGGCCAATCCTTCTTCATCGGCAAAATAATGTGAAGTCCCATAGGCCAATATCTTCCATTCGCTTTTTTTGCCGTTTACATACCTCTTGTAATGGACTTGGATCTCGTGGATGAGATTGGAATGCAGGTTTTGTTCTCTTGTTTGCAGATTTTTTGAAAAAATTAGATGACAATGTTTTTCTCCAAATGTTATTAAAAACTTATTCATGCTGAAAGGAATAAGTTTTAGCTGAATAGCTGATATGTTTTCCTGCTTGAGATAGTCTTCTATAGAGCTGATGATTTCTTCGTTAGTGAGTTTCTTTCATCGTATCGTCGGATCAGGTTCTTTATAGGTTTGTTGGATATGTTCGGATTTGGCAATGATCTCGTCAGAAAAAGTTCAGAATAATAAGGTATTGTATTTTTCTATAGTGGGAAAATCCTGGTGTATATATGCCACCAAAAGCTGTGCTTTGTAGATATTTTCATCGATCTGTTCCTTAAAGAGATGATGGATAGTCAGAGTATATGTCTTCCCTTCGAAAAACTTGTTGTTCATATCATGCAATGCTTGGATGATAGCCAAAAGCTCTTCTTCTTTCGGAAAATTATAGGTGAATTGCGGATTATATTGACCGTTTTTTTGAATAAAGATAGCACATTCTTCCAGTAGGTTTGTAGGGGTAAGAATTTTTTGTAGATATGTTTTTTTTGCAATATCTATGAGAGAGTCATCCACGATATGCAGTTGTTCTTTTTCTTCCTGAATATTCATAGTCTTTATGTTTCTCTAGGTAAAATAACAATAAACATATAGCAAAAATATAGTAAAAATATAGCAAAAATCAATCTCTAGCTTACCTCGACCACCAAAAAAACAAGTAAAACACAGTTTTTTTTAGGATGCGAGAGTTATAGTTACCAAATAGTTATGAAATAAGGGGTTATTATGGTAGTAACTATAAAGAGCAGTTTTTTAATATTCAACTTGACTTTTCATAGAATATCAGTAAAGTCCGTGGTAAGAAACAAAAGTATTCACTAACGAAAATATAAACGCATATGAAAAAATTAATTTTTCTCGTTTTGGGAATTGTCTTGATTGTAGCTACCCATAGTTGCAAAAAAGACGGCCAGCCCCGATACATCAAAGTAGAAATACTGAAACAAACCGGGGAGAAAATAAAACAGATGGAAGACCTTATTGATCGTAACAGATCAACTTCAAATCCTTCAACGTATGATAGTCTTGCAAACTATTGCACCAATGAAGTAATGGTAGTGCTACTGCATGAATTGAAAGCAGACACCTTCCGCTCCGATCGTGGTGACATACCGCTAGTCATATCAAAATATGATGAATACTGGCGTGGAAAACATCCGAAACACCAATCAAAAGTATGGGACGGCATTGGTGTAGGCGTACAGATCGACGTCTACAGGGTATGCAAACGGTATTCTGACAAACTTCTCCTTCGCTTAAAAAACTACTGTTCAGGAATTGTTAATGGCCCTCCAGATTGGACTATGGGAGAAAGAGTTGATTGGATGGAATTAGAGATACAACATCTTTTCATCTTTGACCCTGACGAAACTGTCGTATGGCAGTATAAAGATGAACTAAATTATTATTTCAAAAATTTTGCAATTAATCCCAATAATAAAGCCAAATATAAAAAAGATGGCTTCCTGAACTTTGGTTGGGGTAATTAATCAGCAATTACAAAACATTACGGAGGCGAGTTATTACTCGCCTCTTTTTTTGTACTTTCAATTGCAATTTTTCTCTGAAACCGTACTTATGATATGACTTTATTTTTTTGTTTAGCGTTGATGCAATTGCATATCTATAATACGCTTACTCGTCAGAAAGAACTCTTCGTTCCATTGATGGATGATCCTAAGTATACAGGTCCTAAAAAAGATTTCGTAGGATTCTATTCATGTTGACCTACGGTATATAGTATGCCGCATTTCGGGAATGTAAGAGCATCGTTTACAGCTGACCTGATCAGGAATGTACTAAAGAATATCATGGGATACAAGACGATATCCATGACTAATTTTACTGATGTCTGACATCTGAGAGGGGATAGTGATGATGGAGAAGAAAAAATGGAAAAAGCAGCGAAGAAAGAATGAATGACTGCTCGGGACTTAGCAAAAAAATACGAAAAAATATTCAGGGATTTTTTCAAATGAATGCAGATAGATGATTTTGATATCATGCCGAGAGCTACTGAGCATATTGCCGAACAGATTGATCTCGTGAAAAAATTAGAAGCAAAATGATACACATATATCATACCAGGAGATGGGGTATATATGGATACCTCCAAAATCGATGATTATGGCAAACTTCTCTGACCTAATTACAAAAAACATTTGGAAGGCATCCAAGCAGGAGAGAGAATCGATTTATGATGAAAGAAAAATATCACCGATTTCGCATTGTGGAAATTCCATGTAGGTGAAGGCAAAAGGGATATGGAATGGGAAAGTCCGCGAGGTATGTGATTCCCAGGTCGGCACGCTGAATGTAGTGCAATGTCCAGCAAATATCTTTGAAATCAGTTTGATATCCATCATGGAGGATATGATTTGATCCCTATTCATCATACCAATGAGATAGCTCAATCTGAATGCGCTTTTGATGTCCATCCACGGGTCAAATACCGGATGCATCATCAATTCGTAAATATGAACGGCAAGAAGATGTCCAAATCTGATGGGAATATAGTTTCTCCGTACGAGGTATTGGAAAAATGATATGATTACCTGGATATCAGATATTTCTTCTTTACAACCCATTACCGCAGCTTTTTTGATTTCACCCGAAGCAGTATGGATGCAGCGAAACATGCCAGAGAAAATCTTATCAAAAAAATGCAGAAAATCTTTGATCCGCACGTCAAAGTGATCATGAATCGTGATATCATACTACCGTACGAAAAATTCAAAGAAGAGATAACCTCTAAATATGTATGAGATGCTCTGGAAGATATGATGGCAGCCTTGATGGATGATTTCAACACTCCACAGCTTATGGCAATTCTCAATCAATCACTCAATTCGGTAGATAAGATGGAAGAGGTGGATAAGAAAGAATTGTTTGTTGCATTGTACCGGCTGGAAAAGAATTTGCTCAAAGTCTGACTCTTTGATTGGATAGGTCAGGAAGAAAAAAAAGTTAAAATTCCATCTAAAATCATTCAGCTCGCTGATCAAAGACTTCAAGCCAAAAAAAACAAAGACTTCGTTTTATCTGATAAATTCAGAAACGAAATTATTTCACTATGACGAGAAATTAAGGATACTAAAGATTGATATGAATTGGTTAAAATATAATATCACAAAGTTTTTATTCATTAATTATCATATTATGAACACAAAAAAATTATTATTTCTTTCTGTTGCTATGTTTTCTTTATTGCTTGTAGCTGGATGCGGGACTAAGACAACCACCACAACACCTACAACCACCACAACAACTACAACCAATGCAACTACAACCAATGCTACCAGGGAACAATGTTTAGAACTGATGGCTTACGCATTCAAGGTTTCCCAACTTCAAGCGCTGTGAGATACTGCTGCTATGTGAACATGGGCTCAAAAGGCAAACGACCTCGAATTACAATTAAAGGCTAAAAATTTGGAATATGAACAGGCATGCAACAAATATCTTGCGAACACAAACATGAATGATATGAGTTTCTATAACGACGTCCAAAAACGCGTAAAGGAATTAAAGTAAAATCATTTACTCTTAAATATACTAATCGATGAAGGTATTGAATACTATTCATGAAGATTATCATATTCATAGTCTGAATTATTCTGATGGAATGAATACCATCGATGAGATAGTCCAGTATGCCTGAAAGATCGGCATGAAAAAAATCGCTATCACGGACCATAGTCAGGCTACTATAGATAAAGAAAAATTTTGCTTCAAAAGCTGGAGATCAAGTCTCAAAAGACGAAAGAACGTCCATAATGATGTAGAAGTGATTTTTGGTGTAGAATGAGATCTATTGGACGAGGAAGGAAATTGCTGCTTTGATATCCAGTGAAAAGAATCGGAATTTTGTATTCTTGTCTGTCATAAAGATATTTATCAATGAGATTGGAAAAACATAACGCAAGCATATATCAACGCTATCCACAAATATCATGATAAAATAAAATTCATCTGACATATCTATAAAAAGGACACTTCAGAATATCTAAATGTAGAGGCTGTCGCCAAGGTACTTAATCAATATCAGATTCCTATAGAACTAAACTGCTCTAATTTAGATACAGGCAGAGACGATATAGAAAAATTTAAAAAAATTCTTCCCTTGATAGAAGCAGGTGTTTACGTAAATAGTGATGCTCACACATTCTACGACTTTAGCAAGAGACAAGCAGGTTTTGATTTCCTCAAAGAACAAGGATATTTATCATAAATGATGTCATGAAAAACCGGAAATATTTCATCAAATGAATTTCCAGAAACGTCCTTATCCTTGGGTTAGTAAGCTTGCTTACTGATCTGAGTTCTCAGATGATATTTCCGTTGATACCGTTGTTCCTTACGAGCTTATGATCAGGAGCAACCATCATAGGAATCGTAGAAGGAGCGGCGGATACAACCGCATCGTTGTTGAAAGTGTTTTCGTGATATCTGTCAGATAAATTCAAAAAAAGAAAAATATTCGTCCTCATCGGCTATAGTTTTTCTACTATCACCAAACCGTTATTCGCTCTAGCAAAAACTTGGCCGGCAGTATTGGTCTTCAGAGTGATTGAAAGGATAGGAAAAGGGCTTAGGGACGCACCGAGAGACGCTTTAGTCGCCGATTATACAGAACCGCAATATATGTGAAAGGCTTATGGTATCCAGAGGGCAATGGATGGAACTTGATCAGTCTTGGGTGCAGTTTTGGCATTAGTATTATTCCCTTTGTTGGGATTCCAGAAAATGTTTCTGTTCGCGTTTTTGCCATGACTTTTGGCAGTTTTTGCAATCCTCTTTGTCAAAGAAGCGAAGAAAATGAAGCACGAAAATCATCGGAATTACGAACATGTTCATAAACATACCAAAGTGGAAGCTACGTCATTGATGACCTGATTGAAACTCTTGCCAAGGAACCTGAAACTTTTCATCCTCGTTTCAGCACTTTTCGGCTTAGTGAATTTCGGCTATGCGTTCTTGTTGCTTAAAGCCAAAAGCGTAGGAGCGACCGATGAAAGGGCTATCTTATATTATGTATTGTTTTATGGCGTGTATACGCTGGTTTCCACACCTATGGGAATCCTCTCTGATCGTTTCTGAAGAAAGACCATGCTCTGGATAGCGTACAGCTTGTTTTTATGCGTAACGTTATGATTAGCATTAGTCACTCAGATCTGACGGGTTATTTTCTTCTTCATACTTTTCGGACTATTATTCGCTATCGTAGACGGTACTGAAAGAGCTCTAGTAGTAGATCTTGCAGGAAAAGAATGGAAATGAACGGCTTTATGAGTATTTCATACCGCTATAGGAATCGTTTCATTGCCTGGCTGATATATTCTCTGAATGCTCTGGGACAAAATCTCTCCGGAAGCAACCTTCCTCTTCGCATTCGCTATCGGCATCATCATCATGCTCTTGTTTATGTTCGTAAATACTAAGAAACATTCGATTGTTATTGAAAACCAATAAAAAATATTTATGAATGTTAGTGAATAGTCGAACAAAAAATATGAATAAAAATTTATTTCTCTGAATATACAGTATACCATATGTACGATAAATTCATTTCATATGATGATATATTCGACTGACAAGACGACGTCACTGAAAGATTAGAAAAAAACCCAATCCATCCGGATCAAAATATATCTGAAGATCTTGTTGCACTTTTTGAAATAGCTGATATCTGTAATCAGATAGATAATTTTGTCGAAAAAAAAGAAAATGAACTTGATTCGCTGTATGATAAACTCCATTATTCATATAATGAGTTTGGTGAAAGGAATGATCATGAATATCGTCAAAAATGTTCCAAAGATATTCTGAAAAATTCAAAATGGAAGGAAGAAATCGATCTCGTAAAGGAAAAAGATAAGATAGACACACTTATGTATATAAAGCAGAAAGGGCTGATAGTTGATAAACTTAAATTCTTAAATGAGAATGATGTTCCTATTGTTTGTTTGTCGGCAGTAATCTGAGATGTCGATACCTGATATAATGATGATGAAGATCCTTGTGTTTTTGTCCTTCCGGAATATATTCTCAATGCTACGTGAAATATCCAATTGCCTGAAGAAGATGATGTATCATTGGAAATCAATATTGATCAAATCAAGGAAATCATCGTAGATGAGACTAAGTATACATTCCTTTTATAAATGAAAAAAGACGGATGCCTGTCCCGTACAAGCTACGGGAGTATCCGCCTTTACAAAATATTTTCTGAATATTATTCTTCTTTCTTCTTATAGATAATTGACGGATTCAGATTCACTGGAAATTCTTCCATATCGAAGACAATTTTGAAATTATTGTCAGCATTATTTACCGTAGAATCTATTTCACTGAATTCCTCGTTACCGAATATTCCTTGGATTTTTTTGAATCCATTAACTAATATAGGCGCTGAAAAGAGCGCTATGTTTTTTACGATATAGAGCAAAAATTGTAAGTCGGCAAGTGCTTCGCTTTTAGTTTCCTCGTTTTTATATTTACTCCATGGCTCGGTTATGGTCATATATTCATTCGCTCTTTGGACTAATTGATACCAATCATCAAGATATCATTTGATATCGGCTTTCTTCAGATACTGATCTTCTATTTTTGATCCATCTCGTCCGTCTTCAAAATAGTGAATAAGATTACTATTAGTATTTTCTTTGAAGACTTCTCGTTTTTGCTTATTGAATTTTCAGCTCGTTATGCCGTATTTCTTGCATAAGCTGGTTACTCTGTTAACTAAGTTTCCTCGTCCGCCGATCAGCATGCTTTCATATAAGTTCGCTAATCTTTCAACAGAAAAATCACCGTCAGCACCGATAGATACATCATATAATAAATTAAAAATCACTGCATCTCTATCGTAGTCGTCGACCATTTGTACCGGATCAACCACATTACCGAGTGATTTGCTCATCTTATGTCCGTCTACGGTAAAAAATCCAGTGACAAATTCTGTATCAGGTAATCTATATTCTACACTCATCAGCATTGCAGGCCAAAAAATAGCATGGAATCTTGCAATATCTTTTCCGAGAATATGAATAATCTGCGTATCGGCATCCCGGAATCCTTGCTCTCTGGAAACGGTGACATAATTGAACAACGCATCATATCGTACATAGCTTACTTGCTTAGGATCTCGAGGAAGCGGTATCCCGAATTTGTTGGTTTCTCTGGAGACGGAAAAATCTTCTAAACCACCGTTTACAAATGACTTCATTTCATTGAATCTATATTCAGGAAGTACAAATTCAGAATTTTTTTTGAAAAGATCTTCCATTTTTTTCTGATAGTTTTTGAGTTTGAAGAATCGGTTCTTTTCGGTGATCACATCTGGTTTCGTGAGATGGTCGGGGCAGACGAGTTCTCCGTCTTTGAGAATCAGATCCTTTTCTGTTTTGAATGCTTCGCATCCTACGCAATAATACCCTTTGTATTCGCCTTCATAGATATCTCATTT
>Ga0209777_10001444_pt1 | contig 34267 bp, 27 predicted proteins | sample FrelakmetHBP12HB_FD_187147 | JGI IMG/M metagenome (GOLD analysis project Ga0209777, IMG submission 187147) | Freshwater lake sediment microbial communities from the University of Notre Dame, USA, for methane emissions studies -HBP12 HB (SPAdes)... | ecosystem: Environmental > Aquatic >...
TACAATAACTGAGAAATTGGCGGAGTTTAGGGCCTGATCTACCCGGATCGGCTTTCTCGAATGCATCTGCAAATGCTTAATGTCGAGGCGGCCCAAACCCGCCAATAACAAAACCTTCAAAGTGCACAGCCAAACACGTCAGCGGCAAAAGTAATCTACAGAACTGTTTCTTCAAAGCCCTGCAAAACAAAAAGTTAGCGTAATGCCAAACATTGTAGAGCAAAACAGCGACCATCTGATAGAGCAATCTAAGCTTGTAGTTTTAGCTTGAGCATTATCCTGCACACGATACCCCGTCTGCGCCTGTACTCACAAGGAATAAACGATGGCAGCTTGACAGCTATGGATCTGGGAAGATTCGTGGCGAAACCAAAATAGAGATCAGGAATAGTCAGCTTCTGCTTTTTTGGCAGCTCTCCTGTTGATCGCTTGTAGAGATACAAATTGAAAATGACGCCTTTCTTTCTATTGCCCAAAGTGAAAAGTTTAGCCGGCTTCTTCTCATCATAGTATAACATGGCTTCTTTGACTGTGTCATGTTTAACGGCTGGTATGATAAAGTAGACCTCTAACCTCTTGAGAGTTTCTATGACGTCTATTGTGGAGAAGGTGCGGTCAAGCAGCATAATGCTAATGTGTATGCCATGTGCTTTTGTTTGAAAGATTAGTTTCTCAGCATCCTTTGCTTTCTCACTGAACTGGTTTACAGTACTAGAATAGTGTCAGTCGGTTTCCCGCTTCAACGATGTCGATGCTAGCGTATGTGTAGCCCCAGCTTGTTCCTTTCTCGGTAAACAGTAAAAGGCCTGATGATGCGGAAGTGATTTTTAAAAAAGGTTAAAAGAAGCCTTTTTGGAGATAGGCCAAACGTTTTGTGGTGATTTGGAGCTGATAATTGGTTTTCTTGACGAGAGCTCTTTGAGGTTGGATCCTTTCAGATGTCGTGTTTTTAACACTTCGGTGGTAAAATACAGTGAAGGGCAGGAGGAAGCGTTTATGGATATTGTTTGGGTTTTTAGCTCTTGACGGCAAAGACACTGTGATGGTCTCGGAGAGGGCGAAGGCGCCGGGTATGGCCGCGTTTTTGGAGTTTGTACGGGCAGAGAACGGCGACAAGCGGTTTATACTTGTAGTGTTGGATAACGTCAGGGGTCTTGTTGTGTCTTTGGTTTGGGAGAAGGCAAAAATGTTTGGCGTTACTGGGGTTTTTCTTTGGTTTTATTCTTCTGATTTTATGTCGATTGAGTTTGGGTGGAAAGATGTGAAACGTGAGCTTAGTGTTTACTTTAATTTTGGTGGGGCGTTTTGTTTGGTAAAGGAGATTGTGCTTTGTTTGTTTAGTTAAAGAAAATTTGGGTATGTGAGACATTGGATCAGTAGTTTCGTTTGCCCGCAAAGGCCGCGGCTTATCATCGGGATAAACATGTTCATTACAGCTAGAAGTTAATCAAATGACTATAAATATCGTGGATTGGCACGCTATCTTTATAAGTTATAAATTAACAGCAAAGGGTATTGAGCAAAAGCAAATCTTTCAAAGGGTTTGTTTGTGTTTAATTAAAATTATAGGAAAAGAAAAAAATGAAAAATCTAAAAAGTAAATCTTTGGCTATTTTGATTGCAGCAATCTTAACAATTTCTATGGGAGCTTCAATGACACTACTACCAAGTGCTAATGCACATACACCTGCATGGAAAATTCAACTCTTCGCTTTCATAACCGTTGCACCTGCCCCTGCAGGGCTCGGTCAAACTGTTACTCTCGGCTTCTGGCTCAATGAACCGCCAATGACAGCAGGCGGTCCGTATGGTGACAGATTCGGTCCTTTCACAGTAAACGTAATTAAGCCCGACGGAACCAATGAAACACTCGGACCATTTACATCTGACGATACAGGAGGAACCAGCGCTAGATACACGCCCTCACAACTTGGCGTATACCAATTCCAGATGACCTACCCAGGACAAACATTAAATGGCGGTCAATTTGGTTCAACAAGCATTAGCAATCCTAACTACCTTAATGACACTATTCTACCCGCTGTAAGCAACGTTGCAACCCTCACCGTACAACAGGAACCAGTGCCAGCTGTTTCAAATCCTGCACTTCCAACTAGCTATTGGCAAACCCCAATAAACGCAATGAACGTTAACAACTGGTATGCAATCGGTGGTCCTTACCTCAGCCTCTATACAGGCTATAGTGCAGGTAAAGGCGCCTCCAACTACAATACCACCACAAACTTCAACCCATACACCACAGCTCCACTCACATCTCACATCATGTGGACAAGACCAGTAGCATTCGGTGGCGTTATCGGCGGAGATGCAGGCGGAACAACCACCTACGGCAACTACTACTCAACCTCGCAGTACGAACGCAAATATGATCCAATAGTCATAAACGGCTACCTCTATTACACCCAATTCCCAGGAAGCTCAACTACCCCGACAGCCAACGTCTGCATTGACTTATACACTGGACAAACTGTATGGACTGACGACTCAACCAACTTTGGCGGTGGTTCTCCAGCGCAAATAGCTCTAACAGCAACTGGCTTAGTCACGCCTCTGGCATGTGGTCAAGTACTCGATTACGTATCACCCAACCAATATGGCGGAATAGCATACCTATGGACCCAAGGAGTCCTTTCTGGAATCCACAATACTGGAACAGAACTAAACATGTTTGACGCAATGACCGGAAAATACATCCTCAGCATCGTAAACGGCACAGGCTTTTCATATGGATTAACTACTGACGCAAGTGGCGACTTGATATCTTACTACACTAACACCACTGTTGGCACACAAACAATCTACGGCCAAATTCAGCCTGTCACAGGACCAGCACCCACAGTAGTCACCAATACTGCAGGTAATTCCCTACTCGAAACTTGGAACTCAACACAAGCCATTATGGTTGGCGCTGGCTGGTCAGCTGGATCGGCTTCAGGCTGGCAATGGAGACCCCCACAACTTGCGCAGATTCCATTTTCATACGGAATACAGTCAGCATGGCAACTACCAGGCACTGTTCCAGTTGGTGCATATGCAAACAATGCTACATTGCCAAACGCTTGGACAATCATGGGAGTTAACAGCGGCGTAGCTATCCTTTATTCAGCAGCTAACAACGGACTCACAAACTACTTCCAATCAGGATACACAATCTTTACAGGCTACGATATAAACACGGGAAACCAGCTATTCGTACAAAATACAACATTCATACCTTTCACTGCAGTCAACCTAGACAACTATGGCAACGTTGGCGACGGAGTCTTTACTACTATTATCAAAGAGACTGGTCAAGTTACCGCTTTCAGTGTTACCACAGGCAAGCAAGTATGGCAAACAACACTTACAGGCGATAACGGAGCACCTATCAACGCTTACGACACAGTCGGTGGCATTAAAGGAAACATCTACGGCAATAACTTCTACATCTTCGGCTTCGGCGGCGACATATGGTCAGTAAGCATGTCAGATGGCACAGTTAACTGGTACACAAACACAACCAAAATCACCGGTGACGCTGGCACTAACACCCCGTATGGCGTTTGGCCTATTTGGGTGCAAACCGGCATTGGCGGCGGCGGAGGACTAGTCTTCCTCGAAGAAGGACACGAGTATGCTCCACCATTGTTCCTTGGATCACAAATGCTGGCATTGAACACTACAACTGGGCAGTCAGTATGGAATATAGGTTCTTTCGACGTTGACTCAAACCCAGAACTAGCATACGGCATAATGACAACACTGAACGCCTACGATAACCAAATATACGCCTATGGGCAAGGACCCAGCTCAACTACAGTTAACGCACCTGAAATAGGCGTTACAACTGCCACGCCAATAACGATAACAGGCACAGTGATGGATGTCTCAGCAGGCGCAAAGCAAGAAGCAGTCGCAGCGAACTTCCCCAACGGTCTACCAGCAGTCTCTGACGCAAGCCAGAGCTCGTTTATGGAAGCTGCCTACATGCAACAACAAATTCCGCACAACGTAACCGGAGTTCCAGTTACCCTAAGCGTTATCGACTCTAACGGCAACTACAGAACCATCGGCACCACCACAAGCGACGGTACAGGCTCATACGGTCTCACTTGGACACCTGACATTTCAGGCTCTTACACCCTTATTGCGACATTCGCAGGGTCAGGAGCATACTACGGATCTACCGCTCAAACACACTTCTACGCCAGCGAACCAGCACCAACTGCATCACCAAATCCAACGGTTAGTTTCGCATCCACTCAAACAGACATACTGGGCATAGGAATCGCCATAATAATTGCAATAGCCATAGGTTTTGCCATAACAATCCTGGTGCTAAGAAAGCGACCATAAAAAACCTCGCAACCAAAAAATCATCTTTCCCTTTTTTTAGTCTTAAAAAGAATTAGACCTTAGGCGTTATTGTTTTTTGTAGATTTAGCTTGATTTTTGTTTTTTCCCAGGTTTTTTCAGGCAGTTAATGTTCCTGTTATCGAAAGTTTACAATGCCACAGACTATTTCCATCGCGATATCATAATGTTTAAGACGATTCCTAAACTCACCACCCCATATCAGAAACTTTCTCACCCCAAAATTCGCATGCTCCACAACTATCCGCTCCTTAGCAAACGCCTTGTTAACCGCTTTCTGCCCCGCCGAAAACTCCTCCCCCTTAACATCCCGCTTGCCCCTCCCCTGACTCTTCCTCTTGAAAGGCACCACAAAGTTCAGCCATAGAAAATCATTCTTCACTTCCTTGTAGCCAAGATCCCCTTCGCCAACAACTCTACCAGGTAAGTGGGGACGACAACGTTTAAACAAAGAGTAATCATGCATGCTACCCTTAACATGCATTGTCTGGTGGATAATCAAGCCATCTGCGTTTACAGTCAGCTGTGTCTTAACGGTGTGCCTTTTCTTCTTACCACTATAATGCGTTTTCCGCTTAAGCTTTTTTTGGCCTTGGAATCTGCTGCTCTGTTTCATCTAGAAAAGCTTTGAGTTCTGGGAACATCGCTTGGATTTCTTGGAGCGTTTGCAGCCGCCTGGCCTTGTCATGCGGCTTTTTTGGTGTGGGCAAAAAGTCTTTGAGGAGGGTTCAAGTTTTCTGATGTCTTTGAGTACGTTGCTTTGGTCGAGGTCGAATAGAAATCCTGTGAGCGTGGATGTTATGTATAGTCTGTAGTAGACCAGAAAAATGAGGAGTCTTTCTTGGAGATGCAGCTTGTAGGGGTGTCCGGCGTCTACTTTTCATTTTCTGTTCTCTATGGAGAGTCTCTTTGTTTCGTGCTCGATGTATTTGGCGTCCACTTTAGCGTAGAATGAATCGAATTCTGAAACCTCACGTCTTGTCAAGGATCTGAATATTGAAAGCTTTTTGGATAGTGGTTTGTAGTTGAGCAAGGTGCCCGCCGGCGGCGAGTTGGCTTAGAACAAATAAGCTATCCAACATTCGGGTTATCTTGGGTTAATATGGCGCATAGGTATAGCTTGCGGTCACGTTCTTTTTGTCTAAAACAAGTCTCACTTAATGGCTAACAAACCAATTGCGCCTAAGGTCCAGTATAGAAAAACCTTTTTGCCGAAAAAGGGCATTAAATAAAACAGGTTACAAAACAACTGGAAAAAAAACATACAGGAAAATATAACTAGTTAAAAAAGAAGTATTGTTAAGATAGCACATAAAAAAATTGTTTAAAAGCAAACGAGCCCCAAAGATCAAAGCAATCCAAACATCTTAGATTTATAAAAAACCTAGCAGAATACCTGCCGCGTTAGCGGCAGGATGAATGCGTCCATCACGTAGTTCTATTAGCTCTACTTGTCGATTTGTCTGTCACCACTGGATAAGGAGGTGATAGACCTGGAGAAAGCAAGATCGTGTGCTTACTAAGCCAACTGTCACCTTATCTGGGCCACTAAATACCGTCGTAAGGTTTTAGTGGGCTCAGTTGAGGTTAGGCTGGAGGAAGTTCTTAAAATGATTGCTGAGAACCATGGCTATGAGCTGCTGGCTGCTATTGTGCATCGTGGCGGCCGTGTGCATGTTTTTGTTTTGGCAAAGCTGACGGTGTGTATTCCTGGTATTGTTGCTGTTTTGAAGTCTAATTCGGCTAGATTGCTGTTTGGGGAGTTTATGCAAATTCGGCTGCGGCTTTGGGGTGGGTATTTGTGGTCTGAGGGCTATTGTGTTCGTGCTGTTGGCGTTGTGGCTAGTGCTAAAATCGAGGATACATCAACCGTTCCTAATTGGAGATGTTCGCTCCGGAAGGGGCGAGTAGTTCACTTTTTGGAGCCCATGCGAAATGTTCAGTTGCCGCGGGTTCAATCCGCACTACATTAAGTTTGTCTGTTCCCAATCGGTGTCAATTGTGGTTGTTTTGCAGGTTTATTTTCCGTCTTCCAAGCGCTAATGCCAGCACGATTACTGTGATTATGCCTGCTGCCGCGGCAATTATGTAGGTTGTTGGAATTTTCGAGCTTATTGCCGAGCCTGCGTTAATAGCGTAGACTTTGCCGTCCTGTGAGCCAACATAAACGACGTTGCCCACAACGTCAGGCGAGGAGCCCACATAGCCTCCAGTGGTGTAGTTCCAGATTTGAGCCCCATTAACAGTGTTCAAAGCATAAACCTTACTGTCTCCTGAACCAACGTAGACGATGCCGCCGACAACGTGAGGCGAAGAAACCACCGCACTTCCAGTAGAGTAATTCCAAATTTGAACTCCATTAACAGCATTCAAAGCATAAACCTTGCCATCCTCTGAACCAACATAAACAACGCCATCGAAAATAGTGGGGGAAGACTCTACAGAGTTTCCAGTAGAGTAATTCCAAATTTGAACTCCATTAACAGCATTCAAAGCATAAACCTTAGCGTTTTCCGTGCCCACGTAGACGATGCCGCCGACAACGTGAGGCGAAGAAACCACCGCACTTCCAGTAGAGTAATTCCAAATTTGAACTCCATTAGCAACGTTTAAAGCATAAACTTTGACGTCGCTTGAGCCTATGTAGACAACGCCGTCAACAACCTCAGGGGAAGAACGCACATAGTCTCCAGTTGTGTAGTTCCAGATTTGAGCTCCACTGGTAGCGTTTAAAGCATAAACCTTACTGTCATATGAGCCTATGTAGACTACTCCGTTGACAACGGCAGGTGACGATACGACAGGGCCGCCGGTACGGTAACTCCAGAGTTTGTTGCCGTTGGTAGCGTTTAAAGCATAAACCTTGTCGTCATATGAGCCTATGTAGACTACTCCGTTGACAACGGTAGGAGAAGAAAAAACCGCACTTCCAGTAGAGTAATTCCAAATTTGAACTCCATTAACAGCATTCAAAGCATAAACCTTGCCATCCTCTGAACCAACATAAACAACGCCATCGAAAATAGTGGGGGAAGACTCTACAGAGTTTCCAGTAGAGTAATTCCAAATTTGAACCCGGCTCGAGCTTGTTGAAGGGCTTGCTGTGGGCGATGAGCTAAAGGATGGTGTTGGAGTTGGTGTTTTTGTTGGGGGTGGAGTAGGCGAATTTGATGGGGGAAAGGTGTTTGTCGGTATGGTTACTTCTAGTCCGCCGCTACTTCCAGGTGAAACTATGGTAGTACTCATGGTTATTGAAATAATCATTGCTATCCACATGTTGCCGTTTTCTTCAGGGATAACTAGACGTAGATTTTCAGACAGCAAGACACCATTTAGTTGGTATGCGATGATTACATCCGGTTGTAGGGCGTCCTGTATTTGGAGACTTACTGCGTATCCGTCTTGAGCTAAAAAATTAATTGAAGCGACTGTGGGGCCCAGTCCAGATTGCTGTAGTAAATAAGTAAGACTTACGCCCCCCCAGTTGCCATTAGTTACCAGACTGCCGTAACAATACTCTGAAGCGACTACTGTAGTTTGAGGCATTGCAAAAAGTTGATCATAACTATAGGTAACAGTGTCATTTGAGAGATTAGATACCTGTAAGTTCCCTATTGTTTGGGCTGAAACTCTTCCTACCGGCATTATTATCAGCAATCCAATGAGTGCCAAGAAAAGACAAGATTGGAAAAGTTTCTTTTTCATAAAAATTTTTCCAGCTTTAATGTTATTATTGGGTGCTGCTCTCACTAATTCTTTTCGGACCCAACGGTCCCCATTTTGAATATACTGGATTACAATATCGACCGGTTTTCGAGAAAGCTGCAATTTTAGTTCATGAACTTAAACATCGTAAGCAAGCCCGAAAAAATAAAATAATAGACCTTAGGAGCTATTCCGCTTGGCAGATTTGCCCTTGCTTTCTGTCTTCCCCTTAAGCTTTCTCAGGTGATTAAAGATCCTAGTATTAGGAAGCTTATCAGCCCGGACACGATATCGGTCATGACATCATAACGTTTTGGGCGATTCCTAAATTCACCACCCCAAATCAGGAACTTTTTCACCCCAAAATTTGTATGTTCCACAACTATCCGCTCTTTAGCCAGCGCTTTATTGAAGGCTTTCTGCTCCAATGAGAGCTCCGTTGCCTTCACGCCCCGTTTGCCTCTTCCTGAACCTTTCCTCTTGAAAGGCACCCCAAAATTCAGCCGCACAAAATCCTTCCTAACCCCCAAATAACCAAGATCTCCCTCAACATTAATCTTATAGGACAAATGTGGATGACACCGTTTAAACAAAGAATAGTCGTGCATGTTGCCTTAACATGCATATTGTTAAGACAGCACATAAAAAAATGGTTTAAAAGAAAACGAGGCCCAAAGACCAAAGCAACCCAAACATCTTAGATTTATTTTTTTATAGTCATTTTTTTCCCAGACATTTCCTTAAACTTTTATTATAAAAAATGCTCATTTTTAGAAAGTATCTGTGCACTCGGCGATTTCTTCTCCAAAGATTTATGGTACAGGCTGATTTTTTAGGCGCATTCCGGCTCTATGTGAACAGTTACGACGGCGTTCGCAAAGTGCTCTTTGGTTTCTTTCTCAACCTGAGAAGCAATTTTGTGAGCGTCCTTAATCTGAATTTGCTTGGTGAAACAGCAGTCAATGTTTATGTATCTCTTCCCCCCTGCAGCGTAAGTTACCACGCGTCTGATGCGCAGGTTACCTGCAATGCTTTTGGCAACATCGTTCACTACATTCCGCAACTGTACCTCATTTACTTCCGCTGCTGGAATGGCAACCCCTGCAGGTTCAACGTGTACAGTGACGTTTTCAAGCGACTTGATCTCAGCCTGCATCCTTCGTTCAATGGATTCAGCTATTTTATGCGCTTCTTCAACTGAAAGTTCAGGGTTAACATAAGCATGCAACGTAATGTACAGCTTGCCGCCAACAAATATCGTGGAGATATCATGGACTTCTTTCACGCCGTCAACAATTGCCAATTTTTCGACTATCTGATCCATTTTTCTTTCTTTGTCGGATGGTTCAATGTGGATCGTGGCGTCCACATTGCCAAAGCTGTCTTTTAAGCAAGCCTCAATTTTTGAGGCTAAGGAATGTGCATCTTGCAAACTCATAAGGCTTGGAACTTGGACAGAAGCGTCAACGAAGATTTTTGAACTTACTTTGCGGACTTTTAAGTTCTCAGTTTTAACTACGCCTTCGCACGAGAGAATAACTTTTCTTGTTTTCTCTACCAAATCCTTTGAGGCGGTGTCGCTTAGTTCCATCACACTGAATTTAACTAGTTTAAAGCTCAAATATGTAAGCATGGCTCCGAGGAATATGGAAGCCAAAGCGTCGCCGTAAGCAAAGCCCAATATGGCTAAGCCAAAACCTACGAGCGTTAACAGCGTGGAACTTAAATCTGAAACAGCATCGTAGAAACCCACCTTCATGGATGTGCTTTGTACATTCTGAAACTTTTTGAAAACGGTAACTCTCAGTGAGGCAATGAAAAGCGCGTAGCCTATCGCGATGAAGCCCGCATACTCTACACTTGTATTAAGGTGCGGTGGGCTTATGATTCGCATCGCGGCTTCGTAGAAAATCAGCAATGCAACTGCAATTAAGACTATGCCGCCGATTAATCCGCCTATTGTTTCAAACTTTTCGTGGCCGTATGTGTGTTCTTCATCTGCTGGTTTCATTGCCGCTCGAACAGCAAAGAACAGCATTATGCTTGTCACGGCATCCAGCAAGGCGTGGAGGCCGTCGCTCATTATCGCTAAACTGTTAACTAATGCGCCTACTGTAACTTCAACTATTACTACGCTGAATATTGCAATAGCGGAAATCTTTAGGGCTTTAAGCTTGGTTTCTCCTTCGAGAAGGCTCTGCATTGTACTTGTCTAACTATGCTCATTGCAAGGGCGATTTAAGAATTGTGGGCTGCAGGAGCTCAATTGACTTTAAGAAACCGTTTTCGCTGGCTTTCTAATTTAAATAATTCTTAACCGATTTTTACTCCAATGAAGTTGTCAACGCTTTTCCGTGGCAACTCAGCTGTGTTATGAGGTAACTTTTTACCCATCACTGTAAGCTGGATAATAATGTTCGCCGCACAGCCCATCCCTGACACCTATGCAATCCTCTTTTACATCCATTTAGACGCCGACAATTTTTTAATCTCAATTATCGGTTTTGCTGGCTCCCTCATCTTTTAGCAGCAAAACAAACAGGTTATGGAGTGCCAACTTAACTTCGGGATCGCTGTAGAGACGCTCAATGTACTTGTAACTGACATCAACCCCAAAAAGCGGTTGAAAACATCCTAATGCATCCTCCACTCCCTGATTAGGACTTGGCTAGGAACCTTACCAGCACAAACAAATTCACTTTCTTTTCTAAATCAAGTTTTGGCGGCCTGCCCCTTTTCTGTTCTTCTTTATTTATGGTTAAAACCTCTTCATGGATATATTCTGGGAGGCGGTGGAGATGCTCTTTAACTTGGATTCTTTTGTGTTCCCATTCGGTGTAGGGATAGGTGCATTTTCTGTCCTTGAAGATGTTTTCTGTGTTTCGTCAAGAACTTGAAGTAGTTCTTTAGCGCTTTTAACCATGAGTTTCATGGAGAAAAGATTGGTGACAAGCTAGTTATAAGGGTATCATACTCTTTTTTTGTCAGATTCTAGATTCCGAAAAAGACATCTTTGCCTTGATCTGCAATTAGCTTAATTATCAAAGCACTGCGGGCTTTTGTTCCAAAGCTGGATTGGTACGCTATCTTTATAAGTTGTAAACTAACAGCCAAGGGTATTGAGCATAGGCAAATCTTTCAAGGGGTTTGTTTGTGTTTAATTAAAATTATAGGAAGAGAAAAAAACATGAAGAATCTAAAAAGTAAATCTATGGCTATTTTGATTGCAGCAATCTTAACAATTTCTATGGGAGCTTCAATGATGCTATTACCAAGTGCTAATGCACATACACCAGCATGGATAATTACTTCCTACGCTTATCTCACCGTTAACCCTAGCCCTGTAGGTGTTGGTCAACCAGTAGGCGTTTATATGTGGGTTGATCACGCTATGTCAGGCGCATCTGAAGTACCAGGCGCAGGTAATGATGTTCGACGACACAACTACCAGCTAACCACTACGGCTCCTGACGGAACAGTCTCAACCCAGACTTGGGCAGTTGTTAATGACCCAACAGGCATTCAATCATATTATTTCACACCTACTCAAGTCGGCAACTACACACTCGTATTCTACTATCCTTCACAAAACTACACTTTTAGCGGTGCTTATAATGGTGACATGTACACAGCCTCAACCGCCAGCCCAAAAGTCTTAGTCGTACAGCAAGATCCAATTCCAACACAAACTAACCCTGCACTTCCAACTGCTTACTGGACATATCCAATATTCGGTGAAAACTATAACTGGTACTCAGTAGCCTCAAACTGGCTTGGAACACCCTACATCGTTGCGTTTGCCAGCCATACAGGCCAAGTTCAACCCTATGGTTCGGCACCAAACACTTCCCACATGATGTGGACTCAACCAATCCAGTGGGGAGGAGTAGTAGGCGGAAACGAAACTAGCATCACAGGTGAAGCATACTATCAAGGCGGCTCATACAACACTCGATTCGCCAGTGCAATTATCATGCAAGGAACCTTGTTCTTCGCGTTGCCCTTTGGTGAATCAGGCAGCGGCGGAAACTATGTTGCATGGGATTTAAAGACTGGACAACAACAATGGAGCATTAACACATCCGCAACGGGCGTCTCTCTTGTACCATCATTTGGCTATCTACCCTCGATGGACCAACCAAACCAACACGGAATTCTACCTAACGGCGCGTTGGTTGCATCTACCACAGTTACAGGCTTAGGCACAGTTTGGCGATTCTATGATCCAATGACAGGCGTCCTTACACCAATGAACGTAACCAACGTTCCAGCTGGCACTAACGTTGCAGGCCCAATGGGCGAATACCTAAAGCTAGCCCTAACCAACTATGGAACAAGCACAGCTCCCAAGTATATGCTATCGCAATGGAACTCAACTAATGTCTTCGGCGTATACGCAGGCACAGGCACAAGCTACTGGTATACAGGAACAGTAAACGCAAGCGCAGCAACTGCTTACGACTGGAACGTCTCGGTCAACCTCGGTCCAGGCACCTGGACTATGAGTACAAGTCTAATCGATTATGGCAACATAATGCTTTTGACTCAGGGAAGCTTCGGAAGTAGAGCAGGAGTCACTGATCCAGCGAACATTACAGCCATGAGCCTAAAGCCAGGTTCAATTGGAAACGTCCTATGGACACAATCCTATCCGATAGCACCAGGCAACAACACACGAGTTCTTAGCGCATGGGATCCAGACAACGGAGTCTTTATCTTCTGGGACCAAGAGGCTATGGATCACTACGGCTTCAGTCTATCTACCGGAAAACAACTATGGGGTCCAGTGACCGTCCCAACTGCCCCTAACACTGACTGGAACTACATGGGAGACAGCGCCAGTCAAGAAAACATACTCAACGGCAATCTTTACTGGGCAGGCTACATGGGCTTTGTCTACTGCTTTGACGACCAAACTGGAAACCTAAAATGGACTTTCGGTAACGGCGGCGAAGGCAACAGTACCTATGCTCCATGGTTACCCTATGGCTACACACCAATGTTCATCAGTTGTATTGCAGACGGAAAAATCTACCTAAGCAGCAGTGAACACTCACCAAACAGTCCACTCTACGCCAACTATGACGAACGATGCATCAACGCAACCACAGGACTAGAAATATGGGCTATGCCATGCTTCGGCAACCTAATGTACGGTGGATACACCCCAATTGCCAGCGGCTACTTAGTAGCAGACAACACCTATGACCAGCAAATCGACTGCTTCGGCCAAGGACCCAGCGCTCTAACTGTTACCGCACCTGATACAGCTGCTCCGTTAGGATCAACTGTAGTTATAAGAGGTACAGTTACTGACGTTTCTGCTGGCACAAAGCAAGATCAACAAGTAGCTGACTTTCCAAATGGTGTACCCTGTGTATCTGACGCAAGCATGGATTCATGGATGCAATATGTTTACATGCAACAGCCACGGCCCAACAACGCAACTGGAGTTTCAGTAACAATCAGCGTTATCGACTCTAACGGCAACCAAAGACCCATCGGCACCACCACAAGCGATTCCAGCGGCATGTTCACTTATGCTTGGACACCAGACATCACAGGCTCATACACAGTCATCGCAACTTTCGCCGGCTCAAACGCATACTACCCATCATCTGCAGAAACATCATTCTATACTACGGCAGCACCAGCAACAGCATCGCCACAACCAACTCAAGCACCACCGATGTCTGATCTATACTTCGTACCCGCAATCGCCGGTCTATTCGTTGCAATCATCGTAGTCGGCGCTTTAATGGCAATCCTGTTGCTTAGAAAACGGCCATAAAAACGCAAAACAAAATAAAACAACAATCTTTCCCCTTTTTTAGTCTATAAAAAGCATTGGAGAAAAGATAGGGTTGAGAAGGCTCTGGTTAAAATAAGATTGAGAGCAGTCATCGTGATAGCGCATTTGCATTTTCTTCTCTTTAAAGAATGTTCCAGAGCTTCACAAACCTCGCAAGCGGTCAAACAGGTTAGAAGCTCCTTCGCTTTATTAAACAAACACTTTTTTTAACCAATTTTTCTAAAATGCTAAAAAACTAAAATCGATATGCATTTAGGTTTGAAAACAAGTAATACAGGAACAACTGCTGCTCCACGTCTTTGTACTTGGTTTGCACCTGGGTTTTTTTGGGTTTAGCGTTCACTCATTTTGCCCCTGAGTTTGGAGAGAACGTTGTCTTCGACCCATTTTTCGCCCTGAATAGTAAGTTTGAACTCGGGCTTGTTGGGGTCGGGTTTGAAGATTTGGCCGCGTTTAGTCATCTCGTTGAGCCTTGCTGGAACCATGCTTTTGATTCCGCTGGATTCCAAAAGCTTCTGGACTTGGGCGGCGGTGTTTTTTCGTTCATCCGAAGCGTACAGCACCAAGCCGACTGCTTCGTAGTGGGTGAGGTTCTCGCGCGTTACGATGACTGGACCTTCGGTTGTGGGTTCAATTATGCCTTTTAGTTGCGCTCCCGAAGGCGTCAACCTGTTAGAAACAAAATCGGAGAGCTTCTCAACAAAGTTCTCCGGAATGGTTTCGAGCATGTTCATTATTTCTTGTGGGCTTTCGCCTTCGATTACGACTTCTCCGAAACCAGTTTTGATGTGTGCTTCAATACGTTTCATGGGCTTAAGCCTCGTTACTGCTATAAGCTACGTTTAGGCTTTTTAGGATTTGCGGCTCAGCGCTGTTTTTAAGGGAAAACGGGACTATTTTAGCCGTTCCCTCAAGAGTTTGCCTACCAATTCAGGATTGGCTTTTCCGCGGACTTCTTTCATTGTGGCGCCCATGAGCATGCTGAAGCCGTTCTTGCCCAGTTTGTCGACTGATGCTTTGTTGCCGGAGATCACACGTTCAATGATAAGCAATAAATCATTTTCCGTGAACATCTTCAAGCCCAAAGCCTCAACGGCATCCTGAACGGTTTTGCCCTCGTTCTTGGACAGCCAGCTGAACACGTCGGCGATGGCTTCTTTTGTGAGTTCTCCTGAGCCGACGGCTTTGAAGATGCTTTTGATTTGGCCGTCCGAAACGTTGTTGAGCTGTATGCCTTCGCGTTTCAGCGCTTTTGTCGTTTCCGTTAAAAACGCCGCCACCGTAGAAGCACCAACACCACTCTCTTTCGCGGTCACCTCAAAGAGACTGCCGTATTCCGAATCGACCAGTTGCTTACCCAGCTTCTCGTTCAAGCCGTACTGGATGATGAGGCGTGCGAGCTTCTTTTCGGCTGGTTCAGGCAGGTTCGACTGGACTTTTTTCACTAATTCCTCTGTTATCATTTGGGGCGGGATGTCGGTTTCGGGGTACATACGTGCTGCACCTGGCCGCGGACGCATGTAACGTGTTGTTCCGTCGTCTTTGGCGGTGCGCGTTTCAGCTGGGACATGAGTCACGGCTTCCTGCGCACGCTCCACAACCGCTTTCAACGCATCCAAAACGTTCTCAGCAGTATCAGCCACAAAAACCACGGCATCGCCCTCAGTAGCGCCGACTGCTTTGCGTACCGCCTCGACTTCTTCGGGGGTTATGCCGTAGTTTGGCATTTCGTCGGTGTGGAATATTCCGCCGACTCTGCCCCAGAACTTTGCCCTGTCGGAGAGTTCGGTGCCCAAGCGGAAATTAGGCATAAGTTCTCGCCCAAGTAGCCCAGCGAAGCCTGGAAGTTTGACCGCCATGGCTTTCTGGTTTTTGTCGATTGCTTTGCGGATTACTTTGCATTTAGTTTCCTTGAAGACGCTTGCTACATCTACGAAATCCTGTTTGAGCGCCTCAGCTTTTACTCCTTTTTTGGCGAGGTCTTCTTTGATGCCGATTAACCCGAGTTGCCGCTGGATCTCATATTCAACAACTGTGGATATCAATTCGAGTTCTTGGACGCCTTTTATCTCGATGAGTGCACCGTTGGGTAATGACACATTCAAATCCTGTCGAATCGTGCCTAAGCCGCGCATAACATTGCCCGTGTCACGCAGAATCCGTCCGATTGCGAATGCGACTTCCTGCGCTTCCATGGGAGAATAGATAACGGGAGCAGTGGCGACTTCGATTAGCGGGATTCCTAAGCGGTCGATGCGGTAGCGGATGGTTTTGCCCTCGTCTTGGGTTCCTGTTTTTCGTGCAGCATCCTCTTCGAGGCTTGATGCCTGCATGGGAATTATTTTTTCGCCGACCTTAATCCAGCCATCCAACGCGATGATGCAGGTTCGCTGGAAACCCGTAGTGTTCGAGCCGTCGATGACGGTTTTGCGCATAACATGCACTTCATCAACAGGCTGCATATTCATCATCAGTGAAGCCGTCAAAACAACTTCCACAGCATCCAAGTTTATGTGGTGCGGCGGTTCCTCATCCATCTCGACGAGGCAGGAGCTCTTGCGGCTGGCTTCGTAGAGGATTTTTACACCCTTCTGGAACTCGAAGAACGCGGCGGGGTCGATTTGTCCCAGTTCGCTCTGGGTTGGTCTGAGTCTGCGAAGGAAAGTGATTTCGGGTTCTTCTTTGAAGAGTTCGGGTGGGCAGTTGCAGAAGAGTTTGGAGTTGACGTTTAGTTGCTGGTGGATTTCTAAGCCCACTTTTAAGCCAACTTTAGCGTAGTCGATTGCCATTTTATTGTTCCCCTTCAACGATTTTTTCCTGCGGAAACGTTCGCGGCGAATATTCGCCTGCAACGTTAGTTTTCAACAGCGTCTTGGCTTCTTCAACGTCGCCGGTTTGCCCAAGAACCCACATGAGTTTAACGAGCCCTGTCTCAGGGAACATGTCATCGAGCGGCACAACGCCAAACGACAGCAAATCGCGCCCTGTATCGTACACGTTCATGTTTACGCGTCCCCATATGCACTGGGAAGCCAACGCAACCACCACGCCCTTATCCACTGCGTTCTTGATTGCGTCAAAACAGAATTTGCTCACGTGCCCTAAACCTGAGCCTTCCAGCAGAATGCCCTTCACGCCTTTTTCAACGTAGAAGTCGATAACTGCTGGGTCGAGTCCGGGATAGAACTTTACCAATGCGACTTTTTCGCTAAAGTTGGGTTTTAGAACGAGATTTCTCTTGGCATCGCGGCGTTGGTACTGGTCGGTTTCCATGGTTACTTGCAAGTTTTTGACTTTTGCGATCGGGAATCCGTTGATGGCTTTGAACGTGTCTCTGCGGCTGGTGTGGCATTTACGGACCTTTGTGCCTCTATGCACCACCGTGGCGATGTCGGAGACGCTTTCGTGCATGGCTAATCCGACTTCGGCGAAGGGTGCTTCTCCAGCGGCTTTCACTGCGCCGATGAGGTTGGTTGCGGCGTCGCTGCTGGGGCGGTCAGAAGAACGCTGTGCGCCGACAACTATGACTGGAACGGGCAGATTCTGCAGCGCAAAACTCAAAGCTGCCGAGGTGTACGCCATCGTGTCCGTACCGTGAGCAATCACCACTCCATCCACGCCCTGCTCGATGCGTTTGGCAATGGTTTCTGCCAGTTCAGTCCAGTGTTTCTGGGTTATGTTCTCGCTGTATAAACTGAAAACGATCTCTGTGTCAACCCGGGCAACATCTGCAAGCTCGGGGACGACGCCGTACAGGTCGCTGGCTGAAATCGCGGAGCGCACGGCGCCTGTTCGGTAGTCCACTCGGCTGGCGATTGTGCCGCCTGTGCTCATGATGACTACGTGGGGTAGGGCTGGGTTCTGCTTGGGGATTGGCGGCGAAGCGAAAGCAGGTTTAGTTCCTTTTCCAACCCGCTCTATTTTACTGTCTTTTCTTACGTTGATGCCGACGTTGTAGCCGCTCTTCATCTTAACGATGACAATTGTGCCCTCGCCCAGTTCAGCGCGGGGGATAAGGATGCCCTCGTAAACCTTCCCTTTAGCGATAACCCTGATGATGTCGCCGATATCGCAGTTCGCCTGTTTAAGCTGGCGCAACGCCTCGCCCTTGTAACCTGAATTTTCAATTTGACTCATGCACTATTTCTCCAAGCTTTTTGAAACGTAAACTCCATCATGCTCGTACCCGAAACGCATGTAATACCTTCTTGTTCCTAACGCACTGATAACTAAAAGCTTTTTCAAACCCAACTCTTCGCCGGCTAAGCGTTCGGCTTCTTTTAAGAGGATTTGTCCATAGCCTTTATGCTGTGTTGCGCCTTCGATGTGTTTTCCGACGGGAACAAGCTGCCCGTAAACGTGGAGTTCACGCACGATAGCGGATGGGACAGTGGTGATTTCTGGTTTGTGCGCTTTTGTTGAAGGAACACGCATGCGAAGGTAGCCCAGCAGGACGTCGTTTTCCGGGTCTTCCGCTGAAATGAAAAATTCCTGTCCTTCCGAGGCTTCGTAGTGTCGGGTTAGGATTTTAATTTTTTCCAGGTCAGGTTTCACTTGGTCAACTGCTAATCGATGTCCTACTTCGCGGCATCGGATACATTGACATCGGCTGCCCTGCGCTTTGAGTTTAGTTTGGACTAGCTCCCGCAAATCGCTCTTTTTTACGCCTGCCAAGATGAGTCTTGCTGGGATGTCGCGTTGCACACGCATCAGCCTTACCCATGGCGGAATGGTTTTCTTAATTTCAGCTATGAGGTTTGCGGCTTCTTCAGTTGTATAAGGTTCGAAGGTGCCGTTTTGGTACCATTCGTAGGCTTTGGTGCCAGCGATGGTTAAGCAGGGATAGATTTTTATCATGTCAGGTTTGAAGTCTGAATCCGTGAAGATGTGTTTGAAGGCGTCGAGGTCTTTTTGGTGGTTGGAACCTGGCATTCCCGGCATCATGTGGTAAACGATTTTTAATCCAGCGTCCTTGGCTATCCGCGTTGCCTCAACCACATCGGCGACGGTGTGGGTTCTGCCGACAAGCCTATAGATGTCGTCGTTGGGGTTCTGTACTCCAAGTTCAATACGCGTCACACCCATGTCAAGCATTGCGTCGATGTGGGGCTGTTTTGCCCAGTCGGGGCGCGTTTCGACGGTTATGCCGACGTTGCGGGTTTTGCTGATTTCAGCGTTCGCCTTGGCTTCTTCCAAGTTTACGGAGGTTTTACCCGTTAAGGCGTCGAGGCAGCGTTGGATAAACCATGTCTGGTATTCCGCTGGGGTAGCTGGGAAGGTTCCGCCCATGATGATTAACTCGACTTTGTCGACTTTGTGTCCTATGGCTGTGAGCTGGCGGATGCGGCTTTTAACCTGTTCATAAGGGTCGAAGCTGTTTTGTTTTCCACGCAGGGCTGCTGGTTCGTAGCCCGTGTAGCTTTGCGGGCTGCCTTGGGTTGGTCCGCCTGGGCAGTAAGCGCAGGGTTCAGGCTGCGGACATGGATAGGGCTTTGTCATGACGGCGATTACTGTCACGCCCGAGATGGCGCGAGTTGCTTTTCTCCGAATTATGGGTAAAAGCTTTTTTGCTTCCATGGGCGTTAGGACGCTTATTAAATCCGCGTTAGCTGGAACTGCTTCCAAATGGTACTTTGCGGAGACCTTAATTTTTAGACGATTAACATCCTCATGAGTAGGTGAGAGCATAGAAAGTAAGGTAGTGATTATTTCTCTAAGGGCAACTTGGTTGTTCAAACGGAAAGTACCAGAAATAAGGTTAAGACTACAAATAAATAAACTACACTAACTTAAAATGAAAATTCAACTTGAAATAAGCGTTCTGCTTAGACCCAGTTTTGCCCGGCTTTTCTTTGCAGAATCACACGTTTTTCATAGTTGCGTCTGTTTCTGGTTTTTGGGCTTGGAGCAGTTTTCTCTTGTGCAACGATTTTTGGCGTTTGCGACCTTACTTTTCCAGCTTTCGATAAGCTTCCGTGAGTTGGCATATTTCACACCTTTGGCAAAGTAAGCATGGATGCTGCACTTAAACCTTTACCCGCCTACAGTAGTTCCGAATGTGTTTAAAACAGTTAATGTTTTAACACAAACCATACTCCAACCGCAAATTGACAAGAGCAGCGATTAGAGTATAGTTCACGATGCAAGTAAAACGCTGACGTGGCATTTCACTTTTCCCATAAACCTTGCCCAGAAAACCTTCAAAATACCTACAAAATACAACTACACATACAGTCAAAGAAACATCCTTCAAGACCCTACATTCATAAGCCTAGAAACAGCCTACACAGAAAGCGGCCTAAAACGTCTGACAAAGCGGCATCGACGCACCAACAAACCCAAAAACAAACTACAAAACACCAAACAGCGACACAAAGCACCTGCACCTCAAACAAATAAGCCGCCAAACGCCAAAAACATGCTATGCAAACTCAACCGGCAAATCCTATCAGCTGCAAAACGCAAAGGAGCATTCAAAAAGAAAATCATCGCTGCCATAAACCTAACCTTCATTCCCTGCAACAGAAAAAAGATCAGCCAACGGGTTGTTGGAGACAAACCCAAGAAAGCAACCAGCTTTTTCCACTACTATGCAACCATACGCATAGCCTCGTCTGAACGCCGATTCACCATAAAAACGCGGCAAACCCATCAAAGAAGCTATTCTGACTTATTTTTGGGCTGGAAAGGGGCAGGTCTAAGTTTTTAGCAGGGCAAGGCGAGGGGAAGGTTACTTTTAATTTGTCGATTCACAGGTTCAAGAAACGCCGTCGTCGGCGTGTTGGGAACATTTTGATGTTTTATGGGGCTTTTGCGGTGAATTTGGGTTTTGTGGAGGCTTTGCGTGTTTGGGAGAAGCTTCCGCGGGAGTATCGTAGGCGGTGGGGTATTGAGATGGGTTACCGTGTGGACATTGGCTTTAGGGCTAAGACAAAAAGCACGGATGAGAATCTGCGGTTTGTCTATTGTCAGTATATGGTTTTTCTTGAGAACCTGTGGACTTTGCATAACATGGGTGAGGCGAAGCGCTTGGGTGTTTGCCTTGATGAGGTGAGGAAGCTTTCGGTTACTGGGGAGGATTTTGGCGTGGACTTTGTTCATCTGCTGGTTACTGTATGGTGTGTGTCTATTGTTTTGACGTTTGAGGGTGAGCTTTCAGTGATAGGGTGTTAAATCGTAAATGGGTTTGGTTTTTCTCTTCTAAAAGGGGATTCATGGAAATTTATTAGTGGAAAAACCACAGAAAACAAACGCACCTTCGGAGCTACTGATACCCAAAGCATACAAAGACATAATACAGCATACACAAAAACCCAAAAACAACATAACCTAAATAAATACAAACACCAAACCATACACAAACAACCCCCAGCAAGGCAAATGCATGGCAGAAAACTACAAAAAAGAAATTGTACAACACATCATCAGAAACCTACTAGACATCCAGCTTCTGCGCATAATCCAAACAGAGCCAACATGGGGATACCGCATAAAAAAGCAGGTAGACACCGATTTCAACATCAAACTCCGCCACGGCGCACTCTACCCCACGCTAAACACGCTGGAACAGAAGGGTTTTGTAGAAAGCAAAAAACAGCAGAAAGACGGACGCGCAAGAAAAGTGTACACCATAACGGCAACCGGCAAAATCTACCTCCAAACGTACTACAGCATTCTGCAGGGACAGCTGGAAAACACGTAAACTGAGTTTTCAGCGGCAATTCATCGTGACTTTGGAGTTTTAAGGGTACATTAACCTGCCCGCAACACTTGTGTTTTGGTAGCACGCAGCACGCAAAAGTTTTTATCTTAATATCAGTGACAGGAACATAGAAGAGGAAAAACAGGATGACTTTAGAATCGAGCAAAATTTTAGGCGGAATAGGCGCCGTGTTGCTTTTCGTCGGCGGTTTAGCTATTTTGGTTCAACCACTAATAACATTATTCTTGGGCTTTATCGGCGCACTGCTCCTGTTGTTCGGCCTGAAAGGTTTAGCCGATTACTACAAAGAAAAAGGTATATTCACCAACGGCCTCTACGGTTTCATCACGTTGATAGTTGGTGCAGTTGTTTCGCTCGTGGGCTTTGTTTACCTGTTTTTCTACACGTCCTACGTGACTGATTTGGTGGCTGTGCTCTATCCTGGCTTTACTGGTGACTGGTCAACGCTTCCAAACTTAACCGTCAACTCAAACCCAAATGCAGCCGACATAGTGCCCTTCATAGGCCCAATACTCGCTATCCTCGTTGTGATATGGATCTTTGTCTTTGTTGTAGCATTCTTTACTTGGCGGTCGCTGAAAGGCGTAGCTTCAAAGTCAAATGTAGGGTTGTTTTCAACTGCGGGTTTATTGTTGCTCGTAGGTGCAATAATTCCCATGTTAGGCTTGATTCTGATGGGGATAGGCATATTGTTGATGGCGATTGCTTTCTTCCAGATAAAGCCGCAGCCAGAACAGCCGATGGCGGCAATGTCGCCTCCGCTCTCAACGCCAGTTTAAAACCAAACCCAAATATATCATATTTTTTTATTTTATAGGTGAACATTTTTTAGAAATCTGTTGAAAGGTAGGATGAAATTCTGTTAAGTTACCCAAGGACCCCAGCAAATTTAGTTTTGGAGCCACATCCTCAACTGTTACCAGTCTGGGAATAATTTTCAGTTTGCTATCCGTAGTCAACCCTAAAGCAGGTTAATAGGCTCATTGCTAGTTATAGCGGTCGCCGACAACATCACCGATTCCTTGGGCATACACATTTACCGGGAGACCACGGCGACCAAGAAAGAAAACACGAGAATGTTCACTATCGAGAATTTTTTAACCCGATTCGGCATCACACTCACGTTTGTTGCGTTGTTCGTGTTCCTGCCGCTGAACTATGCTGTGGCGTTCTGCGTGGCGATAGGTTCGGAATCCTGGTTTTCCTAAGCTACCTCATCGGTGTGCAGCGCAGAACCAGCACCATAAAAGAAATAGTCATCCACCTCGGCATCGCCATCCCCGTGATAGTAATCAGCCACTTTCTAGGACACCTAATCTTCACCGTATTTGGGTAAACCTACATTAGTCCATAGGGAACGATGCGCCGCAGAAGCAATTTCTAATGGTTTGTTTCAATGTCGTTAGGCGTTGCGGAAAAAAATTTCGGTATCCATGGTTTTATACGTTCGAACGTAGTTTGAGCGCTATTTTTCGTCGCGCATGTTACCAGCCTAGAATTAGTTTGAATATGCCCAGTGCTATTCCCATGGATACTACAGCGCTAAGTACTGTTCCCCCGACCAATGGAGCATAAAATTTGCTTGACTGAATTCCCAGTAAACGGCCAATAACTGCTACCTGTATGGGAGAGAGCACGAACACCCCGGCTATTATTCCAATTACAGCGTATTTGTTCAAGAATCTTTGACCTCTCGCTGTTCTTTTTTCGAGCCAAGTTCTCACGCCTTTTTTCCATTCTAATAATTTATCTATCACGAATATGGAGGCAAAAACAGTTACGATATTTATCGTGAGCGTCGTTGCAAAAACCAGCAGGGGGTCGAATCCAACGGCGACGCCGTACAGCATGCCTCCTCCGCTTTCAAAGACGATAGATATGACAATGTAGAGGTAGAGCTCGTACATCCATGCACCATTTCATAGATTACTGTTAGGGCTAATATGGCTTTTCTGCAGTGTGCGTGCGCTGCTCTGACTGGCGAAAATTGCCTGAAGAAGTGTCCATTCTGCTAGCTTTGCCCAAGAAAAGACCCGTGGAGAAGCGACGAATGGAGTGTGGTGGGCGTAAAAAGGAGATGTTGTCTACGCGTTTGCTTTCTGCTTAGCTTTAAAATGTGGACACGCTGTTTCTTTAGGGTTTACATTGGTGAAATGAGCTGCCCTGCAGGTTCCATTATCGAAATTGGCGCAATCTTCATAATTCTTCTAATTGGCAGCACACTATAATTTGGAAATTCTAATTACCTATTCGGTTTTCTTGTTTTATATAGAATACACAAAAGTAGAATGGTTTTTCGTCAAAAGCTTATATATTAAAAGAAATGATGAAGAATAAGGGAGATCTGAATGGGAGAACAAGGAAAAACCACTAATAAACTCAACATGCATGCTATCGTTCTGGGTGTTTTAGGAATAATTTTGGTGATTGTGGGATTAGCAATAATAACTATTCATGGTGCTCCGTTGCGAGGCTCAGGGTTTGGTACAATCTTTACAATATTGGGTTTTCTGTTACTGGTCATTGCGTTTCTAAGGTTTTACTATAAGCGCCCACAATGAGTCTTCTTTAAGAACTCACCCATTTTTTATTTGGATAATGAAAGTGGCTTCTGGCTTGAAGGTTGCTATCAAACTTTGAACAAGTGACCAATCTTGTTCATTAAATGAGTCGAAGTATAGGTTATAAAAAAAAAGGTTTTCTGATTACTCTTGTGCAGACAAGGACTAATTCTTTTTTGAGATGTATCGTTTGACTTCTTTCGGGTCTGTTGTGTTGCAGTTTCTAATTAGATTAATTAGTTTCTTGGATGTTCGTTTTATCGTGGATTCTTCGTAGGTGTCCTTTTTCAACCAAGCATGAAGTTAACCATATTAATTGAAGAACGGTATTTGAGTCTCGGGGAATGATGTCGCCGTCCCAGCCTTAGGGCAAAGTAATTTCTTACCCTTTTGTGTTCTACTCATACTATATCCCTTATGCAATATTGGAGCTATCTTGTTATAAGCTTGGCGGAAACGTTATGTTTTCTGTTCACTATTGCGTTCCTCTTGGAGAACAGAGTGTTCCTTGGGGAGATTAATATTACTCAATCATACCCTTATGGAGTGGTGAAAAATTGAATAAACCGCTCTTGGTGTTCGCTACTACAATAGGCGTTTCCCTTATCCTATATCTTAGGACTTTCTTGAATGTTTTTAACCCCCCTTTTTGGGGGATGAATTATTCCATTTGGCTTATGGTTTTATACACCACATATAATTTCTTAATTGCCATACCAATTTTCGCAGCCTATTATTTCTCTGCTAAAAAAGGAAAAATCAAACTTGAAAAATCAACCATTTTTGCTCTAACACTTGGCTTATTGGTAGGCAACTTTGTCAATCAATTTAATTACAATTTGCTCAGCAATTCACTATTTGTAAACACTGATATTTTCAATTATTTGAATTGGCTATCGGCAAATATTTTCTTTCTATTCTTTCCTGCTCTCGCTGCCATATTGTTCGCTGAACTGAGAGAAAGAAACTCAAATAGATTATCCATCGCCTCAAATAATCCTTCAACAAACTCATAACAAGTTGGTGCAAAAACAGACCCCTTAGGTGCGAGGAGGTTGCCCTTTAGGGGGGTGTACTCGCTACCTGAGGTGTTTTTGTGCTCGCTTAGACGTTTATTGTGCCAAAACTTATATGCAAAACTTACAGACTAAACTTGATTAAAATGGGCAATTTCTCAATTACAGATTGTGTGATTTACTGGGATACACAAGAAAACGTAACAAAGCAAGTAAAGGAAGCAATGATCCGAGATCTGAAGGGATTGTCCACTACCATCGAAAGAGCACTTCTATATCTAAAGGACGCAGCGCTTGATAATAAATATCCAGAAGTCAGGTTTCCTATTGGAGATAGCTGGGAGTACAAGATGTTTCTACATATTTTCGATGGACCCGATCCCCTCTATTATCGCCTCTGTATACAGAAATCCAATACTGACAAAAGTGTGGCAGAATTGATTAGTGAAAAAAACAACATTTATTCCTATATTTTAAAAGAATCGACTGCCGATCTTTTTGAAGAAGAGATTATCAAATAGTGGTCTTTAGGGTGCTGAGAAAACGGCTTTCTGATTACGCTTGTGCAAACATAGTAATTGTTCCTTGCAATCTTTCTTCTGAAGAAAGTTGTGTTACAACTGTGGTCGAAGTGATTAGCTTAATAGATTTAACATGTATTTTGCCCTATTGCTTCTAGTATTTTTACGTCCGTCTTCGATTCTGCATTTTTTCTTTACTTTTTCACGAAAGCCCTTATGAGACTGGGATGCTGTTGTATGAGCGGGGAATGATGTCGCCGTCCCAGTCTGATAGCAGATGACGAACCAAATATAGACAGACCCCACTTCCAAAGTATGGCTCAATTTTTTTGGTTCAGGGTGTTCCGCTTGGGGAACAGGCTGTTCTTTAGGGAGAGTAATATGCCAGTTTATTCATTGTTCTCCTTTGTTCCAATAATTAATTTGGAGTCGAATGGTGGCTGATATGAAGAAAAGAGAAACCCTCAAAATCATCGCGTTAATCGTAATCCTTCTCTCAGCAGTATGGATGCTGAATGTCCAGACAACTCATGCCTCAAAAACTTTGGCAGTCCCGCAGGATTATCCGACAATAGGTGAAGCAATAAGTCACGCGTCTGCAGGCGACGTTGTCTCGGTGGCGGCGGGTGTCTACTATGAAAACCTGCAAATCAACAAGTCTATTTCCGTTGTGGGCGAGGACGCCAAGAGCACATTTATTGTTGGAACTGGTGGCGGCAACCATGCGCTTGCTGGAATTACCGTGACTGCTGACGGGGTTAAAATCTCGGGGTTCACCATTGAAAGCCTAAACTACTCAAACGCCAACAACTATGCTACCGGCATCATCATCCAGGGCGACTACTGCACAATAACGGGTAACATAATAGAACACAACTACATAGGAATCTTCTGCCCCATCCAATCCTACACACAAATCACAGGAAACAACATAACCGCCAATCTCCATGACGGCCTGCGCTTCTTCGGCGGCTCATACAACACCGTTTCAGAAAACAACATAACGTTAAACGCGGTTTCAGGAGTCGCGTTGGAAGGCTACTCGAACACTATATCCAAGAATAACATACAGGGCAACTACCGCGGCATCGGGTTTGGTTCATCCTACTCGGTGATATTCGGAAATAATATTTCCTCCAACACTGAATCGGGAATTTTCTTTGCAGGCTCAAAGAACATCGTGTCCGCGAATGTTTTCCAAGCTAACAAATGGGGTATCTTCATCACTCCCCAGCTTGCCGCTTCACACGATAATACCTTCTACCACAACAACTTTGTAAACAACGAGTACGGCGTTTTCGATAATTCTTCTTGGCCCGTAGAGTTCTGGGATAACGGAGCCAAGTCGGGCGGAAACTACTGGAGCGATTACCAATCAAGGTACCCGAACGCCACGGAAACGGCTTCGTCGGGCATGGGAAACACTGCCTACTTTGTCACCTCCAGCAACGTGGACAACCACCCGCTCATGACCCCATACGATACTACAAACTTGGGCAACCCACCCGCCGCAAACCCCTCGCCAACCGCAGCTCCAAACAGCGTCGTCGCCTCATGGTCATTCGACACCATCGACTCTAGCGGCGTCACCCCCGACTCCACGGGCAAAAACCCTGCAGTCCTGGGCTCTACGAACGCGAACAACTCGTACATTCCAGTACTAGTCGCCGGCAAATTCGGCGAAGCGTTACGTTTCAACGGTCAATCCTACGTGAACGTGCCCAATTCCCCCAGCTTAGAAACTTCACAGGATACAACCGTGGACGTCTGGGTAAATGCGCAGTCCTTCAAGCCAGACGTAGCTTACAACAACATCCTCATTGAATGCGTAAGAACAACCGATGCCCTGCCAACCCGAACGTTTGGCCTCGCAATCAACGGACAAGCACCCCAAAACGCCAGCTCTCCAGCCGTAGGAGCACTCCGCGGCTACGTGGTCACTAAAGACGGCGGCTTAAACGAAATCGTGACTCAGTCGGTCGTGCCGCTAAACCAATGGATCCACGTGGTCTTTACCCGCAGCTTAACCACGGGAATGCACATCTATGTTGACGGCAAAGAACAGGAAGTCACCGTATCCGCTGGAGTGGCAAATCCTTCGGGCGCTATACTGCGGCAGAACGAAATCTACATCGGACACGACTCGATGTGCACCATTGACGAGCTTAAAATCAGCAACACCGTCGAACAAGCCGCGGCGCCTCTTTGGATGCAATGGTGGCTCTGGATAGCAATCATATTTGCAGGTGTAGCCATTTGCGGCGGAGTGCTCTTCTTTAAGAAACAGGGCAAAACGGCACAACCTAAAATCCCGCCCGCTTGAATGAGAAACAGAAAGGAGTCAAACGACGTGTCCTCCTCTTTTTTTATTGAGCATGAAAATTTAGGATGCTAAATACAAGTAAAAAGTGGATTAAAGTAAACACGTATGTTGGGAAAAACTATTTTTTGCCTTTGCTTGCGTGTTTGGCGGGAAGCGAGACTTGTTTTCTATCTTTTCGTTTCTGGTCTTTTTCCCGCTGTATTTTTTTGTGTTGTTCTAATCCTTCAGCTTTCTTTGCTTTTCTAGACAAAATCTTCAACCTTAGCAAGCAATAGACAACATCGGCGCTCAAAAACATTGCCCCATACCTGCAGCCCTCAGAAAAAATTTAATAAATAAATCCGTCTACGCTAAACTCGGAAGGAACAGTAAACGCCAAAAGTTGAAGTAAATTGCCCAAAATGCGGGTCATCGGCGGTTGAGCGAGTCAGGAACCAGGAGTGCCGCTGCACGAAGTGTGGGGAAATCTTTTATTTTGTTACGCCGCAGTGCGGTGCCCAAACCAATCTGGAAAGGTACAATCTTTGAAGCGGATCGAGCGTTTTTGCATGTGATTCTGGGTTAAATTTGTGTTTTTAACCGTTATCTTTATATGAATAACTGTTCATATGAATTATTGTTCATACAATTATGGCAGGATGAAACAAATGAAAAAAAGCCTCACAAAAATCTGCTACCGATTCTTCACCAATCTCGCAAACCCCACCCGCCTCGCCGCACTCGAACAGCTGATGGATAAACCCATGAGCGTAAACGAACTCGCCACAGCGCTCGGGCAAGAACAGAGCATGGTTTCGCATAACCTCAAACCCCTGCTCGAATGCAACCTAATCGCCATCCAAAAACAGGGCAAAAAACACATCTACGCCGTCAACCAGGAAACCCTCCAGCCAATCTTTGCCGCCATAGAAAACCACGCCCAAAAATTCTGCCCCACAGGCGGAAAATGCTTAAGAGATGAAAATTAACATGTTGAAAAGAAAAATAGTAAACATAAACGAAGCCCTCTGCAACGGATGCGGCATTTGCATCCCCAAATGCGCAGAAGGCGCCCTCCAAATCGTAAACGGGAAAGCAAGAATAATCAAGGAAACCTACTGCGACGGACTCGGCGCCTGCCTGGGACAGTGCCCGCAAGGCGCAATAACAGTAACTGAACGGGAAGCCCCAGCTTTCAGCGAGGCGGAAGTGCATGAGTACCTCAAGAGCAAAGGAGCCGCAGCACCTAAAGCAGGCACCCAAGCCAGTGCGGTACCGCAAAAGCCCCAGTGGCCCGTGAAACTCAACCTTGTTCCCGTGAAGGCGCCGTTCTTCGAAAACGCTGACCTGCTCTTCGCCGCCGACTGTGCCCCGGTTGCCATCAAAAACTTCCACGACCTAATGGCTGGGAAGCGCGTAATCATTGGCTGCCCCAAATTCGACGACGCACGAGCCTACGCCCAGAAACTAACTGAAATCTTCCAGCAGAACAACATCGCCTCCGTGACCGTTGTCCACATGGAAGTGCCCTGCTGCACGGGCTTAAAATGGGCGGTTAACAAGGCGCTTGAAGGCTCAGGCAAACATGTTCCAGTTAAAGAGTACGAGGTAAAGGTTGGAGGTGAAATAGTTGAGCTCTAACAAAAAACCCCTCGAAAAGAACCCTGACACCTGCCCTGGACTTCGCGACCTGCTCCAGCCCAAACCCGCCTACATCAAATGCCACGTCTGCGGCGGCGACCTGGAAATCTGGAGCGACGAAGACAAAACCACCTGTCCCAGTTGCGGCGCCGAATGGAAACGACCTGACAAATCTGCCGCCTGTCTAGAATACTGTCAGTACGCCGACAAATGCAGAGGCATCATAGAATCGCGGAAACAGTGACAAAAACCACTTTCCTATTTTTTGTTAATCAGATGGATATGGAATTTAAGCCTAATTTTATTGTTTTTCGGCTTTTTCAATCTAACTACTGCTTGTACTCTAATGCTTCGAACCATCTATAGCTCCCTTACCTCAGGCGGTTTAATGGAGACATTGATTTTTTGTTTTTATATCTAAGGTGAGAAATATCGCCGAACCTATCATTCTACTGCATAAGTTCCACGACAAATTCTGGCTTCAACGTTCAAATTCAGGGTTCATTAGACCTTAGGCACAATTATTTTCTGTTCACAAATGATGCTAAATTTCGAAAAATCTTCCAAAATATAGCTGAACGCCGTGTACATTGCAGTAAAAAAGCTTGAAAAATAGACAAAAATCCTTGAAGTATTAATTACGCTTAAGGTCTAATATCTATTGTTGAAGCGCTAGTCTCAGTTGCAGAAAGGGAAAGCCCTACAGCAAAAAGAAAAATTGTGAAAATCAGGATAAGCACAGCCACAGAAAACCTCAATAACGTACTAAAATTTATTTTTGAACCCCTGAGTGCTTGTTTGTTGCTTTCGATTTAAAAACTATGGAAACGCAATCCACGCCAGCAACCCACGGGAAAGGCAAGTTATTCTTTGAAAGTGTTGAAGCTAAACAATTCTTCTGATGGTTTCTTCTTTTTTGGTTTTGGTTGCTCAGCAGGATAGCCTAACGTTAATAGCGCTACAACTTTCCATTTGTCGGGGATCTTTAGGGATTCTTTCACTTTCTTCTCGTCGAAAGCGCCTATCCAACAGGAGCCAACTCCGAGCGCCCAGGCGGCGATAACCATGTTTTGCATTGCGATTGTTGCATCAACGACAGCCCATTTTCCAGTTAAGAGCGATTTTATGTCTGCACATCCGACAACGACTGCGGGAGCATCTTTGATAAAACCGTTGAAGGGTAAATTTGAGAATTTCTTCGCTAGTTCATGGTCTTTCACGATTATGAAATGGATTGGTTGTTTATTGACAGCAGAGGGTGCTTGTCTGCCAGCTTCAAGAATTTGTTTCATTACATCTTCAGGTATATCTTTGGTTTCATAGCGTCTAATGCTTCTGCGGGTGAGAATCAAATCAAGAACGGACATAAAGCTCACATCTTACACTACGCTTTTTCATTTCAGTTCAGCCTCTTAAAAACGCTTCTGTGATGTGCTTTGAGAGTCTTCATTTATAACTTCAGTCATTGCTGAGTTGCAAATTCATTGACTCACGATTATTGAATGAATTTAGCTATCTTATGGAAAACAGCGCAATTAGTATTTTAAGTTGAAATGTTTAAGAACGCAAAAGTATTTGAGGAACAGTTTTCGACTTGTTTGTATTGTGCTTGCATGGTTAAGCGGGACGTTTGTATATGAGCGAGATAAAAGGGAAAATCTGTGTTGTAACGGGCAGCAACTCTGGAATTGGGAAAGAAACTGCCTTAAGCTTGGCGAAGATGGGTGCCCAAGTTGTTATGGTTGTTCGCAACCAAGAGCGAGGCGAAAGAGCACGGTTGGAAATAGTAAAGCAAACTGGAAACAACTCCGTCGATTTAATGGTCTGTTACTTGTCTTCGATGGAATCAATCAGGCACTTCGCACAGGAATTTAAGGGGAAATACGATAGACTTGATGTGCTGGTTAATAATGCTGGAGCGATGTTCAATAAGCGAGCGGTTACACCGGAAGGTTTTGAGTGCACCTTGGCCGTCAATTATCTAGGACCGTTTCTGCTTACGCATGAGTTGATGGATTTGCTAAAATCTAGCGCGCCTTCCAGAATAATCAACGTAAGCTCAGGACTTGCGAAGAATGGCAAAGTTAATCTTGATGATCTTCAAAGCGAGAAAAACTATAGGGGAACGAAAGCGTATTCTCAAGTCCGAGCACCTGTCTACGCTAATACTAAACTAATGGTAATGATGTTTACTTATGAACTATCTAGGCGACTAATAGGTACCGGAGTCACCGCAAATGTTCTTATGCCTGGTTTCGTCGCAACTAATCTTGGAAAAAATAGCGGCAGCCTAAGTTCGTCTCTTATGTTTAAGATGGTTCGTCCGATGCAGGTCAGCGCCAAGAAAGGAGCGGAAACGTCCGTTTACTTAGCTTCTTCAGGCGACGTAAAGGATATAACAGGAAAATGCTTTGCTAAGAAAAAGGAAGTAATGACTTGTCCCGAGTCATGCAACGAAGAACTGCAGAAACGCTTGTGGAAAAAGACGGAAAGCATGCTTGGTTTACCTCCAGAATAGAAAAATAAAGCTTAGGACTGCACGGCGCTACTTTAAGTATGCAAGCAGTGACCTTTCTTCTTCTAAAAGGCTCAGTGCGCGGGGATCGATTTTTATTTTTAAAGGCTTCAGCTGGTTTGTTCTATTTCGACTGCAACCTCGTTTCTTCTCAGGAATCCTGGGATGAATGGGGGGTTGTAGAGCATTGTGAATACGTTACCTTTTGTCTTGATTTTTGCTTCGGATATTGTTTTCAATAGGTCCTGTGTTTCTTTTTCAAAATGGGCTTCTGACCAACCACCAGAAAAGCATAGCGCAGCAATTAGTCTTGCTGGAAATTCAGCAATTTTCACTTGGTTGTTCAAGGGTTCAGGGGTTGTTTCAATAGTATATTCTTTAGGCATCACAAAAGCCATAGCGCCTGTTTCCGAAAGCACAGGTGAAGTCATCTCGATTTTTTGGGAAACTACTGGGGAAGTCATTTTCACTTTTGCTCTTTGCCTATTCTCTCCCGTTATGAACCTGTAGAGCAGATTGAACGCGTCTGGAGAGTCATCGACTTTGGCTACGATAATTTTGGGGTAGCTACGTACCTCGACCTTGCCTATTTCATGCACGACTTCATACTTTATTGTTTCAACCATAATCTCACACTTATTTCAACCATTATAATGTGTGGACTTACAAGCTTTGTCAGGAAATCTTCTTTCGGAAGACCAAAATGCTTGCTCCCAGCGTTATGATGCCGATTATTATGATGGATATGAAGGCGTATTCTATTTTTTGCCAAACAAAGCCGTTGATAATGAGTGATTGGAATGCCTGAGCAATATAGGTGAAAGGATTGACTTTGGCTACTTGCTGCACCCACGATGGCAATAAGCCTAGTGGCATTACTGCGGCAGATAAGAAGAGCAGCGGAAAAGTGGTGAGTAATCCGACCGATAGAGTGGTCTGTGAGCTTTTTGTAGTGAGAGCAACGAAAAGAGAAATTCCCGACCATGCAAAACCGAACGCCGCAGATATGACCAGGAGTATTAGTGTGCCAAGGACGCCTGAGGCAATGTGTACGCCCAACGCCAGCCCTATGAGTAGTATTATGATGACTTGCAGTACTGTAGTAATAGCATCGCTGAAGAGCTTGCCGAACAGAATTGAAGTCTTGTTTATGGGTGCTACCCGCATTTTATCCATGAAACCACTGTCAAGATCATTTACCAAACCAATTCCCGCGCCCAATGCTGAAGAAGCGATAGTTTGAATGATGACTGCCGCGGTGAAAAAAGTAATGTAGCTGTTCGTGCCTGTGAGCAACTTAAAAGTTGGAATGCCTCCTATGGCTGAAAACGCTTGAGTGAAGAGCAAAAACCACACTAACGGCTGGATAAGTGAGAAGAAGATTAAGATCGGTTGACGCGTAAGCTTGGTGTTCCAGCGTTTGAATATGGCATAAATTTCCGAAAGCATCTCCATCTTCAATTTCATCTGCCCCTCCTTGTGCCTGTTCGTATGGCTTCTTTTCGTTCCACCACATTGAGCGTTTTTCCCGTGAGCTTAAGAAAGACCTCGTCAAGCGTTGGCACTGACAGGTTAAGTTGTTCCACAGAGATTCCTGCTCCGTCCAAAACTCTTACCACTTGTGTAATTATGGCAGCGCCGTTTTTTGTCATTAAGGTGAGTCCGTTCTCGACTGCCAATCCCGTCCCGCATTGGCCTACTGCCTCGATGCCCTGAAGTTTAGACAACAAAACTTTAGCGTTCTCACAGCTGCTGAGATCACTAGCTTTAAAACGAAGGGTAATTGTGTCAGCGCCCACTTGTGCCTTCAATTCGTTGGGTGTGCCCTCCGCCACGATCTTTCCTTGATCAACGATGCATAGCCGATTGGCAAGACGATCGGCCTCTTCCATATACTGTGTGGTGAGAAAAATGGTCATTCCTTTTCTGTTTAGTTGGGTAACGTATTCCCAGACGTCTTGGCGACTTTGAGGATCCAAGCCTGTTGTCGGCTCGTCTAAGAAGAGTATTTTCGGATCTGAAACAAGTGAAGATGCAAGGTCTAAGCGTTTTCGCATTCCTCCAGAAAATGTTTTCAATCTGCGATCCGCCGCTTCA
>Ga0209777_10001445_pt1 | contig 34263 bp, 42 predicted proteins | sample FrelakmetHBP12HB_FD_187147 | JGI IMG/M metagenome (GOLD analysis project Ga0209777, IMG submission 187147) | Freshwater lake sediment microbial communities from the University of Notre Dame, USA, for methane emissions studies -HBP12 HB (SPAdes)... | ecosystem: Environmental > Aquatic >...
GGCATGTTTCTCGTCGGGGCTTTCACTGCTGGATACGAGAAACATGCCCGTGACCAGAAACCCGCCCCAAAGACAGGCACAGTAGAAGTTGTCTATCGAGACGACAGTCCTGAAACGCTGCGCCGTGTTTTTGGAAAAACGGCCTCGGTAGCGTTTCAGAAAGTTCTCAGGGACGGTTTTGCCGTAAAGGATACGCGTCCAGGCATGCGCAAAGTCGCCATGAAAGTAGAGCATCCTCAGTTCCTCGCTGAGCCTGGTGCTTCTCCCGGATGGTTCAGGCTCTACTTCGTGGATGGTCCGGCGGACATCTATTACGTGATTCCCATTGTCATGAAGAGCCCATGGAGCTACCCCGACGTTGCCAATGTTCAACACATCGAGAACGACCACAAGCAACCGTTCCAGTATCTCGTCATCCAGCGTGACCTGAAAGAGGCCTGGACCACGCCGACGGTCGTTGGTGAGAAGATCAACGACGAGGACGAATACAGGGACACCAAGCTCTACCGGTTGCTGCATGGTCAAGCTTCAGGAGATACCCCCAAGCCGAAGTCGTTTGGTTTCTTCCTGCATCTGACGGATCGGGGCGCGGAAGCGACGAAGCCTTTCACGCTGGAGCGCGTAGTCGATGCTGGTGGGGTTAAGAAGATTTTCACGCACTGTGGCAAAACTCTCATCATCGACCAGGACCCATCTCGCAAACGGATCAGTCCGAAAGTCTGTGACGATGATTCACCGCTGACATTTCTTCCCAAGGACGTGAAGTGGGTGGAGCTTGTTGGGGGCGTTGACACTGAGTCTTACCGGAACAATCCGGAAAATCCCAGCAGCGCGGCATATCAGCAGCTCCGCAAGACATCGGTCATCAAAGACCCGAAGGTACTTCTCCGATGGTTGAACACGGTGCTTCAGGGTTCAGGAACCCCAGCCAACGTCAAGAAGGCCGAACTTGATACCTGGTGGGTTAATGACTGTCACACGCCCTTGTCCCTGACGAAGGCGTTGGTGAAAGTTGCGACTGATTACGACGTGTCGATTGCGGATGCCTCAGGAATCTTGACCGACGCGCTTCTCAACGGCCGGTCTTACTCTTACGTCTTCGATAAGAAAGCCTGTAACGGCTTATTCGACAAGCTGATGAAAGTTGCACAGCCCCCCATGCCTCCAGGGCAGGGCCAGACTGCAATGCAAGCTCCGCAGGGCCAACCTGGCATGCCCCCTGGCGGTGCTCCGATGGGACCTGGTGGCGCGCCCCCTGGCGGTGCCCCAGGTATGGACCCATCCCAAATGGGAATGCCGATGGCTCCTCCGCAGTCTCCCATGTCCCCAACAGACTTGGCGATTGCCGAGGTTCTTCAGGGTTTGCAACACCAGAACGACATGATGTCGCAGCAGATGCAAGCTCAGATGGAACAGCAGCAACAAGCGCTGACCATGCAGCAACAGAGTACGCAGCAGCTCATGGGCGTGTTACAGCACATCCAACAGCGGTCGTCCGAGATTGGTGGAGCTACCGGCGGGGTGATTCCGGCTGGAGCCGAGGGTTCTCCTGCTGCGGCTGCGGGGATGCTTGCGCCGCAACCTCCGCCCGAGGAGCAGCCGCCGCCGATGCCGGTGATGTCTCAGGAAAGTCAGAATCCCGAGATGATTGCGCAACAGATCAATCCTCAGATGGTTGACCAGGCCTCTGATCTCCAGGACAAAGGTGTTTTCGACACTGCGGCCATTGCCATGCTTGCCGCTTCTTCCACTCTCGAAGACCTCGTGGCGTCCTACATTCCCGACATGGAGAAGTGTCTCGACAAGACCGAGCGCACGGTTCTCACGATGTGGATGAAAGAGCCTGAGCTGAAAAAGGCAATCGGCGATGCAGCGTTCATCACCATCGAAGATAAGCTGCGTTCGTTGAACAAGACTCTAGGAGAGGTCATTCTCTCGCTCAGTCACACGGCCTTGAACGTGAAGTCGGACGTGGAAAGGATGCAACAGGTTTCGGGCGTGAGCTCGAATACCCAGTAAGATGTTTCACGAATGCATCCCAGACCGTAAGTGGCGCCAGTACTGTCAGCTTGCAGCGAGCAAGAAGGAGAGCCGTGACCCCCTGTTCCAGAAGATCGATGCTGTCCGCAAGGGAATCAAGAGGGATGAAGAGATCGAGTATGTCCTGGACCTCATTGAGAATCCTCATTACAGGGATGAGATTACGGCGTTTCTCATGAGTGATGCTGATCTCGACATGGTCTCGACTTGGACCCGGGTTCCGGTTCCTGTCCTTGAACTCTTCTGTACACTCTGTTTTGATCGTGCAGAATTTAGAAACAAGTTGGAGTGGCGAGCATACGCCATTAAGTACGCCAACGATTGTGCCTTGCCCGAGCACGCTGAACTTATTCGTTCGGCAATTCTCCTGGGACCAACATACATGATGTATCACTTCCAACAAGGGAGTGAACAGGTCGTGCTAGACCCCAAAGATTTTGCCAAGAGTCTCATCCAGCAGGCGTTTCATCTCAGCCGAGTTGCCAAGGGGAATCCAATCAATTCTCCTGCAACCAAAGAGTCTTTGCGTTGGTTGAACGCAGCAGCTAAACTGCTGACAGGGTATGACAAGGTCCTCGGCGAAGACGTGAACGATGACGATGACGAGGCGATGGTGGCGATCGAAGAAGTGAAGATCAGCCGGACTACGGAAGAGTGTGGTCTCTCCAAAGAAACCGTGATGCACTAGGAGACGAAGATGTGGAACCGGAAAGAATACGAAACCGCCGCGGAAGAGATAGCCTCCAAATATACGGAGAGCAAAGGTGCAACAAGCATCAATAAGCTGGCCGAAGACATGTCGAGGACGGCTTCTCTCAATCCTGACGGAATTCGCACGATGGTTCGTCTCGCCAACGTCTCCGTTTTCGAGAAGCTCTTTGCTGTGAAGACTGGCGAGGACAAGATGATTGAGTACGAACCTGGCGATGCTGAAGTTGTCATCAATAACATCTACTCGGCTGAAAAAACAGCATGCGAGAAGCATCTCACAAAAGACGCGGAGTATAACCGCTTTCAGGATTTTTACGGTGACTTAGACCCCGTGAAAACGGCGAGTACTGAAGATCAGGGGCACTACGTTGGAAAGACCGAGGCGAAACCGCCGACGCGCCAGGAGTTGAAACATGTCGTACGCCGTGCTCGGGAAAAGCTGGCCGAAGAGAAAGTCTCGGTCGAGCACCGCTGGATCATGTCCATGGAGAAGCTTGCGGAGAACTCTAAGCTCTTTGTCCAGACACCGTCTGAACGAATTCGCTTTGAAAAGTTAGCCGTTGCTGCACTGGGGGAACAGGTCATCCCTGAGCTGCGTGCCTTGAATTCCGCACTCGGTGTCGGCATCAATGCCCAGTTGTTCGGGGGTGAGAAGCTTGCTGACGTTCTTGACCAGTTTACGGCTTCTCCTTCCAATACGGACAAGGCACTGTTAGACTTCATAGAGGGTGCCAAACATGCCCGCGTGGAGATCAGGCGAATTGACCACGGGGTAGAAGTGCTCGACGAGAAGTTGGCGAGGATTTGACGAATGGCCGGATTGCTCCAAACACCGCTGAAAGCTCTTGAGCTAGCACAGAAACACCCCCTGGCTTTGGCCGGTGTGGGTGCCGCGGCGTATGGAACGAACGAGGCTTTGAACCGTGCTGAGGACGTTGAACAGGCGATGCTCAACAATAGACAGGGAGCACCCATGGGAAAGTACGTTTATGCAGAACTTGATGCTTTCGAGCAACGCAAGGGCTACCTGGATGAGAAGCTCGCGTTTGAAAAAGATGCGAATGTTGTTTTTCAGAGCGAGATGGAAAATCCCCGGTTTAACGAAGGGGGACATAACCTTGGTGGGAAAGGGGACATTGCCTGGGCGCCTACCGTGGGTTCAGAACTGGCTGGTGGTTTCGGTAAAGCCATCGGGCAACAGACCGTCGGGGGCATCGCATCCCTCCTTGGGTCTGTGGCCGATCACCTGCGTGACAAGATCGTCCTGGCTCCCAAGCGCGAGGCGATCTTCGATCACCTCGTGCAGAACGACCCCGTCATCTCTCAGTATGAAGCGGCGCAGCCAGGTTCAGCCGCACGTGCATACATGTCGATGAGTCGTTTTGCACCGGAGCTTAGCACGGACCCGAACGTGGTTACGTCTTTCCTGCGTGAGGCTGCGCAGACAGGAGGTACGTTGAACCATGTCATGATCAAGCAACTTGCCGAGGCCGAGGCGGCCATACAGGCTGCCAAGGGTGAGTGGAGGAGATAAAAACATGGCTAGTTACGAAGACCTCGCTCAAGTCGTTCCTGAGAGCGTGAAGACCGCTTTTGCGAACTATCAGTTTCACAAGGTCATGTCTCAGGTGACAGGTATCCCGAAATTCTCCGAAGAGAAGATCGCGGAGTACATGGGTGGCATGATGGCGGCGAGGAACCAGCGCTGGCGTCCCGTATTCGAGGGACTCAAGGCGCTCCAGAACCTGAGGTAAGTCATGACACTCTCAGCTCATGAAATTTCCAGGCTTGTCCACAACATGGGGCGTCTGGAAGAATTTGCCACGAAGACAGCAGAGGCCAAGGATACTGCCTTGATTGGCGTGACCAATGCCAACGCTGCGTCTGATCTTTACGCCGTAATGGCAAAAGAAGCAGCTTTCACGCCGGATGGGACCAACCCCTTTCGGATGTGCCGGACGGTCTCGAAGCTGGCACAGGAGCTTGAGAAGACACCGCCCGGGGCCATCACGCAGTTGAAGATTGCTGCGGCAGTTGCCGTTGATGACACGTTTGAACGTGTTCTTTCCTCGAACATCGGCGAGACATCAAAAGCGAAGATTGCAGAGTTGCAAGCCTATGGTCGGGAATACGTAGTGGAGCTTTTGCGTGGAGTGATCTGAAACTTGGACAAGATTATTCATCTTGAGTCGCACTTTCCTACGGGAGAGCTCACCGTTCAGCCGGTGCTGCTCTGGGCGAATGGTCGTGCCTGTTACGAGGAAGTCACCAAGTACGCCAGCGTAGGCCATGAATTTTTCAAGACCGTGACGCCGGTGCCTGGACATTCTTTTGTTTACGTTCTTGCCGTTAGTGGATGGGAGTTCTACGGTGTTAATCGTAACGGGGATGCTTTTCCTGAATTTCCGTATATGGAGACGGCTTCTCCTCCCTGGATAGCGGCGGATGAAACTCTTCCCCACTACTACAAAACTTTTGAACAGTTTGGGATGAACTACCGCCATCATTGTTTTCCGGCAGGTATGCCGGTAACAATGGCGGACCGTACCCGAAGACCAATTGAAGAAATTGAAGTAGGAGACCTAGTTGACACACTTGCGGGGGACAAGAAGGTCATTAAGACATTTAAACGAAAATATAAAGGAGACGGAATAAAACTCCGATTGCGTGGAAATTATGAGGACTTGGTCGGGACTGCTGACCACCCTGTTTTAGTATATCGGCGTGACCAGATTCATTGTCCGCATAAGTATAATTACCTTTCTCAAGGAAAAGGCTGTGCAATTAAACAATGCATAGAACACGGGCCGAATATCGGAGAACCTGAATGGGCCGCCTTGAGTACAATACTCCCGGGAGATTATCTGGTTTCACCTCGACCCAAACACGGAGAAAAAGAAGTTCCTCCCTCTTTTGCTAAACTTGTCGGATGGACTGCTTCCGAAGGTTATTTAGGGGATAGAGGCGCTATTAAATTTACTTTTGGTGAAACCGCGGATGAAGATATTGAGGCTGTAACTACTTGTCTCGAAGCCCGCAAGGTACATGTTACGGTTAGTCGACAACCCCAATATCAGCGAGTATGTCTTGCTGCGTGTTCTCAAGATTTGCACAGCATGTTATCTCGATATGTTATGGGAACTTTTGCAGATAAGACTTTGACTCCGAATATTTTTGAATGGGATACCAACGCTCTTCTCCACTTTCTTGGTGCCTATATCGATGGGGACGGCTGTGTTACTAAAAATAAGGCACACTACGGGCAATTACTTATTCGTTCATCCTCCCCCCAGATGCTCAACATGTTGTCAGATATCATTCGGTCTTTGGGGACAATAACAACTATTCATTGGGATACCCCTGCGGGTTGGATGCTCTCTCCCACTAATTATGAATATTACCGGACTAATGGATCTGGTGTCGTATCAGTAGAGCCCCTGTTGGCTGCGTCAGTTACTGAATATAGTCGTAAAAAACTTGAGGTACCTATTGGTCAACGCCATGGTCAAATTAATCATCCAGCAGGAATTTTTCTAACGCAAGTTATTGACAGAGAAGATATTGAGTTGGATGAGGATGTTTTTAATTTGGAAGTTGAGGACGTACACCACTACGTTGTTAGTGGTGTTGTAGTTCATAACTGCAATAAGGACCCCGAAAAAGCGGTGGGCAAGGTTGTTAAGGCCTTTTGGAATTCTGCGATGCATCGAGTCGAGCTTTTAATCGACTTGGAAAATGCGAAAGCCCCCGACCTTGCTGAACGAATTTTGTCGGGAGAATATCCGCCCGTATCTATGGGGTGTCGCGTAGCATTTGACCGTTGTAATATCTGTGGGAATGCTGCGCCCACGCGAGCTCAGTACTGTAATCACCTCCGTTTTCAAATGAAAGAAATTATAAACGGAAAACAAATTTGTGCTTTAAACCCCCGCCCTAAGTTTTTCGACATTTCTTGGGTCTATCGGGGTGCCGATGCAAATGCCTTCATGATGAAGAAAGTCGCCGAAGCACGTCCCTACGAAATCACCGGTGCCGAGGCGGGTGAGTATCTGAACAAAGTCAGCGCGTTCAAGGACGCGGCGCACAAGTTGGCCGTCATTGACAAGCTCATCCAGGGAATCCCCCTAGGTGCCCGTGAAGCGGGGATGGACCCAACCGAGCTTCAGAATATGCAGCGCTGTGTCCCGCTCGCCGCGGAGCTTGGACGCGCCGCAGTAGACCTGCCGAACGAGATGCTCCAGGGCATGTCCCAGTTCTCGATCCCGCAGGTCTTCTCAACGATGGCTGCCCGTGGAATGGCACCAACGACACCGGAGGTCGTGAAGATCACGATCATCAAGGTGTATAAACAGCTTCCTTCTCCAGAGATCCTCGACAAGTCCGTAGCTTTGCAGCATGGAATTTTCGAACTGCTGGAAGATCATCCCCAGATTATCCAGCAGCTCATGGACTCTGGAGCCCTCTCTTTGGGTTCGCAACAGGTACACCCTGGGCTGTTCGATGCGCTTGCTCCGCTCATGGAAAAGCGCTCCGGCATCGGGGAGTACTTGAAGCGACGAATCGTTCCCGAGAATTGGAGAGATGAATCTCCGTACACGTCTCAGATGACGCTGACTGATCCTGCAACGGGACAGGGCTATGCCACGACCCGTGGAGCAGCCATCGCGGCGCACGACGAGATTGCGAAGCGAAATCTCTATAAGGTTCTCGGTGGAACGGCGTTGCTCGGTGCCGGTTACAAAGTTGTCGGGCACATGTTAGGCCCTGGGCGTGCCTGGATGAAGCCCCTGACGGCTGCGGGTCTAGGGGCGCTCGGTCTTGCGAATCTGCCCAGCATGGGACCACACTATATGACCGACCAAGGGGTCCCGATTCCGGTCAACACGGAGCTTGCCAAGATGAGTTCTATCGGAGGGTACGCGCTCCCCGCCGTAGGAACTTTGGGTCTTATGGCTCTCCTGGGTCAAGACTATAACTCCAGGATGCAGGACGGCATTCCGTTGGGACATCCAGGTCTGCCTGTCACGCGCCGCGGTCTAGACTGGCTCGAAGAGAACGTGCATGAGCACCCCCTAATTTCTGCCGGTGTTGGTGCACTTGGATTGCACATGCTTGGCCGAAGTCCACTAGGGCAGTGGGGTCATAAGCGTCTGGTCAATCCTCTCTTGGACATTGGTGGAGACATTGCCGGAAAAACCAAGGGCATGTTCAACCGAGTAGTTCATGGGGAAACCAAACTCTCTGCGTACTTGGGGAGAGATATCCCGATACCGATGGACACTGTTCTGCTTCCAGAGATAGACCTTGACCGTCTGGCCGAGAAAATTGGGGAGTTGATAGTCGAAGGTTAATGGTTGTGGAAAGTCAAAAAGCGCACTAAGATAGGCGCAGAACCTTGAAGGAGAAAACACATGATCGTGGACAAGATTCTGACTGACATCGAAGCCCAAGAGAAGCTGGCGTCGCAAACGACTCCGGATCCGGCAAAGTCCGCGGAGAACCAGTTGTCGTCGGCACTGGGAGAAACCCTTCAGAAGGTTGCGTCCCAGGCAGCTCCGGCGGAGGGGAACCCCGCACAGGATCTGTTCAAGCTGGCGACGGACATGGTCAATTCCGAGATGGAGCGTGAAGTGAAGCAGGCCGCGCTTTGCGGCCGTGCGTTCGCTCACAGCGCCGTTGAGGAGTTCCGTGCCTACGACGTGGCGGCCAAGACCGCGGCGGCACAGACGGTTCTGAGGCCGACTGTCGGTTTTGCGGAACAGGCTGTCAAGGAAGCGGCCTCCGACCCCGAGCTGATGAAGGCTGCGGAACTTGGCTATGCCGATGCTCAGCAACGCATCTCCGTGGAGCAGAACCATGCGGCCGAGACCAAGCTGGCTTCTGTCAACTTGGATGAGGCGACGCTGGAGAAGGTGGCCCAGGTCGGATACGCGCAGACCAACGAGAAGATCGCGGCCGAGCAGCGTAACGAGGGCTACAGCGACTGTATGAGTGAAGTGCGTGACCGGGCAGCTGAAGAGTTCATCAAGGGTGCCATGGAAGTGCAAAAGCTGGTCGAGCTCTCCGCGCAACAGGGCTGAGCAATGTACGGGACGGACACCAGAAAGCAGTACGCCAAACTCTACAAGGAGGCGCTGACCAAACTCGCCTCCCTGTTTGGCATCAAGTTGCCGACCCAGGGGAAGTGACATGCGGACGCTACCGACTATTGGACAAGTCATGAATCTGGTTCGCCAGGGTGAACAGTCAGCTACCCAGGCAAAGCAGGCTTCCGTGTTAGAACCCCCGTACATGTCGGAGATCGCCAAGGGACTTCACGAAGTTGCCAGCATCATCAAGTCGGCCGAGCCGACGGTTACCTACGAGGATGTTCTCAACTTCGGTCGCGGTCTTCTCAAGGGGCAACCATGACACCGAAAGAACTCGCCGCAGGTCTCCGAAAGACGGCTGAATTACTTCGTAAAGAAGAAGTGAAAGCCGAACAGCAAAAGACGGTCAAGTGTGCGCAGATTCTCACTGCCACGCGGGGCCTCATCCAACTTCAAAAGAATCTCGGAGGAATCCGATGACCACGATCATGTCCTATGCCGCGGAGATTCTCGAAAAAACCGCCGAGTACATCGAGCGGCTCGAAGGCGAGAAGATTGCTACGCGGACCGCGGAGAAGAAGAAGGTTGCTTCCGCCTTGGCAGGCAAGTTGACGGAAGCGATAGGCGAACCTTTGGACTCTACCCTCGCCGAGAAGCTGTCCAACCTAGATCCCGAGATGCAACAAATCATCTCGAAGTTGGCTGGCACGGAGAGGGTTGACTCGATGGGTGAACCAGGAGAAAATGGAACACAGAAGGTGGCATCCGCTAGTGGAATGCCTCCGGAAGATCACAGACTGTTGACTTGGTGTAACAGCTGAGCAACATGATACGGAGGAGATGAAATGACGATTCTCACGAGCAAGTTCAACTTCAGGGGCCGTGACCCGCATCCGGCGGCGAAGGCGTCCCTGGCGACCGTGCTGAAGGTCGCGGGTGCCCTTGGGCCGTACAGCACGCCTGGCGGGTCCGGTACGCCAGTCGTCGGTCCGATCTTCCGTGGCGCCATCGTGTGCATGGACGTCAACGGCGAAGCCATCCTGGCTGACAGCGATGTGACAAACCTCGCGTTCCGTGCCGTGGGTCAGAAGACTCCGTTCTTCGTGGCAGTGGACGGCGACCAGGACTTCGATGGCGCGTTCGTGCACAAGGTCACGGCGCTCCAAGGTGGGATGGAGATCCTCACCGACCAGTTCACGGCGGATCCCGGTCTCATCCCGGGCGCTCCGGTTTGTCCTGGTGGGACCATCGGCACGGACGTGGGCATGTTCCGCCTGGCCATCACCACGGGCGTTCTCGCCACGGATGAGCAGGTCTACGGGTACGTGGGCAGCGAAGGCTACAACGCGGTGACGGGGCTTCTCCACGTCATCATTCCGCAGGGCGTCTAAAGGAGGCAGCCATGAGCAACTATCAGCAAGAGTCTCCGGAAGTGACTGCCCGCTTCGTCAACTCGAACTTCGTTCGCAAGATCGAGGAAGGGCGCGTCAAGGAAGCCGAGGTCGAGAGCTCGGCGTTCATCCGTGAAAAGCTCCGTCAAGAGGCGGCGGTCCGCGAGATCATCGTTCCCGTAGGCATCAGCGAGGACGAAATCGACAGGGACGAAAACACCGATCAGCCGAAGAAGATCATCGACAAGGAGCCCGACTCCACGGCGACCTTCTGCCAGTTCCAGGGCACCGGCCAGAGGACCTGGTTCTACGGGCCGCGTTATTCGATTTTCTTCGGGAAGGTCGAATCGCAGCGGTTCACCAAGAGCAAGTTCGAGCTCATGACCTACACGTCGGACATCCGGAAGATCCTTTCGGACAACAGCGTGAAGGACATGGCGGATGAAGAGGACCGCGCGTTCTACAACCTGGTGACGGACATCATCGCCCTGAATCCGGCCGTGCAGCGGACCTCGGGCCCGTTCCAGAGCTCGACCTTCAAGGGTTCGGGCCAGAGCATGCTCCGTCGGCGTCGTCCGATCGGCAAGATGCTCATGACGAAGAGCCGCTTCATGGACGCGATTGACCTGCCGGCGACTACGGTAGGTAGCGATGTTGCGAAGCGGAACTTCGACGAGGGCATCGAGGCCACGCAGAAGCTGTGGGGCTACCCGTGCGTCACTACGATCAAGGCCGACATCTACGACGACACGCGGGCCTACATGTTCGCGCCGCAAGCGCCGAACAACTTCTTGGGGAATTTCTACCTGCTCCAGGATGCCACCCTGTTCATCAAGCAGGAGGCCGACATCATCGAATTCTGGAGCTACGAGGCTCTCGGGCTCGGCATCGGCAACGCGCTCTCGATTCAAGAGATCCTGTTCACCTAGTCGGTGAGAAACCACGGGGGCCAGGTAACCGGCCCCCGTGTCTTTTTAGGGGTACCGCATGAAATTCGTTTTGCTGAAAAACATGACGTCCACTCTCATCAAGATACAGAACTTGAGGACCGTGGACGGCAAGGTCCTCGTCTTTCAACCATGCGGCGACATCGGTGATTCCCAACAGGTCCCCGACTATACCCTGAGCAATCCGGCGCTTCTCCCATACCTCAGGTCTGTTCCGCGGCGACTGACGATCCGCCCCCTGGTAACAACGGGCCCTGTGGCGGCAACGGTTCTCAACAAGCCCAAGAAGGCTCCCGTACCGACTCTGCCTGTTCAGGTAGCTCCAGTGCCGAAGATTGAGACTCCGGTTCCTCCTCCCGTGGAAGAACCCGTTTCTCCGCCTCCCGTGCCGGCCCCTGGGCCTGCACCGGAGCTGGAGCTTGTCCCTACCGCGTCTGAGCCTGAGCCGGTGCCTGAGCCGGTGCCTGAGCCGGTGCCTGAGCCGGTGCCTGAGCCGGTGCCTGAGCCTGTTGTTGAGGCTGAAACACCGATTACATCAGAATCCGACCTATCTTCCACCAAGACCAAGAAAAAGAAAAAGCACTCCTAGTTCTTTTTTGTCTTGATAAAAAACCTAGAGTCTTGTAGTGTTAAATTATGAACACTACAAAACCAACTGGGCGGGGCTATTACACTCGAAAACCAAAAACATATGTAGTTCCCGAAGAGGACCGGATTGATGAAGCTGAAACTCTTTTAAGATTCGGGTATTCAGCCACAGCCGTTTGTCCGTCTGGAAACAAGAAAGTAGTGTGTCGATGTGAGAAGTGTGAGAATTTAATTGAACGGATTCGTATGCGGGTTCATCCTCCTGTTCTCTGTCATAGCTGTGTAAAAGCCAAAATTAATCTCGGGCCCATTGAAGGCCTTGTTGATGTTGAAGCCACACAACAACAATTGCATTACGGCGTAAAGAATCTTCCTCGGCACTCCAATCAAAAAGTCGTAGGTATATGTTCTACATGTCAGAAACGATATCTCGTCCGCTTAAGTTCGGTTCAGCAAGGACAACAGTGTCGGTCATGCTTACGCAAAGGAATATGTGACGCACAATGGGCTCCCCGCGAAAAAGATGGGCGGGAACAGTTAAACGAGAAAGAGACATTAAAACAATTTGGCTATTCAGCGTTAGACCTGTCTCCTAAGTCCAACCAAATGGTAATTGCCAACTGTTCTTTTTGTGGTGACAGCTACCAACGAATTCGTCGAAACATTAAAGATACAAGTGAATGTATTCCTTGCGCACGAAGACGGATTGACCACAGACTTTTACAAGATAAACGAAATCAAACGCTACGAGAACATTTTCCTGCGGGAATACCTCAGCCTGACAATTACGGCCAAGCAGCTAACCTCCTGGGAGAATATTTAGAGGGGATACTTGGCCGCTCTTTATTGCGGGAAAAATCTTTAGCGAATGGACAACGTCTAGATTTATTTGATACTCAAACAAAGACAGGGATCGAATATTGCGGTTTATTTTGGCATAATGAACATAGCCTAACCCCTCGGGGAAAATACTATCATGCAGATAAAATGAAAGCTGCGCAAAAAGAAGGTTACCGCCTTATTACAGTTTTTGAGGATGAGTATTTAATCCGGGAGGAGGCAGTTAAAAATAGGTTATTAGTTATTTTAGGAAACAAACGAACAACCATACCAGCACGAAAATGTACTTTATCCTCTGTAGAGGCAATTGCTGCTAAAACATTTCTGGACAGATATCATACCCAAGGCAGTCCCGCAGTTTTCAAATACGCCTTTGGTTTATTTTACGCAGAAAATTTAGTAGGACTTATTCTAGGGGGCGTACATCATCGACAGGGGCATAAGAGTATCTTGGTCTTGTCTCGTTTGTGTTTTGCACCCCAAGTACATATCACAGGAGGGTCTCAACGGTTATTTAAGAGACTCTGTGACCAAGGAAAATTGGATGGATATTCTAGGTTAATTACCTGGGCGGATAAACGCTGGACCGATGGCGCAGTATATTCACGGTTAGGTATGACACTTACCGCGAATCTTCTTCCTGACTATTCTTATGTGAAAACAGCTAAACCACGCGAGCGTTTTTCTAAACAATCGCAGAAAAAAAGTCGTACAGGTTGCCCCCCAGAAATGACTGAAAAGGACTGGGCTCTCCAGCGGGGTTTTAGTCGCATCTGGGACTGTGGACATCAGCGCTGGGAGTATGACCTCTTGCCTTAGTCAGGAATCCCGCCTAAAATCAGTCCATGACCACGAAGGTAGACCACAACTACCCTCATGCTGGCGACCTGCGTGTCGTCAATGCGCTTGCTGAGCCTATTGAAGATGTGGAAATTCGTATCTTCACATTGGCAGACTTCTTGGCAAATCGCACGACGACCTGGATTGCTGCAACGACAAGTGACGTCAATGGTGAGTGGGTAGACCCTGTTTTTTTGGATGACGGTCAGACCTACGTGGTGCACATGCAAAAGAAAACCATGTACGGTCCGGCGCACGTTGAAATTACCACGTAGAGGAGAAGACCATGACGGATGTACGAGTCGGTTTTGAGCCCATTGGTGTCCGGCAGATCATTGCCGCGGCGACGAAGATCGGCGGGGTTCTTCCTACGAAGACCATCGGTGTTCCGGTGCTCTTCGATATCCAGGACTTCAGCAAGAATCGTTACGACTACGGTACTCCCGCAGGTATTGCTCCTCCGACCAAGGTTGCAGATGATGGGGGCATTTTCCGCTTTCCTGAAGGTGCGGTCGTTACCGAAGTGCGGCTGATCTGTGGCGCTGGCTCTACCGTGAACATGTTCGTTGAGGAGACTGACGGTACCTCTACAGTCTCGATCGTGGCTGCAACTGCTGCTGCTGCGAACCGATATGTCATGTCCCCTGAGGGTCTTCCTGTGCTCCCCAGCCAGCAGCTCCGGATAGAAGAAGCCGTCAAGGGTGTTCCTGGTGCAGGAGACAAGTCCATCATTGTTTACTGCGTAAAGCGGGGTAGGATGCCGTGACCGTCCTCATCCCAACCAATCGATTCCCCCTGACTGTGGAGGATATCCGCATGTTCCTGCGGGACCTCCCGTCCAAGAATCCATTGCTTCTCGGGGAGTTGGAGTTCAGTAATGACGATCTGAATCGTGCCATGCAGTTCACGCTGGATAAGTACAACGCCATGACGCCGCAGACGCATGTTCCTGCGGTGACGTACATCAACCGTTGGGTGCTCATGGTCGGAACCTGCTCCATCCTGCTGCGCTCCGAGGGCCTCAGGCAGCTTCGGAACCAGCTGATCACGCAGGACGGCAATATAGCTCCAGTCGGTCTTGATGAGAAGCAGGCGCTCTATCTCCAGTGGGCGGATAACATGCAAGCCGAGTTCGATGGTCTTGCGCGTATGATCAAGACCCAGAATAACATGGAGGCCTGCTACGACGGTCTCAGCTCGGGTTACCGTTACATCGGTCGCTGGACGGCGTAATGACTGCGCCGAACTCTTCAGTTTACGGCGTTCAAACTTCTCCTGCCAAGGGTACTGCGGCTCGTCTGGAAATCACACGAGTCATCCCGCTCTGGCCTAAGAAAGTATGTCTTCAGTGGGTTATTCGAAATCCCGCAGACGTTTCGCACTACTACTTCCAGATTGCCCGCTCTGGTTCACCTGAGGGCCCATGGGAGACTCTTACACCTCTTCCTCTCGAAGACACCTATTTCTACGTGGATGACGCCTTTACCTCTTCGCATGATGATGCTCAGGCCGGTCTCATGTCCCTCCAGAGAAACGTCTACTACAAGGTTACGGCGACTCCTGGACCTATTGAAGACACCAAAGACATCATGCCTGCCACAGACCATCGCCGTCAGGGCATCATTAGTAAGTTGATTAGAGATGCCACGCGCTACTTCAGAGTGGGAGTCGGGACCGAAGTTGCTCTTCTCAAGCGGCGGCGCTGGGGAGAGAAATGCCCCATCTGTCTCTCATCGACGGGACAGTCAACCCGAGCGCACTGTTCGAACTGTTTCGGGACGGGATTTGTCGGTGGATACTGGAATCCGGCATACACGTTTGCACAGATTCGGCCGTCTCCGACTCAGATGCAAACCGTCCCACAAGGGGATGTTGAAACAAACATCATGACCGTTCTCATGCCGGTCTTTCCTGTCGTGGAGATCTTGGATGTTATCGTCTTTATCAGAACCAATCAGCGCTACGAGATAAAGTCTGTGGCACCGACTACCATTCATGGTGTGACAATTCACCAGGAGATCACGGTCTCTGAACTTGCACGGTCTGCCAGGGAATACAACATCAAGGTCGATGACTGGCACGACCCGAAGTGGTTTTGAAAATGGGTGGCGTGATTCTTACAGACAAGAGTTTCAGATATCATCTTCCACGTATCAAGGGAGAGGGCGTAGACGTCGCCCCTGGAACTCCTCTTGCGCTGATAGGGCTGTGGGTTGCTGCTCTGCGTTATAGGTTCAACCGGAACCCCGCTGAGCCATTGCCTTGGGTCTGGGACCCTGACCTCAGACCAGCAGATGCTGAAGACGGTATTCCTGTTCCTGATGGCGAACCCCGAAAGCTTCTCATCGAGGCGGCTTTCAACGTAGAGAAGTCGGCTCGAAACTACAGACCCGCCATCTACGTGGACCGCGGTGAGGTTACTGCCGACAAGGTCGTCCTAGACAACATGGCAGGACGGTACATCCCTACGGGCATAACCGCCTACTTCTGCCAGGCCAACATCCCAATTGTCTTTTATTGCGAGTCCGAGAATGCCGCAGAATCTACTCTCATAGCTGACACTGCTTGGTTTTTCGTCCTGGCTACGAGAGACATCTTCAAGAAAGAGTTCGGTCTATATGACATCCGTGAGCCGGTCCTAGGAAAGACTGTCCCTATCGACGAAGATAAGCAGGTCTGGCAGACCCCTGTTTCTTTCGGGGTCACGTTGGAAATGCGTTGGGCAACCCAACCCATAGCGCCGCTGCTTCGGGATATCTCCCTGAAGATTGGACTTACAGGAGACCCGAACTTGTACTATCATGAACTAGTGCTTCGGGACTCAAGCAGCGGGGACGAATCCGCTGAATGAAGGAGTAGAGTAAATGGCTACGCATCGTCCAAACGCGGCTATCTATCAGGAATACAAGACCCTGTCGTTCACGCCTGCGACCCCCACACTGCACACCGTCATTGTGGGGCCCTGCTACCAGATACTGGACTATCTGGACGACAAGACCGATTGCCGTGTCGATGACGACTACGGCGTGTTGGAAGACAATTGTCCTGTCACCACGACTCCTGCTCTCGCCGTCGCGGACCCTCCTGGCATCCTGCCAGGAGCCATTCTGGACGATGACAGTGTGTCGGTCTTCTTCGACGAGGGTCGCGCGATTGTGAAGGCTTGGTCAGAAGTTGGGGATAACGCGCTATTTCTTACCGGGGATAATCTCTTCAAGGGGGGCACCGTTCACTTTGGTTCTTCCGGTGTCCAAGCTGGTGACCGACTGATCGTGAATCCGCATGCTCCCGCAACCGAGGACTACAAGAACACAATCAAAGAGCTCGCCTATACGCTCACCGTAGCGGCTGCTACGTTTGTCACGAATGGTGTCACTAACGGTGATCTCCTGACAATTTCAGTTGATGCTGCTGCGACTCCACGTAACGGGACATATACCGTAAAGAGAGTCGTGGATGAGACGCACCTGGAGATCGAGGACGACGACGCATTTACGGGGGCGTCGGCAAATGCCAATCTCGTGATTACCAATTCGGCTGGAACAACCACGAAAGTGACTCTGACGACAACGCTCGTAGTCGACACCTGCTACCTGCGCATCACGGACGACTTTGCCACAGATAACGACGGCACAAACAAGAAGTGGCGCATCGAGCGGGAGTTCTACAGCAAGGAGCTCCTCAGCACGGACTTCTCCGTGGACAGCACGACCAAGGTCATCACGGTCAAAGCCGGTGTCACGGTTGCCTTGACAACTGTTCTGACGGCTCAAGCGGTTACCTACGCCAAGGCGTATATCGAATACCGCGCGCTTCGCAGGGATCTCCAGCAGATCAACGAGGTTTCTCAGGACACTGCGGTCATGGAAGCGCTCCTCGGTAAGCTGGATGCGCGCAATCCGCTGCACGTCGGAGCCTACCTCGCCGCGCTGAACACGCTGACGACCGTGAAGGTCTTTGGCCTGAAGTCCGACGATGTTTCGGGCTACATGGACTTCGTTTCCAAGATCAGCAACGAGCGGCATGTCTATGCCGTTGTCCCGCTCACCTACGATACGACCGTCCTCGGATTCCTCAATACGATGGCGATGACGCTGGCTGATCCGGACTACGTTCTCACGAACGGCATCCGGCAGAAGTTCCGTGTCGTCCTCGGGGCAATCGACCTGCCGACCATCAAGTACGTGGTTGATCCGACCGATACGGTTACGACTTCTGCCGTGGCGGGGACCAAGCCCCTCGCCAAGGGGCTCAGGCAGCTCACCTACACAGCGGGCGCCGGACCGTCTCCCGCAGCGGCATGGACAACCACTGACGGTGTGATTCCTGGGGATATCGTGACGATTACTGACATGCCAGGTGGAACGGTTTATACCCACACCGTGGCGCATGTCAAAGCTGCGAATATCCTGGAAGTGGACCCTGACGGTCCTGCACTGATAGCGCACACGATGGACACTGGTGATAAGTTCAAGATCACCTCAGCCGATGGATTGACCACGCGGTTTGATGCAGGCACGTACGCTGCGGCCACAAATGAATATACCCTGACGTCTGCGACCCTGGACGATCTCTTCCTGGTTCTCACCGTCCCAGGTGCGACCTTCGTCACGGACGGTGTGCTTCCTGGTGATCTCGTTCAGATGTCATCCGACCCGATGACCGCTACTTTCACGACCTTCAACTCGTGGGTGGTCGATGACGTCATCAGCGAGGCGCGCATTCAGGTCATGAACGAGGGGACCGATACCCCGACCGTGGAGAACGAGCTCCCGCACGAGGGATGGCGCGGCGGCGGAAAAGTCGTCATTCAAGGTTCCATGATCGTCCGTGTGATTCGCTACTACACTGCGGCCCAGCAAGTGACCGAGATGCTGGCGACGGCGCACAGCTTCAGCAGCCGGCGTCTCGTCCTGTGCTACCCGTACCAGCTCGAAGTAGCCGACCTCAAGGACGGCAGCCTCGATCGCGGTACTGAGACCGACCCGATTGATGCTCTGCCGGACCAACCTGGTTACTACCTGGCTTGTTGCGTTGGTGGCCAGACTTCCGGTCAGCCGTCCCAGCAGGGCTTCACCTTCATGGGCATCAACGGCATCACCCGCATCTACGGGTCGAACGACTACTTCTCGGAAGAGCAACTCACCGAGCTCTCGAACGGCGGCATCTACGTCTTCACGCAGGAGAGTCTCGCAGCCCTGCCGTCGACCATCCACGAAGTCACGACCGACGTATCTACGCTGGAATTCAGCGAGTACATGTGCATCAAGAACTTCGACTACGTTGCGTGGACGTTCCTGGATGCTATCATGGCATTCATTGGAATATGGAACGTGACAGAAGAGACAATTCAATTCCTTGGTCAGGATGAACAAGCCTGTATCGAGACCCTGAAGAGTCAACGCAAGCCGAAGATCGGGGCGCCTTTGATTGATGCGACCATCGTTTCAAACGAGATTTCGGACATCAGTGCAGACCGCATTGAGTCCTACATCGACGTCAACATGCCGATGACGTTGAACACCATCGGCTGTCACCTGGTGGCATGATCAAGCAAGGCCACATCGGCGCCGCGTGCGCGTTTCTCGACCTCGGGTTCTCTCCTGAACAGGTGAAGCTTGCCTTCATCAAGCAGGGGATGCTTGAGACTGAAGCTGAGTACCTCGTGAAAGAAGCCGTCCCTCTAGGCCTCATTGGAAAAGGCATCGGGATGCTTGGCAGTTTGTTTGGAAGAGCAGCAGTGAAAGCTGCCCCAACATTCCGAACAATAGCGGGTGCCAAACCAGGACTGTTAGCTAGCAAAGGACTAAGAGCCGGGATGGGCCCTGTCGGTGCTGAAACAGGATCTATAACGGGCAAGCTCATGCAAGGCGGCGCTGCCAGTCAGATGGCGGGTAATGCCCTCCACAGTGTCGGAGCTGCCGCGCAACACGGACTCGCAGGATTCCAGGGTGGTGGGCTTCTTGGCGGTTTGAAACATCTTGGCGGTGGTGCCCTGAACTTTGGCAAAGGCATGTTCTTCATGGGAAGCAAGAATCCGAGCTTGGCCAACATGGCAGGCAAGGGTTACGGTATGTACGGAATGGGATCGATGTTACTGGGGCCGGGGTCGACACCGATGCCGTCTCCGCAACAGTACTAAAGAAGGAGCAAAGCAATGCCTCTCGGGATTACTAAAGGCATCGGAAGCTGGAAGTCGCAACAGAACAACGTCGAGCGGCTCATGGACAACGCCGCATACACGTCGGCCCATCCGGACAACACGCTCGTCCTGGCGGGACCTCCTCGTTTCATGGACGTGTCTCAGGGTGCAACGACTGGCTTCGCGAGTCTTCTCGCAGTCGGCATGATGCAGACATTCCAGATCACGAGTCAGAAGCCGACCCAACCCCTTCAGGCAATCGGTTCGGGTCGTTCGTACTTCGTCTCGGGCAAGAGCCAGACGACGTGGCGCATTGGGCGTCTCTTCTGCAACGGCCGGAACCTGCTTCGCGTGTGCTATCACAATGCAGTCGCAGGTGGTGTGGGTGTTCAGCTCATGGACGATCCGCCCGTGGCATCCGGAGCAAATCAATTCTCCCCCTACTACATCAACCTCGATTCCGAGCTCTACTACGTGCCGTTCGGCTTGGGCGTTCTCTTCAAGGACAAGGCCCAGGACCTCATCGGAGCCTTCTACGTAGAGCTTTGCATGATCTCGACGTACACCATCGGCTTCACGGCGGGCCAAAACATGATCATGGAGGACGTAAGCGGTCTCTGTGACCGTCTCTATCCTTTCCTTCCGTCACAAGTTGCCCAAGCGGCGATTCCGAGGCCGACCATCGATGCAGTCATTGGATTCTCTGCTGCTGATAGCGCGGTGCTGCCGACAGGTCAGACTCCACAGGCTTACAGAGTCAAAGAGACGCTGTAAAAACAGCAATGAATGGATCCCCTCACCCGCACTGACCAAAAAGGAAGAAACGCACTCGGCGGACCCATCTATCCGCGGGGTAAGCGCATGGGCACTGTCGTGGCATACGACAGTGACAGTCATTCTTATACCGTCATCGTGGAGGGAGACTCAGGGAATCCTAAAGAGCTGCGCCGCCGTGAGCTGAAAAACATCTGCCGAAAAAAAGAATCTCCAGGTCATGAGGGAGTTCTACCTGGCGGAGCACCGGTCATCGTTGATTTCGAACTAGGGCACCAGCCGTTCATCTCCGGGGTCCTCCCCGTGAACAACTCCAGGGCTGTGACGAGTCAGTCCATAGGTTCTCAGATTGACGCAGGTGGCGGGGTCTTCAATACGTCCACGGAGACGCGAGCAGGAGCCTACTTCAGGGACCCCAACACGCCCAAGAACATGCTCCAGGGGGATGAGTTCATGCTCACCCCTGACGGTAACTACGTTGCCGCCCTCAGGGGTAGGATCAACAAGATCTATGGCTCCCAGAGAGCCCAAATCATCGTCTCGGGAATGCATGACGCCGTTCGTGTTGTCTGTGAGAATTACGAGAATCTCTCATCTATAGGTGAGTTGAAAATCCAAACCGTGAACGGCCGTGCCTCTCTTTCTTTCAGAGGCCGTGTAGACCAGAAATCTGAGAGAGACACCGGAAGCGGTTCAGTAGCATTCGACATTGGAGACAAGGGTCAACTTGTCAGTCTTCAAGTACTTGACCCTCAAGGCCGCGGTCTCTCCCGTGTCCAACTTTCCCCTACGGGTTCTATCCGACTTCTCTCACTCTCTGAAGACATAGACACGGTCTGTTCCCGCATTCGCAGGGAAACCGTCGGTGTTAAGCGCCTCGTGACCGTTGGCGGAGACGATGTTCACTCCGTGATTGGAAAGCGCTCAGCCAACATCAAAGGCGGCTGGTCTGTCTCTGTCGGTACTTCAGGGACGTTCACTTATGGTCAGTCTCTTGGAGAAATGATCAACAGTGACCACATCGTGAGTGTGGGAGGAAACGTCAACAGGACAATCACCGGTGGTCCCATTCTAGCTGCCAAGCCAACGAACCGTGCGGTGGAAGAACGTATCCTGAACGGCAGCTTGGTTCGTTACATTGGTTTCCCCGTGCATGGAGCAAGTCCTGCCGCGCTTGCGGGGTACCGGTCCTACGTGAGCAACGGCGCTTTCATCTTCGGGGCTCCCCTCCCGCAAGACATGCTGAAGGGAGAAGTCACAACGGCCTCGGCCTTCTGCATCAATACGATGGCCACCCCGGGCTCGATTGGCCTAGGCGGGGTTCCTCCAGCAGCTTCGGCGCTCTTAGGGGGTGCCGCGCCGACAGCGATTGATCCTGCGGTGAAGTTCATCGAATTGTCCACATTCTTGTGGACCTTAATTGGCATTCTAGACGCACATATCCACGACTCTGATTGGGGTCCAACGGGTCCTCCCCTTACTCCTGGGATCTTCAGTAGTGCTTTGGGAAGCCAGGTTGCTGGTCTTGCTTCGACCATTGTGATGATGAGTTCCTAGTGATACTATCGGAGTAACTCGAAGGAGAAGAAACATGCCGAAACTGACCATTACGAACCTCATGCCTGCCCCTGCGGGCTATCCGGCCTATCAGCTCAGCGCCCTCCAGGTCCAGGACCCCTTCCCAGCGGATGGTCGTCTTGTGATCGAAGTCGCTCCGTCCGACACTGTGGACACTGAAGTCTCTCTGGACCAACTCCAGCGCATCAGGACGCAGCTTGTCGACTTAGAGGCACGGAATCTCATCTCCTGGTCCGTGTCTTTGCCCGCCGAGGACCGACGTGGTGAGGAATCCGATCTCATGGGAGACTCGGCGATCACGTACCTCGATACAAGCGTCACGCCGATCGCCGCTAGCGGCCCGAATGTCGGTGCGAATATCGTTGGGACGGATCTGCTCCTGGGATATCTCCAAGCCGAGCTGACGCTGTTGGATCCCGCGAATGCTCTTGATTGGCTTACCCTCCAGGCAATGGATACGGGCTCCGACCAGAACACCATCGGAATTCAGCTGATCAGCGATGCCTTAGTGGCTGATCCCTCCGGTATCGAATACGTGGAACCGACCGTTCTTCCGGACGGCTACACCCGCGTCTTGGAACTTCACATTCTACCCGCGACGTTCACTTGGGCGACCCTTGCGGTCATTCTGAACGACGTTGTGAACGGCATCGTTCCCCGCACGTCAGCCTTCCCCCTGGGCTCCTATCGGATCTTCTGTTCCGACGCCGGTGCGGGCAGCGGTGCTGACCCCATCAGTCAGGGACCGGCTCCGCTGGCGGGCGGCACGGGTTCCGCGGCGGTGCTCACGGTCGGAGACACGACCGCGGTCATTACGCTTCATACCGATCTGCTGATTACCTACGATGTTGACCTGACTGGCAGTGCCTTGGGTACGGGGGACACCGCGATTCTACAACTCCGTAGCGCCGGTGGTGGGCCCTCCCTCTCTGCTTCAGTCGTCATCGGCTAGGCAAAAACAAACGCGCAGGACGCGCGATTGCTTTCCCTGAGACTCAGGGAGAAGAACTACTTCGTGGTGGGATCGCAGCCGTAGCACTCCGACGAGAGCTCGGAGCAGTCACAGCAGGGGGACTTGAGAACGTCCGCGGGGAGCGGCTGATCGAGGATCTCCGCCGAGGACAGGAGCGCGTTGGCCATCGAGACGTCGGTGAGAACGCGAGTGGTCTTATCCTCGTACGTCATCTGGATGGCGCCGTCCTTCTTCACGACAATCATTTTCAAAGACATTGGGTCCTCCTTGATTTCAGTGGTTGGGGTACTAAGTACTTATACCAATAAACCCCGCTCTACAGCCACTTCCTGGAGCTCCTCAAGCTTCGACAGCGCCCTGTCTTTTCCTACTTTCAAGGCTTCTGTAGGATAGGCATGTTTGCCTGGTTTACGGGGTAAATCCTTCATCCAGTCTATCGTGGATCCCCGCTTCGAGAAGTTGGCCTCTTTCAGGGCATACATGACATCAAGCAACTCCTCGTCGGAGAGCTCTTTCAGCTTCACGACGGAGCCCTTGATGTCTCTCCAGCGGTTGTAGTCGTCACAGTAGGTCCAGCCTTCTGAGGCTTTGATAACGTTGACAGGGTTGACGATGTGATGCCGTGACGCCGGTGTCTTCTCATCGACCTGACGGATTTCGTAGGTAATCACGTATTCTCTAACCCCCGCACATCGGGGATTAGTGCATCGATTCTTCCAACCTGTCTCCGCGTGTTCCGCCTTGAGGTCGTCCAAGGGCATCTTGCAAACAGGGCATCCTGCTTTGGCTGCGGCGATGTGTGCACCGAATTCATCCATGTTTGTACTCCTATCTAAACAAAAGGAACGCCTGGATAGGCGAGCCTTTTTTGGGATTGTCGGACTTGGTGGGTAGATCGGGGGTCGACTAGCCGACGTGGGCCTTCTTCTCGGCCTTGGCCATGCGGGCCTTGTACGCCTCGACCTTGTCGTAGAGGGCGACGAAGTTCGCGAGCTGAACGTCCTCGGCCTCCGCCTTGGCCTTGGCCTCGGCCTTCTCCGCCTTGGACTTCTGCTCCTCCGCCGTCTTCTCGGAGATCGGGCGCAGCATCTCGGCGAGCGCCGAGTTCTGGAGCTTCTGCTCCGCGACGATCTGCGTGACGAGGTCCTTGACCTTCTCGACCTCGGTCTTCGTCGCCGCGGGGAGCTTCTCCTCTCCCTTCAGCAGGGCGGCGAACGCCTTCTTCTGCTCCTCCTTGCCCTTCTCCCCGAAGAGCTTCACGACGATCTCGTCCTCGCGGACGATCTCGCCGACCTCCTCGGAGATGAGGTTCGACGCCCCGCCCGAGATGGCGACCAGGATGGGGTTGCCCCCGCTGATCGCCGCCACCGCCCCGTTCACCGCCGCGCCCGCGAGCGCGCACACCGTTTTCGCGATTTTCGACATGAGAGCCTCCTTCGGTGCTTCCGCACCAGTTGGTTGGGGACCACAGTTCTATGACATCTTCTTATACCAAAAAGAGAGGTTTTCTGATGTTAACGCCCCCTCCGATGGAGGATGTATAGAGTCCCTATACACGTTCTTATACCGGTTTTATGCTTGTTTTTTGACTGGAAGCCAAAAAAGGGCTTTGAAGCCCTTTTCTCTTGTGGGATCTCTCGTGAACACAATTAAAAAGTATCAAGCATCCGCGACCGCGTGCAGGACAACCGTGCTTTCCTTGTCAGGGTGCTGTCGAAGTTGAGTGAGAAGAACAGTACTTGCTCTCATCTCCACCAACAGCTCTTCAAGTTGCTCCGTCAGTTGCTTCCACTCTGTCATCTCTTGTTTCTCTTGTTCTCTCTTGTTTTCACTCGGGAATACACGGTCCAGGATCACCGGTACGTAGGGTCCTACGTATCGTTCCAGGGCCTCCAACACACTCGTTACCGCGTTTCCCATCTCCAACCTCCGGTTTCTAGCCCGAAAGGGCTTCCATAGAGGATTCTGCGTGAGGTATGATGCCGTTATGGGCACAGAACAATGGCAGCGGGGCCTAGACCCAACGAGGAACCTGGTCCAGATTGGCGAAATGACGCTACGCCTGACGCGCATTGCCTTATACCGAAAACTTCAGCAAGCTGAGAGTCAGCTCAAGGCAATGGGCCTTGAAAACGACTTGAGCTTGGTTTTTAAGAGGTCATCGGAAGAAATGCTCAGTCAGGCTTTCAAGAAATCAGAACTACGCTGCACACGTATTAATACCACAACGAATAGCACTTTTTGAAACCATGTCGATTATCATCACACAACGCTTGCAGGACTTATATGCCCAGGCAAATCGCGTGTACGGGCATCTAGTAGACAAATTCAAACAGGATATCCCCAAGAACTTGGCCCTGGCACACATCTGTGACGTGAATCCTGGGTTCCTCAACGACCCCTTGACCCAGGCAGCTCATCGCGGTTTCTTGAGCACCTCAGTAGCCGCTGCTAGGCGTTCTGATGTTCCCTGGAACAAGCTGCCGGACCCTCTCTCATGCGCCTATGCCTGGTTTACCGACGCTAACTTGACGTCCTATACGCTCTTTACGACGTATTCGGCGCTTTTCACATCTTCAAATCAGGATTTTTGGATGTGCGCCTACCTGAATATCGTCCTAGAAGACGCTGCATTCAATGCGTTGTGGATCTTGACGAGTCCTGACGCCTTAGCGACAGGTGTTTACCCCCAATTAAAGGCAAAAGTGAGCTCCATGCGAGGATCTTTGCCTGGTTGGCCGATCTTGAAGCTCCAGAAACAGGTTCTAGAGCGGTTGGAAACGGTTTTTGCCCTGGCAAAACAGTATGGACCACTTACTTCGACCTCCCCAGGCCGTCCGCCGTACTTAAAAGGCGATGACGCGAGCCGGATTTTCGTGGAGTAGGTCTTATGGCGACCAAGGAACTCGGAAAAACAGGCATGACGGTCACCGCGGACCTCGGTGACGGCTCTTCCGACCTCCAGAAGATGACTTCATGGAGCAAAATAGAGCTTGCCCTTCCGAATTTCGACTGGGCCAGCAAGTTTGCCAAGTACATCGAGCAGGCGGAGAAGCTTTTACAGGCGTTTGTCACCATTTTGGAGGGGCTTCTCACTCTTTTGTCGGCTTTGATCGAGGACGCGTACATCCAAATCATCAAACAGGTCATCGAAGAGCTCAAGAGGATGCTCGAAGGGCTCTTGGACGACCTCGGACTGTACCTTTTGTTCGTTCCGATTCGTAAAAGAGTCATGACGAACTTCATGGGACTGGGAGATATCACTCCTGCCAACAAGGCATTGAGTGCTCTGTTCCAAAACAACACTGCTTCGCTCCAGAATCAGGCAGGAGACCCGATAAAACAGGAGTTCATAACAGACATCAACAGGTACATGGGCGGGAATTACGGGTTTTTCACCACGATCGTGGAGTCTCTCTACGATCAGGGGGACATTCATAGGCCTCAATTCAACAATCCGGACGACTATGTCGGTGGGATGGTCTGGGTCATGGGCACATCGCTCGACCCATTCGGCCTTCTGGATGATCTCTGGCGCCTCTTGGGCATGTTCGGGGACCTGTTTCGCATGTCCGCGCCTGGTTTAGCACCTGTTCCGACCGGTTTGACCGCTCGCGCAATCGCCTATCCGACGGATACGACACCTAAAGCAAGTTTCTTGCTCGAATGGGACATCCCCAAGTTCCCTTTGGCGACCATCCCAGACCTTGGAAATGTTACCTACACACCTAAACGGTACGCCGTGATAGCCGTTAAGAACGCCGTAGAGGCTGCGGGAGCCCAAAACGTCGTGCAACTCATGGGCACTCGGGATCTAAAGCAGGGTTTAACAGCTTATGGGGGTAAGGCGGTCGTCCTGAAAGAGGACAAATGGGACTATACCAAGGTCGCGTACATCGCCAAGGACCTCGAAGCCAAGAGAGATGACGGTTTCTACTTCTATATTGCCTGGAAGTGCGAGATTTCGATAACCAATGGCATGCGCGAACCCAGCACACTCGATTATTGGGACCTCTCCAACTGTGCTTACGTTGTTCCGTACCCCACTCCACCCAGAAGCACGCCGCCGGATTGGGTTAGAACGCCGTCCATCGCGGAAATCTTCCCTGAGCTGGGCTATTTCCTGCGCTTGATGATGGCGGAGCTCGAAAAACTGGCCGACAAGCTCATTGCACCTGGGGATTTGCTCAAGCAGTACCTCGATTTTCTCAAGGCAGAGGTCGAAAGATACGCTGCTCTGGTCGATGCCATCCTCGAACAGATAAAGAGGATCACTGAGCTTCTTAACCTGCCGAAGATCGTGGGCGGCATCTATTGTAGGTCGTTCTTTGGAAAGGGCGGAAACCAGTTCTTCTTGTCCGACTTAGCCAACTCTCTCATGCCGAGTTATCCCAACGCGCCACCGTTTACGCGTGGTGATGAGTACGTAACAGGTGTTGTATGGCTCGCGGGAGGCCCGCGGCCTACAGTGCAGGTCTCTGTAGACGCCCTGAAAGCTCTTTTTCCGACTTCGAGCGACACAGAGAACATGGTTGCGTCCCTTGGAGACGAAATTGCAACGCTGGAAGCCCAGTCTTTCGGGGACAATCTCCAAGTTGCACCTCCTCCGCCGACGTTTGACGAAGCTTTGTGTCCTCTTTTCCATGGAAGTGCCATCGATCCGTCTTCAGAGATACCCGAGGTCGTGTTCAACGACAGGTTTGAGCCTGTTTCGGCTCGATAAGGGGAGTAGGACATGCCTATGTACGATTTCCAGTGCTCCAGTGGCCACCAATTCGAGGACATTTGCGGCGTAAATGAGCTCCCAGTGTGTCCAGAATGCGGTGCGAATTCTGAAAAGGTCTGGATCAAGTCTCCGCCGGTGCTTGTAGCCATCATACCGGACTATCCAGGCAGTAAACGCTTCAAGGCAGGGTATATGCATACCAGTAAAGCCGACCAGAACGCCACCCGCGTTCAGAGTGGGTACGGCGGCTGCGTACATCCCCCCAACTAATTTGGTATAAGACTGCGTGCACAAGGCTTCTTAGCAGAAGCTTGGCACATTTTGCCTGCCTGTTTGGTATAAGATTAAGTCTCATAACCTTGTGTTGTCTAAACAGGAGAGGAGAAACGTATGCCTTGGATAATAACGTTCTACCTTGCTATCGGTCTTGGTCTGGAAAGTATCTACATCTACAGGAACCGAAAGAAACCTGCGCCTTCAACCTGGGGAGTGGCAATCGTTATGCTCCTCTGGTACGCGCTGGAAATCATTTTGTGGCCTTTATACCTGCTTCGAGGCGCGTTGATACGCATTTACCTCGATGAAAACGGAGAAGAAAAATGCAAAAAACGTCAGAACAAATAGCGACCGAAACCCTTTTCCTGTCCCAGCTCCAGACTCTTGTCAAAGTTGCGAATGACCTATTGGCGGGTGAAACAGAAAAAGATGCTTGGGGACCTGGAATTGGGATTCAATTGGCCCACGTTCTCAAGCAGCTCCCACGTACTGATGTAGAATATGCTCAAAAAGCTCTTATCGGTTTGGAGAACTATTTCCGTAAACTTTCTCGTGAAGGAAAAACAAATACGATTCCTGCGGAATGGTACCGACCAATTCTTAACAGTACAGGAGAAGTTGTTGGGTACGTAGTCGGTCACGGGGCAGAAGTTTCCAGCATCCTCGCCAAGAACATGGTCCCTCATGGCGTTAAAATCTGATTCACCGTCTCTGTAGTCCCTTCGCTTTTTTTTTACCCTGTGATACGCTGTTCCCATGGACGGCCTCCTCAAGAATGCCAACATCCCTCTCTGGCTCAAGGTCCCGGGCGCCACAGTGCCCATCACCGGCCCGCCGGCTCCCTACGAGCGCCTTCCTGGTATGACAGAATGGGCCCCACGGGAGATGGTGGAGGACGTTGCCAGGGGTATACGAGGGGGCCAGGATGTTGAGGACATCGCCTCTGAGCAGTCCAATAAGGGCTTGCTTGGCAACGCCGCCATGGCAGGTCTTACGGGCACGTTCGGGGGTGTCTTGGGAGGGCGCCTGGTAGGCGGGGAAAGTGCCTGGGACCCCTTCAGGGGACTGCTCTCCAAAGGCGTCAATAGGGCGGGCCTGTCGAGCCTCAAAGGCTTGAAGTGGCCCATGCTGGCCCTACCCCTGGCCGGTGCGGGTCTAGGGGTCGGACTGGCTGCCAAGGATTGGTCGGAGAAGGCCCCCCAGCGCCAGCAGCAGACGTACGACGTCGCCCGAGGCCTCCTAGCCGAGCGGGTGCTCCAGCGCGACTCCCTGAGGCAGGCAATGGGCAGGGACGCCTCAGCCCTGAAGGGCCTCCCCTTCCAGTCGGCGAGCGCACTGCCACCACTTGTAACTTCGAGAGGGGATTAAATCGTGTTCCGGAAGCTAGCTGCCATTGCAAATCTGAAAAGCCTGGGTCCGGTCAAGAAAACCCTGCTCGGACTTGGCGGACTAGGCACCGCGGGGCTGGGGATTCGGGAGTATCTTGACTCCGTGTCCATGCCGCCGTCCGACGAGCTTCTCATGATGGACCTCCCGAGTGTCCCAGGAGAAGAAGAGGGCAAAGAAGCGGCCTTGGTGAACGACATTCCTGCGGCGAACACTGCCATGACACCGGCTCCCGTGCCTAAAGTACCGGCACCTCCGATTGGCATGAACGCCAAGGACATGTTCGGAACCAAGTCGACGAATCCGACGCCGCTTCTCTCGTCAGCAGCTCCCTCAGGAGAGAGTAGCAACCCAAGGTCTGAAGCAGTCTCAGCGACAGGCAGCAAGCAGACGAGCTCAGGCAAAGCCCAGGGCATTAAGAACGCCGCGTTCTTGGGTGGCGGTATTCTCCCCGCAGCCGTAGGTGGAATTGGGGGCTATCTAGCCGGTGAGCACTTTTTGGCACCGTATTTCGCTCATCAGCAGACGGCTATCGCAGAGCAACTTTCTCATGGGGAGCAGGCGCTCGCCACTGCGGCGCGCAACCAGTCCATTTCCCCGATTCTAGCCGCCGCGGCGGGCGCTCTTCTTCTTTCGTGGCTGCTTTCGGGCAACAAAGAAGAGAAAGTGCGAGAATCGATGGGCGGCAAGGGCGAGTACGCTTCGGGTCTTCAGGGTTTTAACCCTGATGAGCAGAAACATCTCTCTTCAGGGTCGCCACATTCCCTAGGATACTGAAATGCAAGCGCCGAACATTCGCAGACAGCCTTCGAAAAGCCTCCCGGTGAAAGCACCGGATCCCCGGCACGAAGAACTCTGGCAAAAACACCAGGATAAGCAAAAGAACCAAAAAGTGGTACGAGTTCCTGGTCGCTGATTTCTCATTGGGGTGTCGGCAAGCGGTTAAGCCACGGGTCTTTGGTACCCGCATCGCTGGTCCGAATCCAGCCACCCCAGCTACTTGAAAACTTCGGGCTGAAAGTGGTAAAAGGAAGTGTACGGCCCGAGTCATGTACTTCGGGCCAAAACGCCTTCTCCACGGGAGAGGGCGTGTCCATGGGAAGCTGGAGGCACTGGTGTCTTCGGCTTCGACCTCCTTGGTTGGGGTCCGGCTGCCGCGCTATCTGGTGCCCAACCCAGGATAGCGCGGCAGCCACTTTCTTTGAAAATCTAACTCCTGGGTTCGAAAGGCAATCCGACAAGGCTCCAGTAGACGTGCTAGTTGAGCCCTAGCATGATGCAGGTCTTACGAGCCGCTCTGCGCGTTGTCGCGAGCGCCTCACCCTGTTCCTACTGTGTCGGGGAGCCTTTCGAGCCCAGGAGAAAACACGGGCCCGAAATAGGATCGACTGCGAGACGACGAACTGAAATGCGTGCCTCGGATGATGACAACCGAGTAAAAGTCATCAAACAATGAGTGCGAACAACGTGGTTCCGCTCTTCCCGAAGACCGTTGCCCCCGCTTTCGAGCGCGCGGCTGCGTAGGGAACACTGAGCAGATAGGAGTCCAAGTATTCTGCAAGGTGTAATCAAACATGGACTGGTCACTGTAGAGGCTACGTCACTACAGGATGAGATATCCCCCCCGTAGCATCCCGTTCTAGGGTTGGGCGTAACGTAAAGAACGGGTACACGGAACGCCACACGCACGTGAATGAATTTCAGCTCTGACCTTGACAGGACCTCGGGGCAGTACCGAGCGGGTCCTCCAGATGCCGATATATTCTACATCGGCACCCAATGAAACGTCTTGGTGGGAGACGTAAACTCTTCACCTGGTGGAGGCGCTGGGAAGTAGGAGCTGCAAAAGAATGCTCCGAAACTTGGCTCCCTTTGGAGCAGAGCGAGTCGTAATTGCTCTGTTCCTCCAAAACACCGGCCAGGGTTTCGCGTTGCGATTCCTAGTCTTGTCGCGTCGCGACGGGAGGCCGGACTCATCACTCCAGGGTGACACACGTGAGTCCCTGGTACGGGCTGGTGTGGTGGCGCCAGTCCAAAAAGAAAGCCGTCCCTGTGTCCAGCCTATTTAGGCTGGGGCTTCCGGAGTTATCGTGTCATTAGGAAGTAGCGCACACGGTAGCCACCTTTCATTTTCTGACCTAGGCGACGGCGCATAAAGCTCCCAGATGCTCCCCCCAGCAACTGAAGTAGCGCGGTCGCCTTTTTTCGTTGTAGGAGTAGCCGACCCCCGACTTCTCACGCGCGTGACGTCTCGGACTCCGGAGGCGGTGAAGAGGCTTACTCCTGTTAGCCTCTTCGGAGAACTCCCACGTGGCGTGGTGTAGCCGTATGTTTCCTTACGGAGACGCATTTCACGGCCTGAAGCCAAGGATTGCATCAAGGGCATCCTGGTCGGGGGTTGGCGATTTTTTCTTTACGACGTAAACATCCCTTAATCTTATCTTTCCCCTAGTATATTTTTTTCTTTATTTCCCCAATGTTGGAGGTTAAAATCCTTTTTATGTTACACAACATTAAAGGGCGTAGTCAGTTTGAAAACAAGGGGCACATAGTTGTTTACTATCCAGAACACCCCGCGGCATGGCGGGGGTCTGGTCTTGTTTATCTCCATAGGTTGTTAATGGAAAACAAGTTAAATAGACTACTTAAAAATAAAGAATGTGTACACCATCGAGACGGAAATCCTAAAAATAATAAGCTTAGAAATTTAAAACTGATGTACCGACAAGACCATAATACGTTACACGCTAATCAGCGCCGAATAAAAAAACGAATTAGCTGTCTTACGTGTGGAAAAATGTTTCAACAAAAAGGAAAAAGAATGAAACATTGTTCTCCTATATGCGCAAGTATAGGACATAGAAAAGTAGTTCGTCCCACAAAAATCAGACTTAATAAATTAGTCTGGCAGAAATCAATTCATCAACTCGCAAAAGAATTTGGAGTTTCGGATACTGCGATAACAAAGTGGTGTAAACAATATAATATAAAAAAGCCAGGTAGAGGATATTGGGCAAAGAAATATTCCAGGCAGAGGGCTTAATGGTAAGCCGCCGGTTTTGGGTACCGGAGTTGTGTGAGTTCGATTCTCACCTGCCTGACTAAATGCTTTCGAATCGTGTCGCCCCGATCTCATCTCATTAAACTCCTTTTTTTTTTGGTACAAAGACTTGAGCTCAACAACCCCGTTGAGAAGCAAGAAAAACCAGAAATCCAAGGAGGAAACCAGAGATGACAAAAGCGAAAAAGATGACGGTGACCGTGGAAGAAGAACCGCGGCCGAACATGCCTGTCCCTGACGCATGGCACGTGAACACGCATCCGACCATGGCGGGGGATGCACACGCACCGAAACCGCCGAACGCCTTCTCAGGAGTAGTCGACACTTTCGTGATGCAGCCCATCGAGCGCATCCGCGTCGAGCTGAAAAAGATCATGAAGAAGGACCCACTGGCGCTCGTGTGCGCTGTGGCCTTCGGTCTGACCGATGCGTTTCTGCTCGATATCATGGCAAACATGAACACCTTGGCGATCGTGCAGAAGACCTTCACTTCGCCAGGGCTCCTGGAGAAGTACTTGCGTCTCGGCTGCAAGATCCCGAGGGGAGAGATGCCTGGGAACATCTTCTCGCACCTGGTACGAAAAGATGGCCAGAACGACTTCGGTATCGTAGACGGACTCCGGTGGTTGGGAGACTTCACCATCACCACGCGCCTTCTCAAGAACGAAGCTCGCCCGTACCTCCACACCAAGTTGCTGCTCGTCATGATCCACGACGACAAGGGCTACCTGGTCCCGTACGTGGCGTACTTCGGGTCTGCCAACCTCACCGCCAACGCAGAAAAAGGCTTCGAGATGATTAGTCGTACAGTCGATGTCGACTATATCAGCAAACTCTTCGATGTGTTCGGCTACTACTGGAGCCTTTCGGAAGGCCTCTATAACTTCTCCCAGGGGATCATGCCGACCTACACGTGGCTGAAGAAGCCCGAGAAGTTCGCGTCGGCAGTCTGCAAGTGCGGCGCCAGTGGTTTGCTGAAGACATCCTGGGTGAACGGGGACGACAAGGACCCCTACCCGCACCGCGTTCTGCGGTGTGAGAAATGCGAAGGGTCGATGCCCTTCGTGAAGGAGCATCAGCCGGTAATCCGGTAAGGAGAGAGAGACATGACATCGATCTATACGGCACGCCGACAACTCGATGCGCGTATCAAGGCCTTTAAGAGGTGCATCGAGAACAATACGGCGGACATCGAAGCGAAACAGGCTGAGAGTCTGGAGCTCCAGGAGAAGGTCGACGTAATTCAAAAGACGTTAGACCTCTTCGGTGCTGCTTGGACGCCGAAGAAGGGGGTAAAGATCATCAAGAAAAAGAAGGTCGCGAAAAAGGCAGTAATCCTCCACCACTCAAAAACCTTGGACTTTGCTCTTCAACTGGACGCAACCAGCCAACTCCCTGTTTTGAATATCATTGCGGCATTTGAGGAAAGCTGTACTGCCGAAACACCCAGCCTCTCTTTTCAGCGCCTGTTTCAAGCGATTAATGCGAGGCGAGTATCAAAGCTCTCCGAGAGTGCTGTATCGGACAAACTATACCGTCTCCGTAGTTCTCCCCACCCCGAATTATCTTCGCTATTCCGCTACCTCCCAGGAAATAGCCGTAATATAAGTTCTTACGGTTTGAACGCTGCCGCTATATCCCATTTCAAGAAACTCATGAAGAAGAGGGCGTAGCAAACGCAGTAGGCGGAGTAACGCCGTAGGCGTTAGTAGACGCCGTGACGCCGGTGCCCTCTTAACAAGAGAGTACCGGCGTTCTATTTTGTCTAAAAATGTGGTACAAAGAATTGATCCAAGCACGAAAGGGACGAAGCAAGGCGTATCCCAGTACTGCTCGGGGTTTCTTCTTTTCCTGACCCCGTAGGCGAATGGTTAAGCCCCCAGCCTTTCACGCTGGTGATT
>Ga0209777_10001446_pt1 | contig 34245 bp, 32 predicted proteins | sample FrelakmetHBP12HB_FD_187147 | JGI IMG/M metagenome (GOLD analysis project Ga0209777, IMG submission 187147) | Freshwater lake sediment microbial communities from the University of Notre Dame, USA, for methane emissions studies -HBP12 HB (SPAdes)... | ecosystem: Environmental > Aquatic >...
ATGACGATCCAGCCGGAGTTCTGGGCCTTGGACTTCGACAGCAGGACTCCGGCCACAACGCCGTCGCCCAACAGGATGAGAATCGCGGTTCCGAAGATCTCCGCGACCATTTTCTCCATCATTGGCTATAACTCCCTCGATATCCCTGTGAGGTGGGATCGGTGCGAGTACCGATGAACATCGAACAGTTTCCGGGCCGTCGGAGTTGGCGACCTCGGAGATGAACCGCGGCTCGCGTAGGTGACACGCAGCTGCGAACGCGCGGTCGACGGTTAAGCGCTCGCCTCCTCCTTTCCGCCACGGCTCGGCGGCCGTAATGACGAGGGCACCACGTTGCACCCACGGTACGACCCCGTGAGTGCCACTCTAGGTCCGCGCGTGGCAACGAATCCTCAAATCATTCTCGAAATGCCAGGGCGCCGGGCTCGGCAGCGCCATGCTCGGCGCTCGACGCGAAGGTGAGGTTGACGTTCCAGCCTTGTCGGTCCACGATCAATGCCCCGCCGCTCGCTTCCGGAGACCCCGTAACGACCAGCGGGTGCTCTCTTCCGAGGCACAGACCGAGGAGGGTTAGCCTTGCCTCAGTCCGGACTGAGTTCGCAGCCAGGCATCGAGGGATCGCTGGTCGGCGCAGCAAGCCGGGCCCTTGCCGAGCTGCGTGTCCTGCGCGACGCGAAAGGCGCAGCCCTCTGGGCCGCTGCGGCGCCGGATATGGCCCTCAACCTCGTCGCCGTCTCCCCCGCGACCGACGTTCCCGACGGAGCCGCCATACCGGGGAGGTTCGGTGACGTCGAGGCGGCCGCGGATTGGTCCAGCCGGAACGGCTGGGAGGGCCTGGTGGTCGATCTCCGCGGCTGGACGCCCGGCATTGAGGAGTTGGGGTTCGTAGCGGCGGCTCGATCCGGGGAGCGCGCAGTTGGGACGGGGACGACGAGCGATCTTGGGCGTGACCTCGCCCGCGCCGTTCGGTTCGTATCTCTTGAGTCCGCGCTCGAGCAGGAGCAGTCCATGCTCGCCGCCGTCCTCGAGAACGCCAGCGACGCCATCGTGGCCGTCGATCGCGACGGCCGGATCGTGCGCCACAACCCCGCCGCAGTCGCGCTCCTCGGTCGTGCCGATGGAAAGCCGGGCGGAATGAACTGCGCCGAGTATATCGGTTGCGTCGGGGTGATTCCGCCGACCGCCCTCGACGGAGTCGGTCCGGCGACCGACGGTGATGACGCCTCGTCCGACTCAGACCTCGCTTCCGCGGCCCAGGATCACTCAGACGCGTCGTGGAAGGCTGAGACCGGGGCTCCCTTCTCGCGGTCGATCCGCTGCGGCCCAACTTGCCCGTTCGATCAGGTCCTGAGGGGAAGCACCCCGATCGTCGTCCAGGACCAAGCCATCATCGGTTCGCCGAGCGCCCAGATCCCAGTCTCGGCGACCTACGTACGTACGCCGGGTCGAGAAGTTGGCGCCGTCGCCATCTTTCGCGACCTGCGCGCAGGCCATGCGATAGACGAGCTCAAGTCAAGCTTTGTCGCCGCGGTCTCACACGAACTCCGCACCCCGCTCGCATTGATAAGCGGCTATGCGCAAAGCCTGCTCGAGCTCGACCTCGACGAGGTCGCCAGGCGCCGTTTCATCGAACGCGTCGACGGTACGGCGAACCGCATGCGCGGCCTCGTGGACCAGCTCCTCGACGTCGCCACCCTGGAAAGCGATCGCCTAGCCGTGGACCCGCGACGGATTCCGCTTCGGCCCCTCCTCAATTCGATCATCGATGAGGTCGCCGAGATGCCCGGCTCGCTCGCGGTCAGTCTGTCCGTGCCTCCCGACCTGCCGCCGGTCTACGCCGACCCGATCCGCATCGGCCAGGTCGTGGCGAACCTGCTCGACAACGCACGCAAGTACGGAAAGGCGGGGTCGATGGTGACGGTCCGTGTCCGTCGAGCAGAAGACCAGGCGATCGTGACCGTCGACAACGACGGGCCGGAAATTGCCCCTGACGAGCGTGAAAGCGTTTTCGAACGCTTCTACCGCGGCCGCGACGCCAGGTCGTCGGGGACGCCCGGAATCGGGCTGGGCCTGCATCTGAGTCGGCGACTCGTGGAGGCGCACGGGGGCCACATCGGGCTCGAGGATCGACCCGGCGGCACGTGCGTATCGCTGACCCTTCCGCTTGCCCTCGAAGGTTGGGCGACCCGTGGCAGCGAACGTGCCGCTGCCGACCGGCCGGCGGCAGGTGGTTCCATCGCCAATCAATCGACCGGACAAGCGGCCACCGGCCGAGGCGCCGATTGACGGCGACCGAACTCGAAGGCCGCCCGGCCGGCGGGCGGCGGGTCTTCGTCGTCGACGACGAGCCGGAGTTCGCGAGTCTCGTCTGCCTTTGGCTCGAGCGCCACGGCTGGGATGGAGTCGTGGCCGCCGATGGCTCGAAGGCGCTGGCCGCTTTCGAGGCGCTACAGCCGGACATCGTCCTTCTCGACGTCGGGCTACCCGGCCTGGACGGCTGGCAGGTGCTCGAGCGAATCCGCGCCATCAGCCGCGTCCCGATTCTGCTTGTAACTGCGCGAGGGACCGAGGCCGAACGGATCCGCGGCCTGAGCCTCGGCGCCGACGACTACATCACCAAGCCATTGAGCTTCCCCGAGCTCATGGCGCGTATCGAGGCGGCGCTTCGCAGGACCCACCCGGCGGACGACATGAGCGGGACCTCGATCCGGCGTGGACGGCTGCTCCTCGACCCGGTCCGCCACAGAGTCCAGGTCTCGGGCGTAGAGATCCACCTGACGCCGACCGAGTTTCGACTCCTCCAGCACCTGGCCGAACAGCCGGACCGAGTGGTAAGCCACCGCGAGCTGCTTGAGGCCGTGTGGGGTTCGGGCTACGAGGCCGAGACACACCTTCTCCAGGTCACAGTCCGGAACTTGCGAGCCAAGCTCGCGGCCGTCATGCCCGATTCGGTCATCGGGACGGTGTACGGTCTCGGCTATCGGATCGTCGAAACCTAGGTCTGTCGCGTCGCCTCCCGGCCGCGTTCGGTCGTGGCCGTTCCAACAACGGGCGTTCCCGTGGATGTGGCTGCGAGGACGTCGGCCAGCCTGCGAGAACCGATCGACGCAGGCAAGACGGTGAGGCAGCCAGCCAGCACGATTGCGGCCGCGACGGCCGGCGAGAGGGCGCCGGTTCCCAGGCCGAGGGAGGCAGCCGCAGCCGGCAGGCCGAGCTGGGCGGCCGCGGCGAGACCGAAGCCGCTCCAGGGTGCGGGCGCCACGACCCGGCCGGCGGCCAGGTGGATGGCTAGACAGCTCGCGGCCATCACCAGCGCGAGCACGATGGCGGACGGATCGCCGGCCAGCGACCGGAGATCGAGCTCGGAGCCGATGAGGACGAAGAAGGCCGGGACGAAGAACCCCTCGGCTATGCCGGACAGCTGCACCTCGAGACGTGTCGGCTCGCGGAGCCGAGCCAGAACGAGGCCCGCCCCGAAGCCGGCCAGCAGGGTAGAACCGCCCGTCCGAGAGGCGATAAGCGAGAGGACGACGAGTATCAGCAGCGTCACCCGAAGCTGAAGTGCCCAGCCGCGCGTCTGCGAACGGTCCCTCAGCGTGAGGGCGCGCGGCGAGCGCGCGACCCGCTCACCGAGCCAGAGGGCGGCGCCGGTGCAGACGACGATCAGCACATCGCCACCGAGTGCCTCCGGGATCTTCTCCGCCCCGATGAGGGTCAGGGGCATGAGAAGGACGGTCAGGGCGTCCGCCAGGGGGATCCAGACGAGCAACAGCCCAACCCCCGGGCCGAGTAGACCTCGCTCTTCGAGAATCGGGAAGGCGACGGCGGCCGAGCTCCCGGCGAGGAGAACCGGGAACAGGGCGGGAGGAGCTCCCGCCGCGAGAAGCGCACCGATCGCGAGCCCGACGGGCAGCGAGAGGATCGCCACCAGGCCAACGGCCATCGTGCCCGCCCGGATGCCGGCACGAAGACCGGAGGCGCGCAGGTCTATGTGTGAGCCTGCCACGAGCATGAGCATCGCGAAGCCGAGGCCGTAAAGGAGTCCATTGGCGGGGGTTGTCGCATCGATCAAGCCGAAGCCCGAACGGCCCAAACAGATGCCAGCTATCAGCTCCCCGATCACGGCCGGAACCAGGGGCCGTGGCCCGGCGGCAAGCAGCGGCCCGACGAGTCCGGCCAGGATGATGACGAGAAGGGAGTCGAACATCAGCGGTCGCGACGATGGTGCACATCCGGGATGGTTGGGCCGTGGCCGGCTCGCGTCAAGCCGGTGGCCCTCCCGCGTCGGGGATTGCAACCGGCCCGCCCGTGCAGGGGATGGTGCCCGCCAGACCGCTCGGTTCGCGACCGCGGTCGCAACCGAGCCACGAGGCTCGATAGTCGGGCCGGCTTCGAGGGCCAGCGACGATCCCGCCGACGCTCACTCCCGGCCGATTTCGACGTTTTCAGGCAATCCTCAGCACCAAGCCCAACGCTGTCGCCTGAGGATCTCCCGCCAGGCGACGAGAAGGACCGGAGTTCGAGCTGCCTCATGACACAATCGAAGGACAAGCCTGGCCCACTCGAAGGCGGGCGCAGATCGCCGCGGCTCGCCCGCCTCCGGACTCGGATCCATTGGGCCGCGCCGTTCGCCACGGGCGTTCTGGCCGCCTTTCTCGCGCTCGGAATCTACGGCGTCGTGGCGCCCGGGCCGCGGCCTCTGACTCAGCAGGACGTGGCCACCAGCATCACCCGGGCCCTGGCGTCGGAAACCCCCGGACCTGCGCTCTCACAACTGGTGTATCAGGCCATCGAGCCTTCGCTGGTCGTGATCGAAACACAGGTGGGCGGCGGCACGGCAGCTGCGGGCGGCGGCACCACGGTCGCCGCTGCCGCGACCATCACGGCCCCTGCCAGCCCGGCCACGCCGGCCTCCCCGGGCGCCGCGGCCACCGTTCCCCCGACCGGCACTCTCGGCAGCGGCGTGGTCGTCGACGCCGGTGGCGACATCCTGACCTGCCTTCACGTGATCGCCAACGCAACGTCAATCCAGGTGATATTCGCCGACGGGACCTCTTCGCCGGCCCAGGTGGTGACCCAGCAGCCCCAGGACGACATCGCGGTCATTCGGGCAACCCAGCCGCCCGCCAAACTCGTCCCGGCTGTCCTCGGCAACCCTAGGAGCGTGCAGATCGGCAGCGAGGCATTCGTCGTCGGCAATCCCTTCGGGCTCTACGGCTCGATGAGCTCGGGGGTCGTGTCCGGGCTGAATCGCTCCTTTCAGCTCCCCAACAACGGGGTCCTGCTGCAAGGCCTTATCCAGGTGGACGCGGCGGTCAACCCGGGCAACTCGGGCGGTCCGCTTCTCAATCGCGACGGGCAGGTCATCGGGATCGTGACCGCGCTCGTCAATCCCACCAACCAGGGGGTGTTCATCGGCATCGGTCTCGCGGTGCCGATCGACGTGGCAGGTGGAGCTGCGGGCTTGCCCCGAGACTAGCCGGCCGACGGCGGATCGGCCGGTTCGCCGCAATACGGGTTCACGAGGTGAAGACCAGTGTACGAACAGGCAGAAGCAGAGCCCATGGCGCCCGTGGAGCGCCTCCTGTACGAGGTCAAGAAGGTGATCGTCGGCCAGGACCACCTTCTCGAGCGGCTGGCAGTGGCCCTCCTGGCGAGGGGCCACATCCTCGTTGAGGGCGTGCCTGGCCTGGCCAAGACCATGGCGATCAAAACTCTCGCCGAGGCCATCGGTGGCGAGTTCAAGCGCATCCAGTTCACGCCCGACCTGGTCCCCGCGGACCTGATCGGTACGCGGATCTACAACCAGAAGACGGGAGAGTTCAACACCTCGCTCGGGCCGGTGTTCACCAATCTCCTGCTCGCCGACGAGATCAACCGGGCGCCGGCCAAGGTCCAGAGCGCGCTGCTCGAGGTTATGCAGGAGCGTCAGGTCACGATCGGGCGAGAGAGCTTCAAGGTGCCCGACCCGTTCCTCGTTCTCGCGACCCAGAACCCGATCGAGACCGAGGGAACCTACGCCCTGCCCGAAGCCCAGGTCGACCGCTTCATGCTCAAGGTGCTGGTCGGCTATCCGAGCGCGACGGAGGAGTTCGTCATCGTCGAGCGGATGACCGGGCGGCTCGACCCGGTTCAGGAGGTGCTTTCGACCGGGAGCCTGATCGAACTGCAGGGGCAAGTCGACCGCGTCTACGTCGATCCCGCGCTGATGGAATACGCCGTGCGTCTGGCCACAGCCACGCGCGCGCCGCGGTCGCACGGCATGCCCGACCTGGAGAAGTACATCACCTACGGGGCCAGCCCACGCGCATCGATCAACCTGGTCCTGACCGCCCGAGCCCTCGCCTTCGTTCGCGGCCGCGACTATGCGCTACCGCAGGATGTGCTCGACATGGCCCGCGACGTCATGCGCCATCGTCTTGTCCTGTCGTTCGAGGCCCTCTCGGACAGCGTAACCGCCGACGATGTTCTGACGACGATACTGAAGCGGATCGCGGTGCCCGTGGTGCCGCTCAGAGAACGTGCAAGTGTCCGCGCCGGGGCCTGAGGGCGTCGTCTGGACCGCCTCGCCGGACCCGGGCGAGGAGACTCCCCCGGCCCGGCCTCTGCGCACCCCGGTGCAACCCCTCTTCGCCCCGCCGCAGCGCGGTTCCGCACCGCGCGGTTTCGCACCACCGCGGGCCATCGGCGGCCCAGTGCAGCCCTTCTTCTCCGCCGCACAGCCTGGTTCCGCACAACTCGGTTCGGCACAGTCCGGACTCGAGCTTCCTGCCTCCGCGCCGACGCGACCCGTCACGGCCTCGGAGCGGATCCTCCAGCGTCTTGACTGGCAGGTAATCCGCCGGCTGGACGGTCTTCTTCAGGGCGACTACCGGAGCCTCTTCCGGGGCAACGGGGTCGATCTCGTAGACCTGCGGGAGTACCAGCCCGGAGACGACGTGCGGTACATCGATTGGAACGTCAGCGCGCGGATGAACACGCCGTACGTCCGCGAGTACGTCGAAGATCGAGAGATTACCGCCTGGTTCCTGCTGGACCTGAGTCCGTCGGTCGATTTCGGCACGGTCGACACCGAACGCGACAAGCGAACCGTCCTGGTCGACTTCGTAGCGACGCTCGCACGCTTGCTGACCCGCCGCGGCAACCGGGTCGGGGCAATCTTCTACGGCGGCGCCGTCGAAAGGACGATCCCGGCGCGAGGCGGACGCGATCAGGTTCTCCAGATGATCGACGGCCTGCTCCGGCACCCGCGCCTGACCAACGCGCCTTTCACCGACCTGACCACGCTGCTGAATGCCGGACAGCGCACCATCAAGCGCCGCTCGCTGGTCTTCCTAGTTTCCGACTTCATCAGCGTTCCGGGGTGGGAGCGCCCGCTGAACCTGCTCAATCGTCGGCACGAGGTGGTCGCAGTACGCCTGCTCGACCCGCGGGAAGTCGAGCTGCCCGACGTCGGGCCGATGATCATGGAGGACGCCGAGACCGGCGAGCGACTCTATGTTGACACCCATAACGCCGGCTTCCGCCGCCGCTTCGAAGAGGCGGCGAACCGGCGCGAGTCGGAGGTCAACGGAGCATTCAAACGGGCCCGCGTCGAGGCCCTGTCGCTGACTACGGACGAGGACCTCGTCCGCGCCATCGTCCGGATGGCGACGATTCGCCGCGGGCGGCGGAGGTAGCCGATGTCGTTCATATGGCCGCCCATGCTTCTATCGCTGGCGCTGATGCCGATCGGCGTCCTGCTCTACCGGGCTGTCGACCGGAGGCGCCACCGCCTTCTTGCGCTCTACGGCGGACCCGGGCGGGCCCAGGGCAGCGCCGGCCGTTTGGCCGGTCTGCGAAACCGAGTGCCGCCGGCGCTCTTCCTGGCCGGGTTGGTCGTGATGTCGGTGGCCCTGGCCAGGCCTCAAGCGGTCGTGGCCCTGCCCAAGCAGGAGGGCACGGTCATCCTGGCCTTCGACGTCTCCGCCAGCATGGCCGCCACCGACCTGGCGCCGACTCGAATGGCTGCCGCCAAGGCGGCGGCCGAAGACTTCGTAACGCGCCAGCCGTCCAGCATCTCGATCGGGGTTGTGGCCTTCAGCGATTCCGGCGTTTCGATCCAGACGCCCACCACCGACCAGGGCTCGGTGATTGCGGCGATCGATCGCCTGGCCCCCCAAAAGGGGACTTCCCTGGCCTCGGGCATCCTGGCGTCGCTCAACGTCATCGCGATCGCGGAAGCCGGGCCCTATGCCAACAACTTCTACTCCAACCAGTCGCCGGCGCCGACGGCCGCTCCCACGCCAACGCCCGTGCCGTCGGGATTCCACGCCCCCGCCGCCATCGTCCTGCTGACCGACGGTGAGAACAACGAGTCGCCCGACCCGCTGGCCGCCGCACAGACGGCCGCGGACCGCGGGGTGCGTGTCTACACGGTCGGCATTGGGAGCGCAGCCGGCACGACCGTCACGGTGGACGGATTCCAGATTCACACTCAGCTCGACCAGGCCACGCTCCAGCAGATCTCCCAGGTCACGGGCGGCACGTACTACACAGCCTCAGATGCGCAAGGGCTGAGGTCGATCTACGACAACCTCGACACGCAGCTGGTCATCCAACCGCAGATGACGGAGATCACGGCGCTACTCGCCGGCATGAGCCTGCTCTTGCTGATCGGTGGCGTCCTGACCTCGCTGCTCTGGCTCGGGCGGCTGCTATGACGGAGCGCCGATAGATGGACTTCCTGTGGTCGGGCCTGCTCCTTCTGCTGGCGGTGCTGCCGGTGGTAGTCGCCATCTACATCTGGAGTCTCCGGCGGGGGCGGCGGTCGGGAGTTCGCTACTCCAGCTTGACCTTGATCCGCGACGCCGAGCCGGGCTCCGCGCGAATACGGCGCCACCTGCCCTTTGTCCTCCTGGTCGGGGCCCTGGGCGCCCTGGTGCTGGCCGTGGCTCGACCCGTTGTCATCCTCGCCGTTCCCACGAACCAGACGACCATCATCCTCACGATCGACGTGTCGGGCAGCATGTGCTCGTCCGACGTGCCGCCGAGCCGCCTGGAGGCGGCAGAAGCGGCCGCGGCTGCGTTCATCGGCAGTCAGTCGTCGTCGACGCGAATCGGGATCGTGGCGTTCAGCAGCTTCGCGGCGGTGGTCCAGTCGCCGACCAACGATCAGACCCTTCTGCTCAACGCGCTCCACAGCCTCGCGACCGGCCGAAGGACGGCCATCGGAGATGGCATACTCGCCTCGATCGACGCCATCTCGGAGGTCGATCCGGCCGTGGCCAGGAGCCAGTCGGACTCGACGCCGGGAACCGCGCCTGCGCCGGTGCCACAAGGCGACTACGCCCCCGACATCATCGTCCTGCTGACCGACGGCGCCAGCAACACCGGCACGCCACCGCTCGATGCCGCTCAGCAGGCAGCCGATCGGGGCGTGAGGGTCTACACCATCGGCTTCGGCACCGCAAACGGCGGAGCCCTCAGCCCGACGTGCGCCCCCCAGTTCGTGGGTCGTGAACCAGGGGGCGGCGCGTTTGGAGGTGGTGGTGGCGGCGGCGGCGGTTTCCCGAGAGGGATCGACGAGGCGACACTGAAGCAGATCGCCGCCATGACCGGCGGGACATACCACCCCGCCGAAACCGCGAGCCAGCTGGACAGCGTCTTCCAGAATCTCCCGACCAACCTGATCACGGAACACCAGGTCACGGAGATCAGCGTGGCGTTCGTGGGGTTCGGGGCGCTTTTCGCAGCCCTGGCGATCCTGCTCGGCAGAGCCTGGCGACCGTTACCCTGATCCCTTCGGCAATCGCGAGCATCGCGCGGAGAAAGGATGTCAGTGACGGAGCCTGCGGGTCGCCAAACCATTCCTCTCGTCCACGACGGGCTGGACCGGCCATACCGGCTCCAGTTTCCGCCAAACGGGGGAGCGGATCGCCTCCCGCTGCTCGTGGAACTGCACGGACGCGGCATCGACGCGGTCCGGTTCGATCAGCTGACCGGCTTCGGAGCCCTAGCCGACGAAGGCGGCTTCGCACTGGCGCTGCCGAGCGCCGTCGGCGAGATCTGGAACGACGGCCGCAATCCGGCGGAGGGAAGCAACGGGCGACCTGACGACGTGAGCTACCTGGCCTCCGTCATCGACAACGCCACCGCCCGCATGCCGATCGACGACCGGCGGATCTATGTCGTTGGAATGTCGAATGGAGCCACGATGGCCGGCCGGCTCGCATGCGAGCTCGCCGAGCGCATCGCCGCCATCGCCCAGGTTGGAGGCACCGCCGCCGTTGCCGTCGCGGCCGGCAGCCATCCGAGCCGCCCGGTCCCGATCGTCAACATCCACGGCACCGCCGACGACTACGCACCGTACGAGGGCGGGGTCCGCCACAGCCTACGCGGCCGCGTGGTGCTGCGGCATTCCTCAGGCCCGGCGGTCGGCGTCGACGACTGGGCCCGGTTCTGGGTTGCCGCCAACGGAGCGGTCGGCGACCCGGCCGTAAGCGCGCTTCCGCCGGACACGACGATCCGCGCCTGGCACGGCCCTTCTCCCTCGTCTGATGTGGCCTTCTACCGGATCGAAGGCGGGGGCCACACCTGGCCCGGAAGCCGGATCGCGCTGCCCGGCTTCCTCTTCGGGCGGACGAGCCGGACGGTCGACGCGACCAGGGTCAGCTGGGAGTTCCTGGCGTCTCACCGGCGAACCTGAGGAGAGTGGCGGCGGCCCTCGATAGCGACGGCCGGCCTCCGACCCTAGAGCCCTGGCTCCTCGACGGTGACCTCGATCAGCGGGCTTTGAGCGACCATCGCCTCGATGTCGGTTCGGTTCCAGGCGCGGGCGATGTCCGGAAGAACGGCCCGGCGCTCAGTCTCGTCCGTGATGACCCGGGCGGTCGCCGGGAGGTCGGCCGTGACCCCGCGCTTCAGGTGGAAGGTGAATTCGGGGTTGGCTTCGAGGTTCGCCAGCCAGCTCCGTCTTCGGCCGGCCCTTGGTATGCCGCTGATGTAGATACGCCCGGCGATCACGTGGTAGACGATTTCGATGCGTCTCGGCCGGCCGGTGCGCTTCCCCGTCGTCGTTATGTCGATGACCCCGCTCTGCGCCAGGGCGCTGCGGATCGACTCGTCCATTTGTGCCTAAGCCGGGATGGATGCGCATTAATTGAGCATGCAACCGAGTTTACGGCGGGAAGGCAGTCGGACGGGAGCGCTATCCCGCGGGCCCAGCCTGCGGAATGCCCCCATCCGCGACGGATCAGCGGGCCGCGGCACCTCGAGCAGGTTCGGCATCGACATGAACGCCGACCTCCGCCAGCAGCGCGGCCAGGCCGCTCACCGTGGCCCCGTCGTTCCAGCGGGCGCTACCTCCCGCGCCTCTGGTGCGACGCGCGTTGACACGCGTCGGATCGCGAGATCAGCATGCCCGGCATCCGGAGGCGGCCGAACGGCAGGGAGGACAGTCCAATGACGCTCACAGTGTCCCAGCGCGCTCGCCTCCTGACCGGGGTCGGGCTCTTCTCGGGCACGAGCGTAAGGGCCCGCAAGGCCATCGCCGAATGCGCCGTCGAAGTGGAGTTCCCGAGGGGACGACGGATCGCCAGGCAAGGCGAGACCGAGGCGGGATTCTTCATGATCGTCGCCGGACCCGCGAGCGTCGTTCGTGACGGCGAGGTGCTCGCCCGCCTGGGACCGGGCGACTTCTTCGGCGAGCTATCGCTGCTCGACCGCCAGCCCCGCGTCGCTTCGGTGACAGCCGACGAACCGACGACCTGCCTGGCCGTGCCGGCGTGGGACTTCCAGCGGCTGCTGGAGTCGGAACCGGGCGTAGCGGCCGCAATCCTCAAGGAGGTCGCCCGCCGACTGCGAGCCCTAACCGTCGACCAACGGCATTGACCCCATGCATCCGTCGACCGATCTCCCAACCGGGACCGTGACCTTCCTTTTCACCGACATCGAAGGTTCGACGCGACTCCTCCAGAAGCTCGGCGACGCCTATCCGGCGCTCCTGAGCGAGCATCACCGCCTGCTCCGCGAGGCCGTCGAGGAGTCGGGCGGGGTCGCATTCGGGTCGGAGGGCGACTCGCCCTTCGCCGCCTTCGGCAGCGCGTCCGTGGCGCTGTTCATCCAACGCGCGGTGGCGGTGAAGCCGGCCTTCGAGGTCAATTCTGCCAACGCGGCCGCCGTCGCCGAAATATGCAGTCGCCTGGACGGCCTGCCCCTGGCGATCGAGCTCGCCGCGGCGCGGGTCAAGCTCCTGCCGCCGCAGGCCCTCCTCGCCCGGCTCGGCCGCCGGCTCGACATGCTCGACGCAGGTTCGCGTGACCTGCCGGCGAGGCAGCAGACCCTCAGGGGCGCCATCGCCTGGAGCCAGGACCCGCTCGACTCGGCCGGCCGGCGGCTATTCGCACGCTTCTCGATATTCGTCGGAGGCGCCGACCTGGAGGCGGCCGAAGCGGCGTGTGGCGACGCCGCACTCGACGTCCTGGGCGGCCAGGCCGGCCTGGCCGGCCTGGCCGGCCTGGTCGATCAAAGCCTCCTCCGGCAGGAAGAGGCCGACGGCGAGCCCCGCTTCGCCATGCTGTTCACCATTCGCGAGTTTGCGCTGGAGCAGCTCCAGGCGTCGGACGAGGCGACCGCCGTCGCCGAGCGGCATGCTGCCGTATACCTGGCGCTGGCCGAGTCATTGGCGCCGGGCCTGACTCGTCCGGATCGGAAACGGCTCCTGGATCGTTTCGATCGCGAGAACGGCAACCTCCGGGCGGCTCTGGCATGGTCCATCAAGCAGAGGCGCACCGACACGGCGCTCCGCCTGGGCTCCGCTTTGTGGCGGTTCTGGCAGATGCGGGGCATGCTGCTCGAAGGAGCGGCGTGGCTCGAACGGATCCTGGCCATGCCCAACCCCGAGGCTCATCCGCATGAGCTGGCGTCGGCCCTCGAGGCGGCCGGCGGCGTCGCCTACTGGCGGGCGGAGGTAGCGGCCTCCATGGACTACTACGAGGCCTGTCTCGAGTTGTGCCGGAGCATCGACGATCGGGCGGCGCTCGCGAACGCGCTATACAACGTCGGCTTCCCAACTCTCGTGAGTCGGAGCGACCTCCCTCGGTCGCGGGCCGCCCTCGAAGAGTGCCTGACCCTTGCCCGGGAGCTCGGCGACAGCGAGCTGATCGCGCGAGTCCTCTGGGGGCTCGGCAACGTCCATTACTTCTCCTCGGAGAATGGAGCGGCTCGAGACATCCTGCTGGAAGACGTCGCCGTCTTTCGGACGATGGACGATCCGCTCGGCCTGGCCTGGGCCCTCCACACGTTCGGGCTCGCTCACAACAGGCTCGGCCAGACCCTGACCCACGCAGTCCCGCTCTGGCGCAAGGCCCTCGAGCATTTCGCGGCGGTCGGCGACGTCTCCGGGATGACCATCCTGCTGGCCGACTTCGGCCTGGTCGCCGTCGCCGAAGGAGACCCGTTGCGCGCCGTTCGGCTCGATGCCGCAACCGAGCGGCTGGCCAGTGCCGAGACGGGGCTGGCCAACATCACGCGCCAGTTCGAGGACACCTACCCCGATGTCGCCAGGTTCGATCCGGCCGAAGTCCAAGCCGCCATCGACGCCGGGCGCGGGACGACCCTCGACCAAGCCGTCGAATACGCGCTCGGACACGTCCCGGCGCGCCCGGCCGTGGCGGCGTCCCGGCCGTGAATCGCCGAACGGGCACTCTCGTCGCCGCAATCCTCGGTTCGGGGATGGTCTTCCTCGACTCGACCGTGGTCAACGTCGCCCTCCAGCGGATCGGCCAGGACCTGCCGAGCGCCAACCTCGGCGCCCTCGAGGGCGAGTCCTACGTCTACAACGGCTACCTGCTAAGTCTCAGCGCCCTGCTGATCCTGTCCGGCGCTCTGGCTGACGCCTATGGGCGCCGCCGTTTCTTCGTCATCGGCCTGGTGGGGTTCGGACTCGCCTCGGCGCTGTGCGGCTTCGCCCCGTCCATTGAGACGCTGATACTCTTCCGCGTCGTCCAGGGCGCGGCCGGGGCGTTGCTGGTGCCGTGCTCGCTGGCCCTGCTCACCGCCACGTTCGAGGGGCCGGAGCGCGGCCGCGCCTTCGGGCTTTGGGCCGCGGCGTCGGCAGCCACGGTCATCCTGGGCCCGGTCGTGGGCGGCATCCTCGTCGAGACCGTCTCCTGGCGAGCCGTGTTCTTCCTCAACCTGCCGCTGATGGTCATCGCTCTCTGGGCCAGCTGGCGGTACGTGCAGGAGAGCCGCGACTCGCAGGCCGGCCGGTCATTCGACTGGCTCGGGGCCGCCGTGGTGGCCGTGGCGCTCGGCGGCCTGACCTTCGGTGCCATCTACGGGCAGCAGCACGAGTGGCGCGACGCGGTGGGTCCGCTGGCGCTGACCGTCGGAGCGGCGGCGGCGGTCCTGTTCGTGGTCCTGATGGCCCGGGGCCGCAACCCGCTCGTCCCGCTCGGTCTCTTCCGGTCGCGCAACTTCGCGGTTACGAACCTCTCGACATTCCTGATCTACGGCGCCCTGTACGTGGTGGGCTACCAACAGTCGATATTCAGCCAGGGCACGCTCGGCTACTCGGCAGCGGCGGCGGGGTTCATCGGCGTGCCTGGCGCCCTGCTGCTGATCATCCTGTCGCCGCGTATCGGTGCGCTCGGAGCCCGTCTCGGGCCACGCCGGTTCATGACCTTCGGTCCCGCTCTGATGGGTGCCGGCATCCTGTGGCTGACCCGCATGCCCTACGGCAGCCCGGCCTGGAACCTTCAGCCCGGCGATCCGGCCAGCTGGATCCCGTCGAACGGCTACCTGCTCGACTTCCTGCCCAGCGCGATCCTGTTCGGCCTGGGCCTGTCCATCACCGTGGCTCCGCTCACCACCGCCCTGATGGCTTCGGTGCCGGAGAACCGTGCCGGCCTGGGTTCGGCCGTGAACAACGCCATCTCCCGAGTGGGCCCTCAGCTGGCGGGGGCGCTGATCTTCGTCGCGATCACGGGCGCCTTTTATGCCGACCTCTCGAGCAAGGTACCGGGGATCGACACGTCCTCGGCCGGGCTTCGGCAGGCGGTTTCACCCCTGAACCGACCCGACCCGTCGGTCGGACCCGTCATCGCCGCCGGCGCCGACGAGGCGTCCACGGATTCGTTCCGGCTGGCGATGGGTATTGCCGCCGGCCTGCTGCTGGCCGGCGCACTCGCCAATGGGCTCGGCATACGCGATCCCATCCGGGGCGACGCCGCGGCGCAAGAGACCGCCCTTTCGGGCGCGACTGCCGATTCCTAGGCCTCGAGGTCGGGACCAGAAACGACCGGACACGGAACTGCCCCCGTCCGGCGACGAGGGCAGTTGGAAACGCGAGGCGGGAGGCGGCGCTCAGTTGAGGCTGTTCGCCGTCAGCCACTCCTTGGCGATGGTCGCGATGTCCTTCTTGTCGAAGACGTATTCCGCGTTGAGGCTGGTCAGCTCGGCCGTCGTCATGGCCGCCGAAACGGCATTGAGGATCTGTTCGAAGCTCGCTTTGTCGACCTTGGCCAGGTAGTCGTCGCGAACCAGCGGGGCGAGGTTGTCGGCCGGCTGGGTGTGCTTGTCGTCGGTAAGGACGACCCAGCCGTTCTTGGCGATATCGGGCTGAGTCGAGCACAACTCGCCCACGGTGATCGTTCCGGCCGTCAGTGCGTCGACCATAGGCTGGTCGCAGGCCGACAGCGGAAGGGCGTTGGTGAGATCGAGCCCGTAGGCAGTCTTGAGAGCCGCGGCGCAGACCGGGTTGGTCGAGCAATCGGTCGCGACGCCGAACTTGAGCTGGGCCTGGACGGCCGTCGTGTCGCTCAGCTTGGCCAGGTTGAACTGGGTCGCGGTTGCCTTGGTTACGACGAACGCGTTCTGGTCGGCTGCGGGCGAGTAGTTGAGCACGGTGATGCCGCCGCCCTTGCCGTTCAGGATGGCCTGGAGGGCGGCCTCGTTGGCCGCCGGATCGCCGGTCGTCTTGGTCGCGTCGTAGTAGGCAAGGCCGCTGCCTATGTACTCGGGCTTGAGGTCGATCTGGCCGCTTTCCAGCGCCGCGGCGGTGACCTTGCGGGTGCCCAGGCCCATGCCGGTCCGGTCGACCGTGTATCCCTTGGCCTCCAGGGCCTCGGCGTAGATCTCGGCCATGAGCTGGGATTCGTAGAACCCGTCGGAGCCGATCTTTATCGTTGCTTTGGCGGCGCTTGTCGCGCCCGCCGTGGGTGTTTGGGTGCCGCCCCCACCCGTCGAGCAGGCGCTCAAGAGCACCAGCGTCGACGCCCCGAGGACGAGCATGCGGGGTAGCCGCATTTGGGTCACCTCCCTGTACCGGTCGCCCCGCCCGGAGTGGGCTGCCACGACTCCCTCAGAATATAGGCGCGAGAAGACGGCGCGGATAGAGGAACCGATCGCCGACATCGCCTGACGCACCGCCGACGGACCGGCCGGCGGTGCAGGCCGCCTCATCCGGCGGTATGTGTCGCCAGCCCCGGGGAGACGAGGCGGCGCTCCAGGAGCGTGAACAAGGCCTGGGTCAACAGGGCCAGCGCCGCCACGAGCACCACTCCGCCAAACAACTCCCCGTTGTCCTGGTTGGCGTCGCCCAGCACGATGAAGCGACCCAGGCCGCCGAAGCCGAACGTGGCTCCGAGCGTGGCAGTCGCAATGACCTGGACGGCCGCGGACCGGACGCCGGTCGCCAGCACGGGAAGAGCAATCGGTATCTCGAGCCCGAGCAGGACCTGGCGCTCGCGCATCCCCATCGCCCGCGCTGCTTCGACCAGGTCGCGATCGACGCCCGCCACCCCCTGGTAAGCGTTGACGAGAACCGGCGGCCCGGCAAGGACGATCATCGCGATGAGCGTCGGGTAGAGCGTGAACCCGAGATTCGGGTCGATCACGGTTGTGAAGGGCACCAGCAATCCGATCAGGGCGAACGATGGCAGGGCACGCCACGCATTGGCGGAGCTGACTACCAGCCACGAGAATCGGCCCGTGTGGCCGATCCAGAGCCCAAGCGGCATGGCGACGCATCCCGAAAGGATGAGAGAGACGGCGCTCAGGGCAACGTGCTCGAAGAGTCGGGCCGGGATTCCATTGGCGCTTTGCCAGTGCATCGGGTCGGCCAGCCACTGCGCAGTGGCGCTGAAGACGTCCATCACCGAACCGCCACGCGTGCCGCCGCCCAGGGCGTCAGGAGCCGCTGCAACAGCACGCAGCCCAGGTCGGCGAGCGCCGCCAACCCGATGGACAGCAGACCGCCGACGAGGATTTCCGTCGTGAAGTGGCGGTGGTAACCGTCGAGGATGTAGTAGCCGAGCCCGCCGAGGCTGTTGCCGAGAATCGCGGACACGGTCACCAGGCCGATCGTCGACACCGTCGCCAGCCTGAGGCCGGCCACGACGAGCGGGACCGCCAGCGGCAGCTCCACGCGCCACCACCTTTCGCCCGCCGTATAGCCGAGCCCGTCGGCCGCCTCCAGGACGTCGCCGGGGACGGCGTCGAAACCGGCCACGATGTTGGGGACGAACAGGACCAGGGTGTAGAGGACGAGCGGGATCTCCGCCGTCAGCACCGAAAGGCCGGTGACGGCAACCAGCGCCGCGAAGAGAGCGAAGCTGGGGATTGCGTAGACGCCCGTTGCGAGGATCGAGATCAACGGGAAGAGCCGTCGTCGCCGGATCGAGAGCGCGGCCAGGGCGAACGAGATTGCGAAGCCGATACCGACCGCGATCGCGGCCAGGTAGAGGTGCTGGACCACGCGGTCGGCGATGGGCCCAAGGTGGGCGAACAACCAGTCCCAGCGGACGAGCGGCTCGCCGTTCACGTCCGCGCCGTATCGATTTGGGCGTCATCCGCCAGCGCACTCGCGATCGCATCAACGGTCACCAGTCCGCGCGGCAAACCTGCCTCGTCGAGGGCGATGCCGCCTCTCGTGTCGGCGGCCAGCAGGATCGAGAGCGCATCCCGCAGTGTCGTCGAGGAGAGAAAGGCCGGCAGCTCGTCCGCGTGCCCGATCGGTTCGACCTTCAGATCCGCAACGGTTCTGAGCGAGAGGCGCTTCAGGCCGCGATCCTGGCCGACGAATCGGGCGACGAACTCAGATGCCGGGCGAGCCAGGATCTCGTCCGGGGGTCCGAACTGGGCCAGGCGACCGCCATCCTCCAGGACCGCGATCAGGTCGCCCATCTTTATAGCCTCGTCGACGTCGTGAGTGACGAAGAGGATCGTCTTGGCAAGCTGCCGTTGGACCCGCAGGAACTCGTCCTGGAGGCGCTCGCGGACGATCGGATCGACTGCCGCAAAGGGCTCGTCCATCAGCATCAGCGACGGGTCCGCGGCAAGAGCGCGCGCCACGCCCACCCGCTGCCGCTCCCCGCCGGAGAGTTGCGAGGGATATCGGTCGGCGTAGCGATCCGGGTCCAGCCCGACCATCGACAGCAGGTCGCGACTCCGGGTCCGCTGGCGTTCCCTCGACCAGCCGACGAGCCCCGGCACCACGGCCACGTTGCGCTCGACCGTCAGGTGCGGGAAGAGGCCCACCTGCTGGATCACGTAGCCGATGCGTCGCCTGAGGGCGGTCACGTTCTCGGTCCCGACGTCGACGCCGTCGAGCAGGATCTGCCCGGCGCTCGGCTCTATGAGCCGGTTGACCATCTTCAGGCTGGTCGTCTTGCCGCAGCCGGACGGCCCGACGAGGACGCATATCGCTCCGGCCGGGACCTCGAACGACAGGTCGTTCACCGCACCGGGCATGCCGGAGGCCGCATCGTACCGCTTGGTCACGCCTCGGAACTCCAGCGATGAGGCGCCGGCACGGCCGGACGCGGGACGCCCGCCCTTGATTGCGGCCCGGGCCTCTGCGCTGGTGTCTCGCTCCTCCTGCACGCACGGATTGTGGCACTCGGCTCGGACTTGCGGACCCGGCAGACGCCGCCCCGATCGCGCCACGCGCCCGTCGACCCGTTTCCCGGCCTGGGCTTGGGCTACAAGCTCCTCCGGGTAAGTGGCGCCAGCGCCCGAAGTTCCTCCAGCGGGGGCACGGACGGGTCGGCAGCCACGAGATTGAGGACGACCTGGTCGGCTCCTGCCTCGAAGCGCTCGTGCACCCCCTGGCCAATTCGATCGAGATCGCCCCAGGCCACGATTGCCTCGAACAGCGCGTCCGACCCGGGCATCTCCAGGTCGGCCTCGGACCAGCCGATGCGAATCAGGTTGTTGCGGTAATTGGCCGTCCCGAGGTAGAAGCCGAGATGGCGATTGCCGATGGCCCGCGCGGCCGTCAGGTCGGCGGCCAGTACCACCGGCAAATCCGCGGCGAGGAACGGTTCCGACCCGAGAATGCTCCTGACCTCTCGAACGTGGGCCGTCGTCGAGAAATACGGGTATGCGCCTGCGGTTCGCTCGCCGGCGAGGCCGACCATCCTGGGCCCCAGGGCGGCGAGCACGACGGGCGGCAGTTCCACCGCCGGCCCGCGCCAGGGCACCGCATCCATCGCGTCGAGGTACTCCCGCATGGCCGAGTACGGTCGCTCGTAGTCGTGGCCCCGCATCCTGACGAGCGGGGCGTGGCTGACGCCGATGCCCAGGATGAACCGCCCCGGCCACGCCTCGGCGAGGGTCCGGCCGCCGTTGGCCATCGCCGCCGCATCGCGGGCCCAGATGTTGGCGATGCCACTCGCGATCACCAGCCGCTCGGTGGCGGCCAGGTAGATGGCTCCCCGGGCGAAAGCCTCCTGCGCCAGCGCCTCGCCATACCAGAGCGTGCCGTAGCCGAGCCTCTCGATCTCTCGCACGAACTCGCGCTGGATCGGGGTCGGCTGGCCGTTTATCGGCCCGGCGAAGACGCCAATGCGGCCGGGATCGATGCCTTGGAGTCTGGTCAGCGCCATGATCGGTCCGATTCTACCCTCGTTCCCGGGCCGCGGGCGACGTCAGGCCCAACGTGGCCCGGGCTCACCGCAGGCCCCACTGCGACTGCAGCTCCAGGACGTTGTCATTCGCCTCGGCCTGGAGAACGCGGGCCTGATCGTCCGGGATGCCGCCGCTGAAGCTCAGTCCTTCGGGGCTCTCACGAAAGATCGAAGCGTAGAAGACGCAGGCGGCAAGGTATGTGCCTGCGACGCTCGGGTGACTGCCATCGTCGCTCCAGAGCCCGATGGCGGGATGGTCTTCGTGGACCATGTACCAGGTGAAGCCGACCGGGGCGACCGGCACCCCGAGTTCGTGGGCGATGCCCAGGTAGCCGGCATCGATCTGCTGCTGCATCGCCTCGCAGGTGGGCAGGCCGGACGCCGGCAACCCGTCCTTGTAAGCCCACGTCATGAAGAGGAGAGGCACAGCCCCAACCGCCTGCGCCTTACTGGTGAGCGTCCGCGCGGCCGGGTACATTTCGTCGCGCCCGGCCGCCGTTGCGGGCGTCTGGCTCTGCTCCTGGAGAACCACGTACGTCCAGCCCTACGAGGCAATTTCCCCGAGCGACTCGGACGATGCCGCGTGCTGGGTCAGCGTCTCGCCGCCGTTGGCGACCATCGCCACCTCGACCGGGCGGCCGGCCGATCGGGCAAGCTGGGCGAAGGTGGACGGCAGGTCGTTGACGTACGTGTAGCTGTTTCCGAGGAAAAGGACTCGCATGCAGACACTCGCCCCGGCTCCGGTGCTGCAGGTCGGACCGGCCGCGCTGCTGCAACCGACCGTGACCATCAGGCCGACGCAGGCGACCACCCTCATCGCGGTTTGGACGAGAGCCCGGGCGGATTTGGCCATCGCCTGAGGTATCGGGAGCAGGGCGAATCCATGCACCCGGCAGATGTGAAGGCGGGCCTTTCATCAGCAAAGTGCAATCGGCAGGCGCCGCTCGCAGCGCCCAATGGAGCGTGGCAAGCTGGATGAACGCCTCCTCGGGTGCGGCCTTCGGCGAGTTCCGGCGACGGAGGCGGCCCGGCCTGTTGTCGAAAACGAGCCATCGGCGAGTAGACCGGGGTCTCGAAACGAGCGAGAATCGGCAGTTGTATCGCCGTCTCGGAGACCACCGCATGCCGTCGGTCATTCGGACTGAGAAGCTGACCAAGTCCTACGGTTCGCACCGCGGAATTGTCGAGGTGGACCTGGAGGTCCAGAAGGGCGAGGTATTTGGCTTTCTTGGGCCGAACGGAGCCGGCAAGACGACGACAATCCGCGTCCTGCTCGATCTCATTCGCCCGACGAGTGGCAAGGCCTACGTCTTCGACATCGAGAGCTCGGCAGACCCGACGGCCGTCCACAGGCGTATCGGCTACCTGCCCGGCGAGTTCACGCTGTACGACCGATTGACCGGCGGTCAGACGCTCGAGTACTTCGGCAACCTCCGCGGCGGAGTCGACAGGGCCTACCGGGCCAGGCTGATCGAACTCTTCGACCTGGATCCGAGCCGGCGCTTCCGCGAGTACTCCAAGGGCAACAAGCAGAAGGTGGGCCTGATTGCCGCGCTGCAGCATCGGCCGGAGCTGCTCATCCTCGACGAGCCTACGTCGGGCCTCGACCCGCTCGTCCAGCAGACATTCTTCGAGCTGCTGCGCGAGGCGGGCGCGGAAGGGCGGACCGCCTTCCTCTCCAGCCACATCCTCTCGGAGGTCGAGAAGTCCTGCGGACGGGTGGCGATCATCCGCGAGGGTCGCATTGTCCAGATCGGCAAGGTCGACGCGCTGCGCGACCTGGCTCACCACCAGGTTGAGATGCGCTTCGCCGGCGATCCGCCCGCAGCCGAATTCGCCAACCTTCCCGGCGTCAGCGACATCGCGGTGGAGGATCACTTGCTGCGGCTGCGGGTTTTCGGCTCGATCACGCCCGTGGTCCAGGCCGCGGCCCGGGCCGGCATTGTGGACTTCCTCTCCCGGGAGCCCAGCCTCGAAGAGACCTTCCTTGCCCAGTACGGCCGCGAGTCGGTCGAGGTGAACTGATGGCCGCGAGCGCAGGCGCACCGCCAGTTGCGGCGCTCATCCCGGCGATCTCTCTCCGCAGCCGCATCTACGGCTTCGGCAGTATCTACGGCAAGACCCTCCGGGACTCCCGGCTCGCCTTCATCATCGCCGCCGGACTGCTTGGCGGAATGGCCCTCGTGATGGGCGCGGCCATCGGGCAGGTGTTCCCCACGCCTGCATCGCGCCTCGAAATCGACAAGCTCATCGGCAGCATGCCAGCCGCGATGGTCAATCTCTTCGGGAAGCCGGAGAAGCTCGGCACGCTCGGTGGCTACATGAGCTGGAAGTACGGCGCACTCTTCGCCCTCGGCACCGCCCTGTGGTCGATCCTGGCCCTGTCCGGGACACTGGCCGGCGAGGCCAGCAAGGGCAGCCTCGACATCGTCGCCTCGGCACCGTTCGGCAAGCGCCGGGTCGCGCTCGAGAAGCTGGCGGCGCACGTGACCGCGCTCGGCCTGGCGATGGCCGTGCTGGCCGCCATGACTACGATCAGCTCCAACGCCTTCGGCGACGCCGCCATGGGTGACCAGATCTCGCCGCTGTCATCGATCGGGTTCGCGCTCTGGGTCGGGCTCATCGCGCTCTGCTTCGGCGGGCTCGCCTTTACCCTGGGACCGATCCTCGGCAGATCAGGCTCCGCCGGCGTGGCTGCCGCCGGGATGGTCCTGCTCTGGGTGGCGAGCGGTCTCCAGAGCCTGGGGGTACTGGCTACGTTCAGTCCGTTCCACTGGACCGTGAACCACGTCGCCCTGGCGGGCGAGTACGACTGGCCGGGGCTGGCCCTCGTGGGCCTGGTCGCGGTGCTGTTCCTGGTGATCGGGGTGGAGCTGTTCGCACGGCGCGACCTGGGTGTCACGGCCGGCCTCTCGATGCCGGGGCTGCCGGCGCCGGCCCTCGGGGTCCACGGCTCCACATCCCGGGCCTTCGGCGATCAGCTGCCCCGGGCCCTGTCCTGGGGCATCGGCATGGGCATCTGGGGAGTGCTCCTGGCGTCGCTGGTGGGGACGTTCGCAAAGCAGATCAGCCAGGACTCGAGCCTCGTAGGCACGTTCAAGACCATCTTCCCTTCCGAGGATCTGACGAGCGCAGGCGGCTGGCTCCAGCTCTATGCCCAGCTGTTCCTCATCGCCGCCGGGTTCGCGGCCGCCACGTTCGTGGCCAAGTGGGCGTCGGACGAGACCGATGGTCGCCTGGAGATGGTCCTCGCGACGCCACTGGCCCGAGCGCGCTGGGTGATCACCGGCGCGATCGCCGCAATCCTCTCGGTCGTGGTCATGACCGTCCTGTTCGCGGCCGGCATCGCGATCGGCGCGACCGCCGGCGGCGTGTCGCCGGGTGACGCCATCCTGGGATCCGCCTATCTCGGCCTGTACGCCGCAGCCATCGTGGGCATCGGCGTTGCGGTCGGGGGGCTGTGGGGGACCTCGATCGCGGCCGAGATCGCGGCGGTGGTGGTCCTCGTGACCTACCTGATCGACCTGCTCGCGCCGCCACTCAAGCTCCCCGACTGGTTCCACCAGCTCGCGCTCACGGCCCACCTGGGCCAGCCGATGGTCGGCAAGTGGGACGCCACCGGCATCGTGGCCTGCCTGGCCATTGCCGCCGTCGGGATCCTGCTCGGGGCGGTCGGCATCCGTCGGCGGGACATCGCCTGATCCGACCGGCCGCCCGGCCGGTCGGCCGGTCGGGCGGGGCAGCGGCAGAGGCGGGCTCAACCGCTTGGGATCGGCCGGCTCAGGGAATCGGCCGGCTCGGGGGCATCAGGAAGGGCGGCCGCTTCTCGTGTTCGTATGGGTGCTGCCGGCCACGAGCCACCCCGTGGCCGGACCGGACCGTGTCAGCTGGGCAGTTGGCCGAGGGTCAGGTTGAGGGTGGCCGACGTGCCATTTTGATGCTGAACCTTCAGCTTGACCGTGTCGCCGGGGTGGTAGGCCGCGACCGCGTCGATCAGGGTCTGGCTGTCCGGCGTCAGGGTGGAGTCAATCGAGATGACGACATCACCGACCTGGGCCCCGGCCGCAGCCGCGGGCCCGCCGGCCGTCAGGGCCACGATTACCGGGCCCGTATTGCCGTCGGTGAGCTGGACGCCCATGTACGCGCGACCGGAGTTGGTCACTTTGCCACCGGCGATGAGCTGATCCGCGATCGTCTTGGCCCGGTTGCTGGAGATTGCGAAGCCGATGCCGGGTGCGGAGCCGCCGAGCTGCGGGTCGGAGGCAGTCAAAGTCGGGATGCCCACGACCTCTCCGCTGAGGTCGACGAGAGCGCCGCCGCTGTTGCCGGGGTTGATCGCGGCGCTGGTCTGAATGACATCGGGCAGAGCGTTGCCGGTCGGCTCGCTCACCTGCCGGTTCAGAGCGCTGACGATGCCCTCGGTGACGCTCGACTGGAGCCCGAGCGGATTGCCCATGGCCAGGACGAAATCGCCGACCGACAGCTTGGAGGAATCACCGAAAGTCGCCGGCGAAAGCCCCGAGGCAGTGACACGGAGAACCGCGATGTCGTCCGGCGCGTAGCTGCCGACCAGCGTCGCGGGGTACGTCTTGCCGTTCGAGAGAGTCACGGTGAATGTCGTGGACGTTCCCACGACGTGGGCGTTGGTGATGATGTCGCCGCGCGAGTCGTAGACGATACCGGAGCCGAGGCCCGCGTCGGTTTGGATCTCGACGACCGACGGGCCGACGTGCTTGATGACGGCGACCATCTGATCCTGCAGAGAGAGGGCGGAAGCGGACGACGCAAGCGAGGTGGCAGGACTGGACGGCGTCGACGGCGTGGCGGCCGGTAGCACCGCGGGAACCAGAGTCGCCGCGGTGGGGTTCGGCACCACCGGTAGGCCCCCGAGCGAATTCACGGTCGTCCCGCTCAGCGCCGAACTGCAGGCCGCGACCACCACGGCTACGAACACGAGAGACGCAACCGGGGCGGCGAAGCGCCGGCTCAGTCGCCGCTTGTCGGACACGATGACTACCTCCTGCGAGCCGCTTCTTGAGATCCCAGCGGCCTTGAGCTGACGGTCATGTTCGGCCTGCCGGCTGAAGCTAATCTGAAGCCAGCGGCCGACCGCTTAGGATGCACCTGGCGTGCCGGCGCCGGCGAGATCAGTCGGTCTCAGCCTCGTCTTGCGAGACTGCCAGACCGGCTTCGCTGAAGCAAGTCGACTCGAAGACGTAGAGACGACTGGACCCGTCTCGCCAGGCGTCGGGGGGCAGGTTCGCCTTGCGGCAGACCGCCTCGAGCATCTGGCTCTCGCCCCAGGCCATCTCGGTCGCGACTTGGGGAAGCAACAGGGCCCGGTGCATGCCGCGCTCGACGACGATTCCATGGTGCCCGGCCACGAACCCGGCCGGATCGGGCAGCTCCACGGGCGGATCCAGGACCGACACCTCGAGTTCGAGAGCAGGCAGCTCCGCCTCGGCGACGGGCAGGAAGCGCGGGTCATCGAGCGCGGCCGCCACGGCAGCGTCTCGCACGTTCAGCCAGAGCGGATCCTCGAACCGCATCAGGCCGATGCAGCCGCGCAGCTCGCCTTTCTCGTGGATGGTGACGAAGGCCGCGGCCGCCTCGCCCAGGGCCGCAGAGAGCGTGCCGCCCGCCGGGGCCTCGAACGTGCGGCGGCAAACGGCGGCCTCGATCGCCCGCCGGGCAATGGCCAGGAGCTCACGCTGATCTCGCCTGTCGAGCTGCTTCATACGCCGCCTCGCAATCCGTCGAGCACAGGTTACGCGGGGCCCGGCCCGCCGACAGAGTCGAACGGCGCATTCTTGGGCCGCCGGCCCGCCGGGACGATGGTCCGGTCGCGCGGCGCCGCCCGGACGATGACCGCTCTCTGCCGACCGACTCGGCCGACCGAGCGCCTCGTCCGGGCAGGTACCTTGGGCCGTTCGGCCCTTTGCCGGACTCTACGCTCGGGACCAGCATGTCGGCGAGGAGTCGTCCCCGATGCGACCGTTCGCGCCAGCTCACGAACCGCCCGGCGAAACCGCCAGGCCGGCGATGCTGTCCCTTCCGGAACCCGACGGCGCCGTTCGATGCGTCGCCTGCGCCCATCGCTGCCTGGTCAGGCCGGGACGAGCCGGCATCTGCCGAGTCCGCGAGAACCGGGACGGAGCGCTCGTGACGCTGGTGTTCGGCCAGGCTGTGGCCGCCAACGCCGACCCGATCGAGAAGAAGCCGCTCTTCCACGTCTACCCGGGCAGCGTGGCTTTCTCGATTGCGACCCGCGGCTGCAACTTCCACTGCCTGAACTGCCAGAACTGGGCCATCTCGCAGTCCGAGCGCGACGGCCTGGCGGTGCCGTCCTTCAGCCTGCCGCCGGCCCGGGTCGTAAAGGCCGCCCGGGCAGCGGGAGCCCGCTGTATCGCCTACACCTACACCGAGCCGACCATCTTCATCGAGTACGTGCTCGCGACGGCTCGACTTGCCGGTGAGGCTGGGCTGGCAAACGTGCTGGTCACGAACGGCTACCAGACGCCCGAGGCGCTCGATCTGCTGGCGCCGCTGGTCGCGGCCGCGAACGTCGACCTGAAGGCATTGGACGATCGGTTCTACCGGCGCATCTGCGGGGCGCGGCTGGCGCCGATCCTGGCCGCTCTCGTCGGCATGCGCGAGCGCGGCGTGTGGGTCGAGGTGACGACCCTGCTGATCCCCGGCCTCAACGACGACCCGGCGGGGCTGGAGGCGCTGGCGCGCTGGATCGTGTCGGCGCTCGGGCCCGAGACGCCATGGCACGTCAGTCGTTTCTTTCCCTCCTATCGGCTGACCGACCTGGACCCGACACCCGTGACCGCGGTCGAACGGGCCGTGACCATCGGCCGCGCCGCCGGGCTCAGCCACGTGTACTCGGGCAACATGGGCGACGGCGACGAGGACACTCGTTGCGCCGGGTGCGGAGAAACACTGATCCGGCGGCGCGGCTTTGCCGCCAGGCCGGCCGCCGCCCTTGCGAACGGGGCCTGCGCGAGTTGCGGGCGGACGCTCGCCGGAGTCGGGCTGGCGGAGTTCGGAGCGAGGCCGATCGTCCCCAACGCGAAAGGAGCCCGGATGTGAGCGGCAGGCCGCGTCAGCCGGCGGTCGCCGGCGCCTTCTATCCCGCCCAACCCGAAAGACTCGGCTCGATGGTGGCCACTCTGCTGGCGGGCGCCGCAAGGGCGAAACGGCCCGACGGCCCCGATCCCACGGCCGTCGCGGGACTCCTGGTCCCGCATGCCGGGCTCGTCTACTCAGGCACGATCGCGGCCCTGGGCTGGGCGCTTGCCGGCGAGATCGGCCCGGCCACGATCGTCCTGGCCGGCACCGACCACGGGGCCCTCGCCCGCGGCGTGGGAGTCTGGATCGGCGGGCCGTGGCGGACACCGCTCGGCGACGTGCCCATCGACGGCGATCTGGCCGACACGATCGCGGCGCTGGGCCCGCCTTTCGCGCCTGACGACGCCGCTCACCTCGGGGAGCACTCGCTCGAAGTCCAGCTGCCGCTCCTGGCCCGGGCCTGCCCCGGGGCGAAGATCGTGCCGATGGCTGTCAGTCCTCGGCTCCGAAGCCACGCGAAGGCCGGCGCAATGCTGGGCGGGCTTCTGGCAGCCCGGCGCGTCGAGGGCGAGCGAATCCTGCTCGTGGCCAGCTCCGACATGGCGCATTACCCGCCGGCCCGGGTGTGCGAGGCCACCGACGCCGAGCTGCTCGAACCGCTCCTTCGGATGGACGCGGATGCGCTGCGCGACGCGGAGGCCGGCGCCCTTCTCGAGAACCGGCCCGGGCTCGTCTGCGGGTTGTGTGGCATCGATCCCGTCCGTGTCGCCCTGACCGCGCTCGCTGAGATGGGCGCGACGCGCGGCATCCTGCTCGGCTCCGCAACCTCGGCCGATGCCGGGGGCGATCCCCGCCGCACCGTCGGCTACGCAGCAGCCGCTTTCGTCTAGTCTGGACGGAATGGGCGCCGACTCCGAGCACTGGGCCGACTACTACACCGTCACCGTAGATCGACCTGCCTGGCGGACCGTGCGCCTGGCGATCAACAGGTTTCGCGAAGAGGACGAGGCCGCGGCCGCGAGTTCGCGCGGCGACGGGCGCCGGCTCGCCCGCCGGTTCGCAGTGGATCTCGGCTGCGGCGCCGGACGCGATACGCGCGAGCTGCTGCGATCGGGTTGGCGCGTCCTGGCCGTGGATCGCGAGCCCGCCGCCCGAACCGTACTGGAGAATGCCGTCGAGCCGGACCTGCAAGCCCGCCTCCAGGTGCGGATCGAGGACCTGGCCACCGCCTCGATCCCGCGATGCGACCTGGTCAACGCCAGCTTGAGCCTGCCGTTCCTGGCCCCGGCCGCGTTCGGGCCAGCCTGGGGGCGGATAGTTACCGCCCTGAGGCCGGGGTCTCGGTTCGCGGCGATGCTCTTCGGCGACCACGACGAGTCCGCCTCCGACCCTGAGATGACGTGCTTCCCACCGGATCGAGTTCGGGCGGACCTGGTGGACTTCGAGATCGAGCACTGGTCCGTCGAAGAGGACGATGGACCGACGGCGCTCGGCGAGCCGCACCACTTTCACCTGGTCGAGTTCGTGGCCCGCAAGCTCAGGTAGCGCGGCCGCCGCGGGGGTCGGGCGACTGTGCAGTCCAGTGCAACGCGACGGTGTCTCGCTGGCGGCGATCGTCGAATTCCTGTATTAATACCGTCCCTGCCTCGCCCGATGACCCGGACGAGACTGCGTCGGCAACGCAGCCGCGGCGCGTCGGCGGCGGGGCGGCCCGGAGACAACGGCACCTTCGGCGCAAGTTCGCGAGCCCAACACATACCACGTTCATGACACAGCACACGGTGCAAGGAGATTCCATGGCTTCGGAGATCGCAAGCAGCGCTCCCGCGCACGCCGCGATCGAGGTCGACCATCGCGCCCGGATCGAAATCATGGGCGCGATCATGCTGGCCCTGTTTCTCGGCGCCCTCGACCAGACGATCGTCGGGCCGGTCCTGCCCAGGATCTCAACCGAGCTCAACGGCGCCGACCTCTACACCTGGGTCGTGACGTCGTACCTGGTGACCAGCACGGCGGCCATCCCGCTCTACGGCAAGCTGTCGGACTACTTCGGCCGAAAGCCAATGCTGCTGATCGGCATCGTGCTGTTCCTGATCGGATCGGTGCTCTCCGGCCTGAGTCAGACGATGTGGGAGCTGATCGCGTTCCGCGGCCTGCAGGGCATCGGCGCCGGCGCGCTCTTCCCAATCTCGCTGGCGGTCATCGGCGACCTGTTCACGCCGGCCGAGCGAGGCAAGTACCAGGGACTCTTCGGTGGCGTGTTCGGCGTCGCCTTCCTGATAGGACCGTTCCTCGGCGGCTTCCTCACCGACAACCTGTCCTGGCACTGGATCTTCTTCGTCAACGTGCCGGTGGGCTTAATCTCGCTGTACCTGATCGGCCGTTTGCTGCCGATGGTTCATCCCAAGGGCGCCCGCCTCACGCTCGACCTGGCGGGCGTGGTCACCTTCGTCGGCGCCGTCGTTCCGGTCCTGATCGCGCTGACCCTGGCCGAGACCACCAGCTGGACCGATTCCTCCGTCCTCGCCTGGTTCGGCGTGGGCGTCGTCTTCCTGGTGGCCTTCATCGTGGTGGAGGCAAGGGCCAAGGATCCGATGATCCCCCTGGATCTCTTCCGCAACCGCACCTTCTCGGTCTCGGTGATCGCGACCTTCTTCGCGGTCTTCGGCTTCTCGATCCTGATTATCTTCCTGCCGCTCTGGTTCCAGATAGTCAAGGGCGAGAGCACGACCGCATCCGGCTACCTGCTGTTCCCGTTCCTGTTCGGGCTGATCTTCAGCTCGATCGCGGCCGGCCTCATCGTCAGCCAGACCGGTCGCTACAAGGTTCTCCTGGCGGTCGGCCTGGTCGCGATGGGCATCGGCGTGTTCCTGTTCGAGAACCTGCGCGCGGACACGAGCTTCCCCGTGCTGTCGCTCTGGATGCTGATCGCCGGCCTGGGCGTCGGCCCGACGATGGCGATATTCACGCTCATCGTCCAGAACGACGTCCCCTTCGAACGACTGGGAACCGCTACCAGCGACCTGACCCTGTTCCGTCAGATCGGCACGTCGGTCGGACTGACGATGGCCTTCACCCTCTTCCGTGACAACCTCACCTGGGCTTCGATCCGCTCGGCGATCGTGTCGGCCGGGGCGCCCTCTTCGGCGGTGCCCACGACGGCGCCGCCGGCGTTCGATCCCAACCAGCTCATCTCGGTAGGAGGCTCGGTGGCGGACGCGTTTGCCCAGCTCCCGGCGCAGGTCAGAGCGGCCTATGCAACCGGCTTCAACGACGCCTTCTCCCTCGCGATCGCCAACTCCGTCTGGCTGGGAGTGCTGGCGTCTATCGTTTCCTTCGTCGCCGTCCTGGCGCTCAAGGAGAAGCCGCTGCGCGCCCATTTCCACGCCGAGCAGGCGGCTCGCGCCGGGCTCCAGGGCTCGACGAGCAAGCCGACAAGTTCCGAGCCGGGCCTGGCCGAGTAAACCTCGCCCGTCCGGCCGGGGTTCGCGCGGCGAAGCCGGCGAAGACGGCGCGGATGGACGAGAATCGGGCGGTGTCAGCACGGTTGTACCCGGCCCGTTCGCCAACGGCGGTGGCGGTAGCGCTTGCGCTCTCGCTCCTGGTCACAGCCTGTGGTGGCGGCAGCGCAACTGCCTCCCCCGCTCCAAGGCAGGCCCCCACGTCCACCGCCACGGTCCTTGCCACGGCCACTGAAGGCGCCTCTGCGAGCCCATCGCCGGCCCCAGCCGCGTCGCCGACGCCCGGCTCCGGTCTGCCGAACTTCCGGCACGTCTACCTGATCGTCATGGAGAACAAGGAGTACGGCAGCATCGTCGGCTCGAGCGCCGCCCCTTACCTCAACTCCCTGATCGCCCACTACGGCCTGACCACGAACATGGATGCCGAGTCGCATCCGTCGGAGCCCAACTACATCGCCATGACCTCCGGCGGGCTGCAGGGCACGAACTCCGACGGCACGTACAACCTGTCCGTCCCGAACCTGTTCGACCAGGTCGCGGCCTCCGGCCGAACGTGGCATGTGTACGCCCAGGGTTACCCGGGCGGCTGCTACAAGTCGTTCCAGGCCAGTGCAGCAGCGGACGGCACGGGCGCAGTCGGCGACTACGTCCGCAAGCACAACCCGGCCATGAGCTACACCTCGATCAGCGGCAACCCGACCCGCTGCGCGAACATCACCAAACTGGCTGGGTTCGATCCGGCGGCGGCGGACTTCGAGATGATCATTCCCAACGAGATCAACGACATGCACAGCAGCTCCACGGCCGCCGGAGATGAGTTCCTCAAGGCGTTCGTGCCACAGATCCTAAACAGCCCGGCCTTCGACGACTCGGTCCTCTTCATCACCTGGGATGAGGGTGACGGCAGCGACATCCAGGGCGGCGGCGGCCACATCGCCACGATCGTCGCGAGTCCGGGAATGACAGCCGGGGCCCGCTTCACTGCCGGTTCCACTCACTACTCGATGCTGCGCACGATCGAGCTGGCCTGGGGTCTGCCACTCCTCGGCCAGGCGGCCACTGCTTCGACGATCACACTTCCCTACTGAGCCGCCGGGCCGGCGGAGCCGACGTCAGGTGAACCGGCGGGTCGTCGATCGGTTCGGCCTGTTCAGCCGGCCTCCCGCACGCCATCATTCGGGCACATGATCCGGGCCCATGGTCCGGGCACATCATTTGGGCACGTCATCCGCGAACAGGTTCGGACACCAGGAGGCATGGCGACTTTGGCAGTCAGCGAGCTGGCCGGAAAGCCGGCGAAACCATCGATGCTGGTCGACGTCGACCGGCTGATCGGGGCCTACTACGACGTCCACCCCGACCCGAACGTGCCTTCTCAGGCGGTGGCCTTCGGGACGTCCGGGCACCGCGGCTCCTCGCTGGACGGCTCCTTCAACGAGGACCACATCCTGGCCACGACGCAGGCCATCTGTCGTTACCGAACCGGCAAGGGGATCACCGGGCCGCTCTTCATCGGGCAGGACAGCCACGCCCTCTCCGGTCCTGCGACGCGCTCGGCCCTCGAGGTGCTCGTCGCAAACGGCGTCTCCGTCCTCGTCGACAGCCGTGATGGGCTCACGCCCACCCCGTCGATCTCGCACGCAATCCTGACCTACAACCATAACCGGACCGACGGCCTGGCCGACGGCATCGTAGTGACGCCGTCGCACAACCCGCCCGAGGACGGCGGGTTCAAGTACAACCCGCCGAACGGAGGCCCGGCCGACACCGACGTGACCGGCGCGATCCAAGAGGCGGCCAACGATCTCCTGCACGCCGGCTTGAAGGGGGTCGAGCGGGTGCCGTACGAGCCCTCACTCTCCTCGGTCGGCCGCTACGACTTCACCGGCGCATACGTGTCGGACCTGGCCGGCGTCCTGGACATGGAGGCCATTCGGTCGTCGGGCCTGAAGCTCGGCGTCGACCCGCTCGGTGGCGCCAGCGTCGGCTACTGGGCCGAGATCCGGGACCGCTACGGCCTCGATCTGACCGTCACCAACGAGGTCGTGGATCCGCAGTTCGGCTTCATGACGGTCGACTGGGACGGCCGGATTCGGATGGACCCGTCGTCGCCGTACGCGATGGCGAGACTCGTGGCGCTAAAGGACCGCTTCGACGTCGCCTTCGCCTGCGACACCGACGCCGACCGGCACGGCGTCGTCGCCGGAACCGCCGGCCTGATGAACCCCAATCACTTCCTGTCGGCTGCGATCGCCTACCTGTACCGAAACCGCGACTGGCGGCCCGGGGTGGCGGTCGGCAAGACGCTCGTCTCGACGGGCATGATCGACCGCGTCGCCGGGGAACTGGGTCGCAGACTGGTCGAGGTGCCGGTCGGTTTCAAGTGGTTCGTGGACGGGCTGGTCGACGGCTCGCTGGGTTTCGGCGGTGAGGAGAGCGCCGGGGCGTCGTTCCTTCGCCGCGATGGAACCGTCTGGACGACCGACAAGGACGGGATGATCCCGTGTTTGCTGGCCGCGGAGCTGACGTCGAAGACCGGCGCGGACCCGGGCGTGGCCTACGAAGGCCTGACCGCGAGGTTCGGGGCGCCGGCCTATCGCCGCATCGACGCCCCTGCCACGCGCGAGCAGAAGGCAATCCTGGCGAAGCTGTCGCCCGCCGGGGTTCGAGCCACTCAGCTGGCCGGGGAGGCGATCACGGCCGTCCTCACCCGCGCCCCCGGCAACGCCGCTCCGATCGGCGGGGTCAAGGTCGCCACCGAGCACGGCTGGTTCGCCGCCCGCCCGTCCGGCACCGAGGACGTGTACAAGATCTACGCCGAGAGCTTCCTGGGAGAGGAGCACCTGGGCCGGATCGTCGAGGAGGCCCAGGCGGTGGTCGCCGCGGCACTGGCCGCCGCCGGCTAGTTCGGATCCGCAGAATCGGGCTCGGCCCGGGCTCCCGTTCCCTCGATGCCTACGGCACCGGACCGGTCGAGGTCGTCGCCGGAGTCGGCAACTACTGCCGGACCCGCCACGGCATCGAAACCGACGACAACTTGCTCGTCAGCTGTTGCGAACGCCACCGCTCGCGGTTCAGCCAGTCGCGCCTCGAGAGTCTGGACCTGGCCCGGCCCAATCCGCGTTTCACGGAAGGCCCCATGGCCCAGCGTGCCGCCGATCGCGTGGGCGACATACTCGCCGAGGAGATAGACGCCGAGGTCGCGCGCGTCGTGCTGTGCGCCCCGGCGCCGCGGAGGCCCAGGTAGGAGCCTCGGCAAAGACTGGCCCTGAGCCGTTGACCACAGGTGCTACGGTGATCGGGGGACTGCCGACGTCCGACGGCCACCCTCGAGTGCGGAGGTCGGTCGATGAGCGATCGAAAACGGACGGCCGAGGCGAATGTCGGTGCATTCTATGGCGGGGTCGTACAAATCTCGCTGCCGATACCGGCGGTGGGAGTCGAGTCGCGGCCGGGCGAGCCACGGCCTGAGGACGAATGGAGGGTCCCGACGGGGCCTCTGGAGAACGAGGACGACGTGCCCCTCGAGCCGGTGCGCTCGGACGGCACGGTCGTCTTGCCGCTTCAGCCCCCCGAGAAGCGGTAGCCGACCGGCCACACCGCGCCTCGGAGCCCGATCCGGCTGGACCTCCGCCCACTCGCCCCGCTGGTGACATTGAGGCACGCTGGCCGGGCCGGGCCGGGCCGGGCCGGACCGGCACGGGTAGACCGCTCCCCGTCCGCCTAGCTGTTCTTCCCCGTCAGGTTGTTGACGGGCAGGCGACTGATCGGCGGCTGCCCGGCGAGTGACCAGTGTGGACGACGACGGTTGTAGAAGTCTA
>Ga0209777_10001447_pt1 | contig 34224 bp, 28 predicted proteins | sample FrelakmetHBP12HB_FD_187147 | JGI IMG/M metagenome (GOLD analysis project Ga0209777, IMG submission 187147) | Freshwater lake sediment microbial communities from the University of Notre Dame, USA, for methane emissions studies -HBP12 HB (SPAdes)... | ecosystem: Environmental > Aquatic >...
TTTTTAACTCTTCTTGTTGTTCTTTGCTCAAAACCAACTTGGCTTTCTGGGTCTTCCGTGGCATAGGGGTTTCCTCCTTTGGTTTTAGAAACCTTTATACCACAAAGAAGTTTATATGTAAATATATTTATGAAACTTTATACTAGCTCCATTTAAGGTGTAACGAAGCTTATCCGCTTGCGGACGGCACGATTTGCCTTGGCTGTCAGGGTGAATCGGCTTATGTGGTGGGGAGAAAGTAAGGGGAGAATAGCGGAAGAAAGTAAAACCTGAACGGCATGGGCGTTTTCCTTCCAGAAAGTCTGGCAACTTTTTCTCCTTGACATCCGGCCAGCTTCCACTTGGACGAGAGGAAGGGGTAGGTAAGGTGGTTTGGTAACCGCAAAGCGGGAAACTATCGGCATAGTTTCCAATATAGGACTGCAATTGGCTGCTCTTCCATCACAGGAAACCATTCCTCCGAACGTTCCCTGTGGATGTCGCAGAGACTATCATCTCCTTCTTCCGAACAAAGCATAAAAGCTTTCCTGGACCACTCTTTTTTCGGACAGTTTATTTCAGTCACGTTTATCTGGTAGACTACTTTCTCGTATTCACTCCCCGTGAATCCCCTGGATTTCAATACTTCTTTCGTCTTGAAGACTTCTTTCCACCAAACCCTTACGATACTTTCTGGTGACCGAAAAACGGTCCCAGGATCGTAAAAAAAATCGCACTCTGCATTGGTCAAGAAGAAATTCCAGTTCCAACTGTTTCCATGTGCTTCTGCTTGAAGCGCTACAAGACCGATAATCACAAGCATGATTTGCCATTTCATCCATAATCGTCTCCTTTTGCCCATGATCTTTCTCTCCTTTGTCCGTTTGTTCGAGAGGCCCGTAAAACGACAGGGAACCAGAAGAGATTCGGAATGACAGAAAATTCCCGAAGGAAAATGGCACCTCAAGAGGAAATTCAAAAGGCTTTTCCCCATCCACGACCCCGATTGAGAAGGGAAAATTCTATTAGGATTATTAAATCGAAGATATTAGAAAACGGTAATTTTGTCAATACCAGACAATTTTTGAAAAGCATTACCCTACCGCCCTCTCTTCCTTCTGGCTCCCTTCAAATGACTTTTACTTCGTTCATTTGAGTCATAGGTAAAAAGGGGGGCAGGGACATCCCAACCTGAATCCTTATGCTTTCTAATGCGAGAAGACAAACCTTTGAGTCCCACAAGTCTCCCTATGGTGCCGATCGGAAGCCTTTTTGTGAAATAAATCTGATACGCACGCTCCACCTTTTGGGACCGCAACCTTCCGAATTTCTGAGAGACAAGTCCCCGCCTTCTGAGAACGCCGACATGGTAAGAAAATTCCTTCCTTTCAAGTCCTAATTGTGTTTTCATAGTATGGGAGGAGATGAAGTCGCTGTGTCGCTTACTCGCAATCCTGATCAGCCCCTGACAGATTGAGCACTGTCTCGTATGCTTCCTCGCTGGCCTCTTCACCCCCCTGCGTCCGATAAAACCGTAAATGCTTTGCCTACTTACTCCGTACTTTTTTGCCAACTGGGAGACGGAACCGGTAGTTTCCCTCAAGTCCTTCAACAGTTCGTGTTCTACTCCCCTGAGTTGACCCTGAACCCCCATAATCTCTACCCCCCCCCTTTCTGGGTATTTAGGGTACAATCTTATCCATTCACTTGCTGCTTTGCAGGCGGGCAAGGAAACCGTTTTTCCCTCTTCAGCCATTCTTCATCGGGTCACTCGATCCAACGCTAAGAAAGGCGAATAGACTGCGTTTGCCTTGGAGTGTCCGTCGATCCGGGACCCTGAGAATGGCCTTGGCGTCTTACAAAGTATTTCAGGATCTTTTTGCAAAACCACACTTTTTTTAGATTGGGACAGGAGAACTGAAGGACAACGTCTCGAAATTTGGCTTCAATGAGATTCTTCCTCCATGGCAACGGCTTCAATCAGACGGCGTCCGCCGATCCACGAGCATTCGCTTCGCTGGGCCCGACAACTCAAACGGACCGTCTTTCCGCACCATCGAAACAACGTCCAGGCGGCCGGCGTCCCGGGCTGCCCGCACGGTGGGGATGGCTTCCAGTGCCTGTTGCACAACATGCACCTTGGTTTCTACCGTCCCCCATACTTCCACATGTAGATGATCCATCTTGCCCTCGCGGCTCAGCGAGGCGGTGAAGTTCCAGACTCCATCGATCGGGAACAAGGTCTCGTCCAGGTCAGCCATCGTCAGGCAATGGCTATTGCCCAAATTCACCCTGTTGCTGATGCGGCCACGCACTTTTTCCAGGGTTCGAAGAACCGTGCCGCACGGGCAATCCCCGGGAATAAACCGGCTGATGTCACCCGTACGGTAACGGATCAGCGGCATGCCGCGCCGGGTGAGGGTGGTGAAGACGACCTCGCCATACTCACCCTCCGAAACCGTCCTGCCATTGACGGGATCTATGACTTCCACGTACAGGTCTGCCTCACGCAAATGGTATCCGCGCCGGGCTTGACACTCCACCCCACCGCCCAGACCCATTTCGGTCATGCCATAGTGGTTGTAGACCGTACAGCCCCACGAAGCCTCCACAGCCCGGACAATGGCTTGAGGTACATGATCCGTGGTCAGTAGCACGCTTTTCAGTCGAAGCCGGTTGGATTTCTCCATCCCTGCGTTGCGCACTAAGGCCAGCACCTGCGTAGGCACTCCCACTGTGCCGTTTACACCCTCGTTGGCCATGACTGCCAGAGTATGGCCCACATCCCGTACCAGTCCATGCCGAATGCCGCTTGCCCCCATCCGCTCCAATGCAATAGCCAGCAAGTCACCCACGCTTCCCGGCCGTTCGACTGGCAAGAGGATCAGTACCCGGTCACCGGGGGCGGTGAAGGTGGACATGCCGACCTGGAAGAAATCAATGGTGAGTTCCTGGTCGCCGCGCGTAAAAAAAAGACGCTTGGGCAGGCCTGTTGTGCCGGAGCTGTCCAATGTAACCACACGCTGGATTTCATTCTGCGAAACACAAAGCAATTGCAGGGGCTCTCGACGGATATCCTCAGCCGTAGTAAAGGGGTAGTGTTTCAGTTCTTCAAGACTGGCAATATCCGGCGGAAAAGTGGTCAGCTTGGATCGGTAAAAAATACTCTTTTCCCTAGCCAGATATAGCGTCTCGCGTACTTTGCTCAATTGGTAGGCTGTAATCGCTTCTCTCGTGAAGGCCTCGGACGAACTGCCAGTTTTATGGGCAATCCAAGAATGAAGCGGGGTCAGTTTCAAAGGGCTATCTGCCATTGGAACGATAAAGGGCCTTTCCATGTTGACTGGTTAAGTTATAGGCGCAAAAAGGGACCAGCCTGCCATCCGGAGCAACTGTCAGGATATAGCAGTCGCGCAGCCGGGCGAGGTCAACCGTCCAGGAATCCTGGAAAGCCATACCCGAAATCGAAAAAATATGGGTCCGGGCACGAGTCAGAAGCGTATCCCACTCTCCTAAGCTGGGGATATTCGTTTGAGTGGGCGCATCTGCCGGGGGTGCCGCCCACATGCGAGAGACGAATGCCTGTGCTTTGATCCTCCCCTCCTGTGCGGTCATCGGCTTGCAGCAGCATGCGCCCGGCTCATGGCGGGATAGCGGCTTCAGACTGCCATCCGGCATAACAACGAAATTCCCGTGAAACGAACAGTGTGCGTTCTCGCCGCTGGATGGTTTGAAATTTTCTTTCTTCACTAACCCCCCGGTTTGTTCCTCCAGCAGGGTGATGACTTCAGGCAGGGTGATCCGATCCTGGTTTTGCGGAGGCATAGGGTATCGACCAAAGTAACTGACCGGTTGAAAGTGAACTCCTCGTACCATCGGGTGGTATTGGAGGGCCAATTTGAGAATATTGCCGACCTCAGGGCTGTTGATTCCGGGTACAATTGTTGCCACCAACACCACCCCGATCTGCAATTTGGCGCAATTTTCAATGGCCGCGATCTTCGACAAAAACAGCTTATGTCCCCTGATTTTTTCATAAATGGCGTCGTGGGTTCCATCAAATTGTAAATAGACAGTGGAAAGACCCGCATCTTTGAGCTTCCTCAGAAAATCGATGTCGGTTGCCAGGCGTAAGCCATTGGTATTTACCTGAAAAAAGGTGAACCCCAACGACTTTCCCAACACAACAATCTCAGGCAGGTCATCTCGCAGGCAAGGCTCGCCGCCAGATAGCTGTATGTTAAAAGGACCACCCGCAGTCATCAGATTTTGAAACCAAAAGCGAATCGTGGGCAAATCCGGATCATCCTCTTGGCTGCCACCGGCGTTGGCAAAGCAAAGCGGGCAGCCCAGATCACAGCGCTGCGTTACCTCGAGCAAGACGCAGCAGGGCTGTTGCCGATGATCAGGGCACAACCCACAATCGTAAGGACATCCCAGCCTTACTGTCGTAAAAGGCTTCTCAGGGTATGTTGGGATCTTCGGCATTTCCCATGTGTCGTAGGCCGGGGAACCTCGCCAGATTACAGTTTCAAAAGTCCCATGCTCAGTGCAGGTTTTACGCAGATAAGTATTCCCATCCTTTATGATGAGGTCAGCGGGTATCCTGCAGAGGCACTCTGGACACAAGCTTTCGGTTGTCGAGATAACTTTAGGATCAGGATTCATGATCTGCCCCGGAGAGATCAAAACCATTTTCAACGAGGAGTTCTTTGACCTTTTGATATGTTTCCGCAACCAGACGCGGGCAGCGGGTTAATTGGCCTTTGGGGTCATCTTCAAGAATATGATCGCAGGTAATACCACCGTACTCGACGCCAAATACCTCTTTGAACCACTTGACCAGGGCTTCAATCATAAACAACAGGCGCGGGTCTTCCTCTTCTTCTGGCAATCCCTTTCCGGCGTAAAGCCCTAACAGGCAGGCACCGCCGGTCAATGCGCCGCAGGTCTCACCCATGAAACCCAAGCCACCCGCCAACCCGTGCATGCAGCGTACCAGGTCGGGGTTTGATTTCCCCTGCAGTTCCAGCCCGAGAATGATCAGTATCTGGCTGCAGAAGAATCCTTGCTGTTTCAGCTCCTTCATGCGCACCAGGTCGTCCATTAAGAACATCCCTTTAGCCTCTGTCTCTTAGGTTGGTGGTGCACTCGGCCAGGATGACGTCCATACTGTCATTGGCAACGGGCAGACACTCAGCCAGTGCCTGAGCCAGAGGTAGCATTGGCACGCACCGACGCCCCTCCCGTAGCAAGTGAGCCGATAGGTCACACCCTCCGGCGGAAAAACGACGGGGCACGGCCAAGTACTTCACGGTTCCACCTATACCGCGGCCGACATCCAGCGCCCGGGCCCCGGCAGGCAGCCCGCATACCGCCAGCGCTCGCTCCGTTAAAGTCAAACCTCCATGCCGGATCGTGTCACCCGTGACTTGTCGTAGAGCATTCAGTTCCAATATTGGGCAACATGGGTCGGCGATCATTTCACTTGTCTTCCAGGGTTTTTTCCACCTCGGCCATCTTGCCCAGGGCAATCTCTTCCGGCACCCAGGTCAGCCCACAGCGAGGACAGCGGAGCAGCTCCACCGGGTAGGCGTTGTCCAGATAAGAGACGGTAACTTTGCCGGGCTCTAAGGCAATTCCGCAGGCGGCACACAACCAGTTGTTCCGCTCGGGCTGGTTTATTGTTTCGGTCATAGCTTCTTGCTTTCTTCGATGAGCATCCGGTGGCTATAGGCATTGTGAATGGCGAACCCATCCCCTTTCGGCATAGGGGAATACTCCACCCAGTAAGTTACATTACCCGGACGATGGTAGGCCAGGAAATGGCCCGTTGGGGGGTTCGCAAGCTTCCGTCCGGTACCCTCGGCATGAGCGATCACCTGTTGGATGTCCTCCACCAGGATGAGCCGTTCTTCCATGCGTGCTTGCACATCCGCCGGGATATTCAGCGTGATCTTGTCATAATCTTGTATTCCAGGCATCTCCTCTCCCCATACCTCCTTGATAAGCTTGCGTTTGAGCCGTGCCCGGTTCTCATGCCGCTGGGAATATCCCGGACCAGCGCGCATGGCTCGTGACTTCGGGTCCGCTTCAAAGAGAAGATCCAGAAGGTGCAGCGTGTGCTTGCCTTGGGCGGCGAATAAATCCCGGCACATGGCGCAATAGGTAACATAATCCAATGGGCTTTCCGCAATTCGTCTTTGGACGACCTCATTAGCTAAGGACCGGTTTGCCAGCCACATCAAACCCCCATAACTGCAGCACTCAGTCTTCTCCCGACTCAATGGCAATTCCTCGATTTGGTAACCCAGTCGGTCAAGGATTTGCCGCACGCTATCCTGGATGGACCGCTCGCACCGCGTGGTGCAGGGATCATGGATCGAAACGACTCCTTTCTTATCTAACGAAGTTTCTCGCACCGGAAATCCCTGCTGATCAAAAAGCACCCAGAGGGATACCACCTCGACCTCGGGCAGATAGGTCTGAAACATTCGGTAGCAGGTCGAACAGGCCAGGATGACTTGGGGGTTACCCAGAGCCTGGTGTACGCGCCGGAAATCCGCCACGGCACTCTCAAACAAGTCCATGCGCCCTGCCCACTCGGCCGGGGCGCCGCAACACCTTAAGATCAGCCCTATCTGGGCATCCATGGACTCTCGCAGTTGAGCATAGACGCGCTCTACCTGCTCTGGAGCCGAGGCGCTGAGCTGGCATCCCGGAAAAAACACATACTCGCTGTCCGTGGTCCCCGGCTGATGACGCCCCAGGGCAAATTCTTCGCTGTTACTGAACTGCATATCGCGCATGGCAAATTCGTGAGTGGAGGCTGGCATACGGCCCTGATCCACCATCGTCACCCTTGCCTGCCGGCAAACTTCACCCATGTCAAGATCATTCGGACAAACCTCACGACACAGGGAGCATCGGCTACATGAGTTGATAAACTGGTTGGCTTGGCGATGACCCATGACGATCGAGAGGTTATTGTAAACCTCCCTCACGTACTTCTTGGGATAGCTGCCGTAGTGTTCCAGATACGCGCATACTTTTACGCATTCTAAACACTGGCATTGGATGCAGCGTCGTGCCTCCTGCACTGCCTCGTCCAAACTGTACCCGACCCGGCGTTCGGCCATGGGGACGATCCCCAAAGGCCCGATTCCAGCCGTATTCGTGTACAGGCGCGTGACGTAAGGGCCTTCGTTGTAGCGCGCGGCCGTCATGGATACCTTTTGGAGATATCGATCGATGGAGATGGCTGCCCGCCGTGCGTCCGACATTGCCAGGATCGGAGAATACGAACCTTCACGCAAAGGTGCAGCAAACACGCCAGGCTGGCTGGTCGCCAGGGTTGCCGGGTCAACCCGAACCCTTCCGTCGCCCAGTTCCAGACCATCTGTTTTATAACACCCGACTTCCAGAGACAGATAAACGGCGTCAAATTCGCCACGAAGATCAGCAAGAGAAACCCTCTCGCCCAGGGTTATGTTCAATCGCAGCTCCACGCCGGCCTGAACCACAACGTCCAGCTCCGCCTTGAGCACCGTCCGGGGAAGGATTTCTCCGGGAATATCCCATAGGCGGCCGCCTAAGCGGACCCGTGCCTCGAACAACACGACAGGATAGCCCTTCTTCACCAGGTCGAGGACTGCTGTCAGTCCACCCAACCCGCCGCCCACCACAGCTACCTTCCTGCTCTTGCGGGGCATGGCAGGTTTTTTCTCGGGCTGGTAAGCCCCCAGGTCAGCGCATATCCGCTCCAGCGGCGCAACGGCCAGTGATCCTCCGGAATTTTTCCGATTGCAGACGTCCCGGCAGGGTTGATCGCAAATCCGGCCGATGATACCGGGAAAAGGAAGCGTCTTTCGCACGATTTTCAGTGCCGCCTCAGGATCACCACGGCTGATTTCGGACATCATACCGCGGACATCCACATGGATTGGGCAGGCAGCCGTGCAAGGAGGCGCATATTCCTGGATACAGCGGTCTTCCAGTCCACGCAGTTCCTTCTGTTCCATGGATGGGATACTCGTTTTAAAACATGACCGGAGCGGGGCAATGTTTCCCCCGCCCCGGGTACCAATCTCTTTCGGGCTGAGTTTTCAGCCCTCACTTCGCAACCCCTTTTTCCTTCAGGCCCGCCAACACTTTTTCCGGGAGTGCCGGCAGATGGGTGATGCGTACGCCGGTAGCGTCATAGATAGCGTTGACAATCGCAACATGTGAGGAAGTGAGAGGCAGCTCGCCCACGCCCGCCGCACCGAACGGACCTTCGGGCCGAGGAGTCTCAACATAGTGAATGTCGAATCTGTCGGGTATATCCTTGATGTAGGGGATTCCGCACGCCAGCATAGTGCTATGTTTCTTCAGGTCCTCAAAGTCCTCCGAGAGAGCCAAGCCAATCCCCTGGGCCACACCGCCGTACATTTGGCCATCGACAACCAGCTTGTTGTTGATCTTGCCCACATCGCCAACGACCGTGTATCCTTCTACCGATGTTTTGCCGCTCTTGATATCCACCGCAACCTCCGCCATGAACATCCCGTACATGTAGACTGCAAAGGGCGCGCCCTGTGAGGTCTTCAGGTCACAGAATACATTATTCGACGCCACCCATTTCCCGCTGTACATTAGCGGGATTTTTTGAGCGACCATTTCAGCGTAGGTTCGATAGGTCCCGTCTGGTTTGCGCATGGCGGCCAGCAATTGATCGCACCCGTTCTTAATGGCATTACCGGTTATCACTTGCTGGCGGCTCCCGCCTGACGGCCCGCTGTTGGGGGTGATCGCAGTGTCATTCATAACCAGCTTGATCCGGTCCGGGGTCAAACCCAGGGACCGAAGGGCTTCGTGGGCTGTTCCCAACGCCCCCATGTCCGCTCCTTGGCCGTGGTCTTCCCAGGATGTCTTCAGAGTCACTCCATCCTTGGTCAGTTCCACTGAGATCTCCGACGAGTCGGCGCCGTCAATCCCGCAGCCATAGATGCCGAGAGAGATACCGACACCCCGCTTGACCGCCGGGGTAGACTCGCGCTTAGCGCGCTCTTTAGCCGCCTTGTAGAGTGGCCGCAGTTTGTCGATCAACTCGGGCAGGACGAAGACTTCGGGAGTCTGTCCTACAGGGGTCGTATCGCCAGGGCGATAGACATTGAGATAGCGCAGCTCCAGGGGATCCATCCCCATCTTCACGGCCAGTTCATCCATCAGGCTTTCGCTGGCCATGAAACTCTGCGGCGAACCATAAGAGCGGAAGGCGGACCCCCAAGCATGGTTGGTGCAAACGGTTCGACCCATGCCCCGGATGTTGGGGATGCCATAACCGGAACCGATGAACTGCGCGCCGCGCAACGTCAACAGATCACCGAACTCCGAGTATGGGCCGTGGTCTACGCTCCAGTCGCTTTCCATGGCGACGATCTTACCGTTCTTGTCCGCGCCATACTTCAGCTTAATAAAGAAGGGGGAGCGCTTCCCGGTGTAGGTGATGTGCTGGTGGTAATCGTACCGGAGGACCACCGGCCGCCCGGTGGCCATGCACGCCACACCCAGCAGGGCCTCCATGGTAGGACTGAACTTGTACCCGAATGTGCCGCCGCTCGGGTTCTGAATGATGCGCAGCTTCTCCGGCGCAATGCCCAGACCGGGGGCGATCATGGCGTGGTGGAGATAGATGGCAATGCTCTTGGAATGGATCGTGAGACGACCCTCTTCATCGAAGTAAGCAAAACCCACGTCTGGCTCCATGGTCAGGTGCGGCTGCCGTTGCAGGTAGTATTCGTCTTCAACAACATAAGCGGCCGACTTCATGAGAGGCTTGGTATCCTGACCCTTGACAATGGGAAGTTCGAAGTAGACATTGGGAGTTCCGGGATGGATCTCGATGGCGTCCCCGGCCATGGCTGCCGGCGCGCTCATGTAGGCGGGCAGTTCCTCCAGTTTGACTTTAACCTTGTCTGCCGAGGCACGGGCGTTCTCCTCGGAATCCGCGCATACAATGGCGATCGCGTCGCCATATTGGAACACCTTTGTATCACAAAGTATGGGTCGGTCCCACCCATCGCCCTTGTTGGTGGCGAAGGTAATGAGGCCAGTGATCCGATTCTTGCCTTTCACATCCTTATGGGTGACGATCTTATAGACGCCGGGCATTTTCTCAGCCTCGGATGTATCAATGGAAAGAATGTTGGCATGGGAGACATTAGCCTGTACCAGGGCAAGGTGTAACGTGTTCGGTGGCATTTTGAGACCCAAATCATGACCATAGTCACATGTCCCGGTTACTTTAGCCACGGCCGAGGGACGAGGATAGCTGGTCCCCCAAATCCGGCCATCCGGTGGCAACTTGAATACGAGAGATTCTTTTGCTTTCTCGCCACGCAATACAGAAGCAGCATCCATGACCGCATCCACGATAGGTTTGTACCCGCTGCAACGGCAGGCATTGCGGTTCTTCTGGAACCAGTCGCGCACCTCGTCCCGGGTGGGTTTCGGGTTTTGGTCCAGCAAAACCTTGGCCGACACGATGAAGCCAGGGGTGCAATAACCGCACTGCGGAGCACCGTGTGCAACGAAAGCCAACTGGATGGGATGCAGGTTATCGGGTTCGCCGATCCCCTCGACGGTTGTCACCCGGGACTCATCCGTTACCCTCTTCATCTTGGTAATGCAGGAGCGGACAAGCTTCCCTTCCAGGATTACCGAACAGGACCCGCAATGACCGGAGCCACAGCCGACCTTTGTGCCGGTTAATCCCAATTGTTCACGCAGAACAGTCGCCAGGGAAGCTTCTGGATCGATGACCAACATACGAGGCACGCCATTGATGGTTATGAACTTCTTTTCCATATTCCCTCCTTTTATACTTTATTTATTTAGTAAGAACTCGCCTGGAGGTTGAATATATGAAAAACCGAGTTGAATGTCAAGAAAAAACGTAATTATTGGTAATATATTAATATTTATTGTATTAATTAGTAATTATTTTAGTTGATACCTTGGAGCACTCCTCTTATCATTCGGCTGGGTCCGGATTCGATTGAATAATCATTTTGGGTCGACGATTGATCGTTCCCAGGCTCCCTTGACCCTACCTTGGACCGGTTTCTGTCCAGGCGTCCAGGACAGCGCACACAACATTCTGCGGAAACTTCTAACCTCAACAGGAAAGAACTTGGGGGACGCAGTGAAACCGCGAGCACGTACGGACACACTTCACACCGGGGCCGGATTGGGAGACGTCCAGGGGTTTACCCTAATTGCAATTATTCACTTAACATTGGGATAGTTGTGATGGGGTGTATAAATTGGAAAAAACGGCCGCCCTCTTGTCTTTTCAGGTCAAGCTGTCCGCCAACGCGCTAAAAAAACTTCCGGGTCTTCGTGGAATCGAGTGGGTAAAATTATGCCCCAAAGTAACCTAAAAGATAGCATGAAATCAGGGGAAAAGGTAGTTTTCGTTGGCTCACCTCATTTCATATACACATTGAAGACATCCGAACCTCTCTCCTGGCCGCATAGGTTGCCAAGGATTCAGGATTCGCAACCGACACGGAGGAAAGGTTTTAGTTTTTTCCAGGGGCGTCCTCGATTTACCTCTCAGGGAGGGACCGAGACAGCTTCCACAATGCCTCTGAGGTTGCGGGAAGGTCTTTCACACGAACACCGGCAGCAGCACCAATGGCGTTCAAGATGGCAGGCGCCGTCGGAATCAGGGCCGGTTCACCCACTCCTTTCGCCCCAAATGGACCCGAGGTCTCCGGCGCTTCCACCAGGAGCGAAACGGCCTCAGGCATGTCCAGAGAGGTAGGGATGAAATACTGGCTGAAGCGGGGATTGCGGATCCTGCCCTCTTCCAGCAGGACCTCTTCCATCAAGCTGTAACCCAACCCCATTGAGACTGCTCCCTCGATTTGGCCGGTCACATTCGCCGGGTTTACAGCCTTCCCCACATCATGGCAGGCCACAATGGACAAGACTTCCACCTCTCCCGAATCCACATCCAGCGAGACCAATGCGCCTTGGGTGGCAAAGGCGTAAGTGGCCATGGGATTGCCTTGGGTCGTTTGGGGGTCCAGGGCCTTCATCTCCGGATCGAAGATCCCCTCTCCAACAGGAGAGATCCCCTCCTCCTTCAATCTTCTGACCGCTTGGGCAACCGATACGCCCCGACGAGGGGCTTCCGGAGGGTAGAAGAACCCGTCCTTGAACCTTAAATCTTCCGGAGCGATCTCGATGATGGAGGAGGCGGCTTCCTTAAGTAGCTCCCTCAGCTTCTGGGCTGCGATTTGCACGGATCGGCCCACGATGTAGGTCACGCGGCTCCCCGCCGTGACACCCGAGTCCGGACAGCGGTCCGTGTCCCCCGCGACCAAATGGATTTCTCCCGCTCGGCATCGCAACACCTCTGCCGCAATCTGGCACAATACAGTGGATGAACCCTGGCCCCCATCTCCAATACCGGTGTAGAGGGTGAACTCTCCTGCGTCGTCTGCCTCAATTCGTGCAATCCCAGGGTTCGAGCGTCCTGCGATGCCAATCCCATAGAACATGGCGCCTATGCCCCAGCCATATCTCTTTGAACCGGAAGACTTCGGTGTTCCTATCCTGGAGATCTCATCCCTCACCTTCTCAATCGTTTCGGAGAGGCCGACAGATTCCCCTAACCGCTGGCCCGTGGCGGTGAGAGACCCTGGTTTCAATCCATTCTTCAATCGGATTTCGAAAGGGTCCAGATGAAGCGTTTTAGCCAGGATGTCCATCTGGGATTCATGTGCCACTGCCACCTGCGGCACCCCGAGTCCCCGCATCGCTCCCCCGACCGGGTTATTTGTGTAGACGAATTTTTCTCTCACGGAGACGTTAGGTATTTCATAAGGTCCTGCCGCATGAATCAGGCTCTTCAGGAGGACCGTGGGACCAGAAGAAGCATAGGCCCCGGTATCTGCCAGGACTTCTACTTTTACCGCGACAAGGCTGCCCGCCTTTGTAGCCCCAGTTATGTACTGGATGACGAAGGGATGGCGTTTTCGAGAGGCAAAGAACGATTCCTCCCGCGTGAAAACCATTTTCGAGGGTCTCATTGTCGTGAGGCTTGCGAGCGCGGCATAGTAGCCTGGAGACAAAGATGTCTTATCTCCAAAATAGCCTCCGATCGTCGCGTTGATGATCCTGATCTTGTCCAACGGAAGCCCAAGAACGTCGGCCATTTCCCTGCGGTCGGCGTGCGAGTATTTGCTCGGCATCCAGATGATAAGCCTGCCATTTTCGCAGTTGGCCACACCCGCTTCCGGCTCAAGATAGGCATGTTCCACCATTTGGGTCCGATAGGTGTTCGTGATCACGACCTCGGCGTCCTTCAGACCCTGATCCGGGTCCCCTTTGAGGAGGGTCCGCTCCAGTAGCACGTTCCCGCCATTATGGATCCTGACGGCACCCGGAAGCACTGCTTCTTCAGGGGAGAAAAGTCCGGGGAGATCTTCATAATCAACCCGGATCAGGCAAATCGCCTCTTCTGCTGCCTCCGGGGTCTCCGCCGCGACCATAGCCACAGGATCTCCAATAAAACGAACCTTCTCATCACAGAGAACCGGCTGGTCCTTTCGTTCTCCTCCAATCCGATTTCTTCCTGGAATATCCCTATGGGTGAAGACCGCTGCGACGCCGGGATGGTTCTTTGCCTCATCGGTATGAATTCTCAAGATTTTTGCGTGGGGACGGTCGCTCCTCAGAACCTTGAGATGGAGCATCCCGGGGAAAGAAATGTCGCCAGCATAGAGGGCTTTTCCGGTTAACTTGCCGAGTGCATCGACTCGAGGAGCCGACCGGCCAATTACATCTAAATCCTTCATTTCTTTGAACCGAATTATCCAGGGACTTCTTGATCTGTTTTCTCAGTAGGCCGCACCTTACCTCAGCCTTCTCCAACTGGGTAAACGTCTCAATAACATTTTTCCCTTCAGCAGGCTATCCCTGGTTCATCTCTTGAGTTGGTTCAATCTGAAGGACGCGGGCAGCATGGTTACCTTCGCTTTAAGATGCCGGCACTTCAAAGCCCGCGGAATCGCCCTTGCCGGCAGATCGCGGATACGCTCCCTTGTCACGGCCATCAATGTAAGCTCCTTCAGCATCCAGCCTAACCGCTATGGGTTCTTTGGGCTCGGAGGATTCGAGAATGACCCAGCCTACAAATCTGGGAATTCTCATCAACTCAAGTAATAAATTAACCTGTCGCGGATATTGGAGGGGGTCTTTGAAAGCTCCGGTCTCAAACCATCTGTCAATTTCGGCAGCCGTCTGCTCCAACTCAGGGTGGTACCGCGAACCCCAATCGAGAGCCTCCTGGGCGTACCGCAGATAATCGTTACCGCCACCATGACGATCCGTAAACAAGTATCGAACATACTCAATACACCACCGGGGGAAATCAACTTCCTCGGCATACACATTTTCAGGTTTTGTCTTGAATAGTCTTCGATAATCTTTCGGCGCCACATGCTTGGCAAGAAAATGCCTCCTCTGAAAACCCAGTGCTATGAACCTCTGGAAGTTCATCTCGTGGTGAACGAGATTCACAACCCACTGGCACATGCCCAAGTAGGTCCGTGCATAGGGATCGAGTTCAAGGGGGACCTTGACCAATTCACCGAATGGAAAGCCAAGCATGAGCAGACGCAGATGAAGAAGCTCATGCACCAGAGCTTCGGCTATCCGGGCAGTCCCGAGTTGAAGTTGTATCTCGGCGGACTTTAGACCAATTGGGTCATGTTGCAGATTGATGACGTAAAGGGTGGATGTGAAATCCCCACTCTCGATATAGCTCAGGTAATTGCCATAAAATTCATATATCTCATGGGATAGTTGTTGTGCTTCAGGATGGCCCCGAAGCCTCGAGGATATCTCACGATGCGCATTATCCCCAGCGAAGCTCACCCTGGCGCCCGCCTTCACGTCACCCTTACGGGGACTTTGCCTTATGTTCAAGTGTACTTCCGGATAAAGTGTTCGGTCTGTCATTCGGTCTCGTTTCGAGCTGCGCTCCCTTTCCTGTGAACCAGTGTTTCGGTGCTTCCTTCGCCACAGTCATTCGCATTCACGGGAATTTCTCTGAATCAAGATAGATCATCTACTCCCCGGCTGAGTACCGCACCATTCCGCCAGCGCACGCGAAGGACAGCCTCTGCCATTTGCGGCAGTTGCTCGGCGTTATAGACATGGCAGGACCGGTGCGCCGGCCCGTTGAGTATGAGTGTCACTTCCTCCGGCCCGGGACCTTGCTCCACCTGAAAACCCCATCCCTGAAATAGCTGGACCGCTTTCTCAAAAGACAATTTCTCAAAATTCAAGTCCAATGGGATTCCTCCTTATCCTCCAGCCATGAGGGGCAGGAAGCGCACGTCACTCTCCCCGCCCACCTGCTCCTGCAAGCCACGGAGGGCGCGTTTGTCATCCACTGAAACCATGATCCCCGGTGCAAGCTGACCCTTCACGAGCAAGCGTTCCTTGACCCCCGGATGGATTGCCTCCAGCCCATCGATCACCTCGGCAACGGTTGCCCCTGAAACACGCACTCGATCCTGTCCAGCGGTAAGGTCGCGCATCAGTGAGGAGATCCACACGGCGGCCATAGATCAGATCACCCCCATCGCCTCGAGGATACGAGCAGGCGTCATGGGCAGGCCGGTGACACGCACACCTATGGCCCGACAGATCGCATTGGCCAGCGCGGCGGGTGGAGGCACGATGGGCACCTCGCCCACACCCCGCACGCCGTAAGGATGGTTGGGACCGGGTACTTCCACCATTACCGTCTCGATCATCGGCACGTCCGGCATCGTGGGGATTTTGTAATCCAGAAAACCCGGATTGATCATATCGCCCTGGGTATTATACTGGTAGCCCTCATACAATCCCCAGCCAATCCCCTGCACGGCCCCGCCCTGCATTTGCCCTTCGACATAACTGGGATGAATGGCTTTGCCCACGTCCTGCACCACGGTGTAGCGCAGGATATCAACCTTTCCCGTCTCAGGATCGACCTGCACGTCCGCAATGTGGGTGCCAAAGGCCCCGCCCCAGCCCTGGGGATCCACATTGCCTACGCCCGTCACCGCGCCGCCCGTCTCAGATAGTTTTCCCGCCACCTCGGCAAAGATCATTTGCAGATCACCGCCCTGGTGTGCTGTGAAGATACCCCGATCAAAGGTCACGTCCTGGTCCTGGACACCCCACCAGAGGGCGGCGCGTCCGCGCATCTGGGCGATCACGTCACGGGCGGCGGTGATTGCGGCAATGCCCGTGGCAAAGGTGGTGCGGCTGCCACCGGAAGCCTCAGTATAGCCAATGGAATCGGTGTCCCCCACGCTCGATTTGATGCGATCCAGGCTTATCCCCAGCACTTCCGCGGCCTGCATGGCGACCGTCGTGCGGGTCCCGGAGAGGTCTACCGAGCCACTGACGAGGCTCACGGTGCCGTCGCCATTGACGCTGATGGTGCAGCTCGAACGCGCTCCCCAGTTTCCCCAATAGCCCTGGGCCACGCCGCGGCCGCGATAGGGTCCGCTCAGCGGGGTGCTATAGTGCGCCGAAGATTGCGCCGCACGCAGGACCTCTTCGGCCCCGATACTGCCGTGGGAGGCCCCGTCAATCAGCCCGGTACCCTCGCGTGCCACATTCTTGAGCCGGAACGTAATCGGATCCATCCCGAGATGGACGGCCAGTTCGTCGATCACCTGCTCGGCGGGGAAATTGGCCTGCGTAACCCCTGGGGCGCGGTAGGCGGCGGTGCGGGGCTTGTTCACCACCACATCGTAGGCATCGATCTGTCCATGAGGGATGTCATAGGGCGCGAACATAAACCCTGCCGCAAAGCCCGAATATCCGATGATGTGCGAGCCGGGATAGGCCCCGGCTTCAAAGTATAGCTCGGCCTGTGCCGCCGTGATGCGGCCCTCCCGGGTGACCCCCACCTTCGCTTTCATATAGGCGCCGGAAGTGGGATTGGTGGCCAGGAATACCTCGGCCCGTGTCATCGTCATCTTGACCGGACGGTTCGCCTTGCGCGACAGGAGGCCGGCCACGGCCTCGAGGAAGATGAAAATTGGGAGCTTGCCGCCGAAGGCCCCGCCCACCTCAGTGGGAATCACGCGGATGCTGGACATGGGGTGATCTAACAGCTTGGCGAGTTTGTCACGCATGCCGAACGCCCCCTGGGTGGTGGTCCACACCGTCAGGTTGTCGTCGAGTCCCCACCATGCGGTGCAAGCGTGCGGCTCAATATAGCCCTGGTGTACCGTGGACGTGGTAAACTCGCGCTCGACAATCACATCGGCCTGGGCAAAACCCTGGGACGGGTCGCCTTTTACAAGCTGAATGTGGCTGGCAATGTTGCTCGGCATTTGGCTCGGTTTAGAAAGGGATTGTGTCATCATCTGCTCGTGGAGAAGCGGCGCACCGGGCTCCGTAGCAGCACGCACATCCGTCACCGCTGGAAGCACGTCGTATTGGACTTCAACCAGCTTGGCCGCCTCTTCGGCGACATGTACGCTGCTTGCCGCCACCGCCGCGACGGGATGCCCCACATAGAGCACCTTTTCTTGGGCCAGCATATTTTCATGCAGGTACCTGAAGTTGACCGCGCTTTCGTCCAGATCGGCGTTACTGTCCTCTGCCCACCGAAAGTCCTGCGCCGTCACCACGGCATAGACGCCGGGATAGCAGTCGGCGCGGTGGGTGTCGATGGAACGGATCCGTGCGTGGGCATGGGGACTTCGCACCATTTTGCCGTAGAGCATGCCCGGCAGGTTCGTATCCGCGCCAAAAAGGGCGCGCCCGGTCAGCTTGTCGGGAGCGTCATAACGCGGCGGGCGTGTACCCACCACCTGATAGTCCGTCGTCCCCGCAATGGAGCGTTTGTCCTTGCTCATCGATTCACCTCCTGGCGCGCCTGTGTCAGTCGGGCCGCAGCGTCCTGGACAGCTCGTACGATCTTGTCATAACCCGTGCAACGGCAAAGGTTGCCGGCCAGCCATGTGCGGATGCGTTCTTCCGACGGGCTCGGCTCACGGTCGAGCAACGCCTTGGAGGCAATCAAGATGCCTGGAATGCAATAGCCGCACTGAAGCGCAGCATTATCGAGAAAGGCCTGCTGGAGCGGATGCAACCCGCGCCAATCGGCCAGGCCTTCCACGGTGGTTACTTCCTGGCCGTCGATCTCCACACCCAACACTAAGCACGAATTCACCACGCGCCCGTTGAGCAGGACGCTGCATGCGCCGCAGTTGCCGTCATTACAGCCCTCTTTGCTCCCCGTCAACCCCAGGATGTCGCGCAGGCATTCCAACAAACTCTGGCGCGGCTCACACAAGAACTCGACCCCTTCCCCGTTGATTTTCGCACAGACCCTAATTTTAGCGGCCATTGGCTGTTCCTCCTTTCGCACGCTCCACCGCCCCGCGCAAAGCGCGCCGGGTGAGTACGCCCACCAGATGGCGCCGTTGCGCCTCGGTGCCACGCACGTCCGTGATCGGGCGCGCTCCCTCTTGCGCCAGGCGCGCCGCTTCGGAAAAGGATTCCTCAGAAGGAGCTTTACCCCTCAACGCGGCCCCTGCGGCCTCGACATAGAGCGGCGTGGGACCGACAGCCCCCAATGCAACGCGAGCCATCGCGATTGTGGTACCCTCGGCGTTCAACACCACCGAAGCTCCCACCCCCGCTACGGCGATGTCCATCTCGTGGCGCGGAATAAAACGCAGATAGCAGGCCCCCGAATGAGCTACCGGCGGTGGAAAGTGGATCGAGACAAGAAGTTCGTCCACACCGAGGACGGTCTTACCAGGCCCGGTGCAGAAACGCTCAACTGGCACCGACCGCACGCCCTCCGGACCCATGATGGTACAGATAGCCCCCAGGACGATCATCGCAGGAATCGAGTCGCCGCTCGGCGCGGCGTTGCATAGGTTGCCCCCCACCGTGGCCCGCCCCTTGATGGCCGTACCGCCAATGAGAGCCGCGGCATCCACCAGCCCCGGATACACCCTGACGATGTCGGCATCCTCGACAATACGATGGCAGGGCACTGCCGCCCCGAGGGTCAGTCCCTCACCAGGGCGATAGGTGATCGCGTTCAGTTCAGGAATCTTTTTTATGTCAACGATCAGATCGACATCCAGGATGCTACGTCTCAGTTGAACGATGAGATCCGTGCCTCCAGCCAGCGGACGCACCCGATCGCCCTTTCCGGCGAGTATCGTCACGGCCTCGCCGACTGTCGTTGGAGCAATGTACTCGAACGCTCTCATGACCGACCTCCTTCTTCAGCTATCTATCGCACCTGCCATCCTCAACTGATCAAAAATAAAAACCTCTCAAATGTGTCGTTCCGGTCTTTCCACTCTGACCGCACAGACCTTGTATTCCGGAGTCTTGGTGATGGGGTCCAGGGCGGCATTGGTGAGCCGGTTGGCGGCATTTTCCAGATAGTGCATGGGGATAAAGACCACTCCGGCCCTCACCCCCTCGGTTACCCACGCCTTAGCCATCAGGCTGCCCCGGCGACTGCTCGCCTTAACCTCCATTCCGTGCTTGATATTCAGCCGCCGGGCGTCGTCGGGATGAATCTCAATGAAGACTTCCGGGTTTTCGTGTTCGAGGGAAGGGCATCTCCGGCTCAGACTACCAGTGAGAAACTGGGTGAAAATAGTCCCGGTGGTCAGCCAGAAAGGATAATCGGCATCCGGAGTCTCTGCAGGCGGCCGGAAGTCCACAGCGTGGAACAACCCCTTTCCCCGAGTGAACCGGTCTTTGTGGAGATATGGGGTTCCGGGGTGGTCCGGGGTGGGGCAAGGCCAGCACAGGCCTTTTTCGTCCAATCTGGCATAGCTCATTCCTCCGTATGGCGGGGTCAGGCCGGCCATCTCATTAAAGATTTCTTCCGGAGACTGATAATGCATGGGATAACCCATGCGAGTGGAAAGTTCCTGGATGATCTCCCAGTCGGCTTTCCCGGATAAAGGCTCGATTCCCTTCCGGACTCGCTGCACCCGTCGCTCCGAGTTGCTGAAGGTACCATCCTTTTCGGCAAATGAGGCCCCTGGAAGAATCACGTGGGCCAGGTCCGTGGTGGGAGTGGGAAAGATATCCATGACCAGCAGAAACTCCAATGACTCCAAAGCGGCTTGAACCCCGTTGGCATCCGGATAACTCACCACCGGGTTCGCTCCGAAGACGACCATGCCCTTCACCTTCCCCTCCTTGATGGCTGCGATCTGCTCGATCAGGGTAAGGCCCGGGGTAGAAGACAACCTTACGTTCCAGGCGGCTTCGAATTTCTGCACATTCTCCGGCACCGTCACATACTGGTAGCCGGTCAAGACATTGGGTAAGGCGCCCATGTCACAGGCCCCTTGCACATTGTTCTGCCCGCGGATGGGGTTGACACCCGTGGAGGGGCGGCCGATATGACCGCACAGCATAGCCAGGTTGGCCAGGCTCTTCACATTGTCTGTGCCGGTGGTATGCTGGGTGATCCCCAACACGTAGACGATGGCGCTGGTTTCCGATCGGGCATACCATTCCGCCATCTTGACGATATCGGCAACAGCCACCCCGGTGATCTCCGCGGCCCGCTCCGGCGGGAATTGTTCGATCATACCCACAAGGTCTTCGAGTTTTTCGCATCTCTCTTCGATAAAGACCGGATTGTGCCAGCCATTTTTGTAGATTGCGTGCATCATGCCATTGAGCAGTGCCACATCGGTTCCCAGATTCTGCTGCACGTGGAGGTCGGCCAGTTGGGCAATTTGGGTCTTTCTGGGATCGGCCACGATCAGCTTGCTCCCGTTCGCCATTGCCCGGAAAAGGCGCTTCGCGACGATGGGGTGACCCGAGGTATTGTTGGAACCAATGACAAAGAGGCATTGGGCATTTTCCAACTCGGCAAAGGAGTTTGTCATGGCCCCGCTTCCAAAGGCAGTGGCCAGCCCGGCCACTGTGGGTGCGTGTCAGAGTCGGGCGCAATGATCTATATGGTTGTGGCCGAAAACAGCCCGGACGAATTTTTGATAAATGTAAGTCTCTTCATTGGTGGAGCGGGCTGAACCCACAAACATCACGCTCTCCGGCCCATAGGTATCTTTGAGCCTCTTGATCTCGGTAGCAACGTAATCGAGGGCTGACTCCCAGGAGGATTCCTGAAAAGACCCTCCCTTACGTACCAGCGGCCTGGTAAGGCGGTCCTTATGCTGGATAAACTCATGCACCGTCCAGCCTTTGATGCATAAGGACCCCTCATTGGTGGGACCTGTTTTTGCCGGCAGGGTGCCGAAGATCTTCCCATCCAACACCTGTAAGAATAAGTTGCAGCCTACTCCGCAATAGGGACAAGTTGTGAGAACGGAACGAAAATCCATGTCAACCTCCTCAATGAGCCAAATTTACCAAGACCTCTTTCATAAAGTAGTTATTTGTAATATTTAGTTATGAAAAGTAATATAAAGTAATTATAATATATTGACAAGTCATAAATCCTCCAATTATAATCATTCCGCTCAAAAATGAATGGAAAACCGTCCTCGGTCCGCAAGCGCTGCCAGTGATGGACTCATCACTGGCGAGACAAGATGAAGACACAGGAATGACATGGTCAAAACAGGCAGGAAGTGATCCCGCCTTAATGTGGGAAAGGGAAAATTCTCTCTTGCCGGGCGGAGAAAAATGGAGGATAAAGCATGAGAAAGGTGACATTCAGGATCAATGGGTCTTCTCACCAGTTTATTGTTGATACGGATCGTGTTCTTCTCGATCTGCTGCGAAAGGATCTTCGCTTGACCGGTGCCAAACAGTCCTGTGACCGGAAGGGACAGTGCGGTGCCTGCACGGTGATTGTCAACGGAAAAGCGGTTCGTTCCTGCCTCACTAAAGTAGCCAATCTGGATGGAGCCGAAGTCATCACGGTGGAAGGCTTGGGCACGCCGCAAAACCCTCATCTCATTCAGGAGGCCTACGTCCTGTCCGGAGCGATCCAGTGCGGCTTCTGCACCCCCGGAATGATCATGGCGACCAAAGCTCTGCTGGACGAGAATCCGAACCCATCCGTCGATGACATCAAGAAGGCGCTCCGTCGGAACCTGTGCCGTTGCACCGGCTATAAGAAGATCATCGAAGCGGTCCAATTGGCTGGCCGTTTTTTGCGTGGAGAACTGACACCTGATCAAGTGCGACCGGATCCGAGTCAGGGCCTTATCGGGGTCAGTTATCCCCGGCCCTCGGCGATGATCAAGGCCTGCGGCGTGGCGGAGTTCACAGCCGATATCCATGTGGCAGGAGCAGCAGAGCTTGCTGCGGTCCACAGCCCTCATGCCCATGCCTTGATCAAGGCCATTGACACATCGGCAGCCGAAAAGATGCCGGGTGTGATCGGTGTCATGACAGCCAAAGACATCAAAGGAACGAACCGGTTGAAATTCATTGTGCCTGACCGTCCGATCCTCTGCGATACCAAGGTGCGATACATCGGAGACCCGGTTGCCGCAATCCTTGCCGAAACAAGAGAAGAAGCGGTCGCGGCAACCCAGGCCGTCAAAGTGGAATATGAACCGTTACACGCTATGATGACGCCCGAAGAAGCCCTCGCAGAAGGAGCTCTCCAGATTGACCCTGAACGCCCGAATCTCTGTTACTCCCAGCCCCAGATCAGAGGGGACGCGGAGGCGGCTCTGGCCCAATCGGCCGCCGTGGTTGAAACCGATCTTTCGACGCAGACCGTCCACCAGGCGGCACTCGAACCCGAAGCTTGCGTAGCCTACATGGAGGAGGGTGACGATGGCGATCTGCCGACTCTCGTCGTCATCGGCCGGAGCATCAACATCCATTTTCATATGGGCATGCTCCAGGATGGCGTGGGGTACGAGAACATTCGTTATGAAGAGGCCTATTCGGGCGGTCAGTTCGGCATCAAGCTCGAGATCACCTCAGAGGGATTGGCAGCGGCAGCGGCGCTTCACTTCAAGCGGCCCGTTCGCTATATTCCCGGCCTGACGGAATCGATGTGGCTCACCTCCAAACGCCATGCCTTCGACATGAAGGTCAGGATAGGGGCTGATGCTCAGGGAAAACTGACGGCCTACGCCATCGATTTCACCGCAAACGGTGGGGCCTATTATTCGAACTCCAACGTCATTGTCAATCGAGCCCTGTTAATGCTCTCAGGGTCTTACTATATCCCCGCAATCAAAGCGACGGCCCGGCTGGCATATACGAACTCCGTCTGGACATCCGCCGCCCGGGGGGCGGGACCACCTCAGGCCAACTATGCCCTTGAGTGCGCCGTCGATATGCTGGCAGAGAAGATGGGGATTGACCCGCTGGAATTCCGGCTGCGAAACTCCCTCAAAACGGGGCTGCCCAAATCGACGGGACGAACTGCAGAGCAGTGGCCCTTCCCTGAACTCATGGAAGTCATCCGGCCTCCTTACGACCGTGCCTGCAAAGAAGCGAAGGGATTTAACCGAAAGGGAGACGTAATCAAGCGAGGCGTGGGCTTGGGCACAGGTGCCTTCGGGATCGGCGGGCCGGGCGATACCGCCAATGTCGCCGTGGAACTGGATCCGGACGGAGGGCTGACCGTTTTTGCTGCGATGGCGGATCCAGGTGAAGGAAATGATTCGATGCTTACCCAGATCGCCGCTCATCTGATGGAGCTCCCCATGGACAAAATCCGGCTGGTGACGCGAACCACGGAGAGGACGACGGCCACGGGCCCGGCTGCGGGAAGCCGCATCACCTACATGGTGGGAGGGGCGATGGTTGACGCGATCAACCAGCTTAAAGCGGCCATGGCAGGTGTGAATGCCAGGACCCATGAGCAGTTGTGCGCGGCCGGAAAGCCGGCCCGTTATATGGGCACCAAAAAGAATGAAGAGGTTGGCCCGCTGGACCCCCAGACCGGTCAGGGTCCTTCATTTGAATCGCAGGTCCACGCCGTCCAGTTGGCAGAAGTCGAGGTGAATACACGTACTGGAGAGGTCAGGGTGATCAAGATGACAACGGCTGTGGATGCGGGTCGTGTCATCAATCCGAAGAATCTGGAAGGACAGCTCGAAGGGGGCATGGACATGGGGGTCGGCTTCGCCTTGAGAGAGAAGTATATCGACGGGCAAACGAAAGACTGGGTGAGTTTCAAGTTCCCAACGATCGACCATTCGTTCGAGATGGAAACGATTATCCGGGAAACGCCCCGGATCAAAGGCCCATTAGGAGCAACGGGGGTGGGCGAGATGACGCTGGTTCCTACCGCGCCGGCTGTCATGAATGCAATTGCTAATGCGTGTGGCGCTCGTGTGCGCCACTTGCCTGCAACGCCGGACAAAGTCCTGGCCGCCCTCGCAGAAGTAAAAAGGTAGATCTCTGTGGAAGGCGTAAACCAAGATAGCCAGGATAATGATCCCTATCGCCAGAAAGTGCGCATGCTCGCCGGCCGGGAGATCCCTTTCGACGGAGAGGGTTTCTTCTGGGACCCTCACCAGTGGAGCGAAGAAGCGGCTGAGGTTCTGGCAAAAGAGGGCGGCCTGACAGAGCTGAGTGAGACCCAGTGGATGATCCTCAGATTTCTCCGGGAGTATTACTTTCAGAATGGACGGGCCCCTCTCAATCGTCAGATCAAACAGGGCACAGGGATAAGCCTGATGGAGATGGAGGCGCTCTTTCCCGGAGGCATCAAATACGGCGCCCGCCGCCTGGCCGGTCTTCCGAATCCGAAAACATGCAGTTGAAAGACGATGGCAACCTCTGAAAAGATAATCTATCTCGATAACGCGGCAACGGCTTTTCCCAAACCGCCGGAGGTCCTGGAAGAGATGATCGAAGTCTACTCCACCCTGGGCGTATCCCCGGGCAGGGGTAGCTACGATCTCTCCATGGAAGCGGAAGAGCGGGTAATGAATATCCGCCGGCAGGTCTGTCAGTTCTTCGGAGGCAGTGACCCGGAACGGGTTATCTTCTCTTACAATGCAACAGATGCCTTGAACACATTGATCCAGGGATTGATTCAACCGGGCTGCCATGTCGTCAGTTCGCGGCTCGAGCATAATTCTGTCCTCAGGCCCCTTCATCATTTTAGTGAACAGGGTATTATCCAGCTTGATCTCGTTCCTTTCAGCCCGGACGGGTTCATCGATCCGATGAACGTGGTCGAGGCCATCAGGCCGGACACCTCTTTTGTCATTCTTACCCATGCCTCCAATGTTCTGGGGACCGTCCAGCCCGTGGAGCAGGTGGGAGCAATCTGTCGAGAGCGACATGTTCCTTTCATTCTTGATGTGACTCAGACAGCAGGTATTCTTTCCATCCGCATGGGCGAGTGGGGAGTGAGTGCGGTCGCTTTTACCGGACACAAATCCCTCTTAGGACCCACCGGCATCGGAGGATTGATTCTAAGCCCGGAGCTGGACGTAAAAGCGACGCGATTCGGTGGGACGGGAAGAGACTCCCGCAGCCTGATTCAGACTCAGACCTATCCATACCGCCTGGAAGCAGGGACGATCAATATCGCCGGTGTTTTCGGATTGTCAGCCGGTCTCCATTACATTTCCAGACAGGGCATGGAGAAGATTTCTGCAAGGGAACTTGATCTCGCCAGGCGCCTGTGCGATGAATTAAATTCGATCAAAGGGGTTCGGGTGTATGCCTCGAACAGGCATGATCCCTGTGTACCCATCATTCTCTGCAATGTGGAGGGTATGGACCCTGAAGACCTCTCTACCATTCTGGACGGCGATTTCGGAATCGCCACCCGCGCCGGTCTCCATTGCGCCCCCCTGGTCCACCAGGACCTAGGCACCAGTCCTCAGGGAGGAGTGCGGTTCAGCTTAGGCCCCTTCAACACCGCCGAGGAGATCGACAGGGTGCTGGAGGCAATGGCTGAAATCTCCCGGATCAGATAGTCTTATCTTTTCTCTCCTTTTCGTGGAGAGCTTGCAGAACCTTTCCCGGTGTGACCGGGAGGCTATCGAACCTGACTCCAATGGCGTCATAAATGGCGTTGATGATGGCTGGAGCAGGCGCATCTCCCTCTCCTTTTTCGGGATGAAGTGGAATTCTGTAAATCAGGGGGTAAAGCCTCTCTCCTCGACCATCTCTGTTCCATGCCATGCATGATTCACTTGGGTAGAATGAACTCGCTCCACATGGGCCCCGAATTGATGAGAAACCTGTCTTGCGGTTCCTGCAACCCTACGTCCGTATTCTGCGATCCTGTCTTCCGCAAAGGTTCCGACCAGAATGATGCATCCGATGATCTTTTCATGAAGGCCAAATACAGGGGCGCTTACCATCGTGACTCCCGGAGCGACCTCCCCGACATCCTGGGCAAATCCAAAGTCCTTGCAGGTTGCGATCTCCTCTGAGAGCCGTTTCGTGTCCATACGGGCAGGATCGCCGTAGAAGTAAAGTCTCTTTTTTGCAAACAGGTTCTGTCTTTCAACTCCGTCCATAAATGCCGCGATGGCTTTTCCGCTGGCCCCTGAGGTAATGGGAAATCTCTGTCCAACTCCCAATCTGAACCCCATGTCCTGGTTGCCTTCACGTGTTGCAACCACAAAGACATGGGAGCCGCGAATCAAGCCAAAGGCAGCGGTCCCATTTGTGTTTCTGGAAAGAGTCTCCAGGAGAGGAGTAACTCTCTCCAGATAATTCATGTTATTCAAAACACTGCGGGACAAGAAGATCCAGTTGGGTCCGAGGAAATAGGTTTTCGTTTCCGGATCTTTTTCAACAAGACCGAATTGGCTCAGTGTGCTTAGAATGGAATATCCTTTGCTCTTGTATATTCCAACCCGGCGGCATATATCGGTCAGGCTCATTTTGAAATGGTGGCTTTCCCCCAGGCAAAGTAAAACTCTGGAGGCTTGTTCTACCGCTGGAACAATGGGTTGATAAGGGGACTTTCCCACGAATCCTCCTTTTCACTTCTCTCTCCTGTTTCTCTTTTCCACTCATGGCCGGAGTTGTCCGTTCCTGATGAAAGGGGAGGAGAAAATCTGACGAAACTTAAGGCAAGAAAATAAAATCCTCCCTTTTGTATCCCAGGTCTTCTAAGAAAGAGAGGACACTCTCTTTATAGGCCGCGGGACTTGGTATGGAATGGAAGGAATATCCTCCAAAATGCTCTTCTGCTGCGTGATACGCTTCCCAGAAGGATTCGGTCTGGCCGAAGGCGTTGATGGATCTGTCCATCTCCCCAATCAGCCTCTCATATTCAAATGCAATGATTCCCTTCGCATAGAGGGACTCCTCATCCTCGCTATGCTCTCTCGCAATGATGCGGAAATTATGTTCGAGGAGACGAGGATGAAGATGGCTTTCGATTCCGTATTCTTCCTTAAGGTAATCGATCAGGATGCAGTGATGGGCGGTGTTCGCAACCTGCCCGAGAAGGTAGAACCAATTTCGATTCATACTCATGAAATACCTGAAGACCTCTTCGCTATCCCCGGGAGGGGGAATCCTTCGGCCCACCACTCCCAATCCGAATCGATAGAGCAGGAGGATATGCCCGAATTCATGGGCAATTGCGTCGATGCGCTGCTCTCTGTCCAGCGAGCTGGCAAACTGAACGGTGAGTCTCTCGTGGGTAAGACCGATGGTCGACGCCGGGTGCTGTTCCCCGCGGACAGGTCCTCTCCTGGAAGGAACCACCTCTATTCGGATCCCGGGGACATACGAAGTCACTTCGTCAAAAAGTCTTATCACCTTATCAGATTCCAGGCGCGCGATGTTAAAGGAAGCGATCTGGTCAACATTTCCCATGACCCCATTCTCCTATGCGAATTGCCTGTCGGGAGGTCTATACGATCGCCTCGAGCCTTTCTCGAAGAGCCTTCGTGAACTCCTCTTCGACCTGTCTGGCCTTGGCCCTCATGATCCGGTCGCCAAACATGGCCATCTTTCCCACGATGCTCACATCTGTCCTGTATTTTATCTCGACCTGACCGGACAAGGCTTCTTTCAAGTCGACAACGGTCTTCTGCTTGAAATGGCCCAGCTTTGTGACGTCTTCGCCCTCCCCTTCCACCTCGATATGGGTCGGCCTCTCCACCCAGGTGAGCCTGTTGACGAATTTCAGCTTTACCGATATGGGGCCAACCTTTTGTTTCATGACGCACTTGTAGGTGTTCCCATCGAGCAATTCTACCGACTCGGCGCCGGGCAGGCAGTTCGCAAGGGTCTCCGGCTTGAGCATAAAATCGAACAATTTCTCAATGGGCGCATTGAGCGTAAAACCCCCTTCTATGATCATAAGATCCTCCTATGCCTGGACATAACCTTCCTGAGCTTCCTCGTTACTCTGGCAGCCTTTCCTGCGTTTTTTCAATGATCTCGGCCAGGACGACATAGCTTCTATTTCCGGGCGTTGTTGCCTGTTCGAGCAGGAGATCGATAAATGACAAACCCTGTGCTTCAACCCATGCCCGATGGGGTTTATCTCCTGTTCCGAACATATGCCTGGCACAATCGATGGCACTCCCTGTCTTTGCCTTTTTGCCGCATACCGGACACTTGACTGGCTCGCTCATGTTATCCCTCCTTGCTCACTCTTTTCCTTCTTTTTCTTTCGCTTCTTTTTCGTTCAGAGCGTTCACGATCATCTCAGGCTTGATGGGGCATTCCTTCATCTGCACGCCAAGGGCGTGAAAAATGGCGTTGCCAATGGCTGCGGCGGTCGGGTTGGTAAGGCCTTCGCCGGCCTCCTTTGCGCCGTACGGGCCTTCCGGCTCATACGTGTCAATCTCGGCCACAGGCACTTCAGGCATCTCCGTAGCCCGCATGACCTTGTAATCCACCAGGTTCGGATTCATCAGCTTGCCGTCCTCATAGGGCATATACTCAAGGTAGCCGTAGCCTGCCGCCATGGAGAAGGCGCCTTCGAGCTGACCGATGAGCCCGAGATGGTTGATGGGCTGGCCGCAGTCGTGGGCCGTAAGGCTGTCGATGAGCTTGATCTTGCCGGTATCCTTATCAATTTCTACCTCCACGGCCTGCATCATATAGCTGTAAGCGGGGGAGATCATCCCCTTTCGATGAGGGGTGTAATAGCCCCTGCCGACGATCCTCTGACCGTCTTTGCCGCGGATTGCCTTCTTCACCAGCTCGGCGTAGTCATATCCCCTTTCCGGGCGGGCAAGCGCGTGCACCCATCTGTTCTTTATATCGAGGTCATATACGATATTGAACCCCGACTGGGCATAAGCGACTTCAAGAAGCTGCTTCTTTGCGTCTTCTGCCGCCATCTTCACGGCATTACCGGCCATGAGGGTCTGTCTGGAGCCCCATGCCCCAAGGTCAGCAGGGCAGTGGTCCGTGTCGCCCGAGTGTACCTTGATGTCCTCGATCTTGACACCCAGCGCCTCCGCACAGATAATGGCCAGCGTGGTATTGGACCCCTGACCGATATCCTGGGCCCCCACGTGCAGTTCCACGGTCCCGTCGTAATTGATCGTGACCACCGCCGAAGAGAAGGAATAAGGACTGTCGAACCAGTTGAAGATACCGCCGGACATGAAACCCGCGGCAGAGAGACCGATGGCCCTGTTTTCGGGCAACTTGCCTTTTTCCTTGATCCACTTCTGAACCACGTCGAAGCATTGATCGATGCCGCAACTCGCAATGCTCGCCTGGTCCGGGACCTCGTAGCCCGAATAATGAGCATTCTTCCGCCTCATCTCAATCGAGTCAAGCCCCAAGTCGGCCGCGATCCATTCAATCTGCTGCTCCGAACACCACATGGCTTGTGGCGCACCAAAACCGCGCATGGAAGTGGAAGGAAGGGTATTCGTATAGACCCGGTAGCCGTCATACCGGTAGCCCTTCCACCGGTAAGGGAAGGAGTGAAAGAAACCGGTAAGATAGAGAGCTGTCGCGCCCATACCTGTATAGGCTCCGCCGTTGGTGAACACCTTGGCTTCCCGGGCGCAAAAGGTTCCGTCTTTTTTCACACCGGTCCGCACGTAATAGGACATGGGGGTCCTGCGTTTCGTGGCGATGAAGTCCTCTTCTCTCGTGAAGACAATCTTCACGGGTCTGCAGAGCTTCATGGAGAGCACGGCACTGCAGAAGATCGCTCCGTCGAGCTCGAACTTGCCGCCGAAACCACCGCCCACGTAGTGAGAGATAACGCGTATGCTACTTTCTTTGAGACCAAGCACGCCGGCAAGGAGCCCCCGCATATAATAGGGGGACTGACTCGAATGGTAGACGGTGAGTTTCCCGTCGGGCGTGTAGCTCGACACGGCCGCACGGGTCTCCATGCACATATGGGCCTGGCCGCCGCATTTGAACCAGTCTTCCCTGATGTACTCAGCTTCGTCAAAAGCCCCCTCTACGTCACCCCACTCGATATGCCGGGTCACGTTGATGTTGCGCTCGAAACCTTCATGGATTTCGGGCGCCTCCTTCTTTATCGCATCGAGGGGCTCGTAAACTGCAGGAAGCACCTCATATTGAACATCGATCAGGTCGAGGGCCTGTTCCGCAATTTCTTCCGTCATTGCTGCAACTGCCGCAACGGGCTCTCCGATGTAACGCACCTTGTCGACGGGGAGGATCTGCTCATCGCAGAGGTCCTGGTAGCGCCGCCAGATCCCCTGCTTGACCCCGAGGGTGTCCTTGCCTGTCACCACACCGATGACGCCGGGAAGATCCAGGGCTTTGCCGTAATCAATGTCCAGGATTTTCGCGTGAGGATGGGGACTTCTCAGGATCTTGCCATAGAGCATGCCGGGTAGTTTCACGTCGAAGGTGTAAATTGCCCGACCGGTCACCTTTGCGATTCCGTCCACATTGTGAACGTGGGTATTAATGACAGAATATTTCTTCATACTCATTCCTCCCTGTAATTCCCTTTTGCCACCGCCCCCATGGCTCGCACAATGCTGTTGTAGCCTGTGCAGCGGCAGATGTTCCCTTCTATCCCCTCTCTGATCTCCTCCGGGGAGGGGGCCGGATTCTCTTCCAGGAGAGCCTCACACGACATCAGCATCCCGGGGGTACAGAAGCCGCACTGATAGGATCCCTGGTCGAGGAAGGCCTTCTGGATGGGCGCCAGTTTCCCGTTCTTCTCAAGTCCTTCCGCCGTCCTGACATGCCTCCCCTCCGCTTGCACGGCAAGAACGGCGCAGGACTTCACCGCCATATCATCGATCATCACCGTGCATGCCCCGCAGGAGACCGTGTCGCACCCCCTCTTCGTTCCTGTCAAACCAAGGTGGTCTCTTATGACCTCGACGAGAAGGGTCTTCGGGTTTATGTAAAGCTCATGCTCCTGACCATTGACTTTCAGTTTCAATCGTTGTTTTTCCATTTCACCGAAACCTCCTTCACTCTAACGGGATCGCTTTTTCCCATGCCTGCCTGACCATTCGTTCGGTCAGAACCCGGATCAGATGACGCCTGTACTCTTCAGAAGCATGGATATCCGAAACCGGATCGGCCTCTCCGGCCGCGGCCTCTCCGGCTTCTTCGAGAAGCCTATCACCGGATTTCCTGCCGAGAAGAACCTTTTCTGCGCTCCTGGCCCGGATGGGGGTCACCCCGGAATTGCCGAGCACGATCCGTACGTCCTTGCAGGTATCGCTCGCATCGACCGTCATGGCTGCGGCGACTCCGACGATTCCCTGGTCACTTTCGATGAGGTTGAATTTCTTATATGCCACTGCGGTCCGCGGCTGAACAGGAGGCACCTGGACCTCAACCACCATCTCGTCCTTGGTCAGGGCCGTCTCAAAAAGGCCTGTGTAGAATTCCTCGAGGGGCACGACCCGGGTCCCTTTCACAGAGCCCAGTTTTATCTTTCCACCGAGCGCGATGAGAACCGGTGCGAGATCTCCCGACGAATCCCCATGGGCGAGGTTTCCGGCGATCGAGCCCCAGTTGCGGACCTGAATGGAGGCAAGCTTTTTCTCAACAGCAACGAGAATAGGATATTTCTCCTTAAGAAGCCCTGATTTTTCGACAGCCCTGTGGGTGGTCGTGGCACCCATTCTGAGACCTTCTCCGTCGTCGTAGGTGATGTAGCTCAACTCGTTCAACCCTTTAATATCGACCAGGGTGTCCGTAACCACCAATCCCTGCCGCATCACGATGAGCAGCGATTGCCCGCCGCAAATAATCTTGCATTCGTCCCTCCACTCGGCGAGCATGGACAGTGCTTCCTGAAGGGTGCCGGGCTTAAGGTACCTAAAATCATGTATCATGCTTCTCTCCTTTTTCTTTAAGCCTTTAAGATTTCTCTCTTTCTAAAAAAGTTTCCCCATGAGCCTCTTTACCCACCGGCAAGCAACATGAAACGAGGCGCTTCATAGAGCTCAACTTCTTCGCATCCCATTTCAGCCTTGTAACACAGGACCTCAATGAGGCCATCCAAGTTCGTAACATGCCGGCCATCAATCAGCCTCCAAATTGCTGGATCACTCCAGTCCCATTTCTTGACCGCATCAAGGTCGCAGATTCTGGTCGTCTCGCCTTCCATATCGAAAACCTTCACTCTAATTCTCGGCTCCTTTTTTGTTGGACGATCGCCGCCAGCCCATGGCTCTGCAGACTTCCTCAACGCCTGGAATTCAACAGAAAGGGGGGAGACACCCGAGTTGGCATGCTCTTCTTCTAAGTCGGTAAAGCCTCGATATTCCTTAGAGAAACTCAGGTTATGATGCCTGCCCCTGTAAAGCCCGCATTCCATACACGTTTTGTTTGAAAATGGGCAAGCCATTGCTGTTTTTGTCATTGAACCACCTCCTCGCACTTGCTTTTCCGGTTCCCGAATGGAACTTCCGGCAGGGGAAAGTAAACCGGTAAAAGGTCTCCATCCTTTATTAGTTAAATGATCACAGGAACCAGTTTGTTCATTATGCTGAACGTTGCCTTTTGCCACCGTCATAAATTGTACGGCATATTAGGATACGCTATTACTATTTATTACAAAAAATAACTTAAAATAACCATTATGCCTCTGTCAAGAGAGATTGATAAAAAATCAGTCTGAGGTGTTGTTCTGCATAATGAACGTCCTTCGGCTTCCCACAAAGCACCTGATCGGGTCCTTTTCATACCCTGGCCCCCAGGCGGGGCCAGGGTATTTCATGGATTAATCTCCAATTTGTTTAAAATAGTTGTAGTAAATTGTATTCATAAGTTTTAATTTATGATAAATAGTTGTTTTTTTACTTGACAATTTTGGTCCTTTTGTTTATGATTGTTTCGCTTCAGGCAGGAAGCCTCTTGCATTTGCAGGGTGAATGAATCTCGGGGAACAGAACAATTAAAGAAGGAGGTAGATTATGAAGAAGATGAATTGTTTTTGGATTATGGTTTTATGGCCCCTGTTGATGGTCGCAACCGCTTCGCCCAGCTTGGCGGCTTATAGCTCCCATGGAAACGACCAGGACATCAACAATTTTCTAACCGTCTATCCGTTTGCTAAATCGACCAAGCTCGATGACTGCTCCCTTTGTCATCCGGGTGGATCGATCACCTTGCTAGGGAAAACCAGCACCTATGGTAGCTGCGATTACTGCCATATCAAGTATGGACTCGCGGCGCCTCACGGAACGGTCCCCTTAAATGCATACGGGCAGGCCTACAAGAACGCGGGCCGAAGCCAGAGCGCCCTCAAAAGCATTGAGGCGTTGGATTCGGATGGGGATGCCTACAGCAATTTGGCGGAGATCCAGGGTCTCTTCTATCCTGGCGACGTATTGGATCATCCGGGTTTGATTCCGGCTCCCATCATCGTTTTGAATCAGGAGCAGATTTTCAGTCTCTCCGGTTATACCCAGTTCATGCTTGCAAATGCTTCGAAGTCGCGTGACTATTATGCAAGGTACCGGGGACTCAAGATGAGCGACCTCCTGAGTCTGGTGAGGGCTCTTCCGACGGCCACCCAGATCACGGTTTTCTCTCCGGACGGTTTTTCGAAGACCTTTCCCATCAAGGCGTCTTCTCCTCCAACTCCAGCGAATATCCAGTACGATGTCATGGGATACTATCCCTTTGGATACTACTACGGTGATCTCGACTTCGTTGATTACTCGTTCAATCCCGGTTACCCCTTTGACGGTTACAAGATCTCGGACGCGCTTTACATGCTTCTGGGATACATGCGTGATGGATACCTCTTATCCAAAGGCAAGCTTATCCCTGATCCCCAGAATCCGGGAAGCTTAGTGCTTGACGGCGAGGGACCTTACCGCCAAGCAC